>Ga0073934_10010718_pt1 | contig 11297 bp, 13 predicted proteins | sample LarsenN4metaG_FD_76834 | JGI IMG/M metagenome (GOLD analysis project Ga0073934, IMG submission 76834) | Hot spring sediment bacterial and archeal communities from British Columbia, Canada, to study Microbial Dark Matter (Phase II) - Larsen... ...
CCATCCGAGCGTGGTCTCGGTGCTGAACTTCTTCCGCGAGAACGAGACCGTCTACATGGTGATGAACTACCTGCAGGGCGACACCCTGCAGGACTTCATCGTCACCGCGCGCGACCTGAAGCGCGACAAGGTGTTCCGCGAGTCGACCATCCGCTCGCTGTTCGACGAGATCCTGCGCGGCCTGCGCATCGTGCACCAGCACAAGATGCTGCACCTCGACATCAAGCCGGCCAACATCTTCATCACCAACGACAACAAGGCGGTGCTGCTCGACTTCGGCGCGGCACGTGAAGTGCTGAGCAAGGAAGGCAACTTCATCCGCCCGATGTACACGCCCGGCTTCGCGGCGCCCGAGATGTACCGCCGCGACGGCACCCTGGGCCCGTGGACCGACATCTACGCGATCGGTGCGTGCATCTACGCGTGCATGCAGGGCTACCCGCCGAACGACGCGCCGCAGCGGCTCGAGAAAGACCGCCTCGCGCTCAGCCTCTCGCGTCTGCGCAACGTGTACTCGGACAACCTGATCGAAGTGACCGAGTGGTGCATGTCGCTCGATCCGCTGTCGCGGCCGCAGAGCGTGTTCGCGCTGCAGAAGGAGCTCGCGCGCGAGACCGAGCGCCGCTACACCAAGCTCAGCTTCAGCGAGCGGCTGAAGCTGCAGCTCGAGAACCTGAAGACGGGCGCGAAGGCCTGATCTTGTCGAGCTCCTCCATGCGCTTCTCCGTGTACCAGGTCAGCCGCAAGGGTGGCCGCGACAAGAACGAAGACCGCATGGGCTACTGCTACACGCGGGACTCGGGCCTGTTCGCGCTGGCCGACGGCATGGGCGGCCACCCGGAAGGCGAGGTCGCGTCGCAGCTCGCGCTGCAGACGCTCGCGGCGCTGTTCCAGCGCGACGCCAAGCCGCAGCTGAAGGAGCCGCTGCGCTTCATGCACGACGCCATCATCGCGGGTCATCACCAGCTGCTGCGCTACGCCACCGAGAAGTCGCTGATCGACACGCCGCGCACCACGGTCGTCGCCTGCGTGCTGCAGGGCAACGCCGCGTACTGGGCGCACTGCGGCGACTCGCGGCTGTACCTCGTGCGCGGCGGCAAGCTGATCGCGCGCACGCGCGACCACTCGTACTCGGAGCTGCAGGACACCTTGTCGCAGGTCGTGCCGATCGGCGAACGCTTCAACCGCAACGTGCTGTTCACCTGCCTCGGCAGCCCGGGCAAGCCGGTGGTCGACGCGATCGGCCCGCTGCTGCTGCAAGGCGGCGACCGCATCCTGCTGTGCTCCGACGGCCTGTGGGGCAGCGTGAGCGACCAGGTCATCACCGAGCAACTCGCCGCGCGCCCGATCTCCGATGCCGTGCCCGAGCTCGTCGAGACCGCGCTGCGCAACGGCGGCCCCAAGAGCGACAATGTCACCGTGCTGGCCGTCGAGTGGGAATCCGCCGAGGACACCGACAGCACGGCCGGCATCTCCACGCAGACCCTGGGCGACGAGGTGTTCGCCTCCACCATCCAGGCCAGCGTGCTCGGGCAGGATTCGCCCGACGAACTCGACGAGGCCGAGATCGAGCGCTCGATCCGCGAGATCAACGAGGCCATCCGGCGCTCGTCGTCCAACAAGAAGTCCTGAGGTTTCCCGCCATGAGCTACTCCCGCACGCAGGGTCGTGCCGCGGACGCGTTGCGTCCGGTCGTCATCACGCGCGGCTGGACCCGCCATGCCGAAGGCTCGGTGCTGATCGAGTTCGGCCACACGCGCGTGCTGTGCACCGCGTCGGTCGAGGACCGCGTGCCGCCGCACAAGAAAGGCAGCGGCGAAGGCTGGGTCACGGCCGAGTACGGCATGCTGCCGCGCTCGACCCACACGCGCAGCGACCGCGAGGCCGCGCGCGGCAAGCAAAGCGGCCGCACGCAGGAGATCCAGCGCCTGATCGGCCGCTCGCTGCGCGCGGTGTTCGACCTCGCGCGCTTGGGCGAACGCACCCTCACGTTCGACTGCGACGTGCTGCAGGCCGACGGCGGCACGCGCACGGCCGCCATCACCGGGGCCTTCGTCGCCGCGCACGACGCGGTGAGCTGGCTGCTCGCGCGCGGCGCGATCGCACAGTCGCCGATCCTCGACCACGTGGCGGCGGTGTCGGTGGGCCTGCTCGACGGCACGCCGCTGCTGGATCTCGAGTACGTCGAGGACTCGGCCTGCGACACCGACATGAACGTGGTGATGACCGGCGCGGGCGGCTTCGTCGAACTGCAGGGCACGGCCGAGGGCGCGCCGTTCACGCGCGCGCAGATGGACGCGCTGGTGGCACTGGCGACGCGCGGCATCGGCGAGCTGGTCGCGCTGCAGCAGCGCGCGCTGGCCTCGTGAAGCTCGTCCTCGCGTCGAACAACGCGAAGAAGCTCGCCGAGCTGGCCGCGTTGCTCGCGCCGCTGCGCATCGAGCTCGTGTCGCAACGCGAGCTCGGCATCGCCGAGGCCGACGAACCCCACGCGACCTTCGTCGAGAACGCGCTCGCCAAGGTGCGTCATGCGGCGCGCGCGAGCGGCCTGCCGGCGATCGCCGACGACTCCGGCCTGTGCGTCGACGCGCTCGGCGGCGCGCCGGGCGTCGCGTCGGCGCACTTCGCGCCGCTGCCGCCCGACGCCCGCGGGCTCACCGACCGCGAGGCGCGGCGCGCCGCGCAGGACGCGGCCAACAACGCGCTGCTGCTCGAGCGGCTGCGCGGCCACCCCGACCGGCGCGCGCGCTTCGTCAGCACCCTGGTCGCGCTGCGCGCGGCCGACGACCCGGAGCCGCTGGTCGCGCTCGGCCGCTGGGACGGCGAGATCCTCGGCGCGCCGCGCGGCGCCGGCGGCTTCGGCTACGACCCGCTCGTGTTCGTGCCGGCGCTCGGCGCCACGGTGGCCGAGCTCGGCCCCGACGTGAAGAACGCGCACAGCCATCGCGCGCGGGCCGCGCGGCAGATGCTCGGGCTGATGCGCGAGGTGTGGCGCCTTGGCTGACGCGCGCGTCGCGTGGCGCCCCGGCGCGATCGCGCTCGACGCGCTGCCGCCGCTGTCGCTGTACGTGCACCTGCCGTGGTGCCTGCGCAAGTGCCCCTACTGCGACTTCAATTCGCACGCAGTGCCGGCATCGCTGCCCGAGCGGCGCTACGTCGACGCGCTGCTGGCCGACCTCGACGCGGCGCTGCCGCTCGTGTGGGGGCGGCGCGTGCTGAGCGTGTTCATCGGCGGCGGCACGCCCAGCCTGTTCTCGCCCGAGGCCATCGACCGCCTGCTCGGCGAGGTGCGTGCGCGGCTCGTGCTCGAGCCCGGCCTCGAGGTCACGCTCGAGGCCAACCCCGGCAGCTTCGAACGCGAGCGCTTCCGCGCCTTCCGCGCGGCCGGCGTGACGCGGCTGTCGATCGGCGTGCAGAGCTTCGACGACGACAAGCTCAGCGCGCTCGGCCGCGTGCACGACCGCGCGCAGGCCGTCGCCGCCATCGAGGAGGCGCGCGACGCGTTCGACACCTTCAACATCGACCTCATGTACGCGCTGCCGTCGCAGACGCTCGCGCAGTGCGAGGCCGACCTCGCGCAGGCGCTCGCCTTCGAGCCGCCGCACCTGTCGCTGTACCACCTGACGCTCGAGCCGAACACCTGGTTCGCGACGCACCCGCCGCCGCTGCCCGACGACGACACCGCCGCGCAGATGCTCGACGCGCTCGTCGAGCGCACGGCCGCGGCCGGCTACGAACGATACGAGGTCTCGGCGTACGCGAAGCCGGGCCATCGCTGCGCGCACAACCTCAACTACTGGCGCTTCGGCGACTACCTCGGCCTCGGCGCGGGTGCGCACGGCAAACTCAGCTTCGCGCACCGCGTCGTGCGCCAGGTGCGCTGGCGCGAACCCGAGCGCTACATGGCCGAGGCGCTGGCCGGACGCGCGGTCTCGAACGAGCACGAGGTCGCGGCGTCGCAACTGCCGTTCGAGTTCATGCTCAACGCGCTGCGCCTGCGCGAGGGTTTCGGGCTGGCCACCTACACCGAACGCACGGGGCTGCCGCTGTCCACGATCGCGAAGGCGCTCGACCGCGCCGAAGCGCAAGGCCTCGTCGAGCGCAGCCTCACGGCCGTGCGCCCGAGCGCGCGCGGCTTCGACTTCCTGAGCGACCTGCAGGCGCTGTTCCTGTAGGGCGTCCGCCGCGTGCTTCGAGTGCGTCGAGGTCGCGACGCGACTGCGCGAGCTCGTCGTGCAGCCATGCGCGCAGCGCCGCCAGCGGTCGCCAGTCGCGCAGCGCAGGCGGGTACACGAGGTGGTACGGGTGCGCGGCCTCGTAGACGATCGACAGCGGCGACAGCTTCACGAGCCGGCCCTCGCACAGCGCGTCGGCCGCCAGCAGCTCGCGCGCGAGCGCGATGCCGAGGCCCTGCTCGACGGCCTGCAGCATCAGCCCCGCGTCGTTGAAGCTCGCCACCGGCACCGGCTCGTCGCGCACGCCCGCGGCGTGGAACCAGCGCTGCCAGATCTTCGCGAAGCCGATCAGCGGCTCGCGCGCCAGCACCTGCGGTGTCGCACCGGCCAGTCGCTGCGCCGCGGCTGCCGAGCCGACCACGATGAGCGGCGTGGGCGCGTCGAACAGCCGTTCCGCCACCGTCCCCGGCCACGGACCCAGCCCCTGGCGCACCGCGGCGTGGAAGCGGTCGCGCGCCAGGTCGACCACCGCGTGCGACGTGTCGATCTCCAGCGCGAGGTCCGGGTGGCGCTCGCGCCAGCGCGCCATGCGCGGCAGCAGCCAGCGCTGCGCGAACGACGGCAGCACGCTGATGCGCAGCTGCTGGGCCGCGCCGGTGGCCGCGGCGGCGGCGGCCTGCACGCCGTCGTCGAGCATCGCCAGCGCCGGCTCGACGCTGCGCAGCAGCGCCTGGCCCGCCGCGTTGAGTACCACGCGCCGGCCGCGGCGCTCGAACAGCTCGAAGCCGAGCTGCTCCTCGAGGCCGCGGATCTGCTGGCTCACGGCGCTGTGCGTGAGGTGCAGTGTCTCGGCTGCGGTGCGCAGACTGGCGCCGCGCGCGACGGCGCGAAAGGTGGGAAGGGCATGCAGCGAGAGCCGGGGGATGCGGGCCATGCTGTAAAGAATAGCTGACCAACATGGCCAGAACAATTCGATTCCCCTGCGAGAGCTGGGCGCCTAAGCTGACCAGCACTGGAATCGACCCACCCCTCCGTCCACGTCCGCGCCCAGGAGTCCGCCATGTCGCTCACCGTCCTGTCCCGTCCCGTGCCGCTGACGCGGTCGCTGCCGCAGCGCCTGTGGTTCGCCGCGTTCGACGCGCTGCGCGAGACGACGCGGCGCATCGCCGACTGGCGTCGCCTGCGTGCCGAGCGCGCGGCGTGCGAGCGCACGTTCGAAGCGGTCGGCAGCTTGAGCGACAGCGTGCTCGACGACATCGGTGCGCCGTACTGGCTGCGCGCGCAGGCCGAGCGCCATCGCGACGCGCGGCGGCGCGAGCTCGAGCATCTGCGCGAACTGGCCGGCCTGCGCTCGATCGACTCGATCCGCGCCTGAGGCAGCCGGCTCGTGCGGCCACCACGCCGGCCGGCGTGGCGGCTATCGAGCATTCGTGGATCGACGACACCTCGATCAGCGATCGGGCTGAGCCTGTCGAAGGCCCCGTGCGTCGTGAGCCTGTCGAACGAGCTGCGCTCGTCGAAGCCACCAGCGTCGTCTCACCGTTCGGGCTGAGCTCGTCGAAGCCCCGCCAATGTCGTCGCGAGGGCTTCGACAGGCTCAGCCCGAACGGACGGCGTTGCTGTCGCGCGCTACGGAACGCATCATCAGATGCGATAGGTCGCCGGACCGGCGGTGCGGCGCAGGTGCTCCAGCAGTGCCGGCGCGATGCGCGCCAGCGGCAGCACTTCGTGCACGGCGCCGGCCGCGATCGCCTCGCGCGGCATGCCGAACACCACGCAGCTCGCCTCGTCCTGCGCCACGTTCCAGGCGCCCGCGTCGCGCATCGCCTTCATCGCGTACGCGCCGTCGGCGCCCATGCCGGTGAGCATGACGCCCAGCGCGTTGGGGCCGACCGCGCGCGCGGCCGACGCGAACAGCACCTCGACCGACGGCTTGTGGCTGTTGACCGGTTCGCCGTCGCGCACGCGCGCCACGTAGTTCGCGCCCGAGCGTTCCACGCTGAAGTGCAGCCCGCCCGGCGCGATGTACGCGTGCCCGGGCAGCAGCCGCTCGCCGTCGGCGGCCTCCTTCACGCGGATGCGCGCCAGTCCGTCGAGCCGCTGCGCGTAGCTGCGGGTGAAGCCGGGCGGCATGTGCTGCGTGATCGCGACCGCGGGCGCGTCGGGCGGCAGGCCCATCAGCAGTTCGCGCGTCGCCTCGGTACCGCCGGTGGACGCGCCGATGAAGATGACCTTCTCGGTCGACAGGCGGCCTAGCGCGGGCGGCGGCACCGCGGGCGCGTGGTCGGCAGGTTCCGTGCCGGATGGCGGCGCCGCGGGCGCGCGTCGCACCTTCGCGCGCGACGCCGCGCGGATGCGGTCCGTGATGTCGCGCGCGAGCGCCTGCAGGCCGTCGGCGACGCCGACGCGCGGCTTGGCGACGAAGTCCACCGCGCCGAGTTCGAGCGCGCGCAAGGTGGTCTGCGCGCCCCGTTCGGTGAGGGTGGACACCATCACGACGGGCATCGGGCGCAGCCGCATCAGGCGCGACAGGAAGTCCAGCCCGTCCATGCGCGGCATCTCGACGTCGAGCGTGATCACGTCGGGGTCGAGGCGGCGGATCGCCTCGCGCGCGGCGTAGGGATCGCTGGCGGTGGCCACGCACTGCATGTCGGGCTCGCGGTCGATGATCTGCGCGAGCAGCTGGCGCACCAGCGCCGAGTCGTCGACCACGATCACGCGGATGGTGCCGGCCACGTCGTCCTCCGTCGAGGCTATCGAGCTGTCCATGGTGTGCGACCGCAAGGCGGTCCGTGCGGGCCGTGCTCGTCGAAGCCCTCGCGACGACGGTGGCGGGGCTTGGACAAGCTCGGCTCGTTCGACAGGCTCACGACGCACGGGGCCTTCGACAAGCTCAGTCCGAACGGTGATCGAGGTGTCGTCATGGCCGGGACGCTCAATCGAAGAGGTCCACGGCGCCGGCGCCGGCCGGGGCCGCGATCGTGCGCGCCGCGTCGCGTTCGCGTTCGGCCAGCGCGCGTGCGCGCGTGGCCGGCAGCTTCTTGACCATCGCCTTGCCGCTGTCGGGCCAGAAGGCGACCTTGCGCGGCTGGATGCCGAGCACGTCGCGGTGCGTGACCTCGATGCGCTCGGTGGCCAGGTAGTCGAGCACGAAGCGCGTGTTCTGCTCGCCGATGTTGAGGCTGTTCATGCCGGCCACGACGGCCGCGCCGCCGAACACCTTGGCGGTGAGGCACGGTCGCGCCGCGCCGCGGCGCATCAGCGCGTTGATCAGCAGCTCCATCGCGAACGAGCCGTAGCAGCCGCCCGCGCCGTCGCCGGTCGGCAGCATGAAGTGGTTCATGCCGCCGACGCGGCGCTGCGGGTCCCACAGGCACACGGCGATGCACGAGCCGAGCGTGGTCGTGATGACGATCTCGCCGTCGTCGACGAAGTGCTCGCCGGGCAGCACCTTCACCGCGTCGCGGCCGAAGTGACTGTCCCAGAAGAAGAACGAGGCCTCGCCGGGCGCGCGCGGCGCGGCGCGCAGCCGCTCGGCGCGCGACGTGGAAGGAGCAACGGCGACGCTCGCGGCCATGGTCAGAGGCGCTCGTAGACGGTCTTGCCGCGCAGCCGGAACAGCGACGCCGCCTCGACGAAGTTCTCGGAGTGGCCCGCGTAGAGCAGCGCGCCGGGCCGCATCACGCCGTGCAGGCGCCGCAGCACCTGCATCTGCGTCGGCAGGTCGAAGTAGATCATCACGTTGCGGCAGAACACGATGTCGAACGGCGCCTCGAAGCGCCAGTCCGCGGCGACGAGGTTGAACGGCCGGAACTCGACGCGCCGTGCGAGCTCGGGGCGCACGCGGATGAAGCCGTCGCGCCGGCCGGTGCCGCGCAGGAAGTGGCGCTTCAGGCGCGCCTCGGACAGCCCGCGCGCGCCGGCGGCGTACACGCCGCGCTGCGCGGTCTGCAGCACCACGGTGTCGATGTCGGTGGCCAGCAGGCGCGCGTCGCACGCGGGCCCGAGCGTCTCGTGCAGCACCATCGCGATCGAGTACGGCTCCTCGCCGGTCGAGGCCGCGTTGCACCACAGCCGCAGCGGGCGGCCGCCGGCGGCGGCGGCCATCGAGGCGAGGTCGGCGGCGAGCGCGTCGAAGTGATGCGGCTCGCGGAAGAACGCGGTCAGGTTGGTCGTGAGGCAGTTGACGAACTGCTGCCACTCCGCGTCGCGGCTCGCGTCGTGGCCGCTCTCCAGCCACTGCAGGTACTCGGCGAACGAGCGGTGGCCGGTCTCGCGCAGGCGGCGCGACACGCGGCTGTAGACCATCGCCTGCTTGCCTTCGTGCAGCGCGATGCCGGCGCGCGCGTGGATCAGCGCGCGCACGCGGTCGAAGTCCGCGCGCCCGAAGGCGAACTCGGTGACGGGCGGCGCGGCGGCCGCCTCGGCGGTCACGGGCGTGGCGAGGGTCATGATCGAAGGTGGATTGTCCCGGCCGTGTCGGCCGCGGCGGACCTCGAACAGCCCGTGATTCGCGGCGCTGTTCGCGGCGTCGATGCCCCCGGGGGCACTGATAGACTGCCCCGCAACTCTCCGCCGCGCGTGAATCCGCCCCGACGCCCCGCCTCCGCAGAGCAGTACCCGCCGCTGCAGCTCGACAAGGCGCTGCAGCTGCTGCGCCATGCCGGCGTCGAGGCGCCGCAGGGCGCGGTCGGCACGGCGCCGTGGATGCAGGAGCTGATCGACTCGCTGTGCGAGCTCTCCAGCCGCGACCCGCTCACCGGCCTCGCCAACCGCCGCGCCTTCGAGCTCGCGCTCGCGCGCGAGGTCGACCGCGTGGCGCGCGCGGGCGAGCCCGCGCTCATGCTGCTGGTCGACATCGACCACTTCAAGCGCGTCAACGACCGGCACGGCCACGCGGCCGGCGACCTCGTGCTGCAGACGGTGGCGCGCGCGCTGCTCGCCAGCGTGCGGCCGATGGACACGGTCGCGCGCTTCGGCGGCGAGGAGTTCGCGATCATCTTGCCCAACTGCCCGGCGCCGTTCGGCCAGGCGGTGGCCGAACGGGTGCGCCGGCGCGTCGAGCGCGCCACCACCGAGGTGGCGCCGGGCGTGCTGGCCGAGGTCACGGTGAGCATCGGCGGCGCGTTCGCGCCGGCCTGGGTGCGCTCGTCGCCGGCGCTGTGGATCGAGCGCGCCGACCGCGAGCTCTACCGCGCCAAGTCGTCCGGCCGCAATCGCGCCTGCCTCGAGCAGCCACCGCTGTCGCAGGTGAGCGCCGAGGAGAAGGGCCTGCTGTTCGGCAGCTCGCAGTACCAGGATCTGTCATGAACGAGAAACCCGGACCCGCCCGCGCGGCGCGTGTGATCGCCGTCACCAGCGGCAAGGGCGGCGTCGGCAAGACCTTCGTGTCGATCAACCTCGCCGCCGCGCTGGCCGAACGCGGCTCGCGCGTGCTCGTGCTCGACGCCGACCTCGGCCTGGCCAACGTCGACGTCGTGCTCAACCTGCTGCCCAAGGTGACCCTGCACGACGTGTTCTCCGGCAAGGTCGCGCTCGACGACGCCGTGCTGCCCGCGCCGGGCGGCTTTTCGGTGCTGCTGGCCGGCTCGGGCCTGGTCGAGTACTCGCGCCTGACCGCCGACCTGCGCGAGCGCCTGCAGCAGACGCTCGAGCAGCTGCGCCCGCACTACGACCTCGTGCTGCTCGACACCGGTGCCGGCATCTCCGACGTGGTGCTCTACACGATCTCGCTCGCCGACGAGGTGCTGGTGGTGGCCACGCCCGAGCCGACGTCGCTGACCGACGCCTACGCGACCATCAAGGTGCTGGCCACCCAGCAGCAGCGGCACGGCGTGCACCTGCTGGTCAACCAGGCCGCGCGCGCCGGCGAGGGCCGCGTGATCCGCGGCCAGCTGCAGCAGGTGGTCGACCGCTACGTCGCGCCGACGATGGGGCAGCCGCTCAAGCTCGACTTCCTCGGCGAGGTGCCGGACGACACGGCGGTGCGCGACTCCGTGCAGCAGCGCCGGCTGCTGCTCGACGCGTTTCCGGGCTCCGCCGCCGCGGCGGCCCTGCGTGCAGCCGCGGCCCGCCTGGCCGACGACGCGCCGTGACGGGGCAGCGCGAGCCGCAGCGCGGGGGCAGCGTGAGCGAGGCGCGCGACGAAGGCGTCCGCGAAGGCGCCACGGCGTTCGACCTGCTCGGCGGCGAACCCGCCGTGCGCGCGCTGGTCGACCGCTTCTACGACCTGATGGACCTCGAGCCGGCCTACGCCGGCCTTCGCGCGCTGCACCCGACCTCGCTCGACGGCTCGCGCGACAAGCTGCACTGGTTTCTGTGCGGATGGCTCGGCGGCCCCGACCACTACCAGCGGCGCTTCGGGCATCCGCGGCTGCGGGCGCGGCATCTGCCGTTTCGCATCGGCATCGCCGAGCGCGACCAGTGGCTCGAGTGCATGCGTCAGGCGATGCACGAGCAGCAGGTCGACCCGGCGCTGGCCGAGCGGCTCGGCGCCGCGTTCTTCGGCACGGCCGACTGGATGCGCAACGTCGGCGGCTGAGTGCCGCGCTTGACGCGCCGCGCGATCAGCGCTGCGGCCGGCGGCGCAGCGCCATCAGCAGCACCGCGGCCACCGCGGCCAGCACGAGCGCCGGCGTGATCGGCTCGGCCGGCGACGTGGTCGCGGCCGCCGGCTTGGCGAGCTTGGCGCGGTCGGCCGGTGCGGCCGCCTGCGCCGCAGCGCCGTTCGGCGCAGCGCTGCCGGTGGCACCCTGGCCTTGAGCCGCGACCTGGACTTTCACCGCGTCGCCGAGCGCGAAACCCGCGCCGGAGCCCGCGCCGGAGCCCGCGGCGGACGCGCCCGCCCACGGCAGCGCGGCGAGCACCAGGGTGCAGGCGACGCGGTTCATGCGGTGGATCGAGCGGTGGTTCATGCGGCGGTTCATCGGCGGGCCTCCCGTCCCGTGGCGGTTTCGATGCGCGGCGTCTGCGCGCAGGGCGCCACCTTACGGACTCGCCGTGCAGCGAGACACCCCGCGCCTGCAGGGTGGCACCACGTCGCGGGGAGGCTCAGTTCGTGTCGGCCGACGCCGTGCCGTACCCGGACGGCCGGGTGGCCGCACGCAGCAGCACCACGAGCGC
>Ga0073934_10010719_pt1 | contig 11297 bp, 10 predicted proteins | sample LarsenN4metaG_FD_76834 | JGI IMG/M metagenome (GOLD analysis project Ga0073934, IMG submission 76834) | Hot spring sediment bacterial and archeal communities from British Columbia, Canada, to study Microbial Dark Matter (Phase II) - Larsen... ...
GAAGCTCTTGCTGGCAGCGGGCCTGGACGTCGCGATCCTCGGGCCGCGCGAGTCGTGTACGGGTGACCCCGCAAGACGAGCCGGGAACGAGTACGTCTGCCAGTCGTTCGCGCAGGCGAACGTCGCGACACTCGACGAAGCCGGCGTGACGAAGATCGTCGCCAGCTGCCCGCACTGCTTCAACACGCTCGCGAACGAGTACCCGGACTTCGGCGGGCGCTACGAGGTGTTGCACCACTCCGAGCTGCTGGCCGAGCTCGTCCGCGAGGGCCGGTTAGCGCCAGCCGCCGGCGAGCAGGCCATCACGTACCACGACTCCTGCTACCTCGCCCGCCACAACGACGTCCTCGACGCGCCGCGCGAGCTCGTCGGGCGCATCGGGCGGCCGCTCGAGATGGCCCGCAGCGGCAGGCGCACGTTCTGCTGCGGCGCGGGCGGGGCGCACATGTGGATGGAGGAGCGGGGGAGCCAGATCAACGAGGAGCGCGCCCGCGAGGCGGCCGCCACGGGCGCCGACACGCTCGCGGTCGCGTGCCCCTTCTGCACCGTCATGCTCGACGACGGCGTCCGCCAGACGGGCGCCGCGATGCGCGTGGCCGACGTGTCCACGCTGCTCGCCGAGGCCCTGGAGCAGACCTAGCAGGAGGTCGCTCGCGGGCGCGGATGTTTGTCTCGCCCGGACGCGCGTAGTAGGGTCGAGGAGCTCCCGCCCGACGCTCGCGTTCGCGAAGGAGGATCGAATGGCACACGATCAGGGGCGCGTACACGAGCTCGCGCGGAGCTACACCGAGGCGTGGTGCAGCCACGATCCCGCGCGAGTCGCCGAGCACTTCACGCCCGGGGGCACGATCGCGATCAACGGAGGCGAGCCCACCGAGATCGCCGAGGTCGCGCGCTCGTTCATGTCCGCGTTCCCCGACATCCAGGTGTACCTGGACGACGTCGTCGTCCGGAACGAGAGCGTCGAGTACCACTGGACCTTCACCGGCACGAGCACGGGCCCGGGCGGAACCGGGAAGCGGGTGCGGATCTCCGGCTTCGAGGAGTGGACGCTCGGCGACGACGGTCTCGTCGCCGAGTCGAAGGGGAACTACGACCAGGCGGAGTACGACCGCCAGCTCGCGCACGGTGCTCCCGCGGCGATCACGGTGATCGTCGAGCTCCGGGCCAAGCCGGGCCGGCGGGACGAGCTCGAGGCTCTGCTCGAGAGCATCGTGGCGAGTGAACGACCGAGCCAGCGCGGCTTCCTCGGCAGCACGCGCTACGAGGTGCTCGACGACCCCGACACGCTGGTCGAGATCGCCGAGTGGGAGTCGGCCGAGGCACGGACGGCGCACCTGCAGGAGAGTGCCGCGACAGGCGTTTACGCGCCTCTCAACGAGCTGCTGGCGACGCCGTTCAGGGCGACGGTCGTCAGGCAGCGCCCCTGACCAGCGAGGGCGTCGCCTAGCGCTCTCCGCGGGCGCGGCGCCGGTTCGGCCGGCGGCCCCGGACGGGCTCCTCGGCCACCGGCTCGGGCGGCGGAGGCACCGCGGGCAGCTCGGTAGGCGACTCCATGCCCGCTCGAACGATGGCGAGCAGCTCCGCGTCGATCGCCGGGTCCGTCTCGACCGGGCGGTACGCGGCGAGCCGCCGCTCGACCTCCTCGACGGCCCGCGTCTCGAGGCTCTTCGCCCCCTTGCGCTCCCACGTCTCGCGGTTGTCGCGGTCGAACGTCGGCCCGGTCAGCCACAGCTCCTCGGGCCAGTGGCGGGTCGTGTGCTCGGCCATGATCAAGTGCGCCTCCTCGAGGAGATGCGTCACGAGATCGCCGGCGGGAAGGTCGTCCAGCGGCTCGATCGGGCGCAGGAAGTGGAGCGCCTGCCCGCAGAGCTCGTCGTCGAGGACGAGCTTCGGCAGCGAGAAGACGAGCACGTAGTCGAGCATCCCCGGCCCGGAGACGGAGTTGACGCCGGCGAGCGCGGCGAGGAGCGCGCCGCCGAACGTCTCCGCCCCAGCCTGCGCGTCGAGCACCTTCGCGTCCGAGAGCGCCATGTACGCCTGGGTGGGGAGGCCGAGCGCCTTGCCCACCTGCACGTAGGCGACGTCGAGATGCAGCGCCTCGATCGCGGCCATCGGCGAGCTCGCGGCCTGCATGTGGAACGTCGCCGGCGCGCCGCCGAAGAGCACCGGCGCGCCCGGGCGGACGAGCTGCGCCATGGTGACGCCGGCGAGGACGTCCGCGGTGTGGAACGCGGTCGCGCCCACGAGCGTCACGGGCGCGATCAGCCCCATCAGCGTGACGGGGACGATCTCGACCGGGATCCCGGCCTCGACGCAGTCGATCAGGTTCTGGCACGAGTCCTCGCCGTACCGGAAGCTGCCGGTGGCCGTGACGGTGAAGATCGACATCGGCCGTGCGAGCAGGTCGGCCCGGTCGCGGCGGAAGAGCTGCATCATCTCCACCATCCGGGGGACGCCGTGCTCGGTGAACGCGCCCGAGACGACCGGCTTGCGCGAGCCCGTCAGGCAGAGGTAGAGGCGCCAGGCGTCGGAGATCTCCGCGGGCACGTCCGCGGTCGAGAAGGCGGTCGCGAGGTAGGCGATGTTCCGAAGACCGTCGGCCAGCCGGACGTACTGGACGAAGTCCTCGGTCGTCGCGAGCCGGGTCTCGCCGGTGCGGTGGTCGGCGACGCGCAGCCCGCTCGAGCCGGGGACGAAGTGCACGCGGTCGCCGCCGAGCTCCGCGTGCGGCTCGCCGTCGCGGTCGTAGAGCGTGAAGGAGGAGGGCGCCTGCTCGAGCGCCCGCTCGACGACGTCGGGCGGGAACAGGATGCGCTCGCCGCTTCGGTCGGTGGGCAGCCCCTGCTCCAGGAGTCGCTCGCGGAGCCCCGGCCCGCGCACCTCGACGCCGGTCTCGGCGAGGATGCGCTTCGCCTCCTCGACGATCCGCGCGATCAGCTCGTCGTCGAGGACACGGATGGCTGGGCGCACGGCGGCGCGAGTGTCGCAGAACCGACTTCAGGACGTCAGCCGGTCGCCGACGGCACGCGCCGCGGCGACCACACGCGCCGCCACGCTCTCGTCGGCCCCGGCCGGCGGAAAGCGGTACGAGGGGCCGTGCACGTGGATCGCGGCGATCGCCTTCCCGCGGGCGTCGCGTACCGGCGCCGCGACCGAGTCGATGCCCTCCGCGAACTCCTCGAGCCCCCAGGCGTAGCCGTCCCGCCGCACGTGTGCGAGCCGCTCGCGCAGCCGCGTCGGGTCCGTGAGCGTGCGCCGCGTCAGAGCCACGAGCTCGCCTGCGAGGTAGGCGTCGAGCGCGTCCTCGGGCCACTCGGCCAGCAGGACGAGGCCGGAGGGGACGGTGTGCATGGGCGCGCGCGTCCCCGTCCAGTCGCGCACCTGCACCGGGTTGTCGGACTCGACCTGGTCGACGTAGAGGATCGCGTTGCCGTCGGGGAGGCCGAGGCCGGCGTCCTCGCCCAGCTCGGCGACGAGGCCGGCGAGGAACGGCCTGGCGGTCGCGACCAGGCCTCGCTCCGGGGAGGCCGCGATGGAGAGGGCGGCGACGCCCGGCCCGATGCGCCAGCGGACGCCGTCGAAGCGCTCCACCGCCCGCACCTGCTCGAGCGTGGCGAGAAGCCTGGCCGCGGTCGACTTCGGGAGGCCGACGCGCTCGGCGAGCGCAGTCACGCCCGCAGGCTGCCGCGCCACCGCGTCCAGGATCGCGAACGCGCGCTCGAGCGATTGCACCACCGCGGGCGATCTCCTAGAATTCCACTATTCAGCACGGTTCCGCATTACGGAACGGATCATGCCCGACGACGACCTCGACCTCAAGACGCTCGACGACGACGCGCTCGTCGCCCAGATGCACGACGACCTCTACGACGGCCTCGCGGAGGAGATCGTCGAGGGCACGAAGATCCTGCTCGAGCGCGGCTGGGCGGCCGAGAAGGTCCTGAACGACGCCCTCGTCGAGGGCATGCGCATCGTCGGCATCGACTTCCGCGACGGGATCCTCTTCGTCCCCGAGGTGCTGCTCGCGGCGAACGCCATGAAGGCGGGCATGGAGATCCTGCGCCCGCTCCTCGCCGAGACGGGCGCCGAGCGCGTCGGCACGGTCGTGATCGGCACCGTCAAGGGCGACATCCACGACATCGGGAAGAACCTCGTCGCGATGATGCTCGAGGGCGCGGGGTTCGAGGTCGTCGACCTCGGCATCAACAACCCGGTCGAGAGCTACCTCGCGGCGATCGAGGAGCACGGGCCGGACATCCTCGGCATGTCGGCACTGCTCACGACGACGATGCCGTACATGAAGGTCGTCATCGAAGCCCTGAAGGAGAAGGGAATTCGCGACGACGTCATCGTCCTCGTGGGCGGGGCGCCGCTGAACGAGGACTTCGGAAAGGCGATCGGCGCCGACGCGTACTGCCGCGACGCCGCCGTCGCCGCCGAGACCGCGCAGGCCCTCGTCCTGGCCCGCCGTGCAGCTACTGCGGCCTGACGAGGAGCGCGTCTTCGAGGCCGAGCGGCCCGAGGTGCTCGTCCTCGCCTGCGGCGCGATCGCGCGCGAGGTGCTGGCCGTCGTCCGCCTGAACGGCTGGACGCACGTCGCCGTGCGCTGCCTGCCGGCGCAGCTCCACTCGCGCCCCGAGCGGATCGGGCCTGCGGTGGACGCGAAGCTGACCGAGCTCGCCGCGCGCTACGAGCGCGTGTTCGTGGCGTACGCCGACTGCGGCACGGGCGGGGCGCTGGACCGCGTCCTCGAGCGGCACGGCGTGGAGCGTCTGCCGGGCGCGCACTGCTACGGCTTCCTGACCGGAAACGCGGAGTGGGAGGAGCTGCACGACGCCGAGCCGGCCACCTTCTACCTCACGGACTTCCTCGCCCGGCACTTCGACGCCCTCGTCGTCCGGGGGCTCGGCCTCGACCGGCACCCCGAGCTCCTGCCCGACTACTTCGGCAACTACCGGCGCCTCCTGTACCTCGCGCAGACGGACGACGAGGACCTGCGCACGCGGGCGCGCGCAGCCGCCGAGCGGCTCGGCCTCGAGTACGAGGAGCGACGGACCGGGTACGGCGACCTCCTGCCCTCGCTCACCCGCTTCGTGGAGAGGGCCCGGGTTGCCTGAGCTGACCGTCATCTGGTGGCGGGACATCCCCGCGCAGGTCACGGCGAAGGACGGCCGTCGCTCCGCCCGCGCGCAGCTCTCCGAGCGCTTCCAGGAGGCGATCGACGCGGCCGCGATGCGCGCGGGCCTCATCGGCACGGACGCCTACCTCGGCGAGTGGCGACGCGAGACCCGCGAGTGCGGCGAGGACCTCGCGCGGGAGGTCGTGGAGGAGGCGGAGTGGCTCGAGGCCGCGTACCCGGACGACGTCCTCGAGCGCCTGGTCAAGGCGGACGGGCACGACTCGTGACCGACACCCTCGTATCGAGCGCGACGCGCGAGGTCGTCATCGGCTTCGAGCGGCCGTTCGTCGTCATCGGCGAGCGGATCAACCCGACCGGTCGACGCAAGCTCGCGGAGGAGATGGCGGCCGGGAGCTTCGACACCGTGATCGCGGACGCCGTCGCGCAGGTCGAGGCGGGCGCGGACATGCTCGACGTCAACGCGGGCATCCCGCTGGCCGACGAGCCGGCCATCCTCGCCAAGACCGTGGAGCTGGTGCAGTCCGTCACGGACGTGCCGCTCTCGATCGACTCCTCGATCGTCGCGGCGCTCGAGGCCGGCCTCGCCGTCTACCGCGGGAAGGCGCTCGTCAACTCGGTCACGGGCGAGGAGGACCGCCTCGAGTCGGTGCTGCCGCTCGTCGCCAGGCACGGAGCCGCGGTCGTCGCGATCACGAACGACGAGTCGGGCATCTCCGAGGACCCCGACGTGCGCTTCGAGGTCGCGCGGAGGATCGTCTCCCGCGCGGCCGACCACGGGATCCCGAAGGAGGACGTGGTCGTCGACCCGCTCGTCATGCCGATCGGCGCGATTCGCGACGCGGGCCGCCAGGTCTTCCGCATCGTGCGCCGGCTGCGCGAGGAGCTCGGCGTGAACTCGACCTGCGGCGCGTCCAACGTCAGCTTCGGGCTGCCCAACCGCCCCGCGCTGAACGCGGCGTTTCTGCCCATGGCGATCGCGTCGGGCCTCACCTCGGCGATCACGAGCCCTCTCCACCCCGAGTTGATGCAGGCGATCAAGGCGGCGGACGTGCTCATGGGGAACGACCCGCACTGCGCGGACTGGATCGCTCGCTGCGGGGACTCGACCGGCGGCGGCGAGGCGACGCGCGGGCGGCGCGGCGGCCGGGAAGGCCGCAGGAGGGCGGCAGCGTCGTGACCGGGCCCGAGGCCCTCGTCGTCTTCACCCCGTCCGGCAGGCGGGGACGGTTCGAGCGCAGCACGACCGTGCTCGAGGCGGCGAGGCGCCTCGGCGTCGACCTCGACTCGGTCTGCGGCGGGCGCGGGATCTGCGGACGCTGCCAGGTCGAGGTCTCCGAAGGAGAGCACGCGAAGCACGGGATCGTGTCCTCCCGCGACCACCTCACTCCCGCCGGAGAGCTCGAGCGCCGGTACGCAGCCGAGCGCGGGCTCGCGGACGGCCGCCGCCTGGGGTGCACAGCGCACATCGCAGGCGACCTCGTGGTCGACGTGCCCCCCGAGAGCCAGCTCTACCGCCAGGTCGTCCGCAAGGACGCGGGCGTTCATCCGATCGAGATCGACCCCGTCGTCAGGCTGTACTACGTCGAGGTTCCCACGGCCGAGCTCGGCGTGGCGGCGGGAGACCTGCGCCGCACCCGGGAGGCGCTCGACGCCGAGTGGGGCCTCGGGTCGCCCGACGTCGACCCGGCGGTGCTCGGCGACCTCCAGAGCGCGCTCCGGGACGGCGGCGGCGAGATCACCGTGGCCGTGCACGACGGCTCCGCGATCACCGGCGCGTGGCCGGGCCTGCACGACCGCGCCTACGGCATCGCGTTCGACGTGGGCTCGACGACGGTCGCGGGGCACCTCTGCGACCTCGCGACCGGGGAGGTGCTCGCCTCGGCAGGCGCGATGAACCCGCAGATCCGGTTCGGCGAGGACCTCATGAGCCGCGTCTCGTACGTGATGCTGCACCCCGGCTCGGAGCGGGAGCTCACGAAGGCGGTCCGCGGTTGCGTCGCCAAGCTCACCGTGGAGCTGGCGGCCGCCGCCGAGGTCGACCGGGCGGACGTCCTCGAGGTCACCTTCGTCGGGAACCCGATCATGCACCACCTGCTGCTCGGGATCGACCCGACGCCGCTCGGAGGAGCGCCGTTCGCGCTGACCGTGGACGAGGCCGTGCGGCTGCCGGCGCGCGACCTGGGGCTGCCCGTGCACCGCGGCGCCCGCGCGTACGTGCTCCCCTGCATCGCCGGGCACGTGGGTGCGGACGCGGCGGGCGTCATCCTCTCGGAGGCGCCGCACCTGAGCGACGAGGTCATGCTCGTCGTCGACGTGGGGACGAACGCCGAGATCGTCCTCGGCAACCGCGAGCGGGTGCTGGCCGCGTCCAGCCCCACGGGGCCGGCATTCGAGGGGGCGCAGATCTCCTGCGGCCAGCGCGCGGCGCCGGGCGCCATCGAGCGGGTCCGCATCGACCCCGAGACGCTCGAGCCGCGCGTCAGGGTCATCGGCTGCGACGCCTGGTCCGACGAGCCCGGCTTCGCGGGCGTCCGGGTCACCGGCGTCTGCGGCTCCGGGATCATCGAGGCGGTCGCCGAGCTCCACCTCGCAGGCGTCCTGACGACCGACGGCACGATCGACGGCGGGCTCGCGGCGCGCTCGCCGCGCATAGTCCCCGACGAGCGCACGTACTCGTACGTCCTGTGGACGGGCGAGCCCGAGCTCGTGATCTCCCAGTCCGACGTCCGCCAGATCCAGCTCGCGAAGGCGGCCCTGCACGCCGGCTGCATGCTCCTCATGGAGCGGTACGGGATCGACCGGGTCGAGCGCGTCCGGCTGGCAGGCGCGTTCGGGAGCCAGATCGACCCGATGCACGCGCTCGTGCTCGGGCTCGTGCCCGACTGCGAGCCGGAGCAGGTGACAGCGGCGGGGAACGCGGCCGGCACCGGGGCACGCATCGCGCTCCTGAACCGCGCCGCCCGCGCCGAGATCGAGGAGGTCGTGCGGCGGGTGGAGAAGGTCGAGACCGCGGTCGAGCCGCGCTTCCAGGAGCACTTCGTGCAGGCGATGGGGATCCCGCACGGCTCCGATCCGTACCCGAGGCTCGGGCAGCGCGTGCGGCTCCCCGGCCGCCGCACCGCAGCAGCAGACAGGCCCGAGCGCGGCCGCCGGCGGGCGAGAAGGACCGCGTGACCGAGGACCGCGTGACCGAGGCCCGTGGGCGCCGGGGAGGCGGCCGCGCCGCGCGTCAGGCTGCCCGGCTCGCGGCAGTCGTCGAGCGCGTCCCCTTCCTGACCCGGACCCTCGCGCCCGTCGAGGTCCTGTCCGAGGAGGGCCTGGCGCTGCTCGAGGAGAACGCCGACACGATCCTGGAGCAGGTCGGGATCGAGTTCCGGGAGGCGCCCGACGCGCTCGAGCTCTTCCGCGACGCCGGCGCGGACGTCGACGGCGAGCGCGTCCGCTTTCCCCGCGGCCTCTGCCGCCGGCTCGTGCAGGCGACGGCGCCGAGCGAGTTCACCCAGCTCGCGCGCAACCCCGAGCGCAGCGTCGTCTTCGGGGGGATGAACACGATCTTCGCGCCTGCCTACGGCTCGCCGTTCGTGCGCGACCTCGACGGCGGCCGCCGCTACGGCACGATCGAGGACTTCCGCAACTTCGTGAAGCTCGCGTACGTCTCGCCGTGGCTCCACCACTCGGGCGGCACGGTCTGCGAGCCGGTCGACCTGCCGGTGAACAAGCGGCACTACGACATGGTCGCGGCGCACCTGACGCTCTCCGACAAGCCGTTCATGGGCTCGGTCACGCACCCGCAGCGCGCCCGGGACACGGTCGAGATGGCGCGCATCGTCTTCGGCGCCGACGTCGTCGAGGAGCGCACCGTCGTCTTCAGCCTGATCAACGCGAACTCGCCGCTCGTCTGGGACGCGACCATGCTCGGCGCCGCGCGCGCGTACGCGGAGGCGAACCAGGCCGTGATGATGACGCCGTTCATCCTCGCCGGCGCGATGAGCCCCGCCACGGTCGCGGCGACGTGCGCGCAGACGCTCGCCGAGTCGCTCGCCGGGATGGCGTACTGCCAGCTCGTGCGGCCCGGGGCGCCGGTGGTGCTCGGGTCCTTCGCGAGCTCGATGTCCATGCAGTCGGGCGCGCCGACGTTCGGCACCCCGGAGCCGGCGCTCGTGCTGTACGTCATGGCCTCGCTCGCCCGGCGCCTCGGGGTGCCGTTCCGCTCCGGCGGCTCGCTGACCGCCTCCAAGGTTCCCGACGCGCAGGCCGCGTACGAGTCCGCGAACACGCTGCAGCCGACCCTCCTCGCCGGGACGAACTTCGTCCTCCACGCTGCGGGCTGGCTGGAGGGCGGCCTGACCATGGGCTACGAGAAGCTCGTCCTCGACGCCGACCAGCTCGGCATGTGGCACGCCTTCTGCAAGGGCGTCGACCTGTCGGACGAGGGGCAGGCGCTCGACGCGTTCCTGACGAACGAGCCCGGCGTGCACTTTCTCGGGCATCCCCACACGCTCGCCAACTTCGAGACCGCCTTCTACCGCTCGCCGGTCGCGGACAACGCGAGCTTCGAGCAGTGGGAGGCCGAGGGCTCCCTCGACGCGGCCCAGCGCGCGAACGGCCTCTGGAAGCGGATGCTCGCGGAGTACGAGCAGCCCCCGCTCGACGACGCGGTCGCCGAGGAGCTCGCCGAGTGGATCGCGCGGCAGAAGGCCTCCTTCCCGGACTCCGACGTATGACGACGGAAGCCGCCCGAGCTCGCGTGGCCGAGCTCCTCGCGCACCCGCGCTACGAGGTGCTCCCCTTCGGCGACGTCGAGGAGGCCGTGCTCGCCCACGTGCCGACCGACGTGACGCTCACGGTCACGGTCTCGCCGCGCAAGGGAGTCGAGCACACGCTCGACGTCGCCGAGCGGCTCGGCGCGCACGGGTACGCAGTCGTGCCCCACCTCTCGGCACGGCTCGTGCGCGACCGGGCGCACCTTGCGGAGATCCTCGCCCGCGTCGACGCGATGGGGGCGCACGACGTCTTCGTCGTCGCCGGCGACGCCGACGAGCCCGCCGGCGAGTTCGAAGGCGCGGCGCCGCTCCTCGAGGCCATCGCCGAGCTCGGACACCGCTTCGAGCACGTCGGGATCACGGGCTACCCGGAGAGCCACCCGCTCATCCCGGACGAGACGACGATCCAGGCGATGTTCGACAAGGCGCGCTTCGCGACCTACATCGTGAGCCAGATCTGCTTCGACCCGACCGTGACTGCGGGCTGGGTCGAGCGCGTGTGGAACCGGGGCACGCGCTTGCCGATCCACGTCGGGATCCCGGGAGCCGTGCCGCGCACGAAGCTCCTCCGCATCTCGAAGGTGATCGGCCTGGGAGCGTCGACGCGCTTCCTGCGGCGGCACCGCGGCTGGCTCGCACACGCCGTCCGGCCGGGCGGCTTCGACCCCGATTCGCTGATCGACGGGCTCGAGCCGAGCCTCGAAGACCCCGAGCGCAAGATCGCCGGCTTCCATATCTTCACGTTCAACGACCTCGCCGACACCGAGAGCTGGCGGCAGCAGCGGCTGCACGCGCTCGTACCCGTCCTCGACCAGGAAAGGATCGCTCCATGCCCGTAGACGTCGACGTCGTCCGCGCCGTAGAGGTCCCGACCCGCCTCGTCCACGGCCCGGGCGCGCTCGCCCGGCTCGGAGCCGCGCTGGACGAGCTCGGCGTCGAGCGGCCCATGCTCGTCACCGACCCCGGCGTGGTCGCCGCGGGGATCGCGGAGCGGGCGCACGAGCTCGTCTCGCACGCCGTGCTCTTCGCGGACGTCCGCCCGAACCCGGACATCGAGCTCGTCGACCGCGGAGCCGAGCTGTACCGGGCCGAGGGGTGCGACGGGCTCGTCGGCGTCGGCGGCGGATCGTCCCTCGACACCGCCAAGTCGATCGGGGTCGTCGCGGCGCACGGGGGCTCGATCCTCGACTACGAGTACGGTCGGACGCCGCTCTCGCGACGGATCCCGCCGCTCGTCGCCGTGCCCACGACCGCCGGCACCGGGAGCGAGGTGACCCTCTGGGCCGTCGTCACCGACCACGAGCGGCAGATCAAGTTCAACGTCGGCGGCACGCCGCTCATCGGGCCGCACGTCGCGCTCGTCGACCCGGAGCTCATGCTCGGGCTCCCGC
>Ga0073934_10010720_pt1 | contig 11295 bp, 7 predicted proteins | sample LarsenN4metaG_FD_76834 | JGI IMG/M metagenome (GOLD analysis project Ga0073934, IMG submission 76834) | Hot spring sediment bacterial and archeal communities from British Columbia, Canada, to study Microbial Dark Matter (Phase II) - Larsen... ...
AAATGCGCGGCCATGAGATGGACCAGGGCTCGTACAGACATGCGACGCGATCCAAAAGGTCCCGTAAAGGTCGCATGTCTGGGTAAAAAATGTGTGCCAGCGGAGCAATCCAGGCGGACGCCTCATGGGGGACAGCGGCCTAGCTGTCCGCTGCGCCGCCCCGCCGGCAAGCGCTACACCCTCAGGCGGCCCGCACGGTTTGCAGGAAGTGGGCCACCTCGGTTTCCAGCCGCTGGCCGTCGTGGGCCAGCTGCTTGGCGGCGGCCAGGAGCTCAATGGCACTGTCGCCGGTCTGTTGGGCCGCCCCGGACAACGTGCCGATGCTTTTGGTCACATCGCCCGTTGCGGTCGCCACTTCGGTGATGTTGAGGCCGATGTCCTGGGTGGCAGAGCCCTGCTCGGTCACGGCAGCTGAGATCGCGGCCGAAATCTCCGCGACCTGCGCGATCACCGCTTTGATCTCGTCCAGGCTGCGGGCCGATTCGGCCGTGGCCGACTGCACGGCGGCGATATGGTCGGTGATCTCTTCGGTGGCTTTTGCGGTTTGGTGGGCCAGGGTTTTGACCTCCTGGGCCACCACCGCGAACCCTTTGCCGGCCTCGCCTGCGCGCGCGGCCTCGATGGTCGCATTGAGGGCGAGCAGGTTGGTCTGGCTGGCAATGGCATTGATCAGCGTGACGACATCACCAATCTGCGTGGCCGCGGTCGTCAACTTCTGGATGTTCCCGGCAGAGGTATCGGCCAACGTCACCGCGCTCTGGCTCACCTGATGTGCGGTGTGGACTTGCCGGCCGATCTCGTCGACCGACGCGCCGAGCTGGGTTGCGGCAGCCGCCACGTTCCGCACGTTGGCGGCCGATTGCTCGGACGCCGCGGCCACTGACGACGACAGCTGCGATGTTTGGCCGGCGGTGGCGCTGAGGCCGCGGGCTGCGGCATCCATGCGTTGGCTGGCCACGCGCACCTGGGCGATGACCGTGCCGACCGAGGCCTCGAACTGGGCGGCCAGCGCGGCCATGTCCGCCCGTCGCTGGTCTTGTTGACGGACCCGTTCCTGCTCCTGGTCGGCACGCGCCCGTTCAGCATCAGCGAGCCCACGGCGGAAGCCATCGAGGGCCTGCGCCATGGCGCCAAGTTCGTCGCGGCGACGGGTGTCGCCCACCGGCTTGTCCAGTTGGCCTTCCGCGATGCCCAGCATGGCGGCATGGAGCCGGCCGAGGGGCCGCACGACCCCGAACAGAACGAGGTAGAGGCCCATAACGGCGCCGATCAGCGCTACGCCCGCCGCGACCGTCGTGGTTAATACCTTGGTGCGATTGGCTGATACGACAGCGCTGGTAGCCAGATCAGCCAGACCATCGATCTGGGTGGAGAGGTTTGTCAGCAACTCATTGACCTTGGCCCGGTTGGCCCGGTTGGTGTCGTTGTCGCCGAATAGCCGCGCCGCCGCCGGGCCCTCGACCTGCGCCAGGCGGATCAGTTCTCGCCGGAAACGGATGAAGTCCCGCACGACTGGTTCGATCGCGCGCAGCTGCGCGACCTCGGGGCCTGCTGTTGTGCGGGCCCAGGTCGCAGCGATTCCCTCCAGCGCCACCAGATGACGCTCCATGCCTTTGGCAAACCGCTCAGCCGCCGGCCAATCCTTAGACATATAAACGCCGCGGCTCTCCATCACCACGGCATAGACCTGGGCGTTGGCGCGCTCGGTCTGGATGCGTCCTTCTTGCAGCCGATCGGCTTCTTCACGCGCGTGGACGGCCGCACGCTCAGTCACCATAAAAGCTGCTGCTCCGAGCAAGGGCAGGGCGGCCAGTCCGGCAATCACAGCCAGCAACTTGGTGCGCAGGGACATCGGTTGCTCCCGTTAGACCTTTGGCGGAGCAAATTGCCGCAACATGGTTGATGAAGTGTTTTTCCGCGTTGGCTGGTGAAGAAACCGATGCGGCACTAACGTACGTGTCGGGTACGCATCAACGTCAGATCAGACCGCACAAGAAAATACGCCAACGGAACAAAACGCGGCGATCAGCCCTCTCGACGGTCAAAGTGTAGGAGGCGCACTCCCCCCAGAGAGGCAGAAGAGGGCCAATTGCCTCGCTCCGACACGTTGGCTCACACGACCGTCAGTAAGCGGCAGGAGGCCAGGCGCCGCTCAGCAAACGAGGGGAGGGCGCGGTGCATCGGCTGTTGCGGAGCCTCCCTCGGAACGCCACCTCTGGCAGCCTGGAATGGGCGCCGGCGAGCCGGAGGCTGGCAGGGGCCATCTCGACGTAGGTCGGACGCCATTCACCGGATAGGCATCCAGGACCATCGTGGCCACTTCCACCGGTCGTGCGGGCAGCTACGCCGGGGAACCGGAGCGCTGGCCGGGTCCGGGCCGAACCGGGCAAGCCCTATCCCCACCCTGCATACCAGCGGGCTGGACCCTTTCGTGTTCACCAGCGTGAAGCTTGCGTCGCGCGGCGCCATGATGGATGCCTGGGACCTTGGCAGCAGGATCAAGCCGAGCGGGGACATGATCCAAGATCTTTTCAATCAGGCCGCCTACATGGCGCATGGCTATTGCCTGTTGTGGAACCCCTGGCTGGTGGCGCTCCACGCCGGTTCCGACGTCCTGGTCGCAACTGCCTACTTTGCCATTCCGCTTGCGATCTTCCAGTTTCAGCGGCTCAAGGGGGCCTGGGACCTATCCCACCTGGCGTGGCTGTTCTTCGCCTTCATCACGTTCTGCGGCCTGACCCACCTGTTCAGCGCACTGACCCTCTGGTTCCCGGTCTATGAGCTGCAGGCCTACGTCAAGCTGGCCACGGCGTTCGTGTCGATCGCAACCGCGGTGGTCATGTTCCCGCTGGTGCCCGCGGTGGCCGCCATGCCCACGCCGCGCGAGTTGCAGAAGGCCAACGAGCGGCTGGCGCGCGAGGTCGCAGCCCACCGGGAGACGCTTGCCGAACTGGAAGCCGCGCGTCGCGACCTGATGGCCCGGGTGGAGGAGCGGACGCGCGCCCTGGCGCTCGCCAAGGAGCGGTTTGAAGCCCTGGTGATGGGGTCGTCGCAGGCGGCCTGGACCATGTCGCCGGCGGGGGTGGCGCTTGAGGATTCGCCGAGCTGGCGGCGCGCGACCGGGCAGACCGTTGACGGCTGGCTGGGGCGCGGCTGGCTGGATGCGGTGCACCCCGAGGACCGGTCACACCTCCTCGCGCAGTGGCAACAAGCACGCACTACCAAAGCCGTCTGCGCCGCCGAGTATCGGCTGCAGTCGGCAGATGGCAGCTGGGTGTGGTCAAGCGCCAGGGCGGTGCCGCTGCTCGATGCCGAGGGCGAGATCCGTGAGTGGGTCGGGATGAACGTCGACATCAGCGAGCGCAAGCGCGCCGAAGAGTTGCGGCTGGCCACCATGCGCGAGCTCTCTCATCGCACCAAGAACCTGCTCGCCGTGATCGGTGCCATGGCCCGTCAGTCGGTGCACCCGGGGCAGTCGACGGCCGACTACGTGGCGCAGTTCGGGGCGCGGCTGCACGGGCTCGCCCGCTCGCATGATCTACTGGTGCAACGCGATTGGTCGGGCGTGCACTTGGGTGAACTGGTGAAGGCGCAGCTTGCGGGGTTTACCGACGCCGAGGGGCACGTCATTGCCGGGCCCGATGTTGATTTGTCCCCACCGGCGACCCAAGCGATCGGCATGGCTCTTTTCGAGCTGGCGACCAATGCCGCGAAGTATGGCGCGCTTGCCGCAAGCGGCGGCCGCCTGGCTGTGACCTGGCGAACGGTCGGCGCTCCCGACCAGCCGGCCTTGGAACTTCTGTGGCACGAGGAGCCCAGCCTTGCGGTCGAGCTGCCGCAGCAACAGGGGTTCGGCTACGTGGTGGTGACCCGGACGGTCAGGGACGCGCTTGATGCCGAGGTCGAGTATGGGATCACGGCCGCGCGCATTACTTGGCGGATGACCGCCCCCCTGGCGGCAATTCGCACGCAGGCGTCATAACCAGCTGTAGGGTGGCTGCCGGAATCCAGACGCGCCGCCACGCGTGGGGCGCCCAGAGGACCTGCGCTGCCAACGCCAGCAGACAGCGAGGGCGCCACGCTCGGCAAGTGCCCTAACCACCGGACCGGGCCGTATCGCCCCGCGCGCTCCTGCCGTAAAGCAGCGTACGCACAAAAACGTGATGGTCGGCGACGACCATGACTGCCGGTAAAGCGAGACTAAGTGGGGCAGCGCGGTAAACCGCAAGCGGAGCGACGGCATCCGTACGACGCTGGTCCGCGCGTTCAGGTTCCCATCAGCCTCGGTAGCGCAGCTGGTCAGCAGTATCCGCCGCGCCGACCACGACCTGGGGCCGCTACCGGGCCCCGGCAACACTCGGCCATAACCGGCCAGCTTGTCGCGCCCCCAGGCTCTTAACCCGATCTTGGCAGTCCTGATTGTAGGCAAGCCACCAGGGGTGCGCATCCGATCTGCCACCCGCGTACCGGGGAGTTCAGTAGGATGCGCGTCATCACGTGCCTGTTCACGGAGCACAACCTTTGGCTGGTGGCCCTGGCGGCCATCGTGTGTGTGTCGGGCACCGCCATCGCCTTCAATCTCTACGCCAAGGCCCATCGCCGGAGCGGCGCGCAAAGGAGCGGCTGGGCCTTCCTGGCCGCCGTCGCTGCCGGTTCCTCCGTCTGGTGCACGCACTTTATTGCCATGCTGGCCTATGAGGTTGGCGTGCCGGTGACCTTCGATCCCATCTTGACGATGCTCTCGCTGCTGATTGCGATAGGAGGGGCCGCACTCGCCTTTTTCCTCGGCACCAGCAGCACGCAGCAGGTCCCCGGCGCTGCGGTCGGCGGCCTTGTGGGTCTGGCGGTGGCGCTGATGCATTATGTCGGGATGGCCGCCTACCACGTCACCGGCGACGTGACCTGGGACTTCGGGTACGTGGCGGCATCGGTCCTCCTGTCGATCGCCATTGGCGGACTGGCATTTCATCTGTTCGGTCGCGCGTCGGCCAAGCAGGCGCCGCTGCTCGCCGTCGCCACTTTCGTTGGCGCGGTCGTGCTGCTGCACTTCACAGGAATGGCCGCGGTCACCGTCATCCCGTTCCCGGGCCCTGAGAGCGTCGACAATGCCCAGGCGTTCCATGCCATTGCCGTGTCGGTGGCCGGTGTCGCCATGATGATTATCAGCACCGGGGTTGCTAGCCATCTGATTGATCAAGAAGCCACTCAGGAGAACGTGGAGCGGCTGCGCCAGATGGCGCTGAACGATACGTTGACCGGGCTGCCCAACCGGACTCATTTCACGCAGCATCTGGAAAGCGAACTGGTCCGGGCCAAGGAAAATGGCGGCTCCCTTGCGATTGTCGGGATCGACCTTGATCGCTTCAAGGAGATCAATGATCTGCGGGGCCACGACGCCGGAGACAACGCCCTGCGGACGATAGGGACGCGGCTCGCGTCGATGCTCCTGCCAGGCGAGTTCGTCGCGCGGATCGGCGGCGATGAGTTCGCCGCCGTGAAGCGCTACAGCGCCATCGACGAAGTCCATGATTTCGCGGCGCGGCTCGAGCGCGAGCTGTTTGCGCCGATGCTCCTGGGTGATCTGGAAGCGGTCAGTGGTGGATCGATCGGGATCACACTGTTTCCTGCCGATGGCGATGACGCCACGCGGCTGGTGCAGAACGCCGATCTGGCTATGTACCGTGCCAAGGCTGATCCGCAACGAGCCGTCTGCTTCTATGAAGAGCAGATGGATCAGGCTGCCCGCAAGCGGAGTGCACTGGCCGCCGATCTCCGCCGTGCAATTGCCCGGGGTGAGTTTGAACTGCACTACCAGGTGCAGCATGATGTGGCCAACGGCGCGGTCACGGGCCACGAGGTGCTGCTGCGCTGGCGTCACGCCGAGTTGGGCTTGGTGCCGCCCTCCCTCTTTATCCCGATCGCCGAGGAGACGGGCGCCATCGTCGAAATCGGTGAGTGGGTGCTCCGGACCGCGTGTCATGACGCGGCCAAGTGCCCCGCGCTCAAGAAAATTGCGGTCAACCTGTCCGCCCTGCAATTGCGGCAGGCCGACCTCGCCGAGAAGGTCCACGCCATCCTGCTCGTCTCCGGGTTGGCGCCGTCGCGGCTCGAGCTGGAAATCACCGAAACGTCGATCATTCAGGACAAGACGCGCGCCCTCCATATCTTGCGGCGCCTCCGTGCGCTGGGGATCACGATCGCCATCGACGACTTCGGCGTCGGCTATTCCTCGCTGGAAACGCTGCGCGCTTTCCCGTTCGACAAGATCAAGCTGGACCGCTCGTTTACGCAGGGGCTGGAACACGACGTCCAGGCCAAGGCGATCGTCAGGGCGGTGTTGGCGCTCGGCAAAAGCCTTGAGATCCGGGTCCTGGCGGAAGGTGTGGAGACCGGTGATCAGCTGGCGGTATTGCGGCTCGAAGGGTGCAACGAGGCGCAGGGGTATTTTCTTGGCCGCCCGGCCAAGAAGAGCGACCTAGCTACGGCAGCCGACCTGTTGCGTGACAGTCCGGGCAGCCAGGCGGCAGCCTAGGCTCCCAGACCGGCCGTCCGCCGTCATCGATCACTGCGCCGTCGGCGTAGTTGCTAACTTAGGGCGCCAGCTCCGGGGCGCTGGCGGTGCGGTCGTGCGTGCTGGTCGCAGCAAGCGGAGCACGCAGGATGATTGCCTTCACTGTGGTGCGCTTCATCTGGCAGCTCGCGACAATGTCGGAGCAATTAGGATCGGATTGCGGCGCGCGCCAAGCGGGGGGCCGAAATAGGACCCGCACATCTTAATTATCCGCTATCAGCGTCACCGAGGTAAGAAGCGGGGCCGGTCGGAGCCGTTCTTCTTATGGGTGTGTATCCGTAGACAGATCAGTTCCAGCTCAGGGAGACTGTCGAAAAGTCCACTTGCCGTTACCATAACTGGCACTCAACCAGCAGGCTTCGCCGCTCGTGTAGTCACGGTTGCGGCTTGGCCGGCAACGGCGATCACCGGCGTAGATGGCTAACTTCAGGACCACAAGTTCGCCAGTGGCTGCGTCAACTCTGATGTCTCGCTCGTGGGCATGCTCTTGCAGAACTTTACGCCACGCGCCTGAACTCTCTTGGCGCCAGATCAAGACATCACACCCACGGTTTGAGCAATTCGCACCGGGAATGTGGTCGGTACACAGAAGTTCGTTCTCGACTAGTATTGCGGCGCGCCCTGCCAACATGATGCGCCGTATCCCCTGCTCCGGTTCGGCGACCGCAGGAGTATTCGCAACGCCAGCTAGCTCGGCCCGACAGACCCCGCGGATCCGATCAACGTGCATCCGGACGGCACGGGGCAAGGCGGCCGATGCCCCAGACGAGACGGTTTGGTTGCCGTCGAACTGGGTCTCCACCGTTTCCGTGGACAGATCCCACAGGTAGATTCGCCGATCAGCGCCTCCGGTGATCGCGCCGCGGCCATTGGCCGTGAACAGAACTGCATTGACGGTGTCCGTGTGCCGTTTCAGGACCATCTGCGGCGCGCCAGTCGCCAAGTCCCAAACCCGCGCTGTGTAGTCTTGATAGCCTGCGCCGGAGATCAGCCGCTTGCCGTCAGGCGAGAACGCCAAGGCATGGATGCGGCCGGTATGTCCGGTCATGGTGTTGACCAGCGCGCCGGTCTGCGTGCTCCATAGCTTGATGGTCCGGTCATCACCAGCCGAAGCCACCTGCTGACCATCCGGGGAGACGGCAACCGCAAACAGTCGCCCCTGATGGCCTCGGAGGGTGTGAAGCGGGGTTCCGTCCGCCGCGCTCCATAATCGCACGGTCCCATCGAAGCTGGCCGATGCGACGAGGCGGCTGTCGGGGGAGAACCGGACGCTCGTGATGTAGTCCTGGTGGCCGATGAGTTGACGGGCCTCCTTGGCATTGGGAGAGTTCCACAGTCTCACGGTCCGGTCATCGGCACCGGAGAGGACCTGCCCGGTCGTTGAGAAATCGACGCTGCTGGTCCAAGCTCTGCCATGCGGGAGTGTGCTGACGAGTGTCTTGGTGTCGCCGTTCCAAACGCGCACGGTCGTGTCTCCGGCACTTGCTGCGAGATGGCCGGAGACCGGTACCGCCAGACTGACCACGCCGGACGAGTCAGGCCCAGCCTCGCGATGGGCGGCCTGCATCCAGAGTAACTTGCCTGCGGCGATATCCCATATCTTGATCTTGCCGTCTTGGCCGCCTGACAGTAGTCGGCCGTCTGGCAAGAGCGCCAGTGCACTTACAGAATTGTCGTGAGCTGCCGGACTGCGTCCCTGCGCGAAGGCCGTAGGTGCCATCAGAGCGGCGATGCATGCCGCCATGGCCACCACGCAAGGCAGCCGGCCACTGATCCGCGTAGTTGTTTTGCTGCACATGGATGCCGTCCTGCAATCGCGGCGGAGATGCTACGTGGTGCTGGACCAAAGTGAAAATGCATTTGGATAAAAGGTTACCAGCGGTCGCCCGGCTAGAGCTCGTGACCTACGGCACGAACGGTCAACGCTGACGCATAAGTCCGAGGGTAGCCGTCGCCCCCCCCCCTTCCCCCACGGGTGGTGCATGCTTGTATCCTGACTATCGTGGACGTGCCGCACTTCCGGCCAGGAGACCGCCGTCGATGGTGAGCTCTGAACCCGTCATGTAGGTCGCCTCATCGGATGCCAGGAGCACCGCAAGTGCCGCGACTTCACATGGATCAGCGAAGCGGCGGAGCGGAGTGTCCGCGACGATGTCGGCCATGTTCCGCTCACGCTCGAGTCCGTCGCCGAGCATTGGCTCCCACATTGGCGTCAACACAGCAGCCGGCAGGATGGCGTTACAGCGGATCTGCAAACCTTGCTCGGCGCAGTAGAGTGCTACTGTTTTGGTGTGATTTCGCACAGCGGCCTTGGACGACGCATAGGCGGCGGCCCCAGGAATTCCGACTTGGCCCGAGCGCGACGAGATGTTGACGATAGATCCTGCTCCCGTCGCGCGCATGGCTCGAATGGCGTGCTTGCAACCGAGAAACACACCATCGAGGTTGGTGCGGTGGACCGCTCTCCAGGAATCGAGAGACGCATTCTCGGGATCATGCGGTTCAGCTTCGCATTCAAACCCGGTTATGCCGGCGTTGTTCACCAGGACATCGAGACGTCCGTGTACGGTGAGGATCTCATCCATGACCATCGACCATTCCAGCTCTTCTCGTACGTCGAGGTGGCGATAGGTCGCCTGACTGCCGAGCTTCGCGGCGACCGCTGATCCCTCCTCATCGCGCACGTCTGAAAGCCAAACTCGCGCCCCCTCCGCGACGAACGCCTGTCCGATCGCAGCGCCAATGCCGCGCGCGCCCCCGGTTACAAGCGCAATCTTGCCGCTCAGCCGCAATCAGTGATCCCCTGCTGGCTAGTGAGTTCTATGAATTGGCACCTAGATAGGATGCCGCATCGATGGCCTCAATGCCGCGGTCTCGATGTCCCGTTTGGGTCACGATGACCCTTCGGGGAGGGCGGCTCCACTGACCCTATCCCACTGAGACCCGCCGTCAGCGGCACGGATCGCGAACGATGGCGCGGTGGGTTGGACAGTGACCGTCGTTGCGACGCGTCGTTTGGGCCAATAACTGGCTTCTCCCTTAAACCCCCAGGCACCGCTCGCTGACGAAAGCCGCCATGCGCCCGTGCCTTATGAGGTTGCGCCCAACTTCGCCTCGAGTTCGGCGAGACGCGCTTTGAGTGGCCCGACGGCGACCGCAACCTCTTCTGCGGTATAGCGCGGCGTGATGTGTTGGGGACAATTCCAGTCGAACGCATCGACCGTGATGATCAATCCTCTTTCGACCCGCGCCCGATACGTGGGATCGGCGAGTTCCGCCAGTCGTACCGGACCCTCGGGGCCGATTTCGCGCATATGACCGAGCAGCTTCAGGCGAGTGCGGTTGGGATAGTCCATCAGAAACAACGACACGCGGTCGTTCGTGATGACGTTGCCGACCGACACGTACTGCCTGTTGCCGGAGAAGTCGGCGAATCCGATCGTGTTCTGGTCGAGCACGCGCAGAAAGCCTTTCGGGCCGCCGCGGTGCTGGACATAGGGCCAGCCGGTTTCGCTCACCGTGGCCATGTAGAAGCTGTCGCGCTCTGCGATGAACGCGGCCTCGTTCGGCCCCAGCCGGTCATTGACGTCGTCGCCGCCTTCGCGGCGCGCGTAGGCAGCCCGGCTCCCGAATTTCTCCTGAACCGACTTCACAGTGTCCGTGAATGCGAGTTCCGCAAACTTGTGTCCCATGTCGTCTCTCCTCGCTTCAGAGCTTCGGTAACCAGCTTCGAGCGGCGCGTCGGGTCGGCCTCTTCCACGCCGCTCGAAGAGCTTCAGCCGTGGGCCCAATCGGCCGTGATCCACCGGAGTTTGCCGTCATCGCGTGCGATCCGCCCCAAGCCCGGGAACGGCATGTGCGTCGCGGCAATGAGGGCCTTCTCGTCGGCGGCTAGTGGGAAGAAGCGTTCGCGCATCTTTCGCGCAGCCGCCGGGTCCTGCTCGAAGACGAAGCCCACGTTGGCCGTACCCGGATGTACGGCCGGATGGAACAACATGTCGGAAACCATGATCAGACTCTTCCCTTCGTCTGCAATCCGAACCCCGATGTGCCCTGGGGTGTGGCCCGTCAGGTCAACGATCGAAAGGCCGCGGGCGATTTCGCGCTCGCCGTCGATCCGGTTGAGCTTGGGATAGAGGCGCACCAATTCGGCCGATGCATCGAAGGTCGACTTGAGGAAGTCGGGAGCCGCCGCGCGCTTCGAGGAATCGGTCCAATGCGTCACGTCGCGGCGATCGGCATAGACCTCCGCATTCGGAAAAACCTTGCGGCCGCCAGCGACCAGTCCGGCAATGTGATCGACGTGCAGATGGGTCGCGATCACGGCGTCGATATCGGTGGGCGACACGTCGAGCTGCGCCAACGCATCGATCAGATGACCGGTCGTTCCGATGCCGCCGGCAGGTCCGGCATCGATCAATGTGAGGTGGTCGCCATCTCGGACCAGATATTGATTGAAGGACAGTCGCAGCCCGTCGGCCCGATCAGCAAGGACGCTCGTTGCGGCCGCGCGGACCGTGTCCGGGGTTTGGCCGGTGAAGTAACCGTAGGGCATGTCGGCGAATCCGTCGGTCAACGCGGTTACCTCGAACCGGCCGATGCGGATCGTGGTGACCGGCGGGCGAGTACGAGGGACCTTGCTGGCCACGGCGCGCGTACTGGTGCCGATGGCGGCTGCGGCGACCGGGGCCGCGGCGAGGGATGCTACGATGGAACGGCGGGAA
>Ga0073934_10010721_pt1 | contig 11293 bp, 8 predicted proteins | sample LarsenN4metaG_FD_76834 | JGI IMG/M metagenome (GOLD analysis project Ga0073934, IMG submission 76834) | Hot spring sediment bacterial and archeal communities from British Columbia, Canada, to study Microbial Dark Matter (Phase II) - Larsen... ...
GCCGAACGTGCGCTGCGGCTGCCCGGCGCGCGCGGGGAGACGATCGCAAGCCGCGCCGCCAACTGGGCCGAGATCCGCCCCGAGTGGGGTCTGGCCGGCTGCGCCGCCTTCATCGCCGCCCCGCGCAGCGCAACCGCCGGTCGCGACCTCGGCGGACGCGCCTTCCTCCACTCCTACGACTGGCGCGCCGATGCGGGCTTTGGAACGCTCGAGCTGATCATCACCGCGCCGGTGGTGGTGGCGAGCTGGATATGCTTGCAATATTTCGGCTCCTCGGTGGCCCCCGCCATGTTCGGCGGCGGCAACAAGCTGATCCACAATGTCGTCGGCGGGATCGGGGTGATCGAGGGCAATGGCGGTGCCTTGCGCGCCGGTCTGCCGTGGCAGGCGGTGCATGATGGCGCGGCGCTGGTGCACGAGCCGCTGCGCCTGTCAGTGTTGATCGAGGCCCCGCGCGAGGAAATCCTCAAGGTGCTGGAGAAGCATGACAGCGTGCGCGCGCTGTTCGACAATGGGTGGCTGCATCTGTTCGTGTTGCGCGATGGCAAGATCGATGCGCGCTACGTCCCCGGCCTCGCATGGGCCCATGCCACGCCGCAGACGCTGGCGGCCTAGGGTTGCCTGCGTGGTGGGTCGCACCGCCAGGGCCGCCGCCCGCTCAAGGATCGCAGGCCCGCAGCATCCGGATCACCGGGCGGCGGGGCGAGCGGGCGGCGGTTCTTCGCGGGGGCAGACCTCGCCTTGACCCAGGCCAGACCGGGCCGGACTAAACTTTGTACCGCAGGGAAAGTGGTGGACAGGGCTGGATTCGAACCAGCGTACGCTTGCGCGGGCAGATTTACAGTCTGCTGCCTTTAACCACTCGGCCACCTGTCCACACAGTCCCCTGTCTTCAAGGGGGGCGTTCCTGAGCGTCGGACGCTCCGAAAATACGCGAGTCCCGCGTGGGGCCCGCCGCCGAGAGGCGCCCCTTTGGCGAAGCGGTGCTTGCCTGTCAATGGCCCTGCTGGCAGGGGTCGCGCTTGATTGCGCGATCAAGGAGCGAGAATGACCGAGGGTAGACGCAAGCGCGCATTGCGCGGACGTGCGGGGCGGATGAAGGGCGGGCGCGGTTCGGGCCGGGCCAGCACCGGGCAGGTGCGCCTGTGGGGTCGTCACCCGGTCGAGGCCGCGCTCAAGAACCCCGAGCGCCAGCACCGCAAGCTGTGGGCGACTCGCGAAGGCATTGCCAGTCTCGACGGCGAGCTGCCGCCCGACTTCCCGGTCGAATATGCCGATGTCGCCGATCTCGCCCGGCTGGTGGCCAAGGACGCGCCGCACCAGGGGCTGGTGCTCGAATGCGCCCCGCTCGAGGACGTGTTCCTCGACGAGGTCGCGCTGGGCGAACCCGGCCGCCCGGTGGTGGTGCTCGACCAGGTCACCGATCCGCACAATGTCGGCGCGATCCTGCGTTCGGCCGCGGCTTTCAATGCCGCCGCGATCGTCACCCAGGATCGTCATTCCCCGCCCGAAGGCGGGGTGCTGGCCAAGGCCGCCTCGGGCGCGCTGGAGACGGTGCCGTGGGTACGGGTGGTCAACCTCGCCCGCGCGCTCGAGGAGCTGGCCGAGGCGGGCTATTGGCGCATCGGGCTTGCCGGAGAGGCCGAGGCTTCGCTTGCCGAGATCATGCCCACCGGCCCGCTCGCAATCGTGCTCGGCGCCGAGGGCGAAGGCCTGCGCCACAACATCGCCCAGCATTGCGATGCGTTGGCCAAGCTGCCGATATCGTCCGCAATCGAGAGCCTCAATGTCTCGAACGCCGCCGCAATTGCGCTTTATGCGGTCGCCACGCGCGGCTAAAGGTCGGGTAACGACAACGGCCAGGAGGGGACGCCGTCATGCATCATTTCACCGCCATTCGCCTGCGCGGCGCCGCTCTGCTTGCCGGCTTTGCGCTGCTGCTTTCGGGCTGCTTCATCTCGCCCGGCAAGTTCAATTCGGAACTCGCCCTGACCGGACCGGACAGCTTCACCTTCAGCTATGAGGGGGAAATCTTCTTCCTCGGCCTGTCCAAGCTCGCGATGATGGGAGCGGCTGCCGGGGAAACCTTTACGTCCTCGCAATGCTACGATCAGGAAACCTTCGAGGAGCGCGAATGCACCGCTGCCGAAGTCGCCGAGCAGCGCGCCGAATGGGACGCGGGCGCCGCCGAGCGCGAAGCCAAGGCCAAGAAGGACGCCGAAACGATGAAAGCGATCATGGGCGGCATCGATCCGACCGATCCCAAGGCCACCGAGGAAATGGTGCGTCTGCTCGAACGCCAGAAGGGCTGGAACCGGGTGGTGCACAAGGGCGACGGGCTGTTCGAGGTGAGCTATGCGGTCAGCGGGACATTGGGGCATGATTTCATGTTCCCGACGATCGAAGGCTTTCCCGCCACCAATCCCTTCGTCCAGATGATCCTGCGCGACGGCGGGCAGGTGCGCATCAATGCGCCCGCCTTCGTGTTCCAGAACGGCGACAACCCGCTGGGCGCGATGATGGGGGGAATGGGCTCGCTCGCCGGTTTGGCGGCCATGGGGGCGAGCGAACAGGCCGGGAATGGCGAACCGGCCGAGCCGATCCCGGGCCTTCCGGTGCTCGAAGGCACCTTCACGATCCGCACCGCGAACGGCATGCGGATCCTCGCCAACAACACCGACGAAGGCCCGACCGGCGCGAGCGGCGAGGTGCTGCGCTGGACGATCTCGCAGCGCACCACCCAAGCCCCCACCGCGCTGATCGCCGCGGGCGGTTGACCCGCAGCCCTTGCGGTGAGCGGACAGCAAAAACCCCGTCGGCCCGAAGGCCGGCGGGGTTTTTCGTGACAGCGCCGCCCGCCGGGCGGCGCGTCAGCCGATCAGTTGACGGCGTCCTTCAGGCCCTTGCCCGCCTTGAACTTGGGCTGGTTCGACGCCTTGATCTTCATTTCCTCGCCAGTGCGCGGGTTGCGGCCGATCGAGGCCTTGCGCTTGGCGACAGAGAACGTGCCGAAGCCCACCAGGCGCACTTCGTCGCCGCCCGAAAGGGCCTTGGTGATGGTGTCGAAAACGCTTTCGACCGCGTTCGAGGCGTCGCTCTTGGAAAGGCCGCTGGCTTCAGCAACGGCACTGATCAGGTCGTTCTTGTTCATCTGGGAACCCCCTCGGCTCGAGATATTATCGTTTCGGTGAATCGCCTCACGAAAAGCACAGAATTGAGACTGTTTCGGCAAGGCTGTCAAAGGCAAATCGCCCCCGTAACCCGGGCGCGCGCAAAGCAATGGCATTTAGCGGCGAAACACGACGCGCCGCACCATGCGTTGAAAGCTCCTGTGCTACGGGGTTGAAGCGACCCTGCCGCGAATCGCGGCAAGGACCCGCTTCCTAGCGTCTCAATGTGCGGTTGGCACCTCCGAAGCGCCCGGATTCGTCGCCGCCGGCGCGCCCGGCTGGCTGGCGAGATCGTCCGCCTCGGTCCATTCGATCGCCACCGGCGCTTCGACCAGCGCCCGCGCGAGCACTTCGTCGACATGGGCGACAGGCACGATCTCCAGCCCCTCCTTCACATTGGCCGGGATCTCGGCGAGATCCTTGACGTTCTCCTCAGGGATAAGCACGGTCTTGATCCCGCCGCGCAGCGCGGCGAGCAGCTTTTCCTTGAGCCCGCCGATCGCCAGCACCCGCCCGCGCAGCGTGACCTCGCCGGTCATCGCCACATCGGGGCGCACCGCGATGCCGGTGAGAGTGGAGACGATCGAGGTCACCATCCCGATGCCTGCGCTCGGCCCGTCCTTGGGCACCGCCCCTTCCGGCAGGTGGATGTGGACGTTCTTGCGCTGGAAGACACTGGGCTTGATGCCGTAGGCAGGCGCGCGCGCCTTGACGAAGCTGAAGGCGGCCTGGACGCTTTCGTTCATCACCTGGCCGAGCTTGCCGGTGGTCTTGATCTCGCCCTTGCCCGGCGTCGTCACGCTCTCGATGGTGAGCAGTTCGCCGCCGACCGAGGTCCAGGCAAGGCCCGTCACCGCGCCGACCTGCGGTTCCTCCTCGGAAACGCCGTGCTTGAAGCGGCGCACGCCGGAATAGTCGCCCAAGTTTTCGGGCGTGATGGTAACGCTGTCCGCCTTCTTCTCGAGGATCTGGCGCAGGCTCTTGCGCGCCAGCTTGGCGATCTCGCGCTCCAGCGTGCGCACCCCGGCTTCGCGGGTATAGTAGCGGATCAGATCGCGCAGAGCCTGTTCCTGTAGGGTGAACTCGCCCTTCTTCAGACCATGCGCCTCCACCTGCTTTTCGATCAGGTGACGCTGGGCGATCTCGACCTTCTCGTCCTCGGTGTATCCTTCGAGCCGGATGATCTCCATCCGGTCGAGCAGCGGCTGCGGCAGGTTGAGGCTGTTCGCGGTGCACACGAACATGACATCGCTGAGATCGAGATCGAGCTCGAGATAGTGGTCCTGGAACTTTGCGTTCTGTTCGGGATCGAGCACTTCGAGCAGCGCTGAAGCCGGATCGCCGCGGAAGTCCTGGCCGAGCTTGTCGATCTCGTCGAGCAGGAACAGCGGGTTGCTGGTCCCGGCCTTCCTCAGATTGGCGACGATCTTGCCCGGCATCGAGCCGATATAAGTGCGCCGGTGGCCGCGGATCTCGGCCTCGTCGCGCACTCCGCCCAGCGACTGGCGCACGAATTCGCGCCCCGTGGCCTTGGCGATCGACTTGCCCAGCGAGGTCTTGCCCACCCCCGGCGGGCCGACGAGGCACAGGATCGGGCCCTTCAGCTTGTTCGTGCGCGCCTGCACCGCGAGATATTCGACGATGCGGTCCTTGACCTTTTCCAGCGCGTAGTGATCGGCATCGAGCACCGCCTGGGCCCGGGCGATGTCCTTCTTCAGCTTGGATTTCTTGCCCCAGGGAAGGCCAAGCAGCACATCGAGATAGTTGCGGATGACGGTCGCCTCGGCGCTCATCGGCTGCATCGAGCGCAGCTTCTTCAATTCGGCCTGGGCCTTGGCCTTGGCTTCCTTGGACAGCTTGGTCTTCTCGATCTTCTCGGTCAGTTCGGCGATCTCGTTGCCGTCGCCATCGTCGCCCCCGCCGAGTTCCGACTGGATCGCCTTCAACTGCTCGTTGAGGTAATATTCGCGCTGGGTCTTCTCCATCTGGCGCTTCACGCGCCCGCGGATGCGGCGTTCGACCTGCAGCACCGAGAGCTCGCCTTCCATGAAGGCCATCACCAGTTCGAGCCGCTTCAACGGGTTGGTCTCGGTCAACAGGCCTTGCTTGTCGGACACCTTGGCGCTGATCGCCGCGGCGATGGTGTCGGCCAGCTGGCCCGCATCGTCGACCTCGGACAGATCGACTGCCGCATCCTCACCGAGCTTCTTGTTGAGCTTCACATATTCGCGGAACTGTTCGATCACCTGGCGCATCAGCGCGGTGACCTCGCTGCCCGCCACGGTTTCGGGCACCAGCGGCTCGACTTCGGCGACAAGGTGCGTGCCGAGGTTCTCCAGCGCCGACAGCCGCGCGCGGGTCTGACCTTCGACCAGCACGCGCACCGTTCCGTCGGGCAGCTTCAGCAGCTGGAGCACCTGTGCGATCACGCCGACATCATAAAGATCATCGCCTTCCGGATCGTCGCAGCCCGGATCGAGCTGGGCGATGAGGACGATGTCCTTGGAGGCCTCCATCGCAGCCTCGAGCGCCGCCACCGATTTGTCGCGCCCGACGAACAGGGGAACGACCATGCCGGGGAAGACGACGATGTCGCGCAGCGGGAGAAGGGGGTAGGTCTGGTTCATATCTGTGTCCACGGCGGCCATTGGGACGCGCCTTTGCATGAGAATATGGGTAGGCCCCGCCCCGCCCGCAATGGCGATCTGCGGCTTAGCTGTGGACGCAAAGGCGCCGCGCCGCGATCAGCCCAGCCCGGGCAGGTTGAACCCCGGCGGCAGGCCCATCGACGACTGCATTTCCTTCATCTGCTCGTTCGAGACGCGGTCGGCGCGGTCGCGCGCGTCGTTGAAGGCGGCGGCGACCAGATCCTCGAGGATCTGCTTGTCGTCCGGGTTCATCAGGCTGTCGTCGATATGCACCCCGAGAATCCGTCCCTTGGCGCTGGCGCGGACCTTCACCAACCCGCCGCCCGCCGTGCCCTCGACCTCGATCGAATCGAGCTTCACCTGCATCTCGTTCATCTGCTTCTGGATGGTCTCGGCCGCCTGCTGGGCCGCCTTCATCATCTCTTCCATCGACTTCATCGGGGGGACTCCTCAGTTCCAGCGGGGATCAATTCCAGGGAGGTCGAGCCGCGCGCGCGACATTGCCCTCGGTCCCGAGCAGTTCGGCCTCGGGAAAGGCCGCCAGCGCCGCCGCAACCAGCGGATCCGAGCGGATGCGCGCCTGAGCGGCCTCGGCCTCGGCCTCGTCCGACTCGCGCAGCGACGGCTGCGCCGGGCCCGCGCCGCGCTCGATCTGCCAGCGTCGGCCGGTCACCTTGAACAACGCCTCGCGGATATCGGGCGCGGGATCGTCGGGGAAGTTGTCGGCCTGTTCGAACACCAGCCGATCGGGCGCAAGTTCGATCACCCGCACCCGGCTGCGCATCATCTCGGCGACGTGCAACTGGCCTGCGGCATCGACCGCATCGACCAGTGCCGCCCAGTCCTGCGCGGGGGCAGGCGCTGCGGCAGCAGATGGGGCAAGCGCAGGCGCGCCTTCGCCAGACGGTGCCGCGACAGGCGCGGCAAAGCCGCCTGCCGCCAGCTCCTCGAGCCGCTTCGCGAGCTTGCCCGGATCGGGCATCTGACCGGCGTGGAGAATCCGCAGCAGGGCCATCTGCAGCGACACCAGGGGATCGGGCCCGGTGCGCACCTCGTCATGGCCCTTCAGCAGCAATTGCCACAGGCGGTGCAATTCCCCCGCCCCCAGCCGTGCGCCGAAATCGGCCAGCGCGGCGCGTTCCTCCTCGGTCGGAGCATCGGGCTCGCCGCCCGAAACCTGCGCCAGCGTGATGCGGTGGGTGAGGTCCATCAGCGCGCGCATCAGCGCCAGCGGCTCGACGCCCAGCGCATATTGCTCGTCCACCGCCGCCAGCAGCGCCTTGGCGTCACCTTCAAGCAGGTGACCGAGCAGGCGCCGCTGCGCGCTCTTGTCGGCAAGGCCCAGCATGTCGCGCACCCGCGCGGCGGCGACCTTGCCCTCGCCGTCGAGGTCGGCATGGGTGATCGCCTGATCGAGGATCGAGAGCCCGTCGCGCACCGATCCCTCGGCAGCGTTGGCGATGATGCTGAGCGCCTCCGCCTCGGCCTCGACCCCTTCGAGGCGGCACACGCGTGCGAAATGTTCGGCCAGCATCGCCGCCGGGATGCGCCGCAGGTCGAACCGCTGGGTGCGGCTCAGCACCGTCACCGGCAGCTTGTCGACCTCGGTGGTGGCGAACAGGAATTTGACGTGCGGCGGCGGTTCCTCGAGCGTCTTGAGCAGCGCGTTGAAGGCGTTGCGCGAGAGCATGTGGACTTCGTCGATGATGTAGATCTTGTAGCGCGCCGACACCGCGGCGTAGCGCACCTGCTCGATGATCTCGCGCACGTCGTCGACCCCGGTGTTCGAGGCCGCGTCCATTTCGATCACGTCGATGTGCCGCCCTTCGGCGATTGCGACACAGGGCTCGCACACTCCGCAAGGATCGATCGTCGGCCCGCCCGTGCCGTCCGGGCCGACGCAGTTCAGCGCCTTGGCGATCAGCCGCGCGGTCGAGGTCTTGCCGACCCCGCGCACCCCCGTCATCAGGAAGGCGTGCGCCAGCCGATCGCGCGCGATGGCGTTGGCGAGCGTCCTCACCATCGCCTCCTGCCCAATCAGTTCGGCAAAGGTCTGCGGGCGATACTTGCGCGCCAGCACGCGGTAGGGCTGGCTTGCGGGCGCAGCAGCGGGGGGCGATGAGGGGACTGGCGTCGGCGCAGGTGCCGGTGCCGGATCGCCGAACAGCGCGTTCTGCCCGGCAGCTTCCAGTTCGGCGGCGGTCGGGCCGTTCTGTTCGTCACCCGGTTCTTCGGGGGGCAGTTCGGGATCGGAATCGCTCATGGCGCGAAGCTAGGCGCTCGGGGCACATTTGTCATGCTGCGCATGGCCGCGATTGTCGTGGAAAAGGAGCCGGGCGACCCGCCGCAATCCACCTGGGCTGCTGCCTTCCGGCCCTGACCCGGTGAGCGGACGCAAACGTCCACCCGACTCCCGGCTGGGCATATGGCGCGCCGGCGCCCAAAAATCAACTCAGCGAAAATTATCCGCGTAGGCCTGCAGCTTGAGCCGCTTGGGCGGGGTCGCGTGAACGCGCGCGGGGATGCCGTATTTGTCGGCATAGGCCTTGGCCGCGTCCTTCGAGGGGAAGGTCAGCCGCACCTGCGACTGGGTATCGCCCGTCCCCGTCCAGCCCATCAGCGGATCGGCAAAGCGCGCCTGCGACTGCTCGAATTCGAGCACCCATTCGTTGGTGTGCGCCTTGCCGGACTGCATGGCATGCTTGGGCTTCTGGTAAATTCTCGCAGACATTTTTGTTTTCGATCCTCGCTCATGCGGCCTGAAGGCCGCGTCGCTGCGGGCGGCCGGTCGGCCTTGCGGGTCGCTGCGCGCCCCGGAATGCCCTGCGCCGATAGCGGAATCCTATTCGCGGTTGAAGGCGTTTTTGGTCTTCATGCTGGGCTTTTCGAGCCACGGCTGGTCGGGCCAGCGGTGCTTGGGATAGCGGCCCTTCATGTCCTTGACCACATCGGCCCAGCTGCCGCGCCAGAAGCCGGGCAGATCGCGGGTCGATTGCACCGGGCGCCCGCCCGGGCTGGTGAGCTTCAGGAGCAGCGGGGTGGTGCCGATCATCGGCTGCACGTCAAGCCCGAACAGCGCCTGCACCCGCACCTCGACGCTCGGGGCATCGTCCCCGGCATAATCGATCGCGTGGCGCGTATCGGCGGGCGAGGTGAAATGCGTGGGGGCCGCGCGATCGAGCGCCTGGCGGCTATTCCAATCGAGCAGGCCCAGCGCGGCGTCGGCGTAGCGCTGCGGCGGCAGGCCCAGATCGCGCCGCCCGGCCAGCAGTGGAACGAGCCAATCGGCGGAACGCGCGCGTAGCGCATCGGGCGAAAGCGCCTCGATCCCGGCAAAGCGAGCGCGGGCGAGGAACCCTTGCGGAAAGATTTCCCCCAGGCGCTCCAGAGCCTTGTCCACAAGGATATCCACACACAGTGCCGGGTCGGGCGCAGGCTCAGGCACGCTTGCCAGCACGATCGCGCCCAATCGCCGCTCGCGCCGGGCCTCGACGCGATCCTTATCGGCATTCCAGCGGATTGTGACGCGTTCCTGAAGCTCCTTGGCAAACAACGTCCCGATGCGCTCAAGCGCCAGTTCGGCCCCAGCAGTGATTCGCGCGCCCTTGGCCTCGCCCTGAGCATCGCCGATCACGATCCATTCCGCGCGCGCCAGTGACGAGGCGGGATCGAGGATGTAGCCGCGTCCGCCCGCGCTCAGCCAGTGTTCGCCGGACGCATCGCGCCGCCGGGCGACGAAATCGGGGCGCGCCAGCGCCAGCGCCTCGGCGGCGTCGGCGGCCGGGCTCGCGGGGATCACGCCGGCGAGCCTTTCGGCCTGCCCGGCCCAGCCCTGTGCGATCCGCAGCGCTGCCACCGCGCGCGGGGAGCGATCGCCGCGCCAACGGTCAAGCCGCTGGAGCAGGTCCTCGCCGCGCCCGCCCAGCCCGCGCTCCTGCAGCAGCATAACCAGCCGCGCCGCATCCTCGCCGACGCCGGCCTGCGCCCCGTGGAGCACCGCCGCCGCCTGATCGGGGGCCATCGGCAGGCTGGCAACCGCCTCCCCGAGCGGGGTGATCCGCCCGCTGTCATCAAGCGCGCCGAGCGCCGCGAGCACCCTGCGTGCCGCCGCGACCGAGGCATCGGGCGGCGGATCGAGCCACGGCAGCGCGGACGAATTGGCCGTCCCCCACCTGGCCAGCCGCAGCAGCAGCGGGGCGAGATCGGCCTGAAGGATCTCGGCGGGGGTGAATTCGGGGCGACCGGCGTGGCCCGCCTCCTCCCATAAACGGTAAGCCACTCCCGGCCCCTGCCGTGCTGCGCGGCCCGCGCGCTGCGCAGCCGAGGCCTGCGAGGCGCGCCGGGTGACGAGATGCGTCGTCCCCGCCGCGCGGTCGAACTCGGCCAGCCGCGCGAGGCCGGAATCGACCACCACGCTCACGCCATCAAGGGTCAGCGAGGTTTCGGCAATCGCAGTCGCGAGCACGATCCGGCGGCGGCCTTGCGGATCGCGGCGGATCGCGGCGCGCTGCTGGTCAGGCTCGATCTGCCCATGGAGCGCGTGGATCGGGGTGTCGGGCAGGCGCGGCTCCAGCCGCTCGCGCACCCGGTCGATCTCGCGAACACCGGGAAGGAAGGCGAGGATGTCGCCCGCTGCCTCGCGCCAAGCGGTCATCACTGCGCCCGCCATCCGATCCTCGAGTGCTTGCGAGCCATCGCCGCCAAGCCACTTGATCGCCAGCGGAAAGCTGCGCCCCTCGCTTTCGATGATCGCCGCATCCTCTCCCAGCAGCCGGGCGAAGCGCGCGCCGTCGATGGTGGCGGACATGACCAGCACGCGCAGGTCCTCGCGCAGCACGGCACGGGTCTCCAGCGCCAGCGCCAGCCCGAGGTCGCTGTCGAGCGCGCGCTCGTGTGCCTCGTCGAACAGCAGCGCCGAGACGCCGGGCAATTCGGGGTCTTCCACCAGCCGGTTCACCAGGATCGCCTCGGTGACGACGAGGATGCGGGTCTTGGCTGAAACCTTGCTGTCGAGCCGAGTCATGTAGCCGACGGTCTCGCCCGGTGACTCTCCCAGCATTTCAGCCATGCGCTCGGCCGCAGCGCGGGCCGCCACCCGGCGCGGGGAGGTGAGGATGATCTGGCCGGTGCACCACAGCTGCCCGAGAAGATCGGGCGCCACCGCGGTGGTCTTGCCCGCCCCCGGGGGCGCGATCAACACGGCAGCACCCGGCCCTGCCAGCGCGGCGCGGATGTCGGGAAGGACAGCGTGAATGGGGAGGTCGGGACGCATCGTCCCGGCCGATAGCCCGCTCAATGCCCGCGCGCGACCGCGAATTGCGCCGCTTCGGCCATTGCCGCGCGGGCCTTGCCGTCGGGGAAGATCGAGATCGCATCGATCGCCCGATGCGCGAAGTGGCGTGCGCGCTCGCGCGTGTCCTCGAGCGCGTTGTGCTTGCCGATCAACGCGATCGCCTGCGCGAGATCCGCGTCCGC
>Ga0073934_10010722_pt1 | contig 11293 bp, 11 predicted proteins | sample LarsenN4metaG_FD_76834 | JGI IMG/M metagenome (GOLD analysis project Ga0073934, IMG submission 76834) | Hot spring sediment bacterial and archeal communities from British Columbia, Canada, to study Microbial Dark Matter (Phase II) - Larsen... ...
GCTGTTACGGGCAAACGGAAAAAGGAATCGGGCGAATGGCTGCGGAATACCATCATTGGGATTCTGGGCGCATTTGTTGGCGGGTTTATCTTCCGCGCGCTGAATGTCAACATCCCCGAATCACTGTCGATCAGCCTGGGCGATCTGATCGTCGCGTTTATCGGTGCGGTGCTGGTCATCGTCCTGGTGGATGTCTTGCGCAGGTAAGACCTTGTTCCTCGGCGTTCTGGTAGGGGCGCGGGCTTGCTGCGCCCCTCTGCATATCAATTGGGCAGAGCGAGCCAGTGCCCCTATAACAACCGATGTTATACCTCCGTCCCGGTCATGCGGCGGCCCTCGGCCAGCAGTGCTTCAACGGCGTCGGCAGTGGGGGCCTCGGCATAGACACGCAGCACGGGTTCGGTCCCGCTCGGACGGATCAGCAGCCAGCTATCGTCGGCCATGATGAACTTGATGCCGTCAAAGGTCTTGACCTCGCGCACAGTCTGGCCGGCCATTGCTGCGGGAGCCTGTCCCTGGATGCGCCGAGTCATCTCCGCTTTGGGCACAGGGGCGCGCAGATGAAAGTCGGTGCGCTTGTAGCTGGTCGGGCCGAAGCACTGCTGCAAATCGGCCACAATATCCACCAATGGGGCGCGCGCGTCGGCCATGATTTCGAGCAGCAGCAGGCCCATCAGGATGCCGTCACCTTCGGGAATGTGTCCCTTGATGCTGATCCCCCCCGATTCCTCGCCGCCGATCAACACGTCACCGCCGAGCATATAATCCGCGATATGGTTGAAGCCAACAGGCGTTTCATGCACGGTCAGCCCATACTGCGCCCCGATGCGGTTGTTCATCATGGTGGTTGAGACGGTCTTCACCACATCCCCGGTCCAGCCGCGTTTTTCAGCCAGATAGCGCAGTGACAGCGCCATGATGGTGTGGGGGTCCACGAAATTGCCCTGACCATCCATCGCCCCGATCCGGTCTGCGTCGCCGTCGGTGGCGAGTCCGACGTCGGCGTGTTCGGTCTGGATGGCTGCCGCCAGCGCATCCAGATATTTACGGATCGGTTCGGGATGGATGCCGCCGAAACCCGGATTCATCTCGCCGCGAATCTCGGTCACATGGCAGCGCGTGCGAGACAGAATAGCGCGGATCGCCGTGCGCCCGGAGCCATACATCGGGTCGGCCACGATACGCAGCTCGCCGGACGAGATTTTGTCAATGTCTACCAGCGTTTCCAGGTGTTCATAATAGGCATTAGTGGGATTAAAACGCCGGATCAGCCCTTCCTCAATGGCGCGATCATAATCCATCAGGTTGGGGCCGCGCGCTTCTCGCTGCTGCGTTTCCAGGTAGGTTTCTACCAACTGGCAGTGCTGCGGCAGCGCCGACCCGCCATAGGCTGCTTTAAGCTTGAAGCCGTTGTAACGCGGGGGATTGTGGGATGCGGTGATCACCACGCCGGCAACGGCTTTTTTGTGGATGATGTTATAACTGATCGAGGGAGTCGGGGAGTCGGTGCGAGAGAGCCAGGTGATAATACCGTTGGCGGCCAGGACGCGCGCCGTTTCGATGGCGAAGCGGTCCGAGAGGAAGCGTGTATCGAAGCCGACAACGACTTCGGGGACGCTGCCCGCCTGCTTGTGCTCGCTGTTCACATAATCGGCGACAGCCTGGGCCACCAGCCGTAAATTGGCGAAGGTATAGGTCTCGGCAATAACGGCGCGCCAGCCGTCCGTTCCAAAGCGGATAGACATGAGGCCTGCTCCTTGTGTAGAGATGAAAGTTGTGCTGTGTTGGACTGTAGCGCAGTGAGCAGCGAGACGCAACATCTTTGCAGGTTTTTTACCGCCGAGAGCGTGGAGGGGATTAGCCCTTTAGCCACTTCAACCTTGATTGCCAGTTCGCATTCTTCTCTCGAAACCTCGCCCCCTGACCCCCTCTCCATTGGATGGAGAGGGGATTGATCTATGCGATCTACCCCTCCCCCACGCGCACCGCCACCTCATGCGTGTCACCGTCGCGCACGATGGTGAGGGTCACGGTATCGCCGATACTCACGTTGTTTTCGAGATACAGCGTCAGATCATCGCGGGTATTGATAGGCTCTCCATTGATGGCCGTGATCACATCACCCCCGATCAGGACCGTATTGAACATCTGCCGCTGGATTTCTGCGGCCTGGAGTCCTGCGTCATCCGCCGGGCCGCCGCGCTGCATGTCTATGATCAGCAGGCCGTTTTGTGGGCCGGACTGTGAGGGCTGGACCTCGTAGCCCAACTCGGCCACGGTGACGCCCAGCGATGGGTGGCGGTAGCGCCCATGTTCGATCAGGTCGGGCACAACCTGCCGGATGGTGCTGATCGGCACAGCGAATCCGATTCCCACCGAGCCGCCGGACACGGAATGGATAGCCGTGTTGATGCCGATCACCTGCCCGCGTGTATTCAGCAGGGGACCGCCCGAATTGCCGGGGTTGATCGCTGCATCGGTCTGGATCGCGTTGCCGATCACCGAGCCGGATTCCGACTCAATAGTGCGCCCCAACGCGCTGATCACACCGGTTGTCAGCGTCCGGTCCAGGCCAAATGGGTTGCCAATGGCGACCACGAACTGGCCGACACGCAGGCTGGTGTCCGACAGTGGAAGCGGCGGAACATTGATCTGGCTGGCATCCACCTGCAACACGGCGAGATCGTAATAGGTGTCTGCCCCGACCACCTGGGCCGCCAGATGTGTGCCATCAGCCAGCACGACTTCGATCTCGTTCGCGCCCTCAACAACATGATGATTGGTCAGGATGTGCCCCTGAGAATCGTAGATAAAACCAGACCCCGTACCTTCCTGGGGAACGACGCCGCGCCAGAAATCCATCACCTGGGTGCGGCTGGTAATATGCACCACCGATGGCCCGACCAGATCATAAATCTGTCCGACGACGGCTTCCTCGGCATCCAGCACCTGGAGCATCTCGGCAGAGACAGGCACAGGTGTGGGATCCATCTGAGCGAAGGAGGGGGTTGGAGACGGACTACGTAAGGCAAGCCCCACCCCAAAACCAAACCCAATCGCCACCAGCACGATCAGGCCGATGGCAGCCACAGAAAAACGACGCATACAACACTACTCCTCGTTCATAAAACATCAATCTGGCTGTTCGCAACTCATTCGAACTCGATGATCTTTTTGTGCGGCAGCGTTGAGTTACTGTGAACCTGGCCGACACTGCCCAGCACGAGAAACGGGATCATGGCGAACCATCATTGTTTCATACACATCTCCTACGAGAACCCGTACTGCTGGACGATCACCTGCTCATCTGTATAATACACCATCTGGTAGGACGGGGGAGAAGCAGGATCGATCTGCGGCTTTTGCGTCCAGGGCTGCCAGAGATACTGGCCGAGGGTGCTCGGCCCGCCGAAATAGGGGATGCCATCCCGGACGATCTGGCTGCTGCGGTGCAAATGTCCATGAAACACGCCGCGCAGCCGTTCGCGGGCAGGCAGCAGCGCCGCATGAAGCAGTTCCCCATTGACGATGGGCATATTCTCGTCCAGCCAGGGCGATCCGATTTTGAACAGCGGGTAATGCAGGAAGACGGTCAAGGGTGGACCGTCCTGTTCCGCTTCGGCGCGCACAGCGGCAAGCTGTGTCTCGTCAATCAACCCCAACGGATCGCGCACCTCGGCGCTCCATGCATCCACCACCAGGAACCGCTCGCCTTTCACGTCAAAAGTGTAATGCAGCGGCGCAGCGGGATCGCCGGACGGATGAGGCGGCGCGCCGAACCGTTCACGCAGGTGGGCGCGGCTGTCGTGGTTGCCATTGACTGCGAAAAACGGAACTTGCAGGTGTTCCAATGCCTCGGCAGCCAGCGCATATGACTTCTTGCTGCGATCATTGGAGAGATCGCCTGTGTGGATCACAAAGTCGGGCGGCTGCGAGAAGCTGTTGACCACCTCTACCACACGTTTCAGGCAGTCAAACGGGCGGCGGTCCATCATTTCAAACTCACGGTGCGTGCCGATATGCGAATCGCTGATCTGGACAAAGGTCAGTTTGGGGTGCATGATTCTCTCTTCTGAATGTCGAAATCCCCCATTGATTATAGCCCAGGAGGTGATCGGGTGGAGCGATTGGAGCTTGTGCGGCATGGCGAAACGATCTGGAACGTCGAGGACCGGACAGCAGCCGGCGGAACTCCTGGCACGGCGTCTCGCCGCCGACACCTTCGATGTCGTCTACGTCAGCGATCTTTCCCGTGCCTGGGATACCGCGCAGACGATTCTGATGTATCATCCGGGAGTGCCGATCCATGCGGAGCCGCGTCTGCGCGAGCCGAGCAAGGGAGCATGGGGTGGTGCTGCGGACCCTGATCTGCCTCGCGCTGGGCATCAGTCCCGCAATGGCCTGGAACTTCCACATCGGCAATACGAGGCGCTTCGAGTCGAAGGGCGCGATTCTCTGGCGTTTAAACGATACCTGCCATTTGAACTGTTGAGGAACGTATGAGACTCTATTTTGCGCGACATGGAGAAAGCCAGGCGAATATAGTGCGCGAGATTTCGAATCGCGGCCTCAAGCACCCGCTGACCCGTAAAGGCCGCGAACAGGCAGTGGCGCTGGCCGACAGACTCCGGGGCCTGCCGATCAGACGCATCTATTCCAGCCCGGTGCTGCGGGCCATCGAAACCACCATCATCGTCGCACACCGCCTGGACCTGGAATACGAGATCGTGGACGCCTTGCGCGAATATGACTGCGGCCTGATTGAGGGGCGATCCGACGACGAGTGTCACCGGCTGTGGCGGGAACTCTTCGATGATTGGGTGCTGCATCAACGCTGGGATCGGTGTCTGGAGGGCGGAGAAACGTTTTACAATATCCGAGATCGATTCGTGCCGTTCATCGAAGGCCTGATCCGCAAACATAGGGAGTCCGACGACAACTGGTTGTGTGTGGCGCATGGCGGCCTCTATTGGATGATGCTGCCGCTGGTGCTGAATAATGTGAATACCGATCTGATCGCCCGGTATCAATTCGATTACACATCGTGCATCGTCTCAGAGTTGAGGCCGGAAGGGTTGGTGTGTATTGAGTGGAATGGGGTGGCGATTTAAGGTATTCCTCCACCAGGGAGAAAAGCCAGCAGCGCCCCTCCAAGAATCTCTCCGTTTTTCCTCTGCGTGCTCCGGGCCTTGTGGGGTTATAACCTGCTTTTGCTGATCGCTCAAAACGCTGGTGTTACGTTGGGCAAACGTCAGGCGGCGGTTAGTTGTGCAAATTTAGAATTCTAATATGATGATAGAAGGATTCTAAGATATCTAACCTGGGAGCTTACCATGCGCGTTCGATGGCTCATCATCGTTCTTTTATTGGCTGCTCTGCTGATCCCGACCCTGGTGGATACCGAACCAGCGCGGGCACAGGGTGGAGGAAACCATACGGTCCAGCCGGGTGAAAACCTGTATCGTATTGCGCTGCGTTATGGAACATCGGTAGCGGCGCTGGCTGCGGCCAATAATATTGCCAACCCGAACCTGATCTATGTCGGTCAGGTCCTGGTGATTCCGGGAGCAGGCACGCCCACCACGCCGCCAACCACCAATCCGCCGCCAACGACGGGTGGGACGTATACGGTGGTAGCCGGAGATACGCTCTCGCGGATCGCACAGCGTTACAGCACGACGGTAGGCGCGCTGGTATCGGCAAACGGGATTGTTAACCCGAACCTGATCTATGTCGGTCAGGTGATCAAGATTCCGGGCGGCACAACACCTGCCCCACAGCCTCAACCGCAGCCCCAGCCACAACCACAGCCGCAGCCACAACCGCAGCCGCAGCCCACCGGGTCGTTTGAGTTGGGCGGGCACGTGGACAGTTTCTCGTCTCCTGATCAGATGCGTCAGGCCAGGATGACCTGGGTCAAGCGCCAGATTCGGTACAACCTGGGCGATAATCCCAACGTCGCGGCGGGCGCGATCAATCAGGCGCACAGCCAGGGCTTCCGCATCCTGTTGGGTGTGGTCGGTGATCCCGGCCAGTTGGGAGCAGGCGGCGATAATTATATGGATCAGTTCGCGGGCTTCCTGGGCGGAGTGGCCGGGCTGGGACCGGATGCAATTGAAGTCTGGAACGAACCCAACCTGGACCGCGAATGGCCGCAAGGTAAGATCGATCCGGCCATGTACACCCGGATGCTGGCGAAAGCCCACGCTGCGATCAAAACGGCCAATCCGAGCGTGATGGTGGTCAGCGCGGCTCCGGCTCCTACCGGGGCGGAAGGCGCGTTTGGCGTGGCCCGCGTGATGAACGATGATAAATTCGTGCGGGGTATGGCGGCGGCAGGCGCGGCCAGCTACATGGACTGTATCGGCGCGCATTACAACGAGGGCATTGTTTCGCCCGACCAGACCAGCGGCGATCCTCGCCAGCCAAGCGACTACTATACCCGCTATTTCTGGGGCATGGTCAACACTTACTATAATGCCTTTGGCGGCGCGCGCCCGATCTGCTTCACCGAGCTTGGGTATCTGTCGCCTGAAGGGTTAGGGCCGCTGCCCTCTGGCTTTGAATGGGGCGGGAATACTACCGTCTCCCAGCAGGCACAGTGGCTCGGACGCGCAGCACAGCTGGCGCGCAGCAGTGGTAAGGTCCGCCTGATGATTGTCTGGAACGTAGACTTCACCGCTTATGGTGCAGACCCGGCGGCGGGCTATGCGATCATCCGGCCCGGCGGTGGCTGCCCGGCCTGCTCGTCGCTCGGCGCAGCCATGCAGTAAAATTCACCTCACCCTAAATCCCTCTCCATTGGATGGAGAGGGACTTTTTTGCCGCGTACCTCCCTCTTCTCTGCACAGCGGGGAGAGGTAAATGCTTCTACCGCAGCAAAAATGCGGCGGTTTCGGCCAGACGCGCCGAGTAACCCATCTCGTTGTCGTACCACGCCGCCACCGAGACGAACGTGCCATCCTGCACCTGGGTCAGCGGCAGGTCAATGATCGAGGAATGCTCGTCGCCCACGATGCGCGACGAGGCCCATTCATCTTCCAGCACGGACATCACACCTTTGAGCGGCGCAGCGTTGGCAGCCTTGCGGAACGCCTCATTGACCTCTTCTACTGTCGTGGCGCGTTCGAGAACCGCATTTAGCTCGACAATGCTCCCCGTGCGAGTCGGGACACGATAGGCCTTGCCCGTGATCTTCAGGCCCGGCCAGATGAACTGCAACGCCTTTGCCGCGCCTGACGACGACGGGATGATATTCTCCGACGCCGCCCACGAATCGCGCCGATCACCCATCGGCTGGTCGGTGAGCGATTGGGTGTTGGTGTAAGCGTGTACGGTGGAAAACAGTCCATGTTTGATCCCGAAATTCTCCCGCAGCACCTTCACCACCGGAGCCAGCGCATTCGTCGTGCAGCTTGCCATGCTGACAATATGATGACTGGCAGGAACATATTGATCCAGGTTGATGCCGGGCAGCAAAAAAGCGTCCGCATCCTGCTGCGATTTGCTGGCGGCGCTCACCAGGACTTTTTTGGCTCCGCGATCCAGGTGTGCCTGCGCGCCGGGGCGTTTGGTCGCCCGTCCGGTGCAGTCGATCACCAGATCAACCCCCAGCGCGCCCCAGTCGGGCAGCGATTGGGCAGTATCGAAGTAGCTGATCTCGTTGTTCCCGATCACCAGGGTGGAGTCATGCACCGAGACAGGCTGGGGCCAGCGGCCATAATTGGTGTCAACCTCAAACAAGGCTGCCAGCGTAGGCAGGTCCTTGATATCCGAGATAGAGACGGGGGAAAACAGACCGTGCCGCAGGGCTACCTTCAGCGCAGACCGTCCAATACGCCCAAAACCGTGAATAGCGATTCCGCTCATACAAATTTCTCCTTATACCGAACTAAAAACCTGGTCGGAGATTGTGACATGTCGCGCCGATTCTTGCCATTGTGTTCTGCGGACAAATCGGGCCAAAAAGATTTGACCCTTTGAGCAATCCAGAACAAGGCGGGGCAGAACAAACGGCTGCCCTTCCCTCCTGGTGGGGATATCACGGCGGGGGGCGATGCGTTTTGCCGCGCCGGAGCATCACCACGCTGATCAGGATCAGCACTGCGCATACTATCTGTCCGACCACATACCCCTGCTGGTCGGGGTAGATCGCTCCCAGGACACTGAAAACCACGACCCCGACCAGGGCCGCGCCATCAACTAATAAAAAAACAGTACGCGCTTTGCCGGTCATGCCGCCGCCATTCTTCACACAAAATTCGGTATCAGAATCGTGATTTTGTTATATCATAGAAAGAAGGCGCTGTTCTAGAGTCTCACCTATTATCTTCATGGATTAAAACTTATCAAAGTGTACTTTAAACATTAGTTCAGGTGATATACTTGAGAGTGAACGTTCACTCACGAGGGTAAACTATGACGCAACAAACTGGACTGGTTCAGCGCCTGATCGCCTTTCTGAGGAAACCGGATGCCCTGGTGTATGATGAGCACCGGACAAATCCCTATGACGATTTCGAGCCGCAGGACTCCTATGAGCGAGAAACTCTGCCTGAGGCCGCCATTACGCTGCTGCATCGCCCGCCTGTCGTCAACGGCAGTGACCAGACACCCAGCTACGCTTCGCGGCTGGATGCGGTGGTCATGCGGGCCGTCGAGCAGTTCAGCGCGCAAATGGGCTTTGTGATCCGTTATGACGAGGAAGGGCAGATGCACTACTGCACCGGGCGCGATCTCCAGGGCCGCTATATCTCCCATACCGAAGCCGATCCTGATCGCCGGGCGATGTTCCTGGCGTTGGATTCCGGTGAATCGCAGTTATTCGTCCATACGCTCGAAGATAATACCCCGGTGGCGATCCTGTGTGGGCCGCTGTGGGTCGAAGATCAGGTGATCGGGGTGCTGTACCTGGATAACCCGGCGCGCAGCCATTTACACCGGGGCATCTTTGATCTGTTCTGCGAGCAGGTAGCCCGCATGTTGAGCGAGAGCATGGTCTGATCTGCGTGTACTTCTGGCGGGGGAGTACAGTCGTCTTACCCCATTTTGCATTCTGTCGCCCCTGTGCGAAACTCCAAAGCATAAAATTTGTGCAGCCTTATACAAACCATTTTCTAACCCCCAAACGGTATCCTGGTTCTATTCATGAAGAATGTAAAAAGTGTTATGCTGAAAGTGGGTCTGGGGTCAATAGTCGTATAGTGATTAGTTTCGGGGGGTAATGATAGTGTCGTCTCAGGCTGGTCTGGTCCAAAAACTGATCTCATTCCTTAAACGCCCCGATGCCCTGGATCGTTCAGCGCCGGTTCGTAACGCTTATGACGATTATGAACCCCATGAACTCCATTCAGACCCAGAGGCTTCGGCGGTGGCAGAGGCTTATGCGCCTCCTGCCCGTGTCACCGATTCCATCCAATCCACGCCGAGCCACGCCTCGCGCCTGGATGCGCTGGTGATGCGCGCCGTCCAACAGTTTAATGCCCAGTTTGGTTTTGTGGTGCGCTACGATCCCGATGGCAAGATGCACTACTGCACCGGGCGCGACCTGCGAGGACGGTATGTGCCGCACACCGAGATTCGCCCGGATCGGCGCGCGCTTTCGATGGCGCTGGATTCCGGCGAATCACAGTTGGCGCTGCGCAAACACCAGGACAATACGACGGTCCCCGTGCTGTGCGGCCCGCTGTGGGATGGCAACGAGGTGATCGGCGCGTTGTACCTGGATAACCCGGCCCGCAGCCGTTTGCATCGCGGCGTGTTTGATGTGTTCTGCAATCAGGCCGCCCGGATGCTGCGCGAGGGTGCGTTCTAGCTGTATCCAGGGCGCAGCCAGCAGCGCCTCAAGGCTCTACCGATGTGCGTAGAGCTTTCTGATTCCCTCCTATATAAACAAAAAAGCCCCGGTCTGGAGCCGGGGCAGGAAAATCAGTTCAGCAGACTTATTCTACAACATCGGTGGGCAGCGGTTCGCTCAGCCACACGTTATCATCGTTCGGAGCCATCGCGCTCACGGGTGCCCACAGGTATTTGCCGCTCAACACGACATGATAGAACTGGCCGCTGGCGTCCACACCCAACACCCACAGGGTCTTGCCTGCTGGCATGGTCAGGTCTGTCGAGGCTTCGAAATCGGGGGCGAAGTAGAGCAGGCTGTCTTCCACGAACTTGCCGACAACCGCTCCCTCAGGCAGGGGGACCATATCGGGACCGGGGCCAGGGACAACCTCTTCCGGCTCTTCCTCAGCAGGGGGTTCAACGACAGGCGGTTCAATGACGGGCGGCTCCACACAGTTCCCGGCTTCGTCGGTGATCAACCCGGCGGGCACTTCAGCCTGGGCGCCTTCCAGGTTCGGGCAGACATCCACATCCGGGCGCACAATGGTGAGTGTGTAGGGTGAAGGTTCCCAGAACATAACGACGTCGACTCGGTAGTCACCACTCGCGGCTGCCGTAAAGTTCCAGGTGCCCGGACAACACGATCCTGTTACTACAGATCCGGACGGACCATAAACATAGGCATCAGAATGGCCGCCAGATGTTGAGCAGGTGACCGAAATGGCGTCGCCTGCTTGAACGCCTGCAATAGTGTAGGAGTCGTTTGGATTGGCGCTGTCCAGCGTTCCGGTGTAGGTGTTGGTCTCGGCAGATACGACGGAGACAAACAAGACCAACATAAGAGCAGTGATGGATAATTTGATGAAACGTTTCACGTTTTTAATCCCCTCTAGTGTATGATGACAAGGCGTGCTGGTGAGATGCTTCGATGTTCGTTGATGCACTCACGTTTACACAGTAACATAAATGGAATTAAAACGTAATAAAAATCTTATGAAGAATTTCTGAACTTATTTTCAAATTCAGAAAGTACAGGAAAAAATGACCGCCACAAACATTTAAACTCACCAGCACAAATTAGGGTACAATCATCCTATGGCAGCCGGGTACAAGGAGGATGGTCTATGACTGACGATTGTCGTGGGTGCTGTCTGGTAGGGCTGGTCGTTCCCCTGTTGTGCTGTGTGGCAGTAGTAGGAGCGATCATTTATATCTATGCCAGCGCGCCCGAACCCCCGATCAGCGAAGAGTTCAGGGCGAGTGAAACCGAAGCCCAGGCGTTCGAGAATTCGCTCAGCTCGGCAAGCAGCGTTGCTCAGAACCAGGGCTGGTTTTATATCACGTTCACCGAGCGGCAGTTCTCCTCGTGGATGACCTTGCGCGGCCAGGATTTCGCCGAGCAGCAGGACCGCGCATTCCCCTTTGAAGATATCCAGGTCGGGCTGGATGGCGGCCA
>Ga0073934_10010723_pt1 | contig 11293 bp, 10 predicted proteins | sample LarsenN4metaG_FD_76834 | JGI IMG/M metagenome (GOLD analysis project Ga0073934, IMG submission 76834) | Hot spring sediment bacterial and archeal communities from British Columbia, Canada, to study Microbial Dark Matter (Phase II) - Larsen... ...
CGAGGTGAACCGGCGCGTGGCGGAGCTCGATAGCGGAGCCGTCAAGACCATTCCCTGGGCAGAGGTCCGCCGCCGACTCGCCGCGCGCTGATGCCCCAGTTCGCGGTCGAATTCCATCCGCTTGCTGCCGACGAAGCGAAGGCTGCCGAGCGATGGTACCGCGAACGAAACGAGACCGCGTCCGCGCGTTTTCAGCGGGAGCTCGATCGGGCGGTCGATCTGATTTCCGAGCGACCCAATACCGGTTCTCCTTACCTCGGAAATACCCGGCGCGTACTACTGCGCCGCTTTCCGTTCTTCGTCGTGTATCGCGTACGAGGCGACGACGTTCAGATCGTTGCCGTCGCGCATGCGCGGCGGCGGCCAGGATACTGGCGAGCGCGTTGACCGGAGGTTCCGGTGGTTCAAAAAACCAATCCCACGACCGCATATCGGAAGTCATTCGCAGCCGCACGGCGACGAGCTCTCGCCAGACTCCGCAAAGGCCTTGACCTCCAGTGGACCCCTCCGCACTCTCGAGACGCGCTTCACGATCGAGCGGCGCGGAGGGGCGATCGATGAATCGCGAGACAGCTGAGCGCTGCACGATCCTGCGCGGTCTCGTCGGTTCCACGGTGCACGGCCTCAATGTGAATGACGGGATTTGAGGACCGCGATGAGATGGGCATCTGCGTCGAGCCGCTTGAAGAGGCGATGGCACTCTGGGCTCCGTTCGAGCAGTTCATCTACCGCACGGCTGCGGAACGTGAGGGTCGGGATGACGCCCGCAGCACAGCCGGCGATCTCGATCTCACAATCTACAGCCTGCGAAAGTGGACGCGGCTTGCTCTCAAGGGCAACCCGACAATCATGCTCCTATTGTTCACACCGGAGGACCAGTTGGTCTACTGCGACACTCTCGGCGCCGAGTTGCGGGCGCTCACGCCATCGATTGTTTCGCGACGGGTCCAGGGGCCATTCCTCGGCTACTTGCAGGCACAGAAGCAGCGTCTGACCGGTGAGCGAGGACAGAAGCGAATCCACCGCCCGGAACTGGAGGAGATGTACGGGTTCGACACCAAGTACGCCATGCACATGCTGCGACTAGGTTTTCAAGGCGTCGAGTTGCTAACGACCGGCCGTCTGAGCCTTCCGATGCGGGAACCAGCACGTTCTTTCCTGCTCGACGTACGTCGCGGGAAAGTCAGCGAGCAGGACTGCCTCACGCGAGCCGGCGAATTGGAGCACGAGCTTGCCGACCTTGAGACGGCAAGCCCTCTCCCCGAAGCGCCGGAGGAGGCGCGCGTGGAGGAATGGGTTCTCGACACATACCGCCGGACTTGGCGGATCTCCGTGAATGCACAGCACATCGTGTAGTCCCGGACGACGGCGAAATCGTTGATCAGGAGCGTCGAGGAATTCGTAACCACGGTACGAACGGACTCGGCGGGCTGGCCGGTTGAGCAGCCGCGGTGGTTCAGAGGCGAACCTGCGACAACGAGTACGCCGCTCGTGCCGAGCCTCTATCGGACCAGTACCGGATCTGCCCGCGAGAACCAGCTGCTGGAAACATTCTGTGCTCGCGCAGCCGCATTCTCTCAGGACGCACTGCCTGATCGGAAGAAGACGGACCAGTGGTTGTTTCTGGCCCAACACGTGGGTTTAGCGACGCGACTGCTCGATTGGTCTGAGGGCGCGTTAATCGCTTTATTCTTTGCGTCAAGAGAGAACGAACCCATCGTCTGGATGTTGCACCCGCTCCATTTGAATTACCACGCTGGTGGCGCGCCGCCTACAGTCGACCCGAACAGCCTCAGAGAATTTCCACTGCCGTGGTTTAACCCACGCGCAGCGGGGGTCGTAAACATCGCCAACCAAAACATGCGCGGGGCGTGGGAACAGGACCGCGTCGGTGTGGATCTTCCTGTTGCGGTTCATCCAACGTACGTCCACAGCCGTCTGCGGGCTCAGCACGCATGCTTTACCGTGCACGGCAAGCGCAAAGACAGCCTTCACGTCCTGGTGCCTGATTCGATTCTGAAGCGGTATGTGATTGATCCAACCTGCCGCTTAGCGATTCGGAGAGAACTTGCTGTCCTGGGCGTTACCGAATCCGTCGCGTATCCGGACCTCGATGGGCTTGCACGGGATCTTCGTGATCGCTTTCTGACGTGACGAGGTGACGGTATCGGCGGCCGAGACGGTACAGGCGCGACGACGCGAGACACTTAGCAAACATCAGGTGCGAGCCAGTCGGCTCTTCAACTCACTCCATTCGAGATCAAACCGTGCCAGATACTTCCGGAGCCGGTCGGCATCGTTCGGCACGCTCTTTCGTTCGCGGGATCGATCGAACAAGGTCCGGCCCGCAGATGAGAGCGTAGAAGCCTCACGGCAGACCATCAACACGTCTTCCAGCTGTACACGCTCGAATCGATCGAGTGATGCAGTCACCGGCGACGCGACGACTTGATCAACCAGGTTTAAGGAAGTCGATACCGGCGCGTCCGTCCATCTCGAGCGAAGGTGCGCAATCTCCGCCTTAACCTGATCAACGGTGATCCGCCCGGCCGGAGCCAGCGTGCCGAGTCTCGTGATGACGGCATTCAAATCCCTGAAGTTGCCAGGCCAGCGCGCGTCTGCGCTCGTAGCAAAGGCCAGGAACTGTTCCCGCGCTTCCTTGCTGAACGCGACTGCCGTACCCGTACGCCGCCTGAACTGTTCGAGTTCGTAGTCGACGTTCGGCTCGATGTCCTCGCGACGATCGACGAGCGCCGGAAGGCGGAACGTCCAGAGGTTGATGCGCGCGAGCAAGTCCTCCCGAAATCTTCCTTCCTTCACCGCCTCGGTCAGGTTGCGGTTGGTGCCGGCAATCAGTTGGAAGTCGCTGGAGGCCTCCCGATCGCTCCCCAGCGGCAGAAAACGCTTCTCCTCAAGCGCGCGGAGCAGCATGGCTTGCTCATCGAGCCCCAATTCGCCGATTTCGTCGAGGAACAGCAGGCCCTCGTTGGCGCTGAGGAGCAGGCCGGGGCGATCGCGCATCGCGCCCGTGAAGGCGCCCTTGACGTGCCCGAAAAGCGCGGACATCGCTGCATCGCCGCGAACGGTTGCGCAATTCACTTCGACGAATGGCCCTTTGACCAGCCGCCGGCTCTTCTTCAATTCGTAGATGCGTCGCGCCAGGAGCGACTTGCCGGCGCCGGTCGGACCGAGCAGCAGGATCGGCGCTGACGATCGCACGGTGACTCGATCGAGCTGGTCCACGATCTCGTTGAACGAACGGCTACGCGTTTGGATTCCCGACGTCAGGAGCGAACGTTCATGCAGTTCGTCACGCTGGAAGCGCGTGGCGAGACGGTCGTACTTCGACAGATCCAGATCGATGATTGAAAACGTACCGGGATCGCGTCCACGCATCCCGGTCGGCGGGCTCGTTTGCAACAGCCGCGCCGGGATGTGCCGAGACTCGGTGAGTAGAAAGAGGCAGATCTGCGCGACGTGCGATCCCGTCGTGATGTGGACGAGGTAATCCTCGGCGTCGGTGTCGAACGGGTACGAGCGGGCGAAATCGTGGAGACTCGCGTACACCTCCTCGAAGTCCCATGGATCGGCGGTCGGATCGACGACCAGTCGCACTTCGGTCTCCGGTGAGACGTGGCGAATGTCGTCGCGCACGGTTTCCGCCAAACTCGTGAATCCGCGAGGGTGGAGCAGCTCGAAACGGTCGACGAGCAGATCCTCGTGCTGACAGACCGCAATGCTCGGACGCCAGCCTTCCCAGCGCCGAGTCCCAGATCCCCGATCGATCGTGGTGCCGAGAAGGCCCAACACGACGGAGCGCTTCGCCATAGCGGAAATTATAAATGCTATCCACACGGATACGACCGTCGTCAGCCTCTGACGCCCTAGGAATCGAGTGAAGCATTACGCAAATATCTAGTGCTCAGACACTTACGGCCTGTGATTACGGTCGCTCGCCCTGTGGCACTCGCGCTGCAGTGTGGCATGGCGTCGAGGACATCACATGGCGAATGCAACGCTGTTTCGATCACTGATCGGGGCGCTCATCCCGAGAACGAATGTGAGAAACGAGGCCGGCGGGCCTGCCTATCTCCGCTCTCCGGAGCAGGCTCTCGCCCAGGTCGCGGCCACAGGATGCTTCAACGCCACGTTTTATGCCGGCGCCGAGGTTCAGCTCGATCGCGTCGTCGATCTTGCGGGCCGCGTCGCTCCGGAGTTCGTGGCAAAGACTGCGCTTTACAGCCGTGAGCGGGCCTTCATGAAGGACATGCCGGCGCTGCTCGTGGCAATGCTTTCGCGACGTGACCCCGCACTGATGGATCGCATCTTCGACCGCGTCGTTGATTCGCCTCGAATGCTGCGAACGTTCGTCCAGATCGTTCGCTCCGGTGCAACGGGCCGGAAGTCGCTCGGCTCCGCGCCGAAGCGTTGCGTGCGTCGCTGGCTGGACCAGCGGACCGACGCGGCAGTCTTTGCCGCGTCGGTCGGCAACGCGCCGTCGATCGCGGACGTGGTGAAGATGGTCCACCCGAAGCCGAAGACGGCGGAGCGGGGCGCGCTGTACCGTTACCTGATGGGCCGTGACGTGACGTTCGAGTCGCTGCCGGCGCTCGTCCGACAGTTCGAGGCGTTCAAGGCCGGCGACCGTGCGGAGGTGCCCGACGTGCCGTTTCAGATGCTGACCGCAGTCGGCTTGAATCGCCGTGAGTGGGTCCAGGTAGCGCGTCGGGGCTCGTGGCAGATGATCCGCATGAACCTGAACACGTTCGCTCGGCACGGCGTATTCGACGAACCCGGAATGGAGGATCACGTCGCGCAGCGGCTGCGCGATGCTTCGGAGATTGCGCGAGCACGGGTATTCCCGTACCAGCTGCTGGCGGCGTACCGCTCGGTTGACGCTGCCGTGCCCAGTGCCGTGCGACGAGCTCTCGAGGACGCGATGGAATTGGCGATTGCGAACACGCCGGCAATAGCCGGGCAGATCTACGTCTGTCCTGACGTTTCCGGTTCAATGCGGTCGCCGATCACGGGGCACCGCAAGGGAGCGACGACCGCTGTTCGATGCGTCGACGCTGCCGCTCTGATGACGGCGGCCATTGTTCGGCGGAATCCGTCAGCGGAAGTTCTGCCCTTCGAGGACTCTGTTGTGCAGATGGATCTCTCGTGGCGAGACAGCGTTATGACGAATTCCGAGCGCTTGGCGTCGATTGGCGGTGGGGGCACGTGCGTGAGCGCCCCACTGGCGCAGCTCAACGCCCGCAAGGCCAGAGGAGAACTCGTGGTTATCGTCTCGGACAACGAATCGTGGATTGACGCAAATTCAGCGCGAGGCACGGCAACGATGCGTGAGTGGAACGCTTTCCGCTCCCGCAATCCGAATGCCCGGCTGGTGCTAATCGACCTTCAGCCGTACGCGACGACGCAGGTGGTCGATCGTCAGGACATTCTGAACATCGGCGGATTCTCCGATCACGTGTTTGAAGTTGTCTCGGACTTTGCCGCTGGACGCCTGCACAGCGACGACTGGGTGGGCAAAATCGAGTCGGTGGTGGTCTGAGCGCACTGGCTGGACCGGAATGCTTACGGGACTACATCCTGTCAAGATGTCGACGGTCTCGTAATAACTTGTCCGGTCCAGCCTGGCGAGGGAAGGCGTCGCGGTGAATGCATGCGAGAGTACATGGTTAACCGGGTTCGAATCCCGGACTGCGCCCTTAAAAAGGGTCAGTGATCTCCCGCACCTATTTGTCACCGCGACTCGTGAAGCAGTCGGTCGTCTCAAGTTGTTGCTGAAATGAAATGTGCAGAGAACGACGCCGGATGCCGGCGGGACTACATCTAACCTGACGGTCGACGGTTCGAATCCGATCCCGCCGCACCGGCGGCGGTAGCTCAGTGGTAGAGCATCAGGAGTGTCTCGTCATCGTTTGCCGGCGTTTTCATCGAGGGATCGAATCGGATACGCAGATGAGCAACTGGGTCACGATTGACGGCTCCGAAGGCGAAGGCGGGGGGCAGCTCCTGCGGACGGCGCTGTCACTCTCGCTCGTCACGAGTACGCCTTTCCGTATCGAGCGTATCCGTGCCGGACGAAGGAAGCCGGGCCTCCTGCGGCAGCACCTCACCGCCGTGCAGGCCGCCGCACAAGTCGGCCGTGCGCGGGTGTCTGGAGCGGAGCTGGGATCGCAGAGTCTGGCGTTCGAGCCGTCCGAGATCCAGCCGGGTCAGTATGAGTTCGCCGTCGGAACGGCCGGCAGCGCCACGCTGGTCTTTCAGACGCTGCTTCCAGCGCTGTTGTGCGGCCGATCACCGTCACGGATTATGGTCGAGGGAGGAACGCACAATCCGTTTGCGCCGCCTTATGACTTCTTAGCCGGCACATTTCTGCCGATCCTCGGCCGCATGGGAGCGTCCGTGACCGCGAGCCTGGAACGTTGTGGTTTCTATCCGGCTGGCGGAGGTCGGATCGCCTTTGAAATCGCGCCGTGCTCGGCGCTTCGAACGCTGAGACTGCTTGATCGCGGGGCAACGCAGGTCCGCGCGCGCAGCCTCGTCGCGTCGTTGCCGGAGAGCATCGCCAAGCGCGAGCTGGGCATCGTTCGTGAGCGGCTCGCACTGGAACGACACCTGTGCCGGGTTGAATCGATCGACGAGTGCGTTGGCCCTGGCAACGTTTTGCTGATCGTCATCGAGGCAGAGTCGATCACGGAGATTGTGACGGGATTCGGCGTCAAGGGCGTCAGCGCCGAAAAGGTGGCGTCCGACGCCTGTGATGAGGCTGAGCGCTATCTCAAGACTGACGTCCCGGTCGGCAGCCACCTCGCCGACCAGCTGTTGATCCCGATGGCGTTGGCCGGGCGCGGCTCGTTTCGGACGTTGTCACCGAGCGCGCACACGGAGACGAATGCCAGTGTCATTCGCCGATTTCTGGACGTGCCGATTGCGATCGACGCGGAAGCCGAAGGCACGTTTCGAATCACGATTGGACCCAAGTAGGAAGAAGGACGCATGAACACGCGCGAATTGGTGGCGATTGGATTTCCTGCGGGTGCGTGCGCCCAACACGCCAAGCAGGTGCTGCAGCAGGCACATGCCGCGAAGCTTGACATGGCGATCGTCGCTGAGGACTTGAAGCGGCTGGCGCTTTCACCCTCGAGCTTCGTAGATCACGAAATCTATGGTGAACTCGCTCGCAGGCTACAGGACCACATCGCGGCCCAAGGCCGCTTTCGGGCTCGAGACAGCGACGCGCCCTATCGAATTTGGGGCGAGAATCTCGAGCCCGAAGCACTGACGCAGATGCGCAATGCCTGCAAATTGCCGGTGGCCGTCTCTGGCGCTCTTATGCCTGACGCCCATGTCGGATATGGCCTGCCGATCGGTGGAGTCTTGGCGACGAAGAATGCGGTCATTCCGTACGCAGTCGGAGTGGACATCGCCTGTCGAATGAAGATGTCAGTCCTCGATCTTCCGCTCTCCACGCTGTCGGATGACAAGGATCGGCTGACTCGGGCGCTCGAGCGTGAAACGCAGTTCGGCGTTGGCGCGAGCTTTCGATCGCCGCGACAGCACGACGTCATGGACGAGGATTGGACCGTGACGGCCGTCACGGCGAAGATGAAGGACCGTGCATGGTCGCAGCTGGGAACGAGCGGAAGCGGCAACCACTTCGTCGAGTTCGGAGAGTTGATCGTGACCGACGCCGGCGCTGGGCTCGAGCCGGGCCGATACGTCGCTCTTCTCAGCCACTCGGGTAGTCGCGGCACAGGCGCGCAGGTTGCGGATTATTACAGCAAGCTCGCGCGCGAGCTCCACCCGGAGCTGCCGCAGGAGTTGTCGCACCTGGCGTGGCTCGATCTCTCAACTGAGCCCGGCCAGAAATATTGGGCGGCAATGGAGTTGATGGGCCGCTATGCGGCAGCTAATCATGCCGTGATTCACAGGCACGTCGTCCGAGCGCTCGGAGTCGAGGTCTTGCTCGATGTCGAGAACCACCACAATTTCGCGTGGCGTGAGACGCACGTCCTGCCCGACGGGTCCCAGGACGAGCTGATCGTCCACCGAAAGGGAGCAACGCCAGCAGGTGAGGGCGTCCTGGGAATCATTCCCGGGTCCATGGGCACGCCGGGGTACGTGGTCCGTGGCAAGGGTGTCGCCGCGTCATTGAACTCAGCGTCCCACGGCGCTGGTCGGCGTATGAGCCGTAAGAAGGCGAAGGAGACGTTTTCGTGGGACGCCGTCCAGGAGTTTCTGCGTGAACGCAATGTCACGCTGATTTCAGCGGGGCTCGACGAAGTTCCGATGGCCTATAAAGACATTGACGCGGTGATGGCCGCTCAAAGCGACTTGGTCGAACCGTTGGCGCGGTTCGAGCCCAGGCTGGTTAAGATGGCTCCCAGCGGCGAACCGCCGGAGGATTAAACAGGCGTCACGACACGGCGCGCGTTGCCGTTCAGGATGCGAGGTACCGAGTGGCCGACGGCGATTACGACTATGACGTGGCCCTGTCGTTTGCCGGCGAAGACCGAGAGTACGTGGAAGAAGTCGCGAGGATCCTGCATGCGCTAGGCGTCCGCGTGTTCTACGACAAATACGAGACGACGGATCTCTGGGGTAAGGATCTCTATACCCATCTGGATGACGTCTATCGTAAGCGTTCGAAGTACTGCGTGATGTTCATCTCCGCCCACTACCGCGAGAAACTGTGGACCTCGCATGAACGACAGAGCGCGCAAGCACGAGCTTTCGAGTCCGCTGGTGAGTACGTGTTGCCGGTGCGCTTTGACGACACTGAACTACCAGGTGTTCGGCCCACAACAGGTTATCTGGATCTCCGGAAGATGAGTCCTGATGAACTAGCACACGCGATCTTGCGCAAGATAGGTCTGCAGACCGAACTGGACGAGATGGTCGACTACTTGAGGGCGTATCTAGTGGACTACACGATTCATGCGGATGGCACCGATCTGTGCTTCAAGTGTGAGAAAGAACAGTACGAGGGCCACTTTCCGATACGCTTGTTGCTCGAAATGTACCGGATCGACCAGCTGGATCACATGTTCTTGGAGCCGGCGATAGTCCCGCACCAGATCCGGATCCTGACCCCGACCGGGGCACTGAAGGATGTCTACGCCGCGCCGCTCCACAGCTGCAAGTACCGCCGGTTGCCCGCCCCCGCAACCATTTGAACCGGCACGAAGAGGTCGCCTGTTTCTCGCGACCTCTTCGTTTCTTGCGCAGCTGTCAACATCGCGGCGAGATTCCCCTTGAGTTCGATCCGGAGCTGGCCCTCATCCGGAATCAAGAGGATCGAATCGATCATCCCACGGACATCTCCGAGGCTTCCAGACGCGTGACCTCGGCGATGGCCGTCCTGATCTGCTCGCGGCTCGATCGGGGCACAGGCTTCACCTTCAGCGCCACCTCGCGATTCCTGTGACCGATACGTGCGCGGCGCAGGTCCTGGATAAACCTTGCGGCGGCCAGGGCGAGTTTCAGCTTCGGTTCGTAGCCAGCTCGAATAGCCGCCGGGAGAAGCGTCGTGAGGGTCGCGAGCGACAGGGCGTTCCTGTTGCCGTCGGTCCTACGAAAGCTGTGCAGGATGAGGCCGCTCCACCACGCCTCTGAGACCAGGTAGAGGAAGCCCGGAGCGGCCTTGTTCAGCGCGTCGATCTGAGCGGGCCGCCGGCGAAGAGTGCAAGGGACTCGTGTATTTCAGATGCAGGCCCGCCGCGTCCTGCATCAGTGCTGCGAACGCTTCGCCAGCCTGCGGACCCATCAGGGCGACGTAATAGGCCTTGATCGGCGGGCGTCTTCGTCGATGACATTGCCCGGATTGTAACGGCCACGGCATCGGAACATGATTTGGCGCGACGGCCGCGCGCTCTCAAGAGGTTGCGGATCTCGACTGATCCGGACCCAGAGCCCGTGAGCGTCACCGCGGCGGCCGTCGCGAAGGGTCGCGTGTATCCTTGACGCGCCCACGCGTCAGCGCCATCATGGGCGCCGTCGGCCGGGAGTCCTCTGCGGAACCCGGCTATTCCGTTCGGGTTCGAGAGTCTCAGATAGCACATTTGCCCGAGGTGTGCCGGGCACCGGATAATCGCGCCAGGTTTTACCGCTCGGATTTTTCGTCATCTTCGCGTACTGGAGGGTCGATTCCGTGAGTAAGCGCCATCGCTCGTTCCTTTTTGCTTCACTCCTTCCAGCATTCCTGCTCGTCAGCGTATTCGCTGTCGTTCAGGCCCAGCAAGGAACATCGGCGCCGGCCACTCAGGCGCGCTGGTCTGATCCTGCCAGCTGGCCAGACCGACGCGTGCCCCGCGCAGGTGACAAGGTCACCATTCCAGCGGGCAAGGACGTGGTCCTCGACGTCAGCCCACCGGCGCTGGGCAGTCTGACCATCGACGGCAAACTCAGCTTTGCAGACAATCGCGACCTTGAGCTGACCACCGAGTGGATCGTGTTGCATGGAGAACTGGAAATCGGCACCGCGGCCCGCCCCCACACGCGCAAGGCGACAATCACCCTCACCAATAACGTCCCTGATGAAGAGCCCATGAAGGATATGGGTGACCGCGGAATCATGATCATGGGCGGCACCTTGAACCTGCACGGCGATCGGACGCACACCTGGACCAAGCTGGCACAGACAGCCGCGGCAGGCAGCAGCTCCATACAGGTCCTGGACGCGTCCGGCTGGCGGGTCGGTGACGAGATTGTCCTCGCGTCCACCGATTTCGATCCCCGGCAGGCCGAGCGGCGCACCATTTCCGCCATCAAGGGCAATACGATCACGCTCGATCGGAAGCTGGACTACATGCACTTCGGCAAGATCACCTTCGACGTGGATGAACGTGGCGAAGTCGGGTTGCTGACGCGCAATATCCGTCTGCAGGCATCGGCCGACGCGGAACAGTCATTCCAGGGCGGCCATGTGATGGCCATGGGCGCGAGCAAGATGTTTGTCGAGGGCGTCGAGTTCAATCGCATGGGCCAGAACCTGACGCTGGCCCGGTATCCGATCCACTGGCATCTGATCGGCGATGCCAAGGGGCAGTACATCAAGAACGCCGCCATCCACGACACCTACAACCGCTGCGTGACCGTGCATGGCACGAACTTCCTGCGAGTTGAGAACAACGTGACCTACAACAACGTCGGTCACTGCTTCTTCCTCGAAGACGGCATCGAGCACGGCAACGAGTTCGTTCACAACCTGGGGATCCAGACCAAGTGTCATACGTCCAAGCCGTGCGTCCCGACCCGCCTCGCCGCAGCCGGAGAGAGCGCA
>Ga0073934_10010724_pt1 | contig 11292 bp, 10 predicted proteins | sample LarsenN4metaG_FD_76834 | JGI IMG/M metagenome (GOLD analysis project Ga0073934, IMG submission 76834) | Hot spring sediment bacterial and archeal communities from British Columbia, Canada, to study Microbial Dark Matter (Phase II) - Larsen... ...
CCCTGCAGCAGCACGCGGAGTTGGCGGCGGCGGCCCTCAGTCAGCATCCCTGATTCCCCTACAGGACTATGCCCCACCCGCCTCACCCACAGACTGGGCCGGCGACGGAGAGCGGACGTGACACAGGACGGACAGGACGCCTCGCGCGGTGCGCTCCCACGTGAAGTGAGCGGCGTGGGCCTGACCGCGGCGCCTGAGCTCGTCGCGCAGCCCGCGGTCATCGACGACGCGCTGCAGTTGGCGAGCCATCGCATCAGGATCCAGCGGGTCCACGACGATCGCGACATCGCCCGCCGCCTCGCGCAGCCCTCCCGCGGTCGAGGCGATCACCGGCGCGCCGCAGGCCATGGCCTCGAGGATGGTCAGTCCAAAACCCTCGTAGAGGGAGGGTACAGCCACGGCCAGGGCTGCGGAATACAAGACAGGGAGCACTTCCTCGGAGACATACTCCAGGGCCCTGACGCGGGAGGACAGTCCCATTCGCTCGATCTGTCGCGCCACCGCCGGCCAGTACCGTGGATCGCGATAGCCGACGAGAGCCAGCACCGCGTCGGTCCGTAGACGGCTGAACGCCTCGATGAGGCGGCCCAGATTCTTGTGCGGCCGCACGTTGCCGACACACAGAACATACCGCCGAAGTCCGAATCGCGCGACGACAGTCTCCGCTGCGTCCTGTCGAGGGTAGAACACCGAATGATCCACCCCTGGAGGGACGATGGTAATCGTCTCACGGGGGATGCCGTAGTGGTATGCCACGTCCTCGGCAGTCTGAACGGAATCGGCGATGCGCCCGGTCGAAGCGCGGAGCAGAGCGGGGACGAACCGCCTGAAGAACCACTGCTGCCGTGGAAAGTCATGGGGGAAGAACAGTGGGAGGATGTCGTGGACGATTGTGACCTGAGGGATGGGCGGGGCGATTGGTCCTTCCGGAAGCGTATTCAGGAGGACCTCCCCGCGATCGGCGCGGAGCCGGAGGCGCAGTCCGGTCTGCGCCCAGATCAGCCGCCACAGGTGTCCTCGCCAGCCGCGCGCCGGGGCCCCGCGCGGGCTGATGCGTCGGCCCCAGGGAAAGTCATCTGTCCGGCTCGTGTACACGACGAGATCATGATGGAGTTCCCGTAGGGCCACGGTCAGCTGCCTGGCGTAAGTCCCCAGGCCGGACGGACGCTTATCGTAAATGGCAGCGTTCACCGCTAGACGCATCAGCGACGGGCCCCCAGTTGCTCCAGGACCGCCAGGACCTGCCGGGCGGCGCGGCCGAACGAGTAGGAGGCCGCGCGCTTGATCCCGGCATCGCGCATCGCCGCCTGCAGCGCGGGATCGGCGAGCACGCGCTCGATGGCGGAGGTCCACGACGCAGCAGCCCCCGGTGGAGCGTACACGGCCGCCCCCTCGGCCACCTCACGGAGGACCGGGATGTCAGAAGCGACGATGGGCAGCCCACTGGCCATAGCCTCGAGCACCGGAATGCCAAATCCCTCATACAGCGAGGGGTACACGAATAGCGAGGCGGCGGCAAAGAGCCACGGCATCTCCGCGTCAGGCACGTACCCGACGAACCGCAGCGTGCCCTCCTCGACGAAGGGCGCGCCCAGCGCAGACACTTCGCGAGTATTCCATCCCGATGCGCCGACAACGACGAGCGGATGGCGGGCGCGGAAGGCCGTCGGCAGGCGACCATAGGCTCGGAGGAGGATGGGCAGGTTCTTCCGGGGCTCGATCGTCCCCACCGTCAGCAGGTAGGGTCCGGGCAGCCCCCACCGGTCTCGAACGTGCCGCCGGGCCTCCTCCGGGTCGAGCGGCACAAATCCATCACGAACCCCCGGGGGGATGACGGCGATCCTCCCCGGCGGAACCCCCATCAAACGCTGGAGGTCATCCGCGACCGCCTGCGAGATCGTCATTACGCGCTGTGCGCGGCGGAGCGACGGGCGGAGGAAGAGCCGGAGGACGGCGTAGTTGGGCCACTCCATCGTCTGAGGGAAGAGCACGGGCACGAGGTCGTACACGGTCACGGCGGCGGGGATGTCGCTGCCCAGGGCCACGGGCAGCAGGAAGTGCGCCCCCCAGAACACATCAAGGCGATCATGCGCGATGAGGGAGGGACCGAAGAGCTGCAGCCACAGCGGCCCGGTTCCCCTCGGGCCCGGACGCACGTTCATCCGCCAGTGGTGACCCAACGGTGGAGCATCGATCGGCCGGTGGGCGTACAGGATGACTTCGTGGTCGGTCAGCGGCGCCAGGGCCCGAAGTACCCCGTTCAAGTAGTGGCCGATGCCTGCCCGCCTCCCGACGAGGGGGCGGGCGTCAATGCCGATCCGCATCGGCAGCCTCACCAGGGGGAGGAGTGCGGGTCTCGAGGTCGAGATAGCCGACCAGTTGGCCGCGCTCCTCGCCTCCGAAGACATAGCCGAGACGGCGGTACATCTGCAGGGCCACGACGTTCCGCGGGTAGACCTTGAGCCGGACCCTGGATGCGCCCCGACGACGTGCGGCGGCGTGGAGAAACTCCATCAGCAACATGCCCAGACCCCGTCCGCGCTCGAGGGGGTGAACAGCAATGCCCAGGCTCGGTACGACATAACCCTCATCCCATCCCCGCAGCATGCCGTAGGCCAGCACGCGGCCGGCGTCCACGAGGACGTAATAGAGGTCGTCTCCCTCGTGGCTGCAGAGCCGCGCGGCCTCGTCGGGGGTCAGAGGATGGGGATGGAACTCGCGTTCGTCGCCCGCGTCCAGCAGCGCCCGAAAGAATTCCGCAAGCGCAGCCTGCCATCGCGGATCGAGTCGAACGCACTCGAGGGCCATATCGAGATCACCGGACCAGCCCGCGGATCGCCGCCGCGACCTGGTCCACCTGCTCGTCCGTGAGCCGGGAATAGGTCGGGAGGCTCAGGCCGGAGGCCGCGAGCCGCTCGGTCACGGGAAGCTCCTCGCCGCGCGCTCGCCACGGCGCCGCGAAAGGCGGCAGTGTGTGCAAAGGAATGAAGAACGGTCTGGTCTCAATACCGTTCCGTTCCAGCGCGGCCATCAGGTCATCGCGCGTCATGCCGAACCGTTCGGGCTCGACCGTGATGGAGAATAGCCAGGGCGCCGGGGCCGCCCAGGGCGCAACGGGCTGGAATCCGATGCCGGGCACTCCGTCCAGCCGGTCGCGGTATCGGCGGAAGATGTCCTGCCGCCTCGTCAGAATCCCCTGACGCCGCTCGAGTTGAGCGCAGAGAAACGCGCAGGCCACGTTGGTCAGCCGGTAATTGTACCCCGTAATCGGGAAGTAGTATCGTCGAGCGGGATCCATGCCCTGGCCGCGCAGAATCCGCAGACGACGTTCCAGCGCCGGATCGTCCAGGGTGAGGGCACCTCCCTCTCCACTGGTGAAGATCTTATTGCCGTAGAACGAGAACGTGGCGACCCTCCCCAGACTGCCCACAACACGGCCCTTGTAGCGGGCGAGATGCGCTTCCGCAGCGTCTTCGATGACCCACAGGTCGTGGGCCGCGGCAACCGCATTGATGGCGTCCATGTCCGCGGGATGGCCGTAGAGATGAACGGCGATGATGCCCTTCGTCCTCCGCGTGATCCGCGCGGTCAGCGCCCCGGGATCCATGCACCAGGTGCGGGGGTCGACGTCGACGAACACGGGCTCGGCACCGACGTAGCGGACGGCGTTGGCCGTAGCGACATAGGTCAGGGACGGGACCAGGACCTCGTCTCCGGGGCCGGCGTCCATCCCCAGCAGCGCAAGGTGCAGGGCCACCGTACCGTTGGCGACGGCGATCGCCGTTCGGACCTGACAGAGGCCGGCGAATTCCTGCTCGAACCGGGTCACGAACTCGCCGGTCGACGAGATCCATGAACTGCGGATGGCCTGGACGACATAACGCTCCTCGTTGCCGGAGAGATCGGGCATGGCCAGAGGAATGCGCATCGTCTAGGCCTCGCCGCCGGCCGCCGCCACCAGTACGCGCCGATATTCCTCGGCGACGTCGTGCCACGTCCGCAGGCGCAGCTGGCGGGCTTGGCGGCGCGCCTGTGCCGCCCACTCACCGTAGTGCCGGCGCAGCTCCTCCATCTGCGCCGCCAAGTCATCCGGATCAAGCGCGTTGAACCAGAGCACCCGCGCGTTCACCTCCTCCATCTGCTCCCGCAGCACCGGGATGTCCGCGCACAGGACGGGAATGCCCGAAAGCACTGCCTCCATGACGGGGAAACTCCCTCCGCCTTCCAGGCGGCTCGGCATGACGAGGGCCCAAGCGCGGGCCAGGAGCCGGAAGTACGTGTCGTCTTCGACAAAGCCGAGCGGGATAATCGATGTTCCTAGCGCAAGGCCCTCGCGCTTGGCCAGGACGCGCAGAGTGCGGGCCCTCGCGTCGTCCCTCGGGAGATCCGTGCCGTACCCGGTCAGCACCAGGGGAATCCGGTCGTGCCACCGCCCCAGCGCCGCGAATAGGACCTCGTGGTTTTTGTGGGGGGAGGTATTGGCCGGACAGAGCAGATAGCTGGTCCGTGCCCACGGCCAGGGCAGCGGGGCGCCGTCGAGGCTCGCCGGTTTGACATGCGTCCAGCCGACGCGAATGAGCACGACACGGGCAGCAGGGATCGCCAGGGCTTCGGTCACTGCCCCCAGCGTGACCCTGGAGCTCACGACCATCTGCGCCTCGGCGGCCACCCAACTGGCCAGGGTTCGCCGCTCGTCACGAAGCTGGCGGGGCGCCACGAGGTCGGGCCAGAGGAAGACAATGGCGTCGTGAAAGGACCCGACGACCGGCCGGCTGATGCCTTCGGGCAAGCGGTGTCGGTGGAGCCAGGGGAACCACACCACATCACAATCCTGCAGCGCTTGCGGGGGCACCGCATAGTGCCATTGCGAGTCATATCCCAGCAGCCGCTTGATCTTCCCGCTGCCGGGCAGGCCCCAGAGCCGGGTGGCCGGCAGGGTGCGCCAGTGGCGGTGGGGGGCGAGGGCTCGCAACGGCACGTCAATCCCGCGCCGCTGGAAGGCATCGCCATAGGCCTGCAACGACCGCCCGTGGCTGACGAATTCCACGTCAAGGGCCGGGGCAATCTCTCGAAGCCCCTTGAGCAGTTCAGTCGTGAAGCGCACACCGCCCCCGGGATTGGCTTGGTAATCGACGACCCGGATCTTCATGGAGCACCGCGGGGCGAGCGTCGGAGGACTGATCGGGTCAATAACGGAAAGACCCACGTCCACCCGACCGTGGTCACGAACGCCGATGCCACCAGGACCCCGGCCACCCCGTAGGTCGGGGAGAGCCATAGCGTGAACAGGACGGTGACGAGGCCATTAACGAGCACAAGGCTGACCTGCACCCAGATCCGATCGAGCACGGTGAGGAGCTCTGAGTGCGCACTGACCCAGGCACTGGTCAGCAGGTACGTCGCGAGCACCATCCATACGGCTGGGGCGAACTCCACGTCATCCAAGCGAAGCCACAGTTTCAGCAGGTCGTTCCCGGCCAGGATCAACCCCGCCGCGAACACTCCCGCCATCACCATGCGCAGGACGAGCATCCTGCGGAAGCCTCCCTGCACCCAACCGTGGTCCCCGCGCTCGATCGCCTCACGGTAGGCCGGAAAGAACGCGCCGGTCGCGAGGAGGATCACCCCCGAGAAGATCTGGACGATCCGGACGATGATCGCATAGTCGGCGGTGGTGGCCAGCGTCGAGGTGTGGCTGAGGATCAGGAGCTGGCTCTGGTTCACCATCAGGGCCCCGATCTGGAACAGAAACAACGGAATCGCGGTCCGGGACAAACGCGTCCAGGCGCGTCGCGACACGCGGGCGAGGAATGTCCGGAGCGGCCATCGTTCCGCGCGGAGCAAGGCGGCCAGACTGGCCATGCCGACGGCAGCGGTCGTGGCCCCGACTGCCCAGATCAGCCCCGGCAATGTGGCCCCGAGGCGGGCGGCAAGCCAGACCGCGAGCAGAATCCCAGCCGCGCTGATCATCGCGAAGATGTTCCCGACGTAGCTTCGCTGGAACCCGGCCTGCGCCGGCCCGGCGACGGCGAAGGGGAGTGCCATCAGGAAGGTGGCGACCGCAGCGACCGCGGCGGCATGAACCTCGCCTGCCGGGACGCGGCCGACTGCTCCAAATATCGTCTGCCACGGGAGTTCACCCGCGGCAGCGGCGAAGAGCGCTCCGGCCGCCACCGACGCGACGACAAGGAGGGCAAACGCCGTGGCCACATAGCTGGCGGCGGCGCGACGATCTCCGCGCCCGGACGCCTCCGCGACAACGTTGACCAGCCCGCTGGCCATGCCCATCTCCAGCAGGCTCAGCCACGCCACCGTGGCCATAACGGCCGAGTAGAGGCCGAACCGGTCCTTGCCCAGATGGCCGAGGAGGAGTGGTGTGGTCACCAAGCTGGCGGCGGTGGCCAGGGCACGGCCGCCGATACCCGATGCGACGGAGAGGGCGACCCGACGATACCGCTCCCGCGTGCGGCCTTCCGCCGTGGAGGTATCATGAGCCGCGAACAGCGCGCGAGCCATCGTTAGGACACTCGGATCGCGACGCCGATCCCCGGCGGATCGTGCAGGTGCTCGAAGTACCGGAATGTCGGGAACTCCCGCTGGATGGACCTCCAGACGCCGAGCAGGTCGCCCCAGCCCCGCCCGTCGACGCCCCGCTCCGCAGCCAGCACCGCGGCATCCAGACGCTTCAGGTCGGGAGCGATATCATCGAAGACCACGGCACCGCCAACCGCGCAGTGCGGCATGAGGTCCGTGAGATCCTGGTAGGCGCCCACAAGCGAATGATCTCCGTCGACCGTGATGAGATCAAATGACTGCGGTCGGCTGGGCCATCGGATGTCCATCACCAGACGATCGAACCAGGAGGCTCTCCGATCGCGAAAGAACGCCGGAAGCGTGCGATGGGTATTGCCACTGACGAAGTGCACCGTTTTCCGGTACCCGACGCGCCGCAGCTCCGACTGGACGAATGGTGGGCCGGGGTTTGGTACGCCGGCATAGTCGGGAATCCACAGGTCGAAGCCGTAGATCTCTGCCTGCGGACTCCGCGCCGCCACGACCGCCAGGGAAAAACCCCGGCGCACACCCACTTCCAGATAGGTCCGCGGCTGGAGGGTCTGGGCCAGCCAGGCCAGCGCGCAGCGGATCTCTACCCTGCCAGAAGCGACCTGCTCCACGATCTCGGACGTCCACCTGCGGTCCTCCGTCAGGGTCTGGAGCACGGTCTGAACAAACCGGCGATTGTCCGGGGACGCCATACCACGGAACAGTCGCTCGCCATCCGCCACCTGCAGGCCTCCCCCCACAGTCTGCTACACCCGTGAACGCCAGTAGCTCAGGCTGTCCTGCAGGGTTTGCGCGAACGCGATTCTCGGTTCCCACCCTGTCCGCTGCCGGAACTTCGCACTGTCACCAATCAGCACGGGGACGTCCGAGGGCCGCATCCGCTGCGGATCCTGCTGCACGGTGATGTCGCGACGCGAGGCCATCGCCAGGAGTTGCTGCAGGACGTCGCCGATACGATGCCCCACTCCGCTGGCGATGTTGTAGACATCCCCCGGCGCGCACCGTTCCGTCGCCAGCCAGTAGGCGCGCACGATGTCGCGGACGTCGGTGAAGTCCCGGATCGCCTCCAGGTTGCCCACCTGGATCACCGGAGGGCGCCGCTCTCGCTCGATCTCGGCGATCTGCTTGCAGAAGTTGCTGACGACGAAGACCTCGCCGCGCCGTGGACCTTCATGATTGAATGCCCGGGTGCGGATGGCGCGGATCCGGAAGGACTGCCAGTACTGATAGGCCATGTAGTCCTGCGCCACCTTGGACACTGCGTAGGGCGACAGCGGATGCAGCGGGGTGTTCTCGGTGATCGGCAGGTCGCTCTCCGCCACCCGGCCGTATTCCTCAGAGGATCCGGCTACCTGAATTACCGGATCGTAACCGCTGGAGCGGAGCCGCCGCACGGCCTCAAAGAGGTTGCACTGGCCCACGATGTTTGTGTGGAACGTGTCCGCCGGGGAGTCCCAGGAGGCCGGGACATAGCTCTGGGCGGCGAGGTGGAAGATGCGGTCGGGCTTCACCCGCTCCACGACGTGGTAGACGTTGTGGGCGTCGGTGATGTCGCACTCGTGGAATGTGACGCGCCCCTCCAGGTGATCCGCCGCATCCTCTTTGCTCCGCCAGCGGCGCGTACCGTGCACCTGGATGGTCGGGTCCTGCGCCAGAATGAAATCGGCCAGATGACTGCCCGCGAATCCCGTGATGCCGGTAATGAGCACGCGCACGGCCGGCCCTCCTTTAGATCGAGCGCTGCATCATTGCTGCCCACGATGTCATGGCCGATCCCCTGCCCCCTCCACCCGCGACCGCCCCGCCTCGATAGCGCGGAGCCGATCGCGCAGCTCGGCTGACTGGGGATTCAGTCGAACGCCGTTCCGGAGCGTCCCCCTGGCGCCGTCGAGATCCCCCGCAGCGGCGAGGACGTCGGCCAGCTCCAGGTAGCCCTGCGGATAGAAGGGATCTTCCTCCAGGAGCGCGCGCAGGATGGCCGCTGCTTCCGCCCCCCTCCCCTGGCCCGCGACCAGGCGGGCCCACTCGACGTGGAGACGAGCGACCTCGGGCCACAGTAACACGTGCAGCATGGTTCGTGACAGTCCACGCCCTCGGTACTGCGCCACGGCCCCGCGGTACACCTCTTCCGCCGCCTTCGCTTCTCCTCGGCTCAGGTGGAGGCGTGCCAGGAGCAGGTAAGCGCCCGGTCGGTTGAGCGGATCGAGGGCCAAGGCGTGCCGGAGGAGCCGCTCTGCCTCGGCCGTATCGCCGGGCCCGCTCCGACTGATCAGCATCTGTGCCAGCAGCATCGGATGGAGCGAGTTCAGCCTGTCCAGCGCCATAGCCCTGCGCAGCGCGTCCCCGGCCCGATCCCACCGCGGTGGGACCAGCGCCGCGGCGGCGCTGGCTTCCGCACCGGCGTAGGTGGCGCTCAGGGGGTTCCACCGCGCGGCCGCTGCGTACAGCGACAGCGCCGCTGCCCACTGCCCGGCGCGGGCCTGTCTCTGCCCGCGGACAAACCGCTGGTGGGCCACGCCTGCGGCAAGACTGGTCACAACCGCGCCAGACAGAATGATCACAGCCGCCGCGCGCAGCTTCAACGACACCGCCCGCGACCGGATCCTTCCCAGTTCGTCCGTCGCAGGTCCCTCCGCTGCGGCCAGGATACCCACGAGGGCAAAAGCCAGGGCAGGGTTGGCCGGGAAGAACCAATCCATGTCCAGCCCGCTGTGGAGAAAGAAGCCCAGCAGACCCAGCCCGATCCCGGCCGTCGCCGTGTAGCCCTCGTGATCCTGGCTCCGCCGCAGCCCGGCGCGCCACATCGCGCCGATCGCGATCAGCAGGGCGCCGAGCGCCGCAAAGCCTATCAGGCCCAGTTCGGCTGCGGTCTGTAGATAGAGGTTGTGCGCGTCACGGGCATAGAATCGAACGTCCCGCTGGTAGACAGCATGGACGGCGCTGAACGTCCCGGCCCCGGTGCCCAGGACAGGATGGTCCAGGAATGCCGCCAGCGCGCTCCGCCAGAACTCCAGGCGCCCCTGCACGGATGTGCCGCCGGGATCAGTTATCGATGCGGCGCGGCTGAGGAGATCCGCGGGAGAGGAGGCCGTCACACCCCGCAGGAGCAGCACGACGGCCACGGCGACGGCCAGGGCCATCAGGCCGGCGCGGCGCGCCGCCTGAGACCAGGAGCGTGGCCGGAGCACGGGAACCATGGCGATGAGCACTGCCGCCGCGCTCACCCACGCGCCCCGGGAGTAGGTCAGGACGAGCGCCGTGGCGAGCAGCACCGTTGCAGCGCCGTAGGCCAGCGCCTCCCGCGGACGTTCCGCCCGGAGGGTCCGGACACACGGCGTCGGAAGCACAAGGAGCAAGAAAGCGGCAAAAGAGTTCGGCCAGTAGAATGTCGAGAACCAGCGCATCCCAGGGGTGCTGGCCCCCCAGTACATGAACAGGGCGATGAGCACCAGCCAGCCGGCCACGCAGATCAGAGCGTCGATCATCATCCGTGCCGCCCTACGGCTGGAGACGGTGGAGGCTGTCAGCACGCTGACTCCAAGGTACATTCCCCAGAGCAACAGCGCCCTGACGCTGGACTCGGGCCGCACCGACCACAGACCGCTCAAAGCGACCAGACCGCTCATGGCGAGCATCGGCGCGCCGCCGAGCCCGAGCCGGGCGCGTCCCGTCAAGATCAGCACAATGAGCCCGAGGAAGATGGCAACCTGGGCCAGCGTCAGGCTCGCCGGGTCCCGTCCGCCATCACTGATCGCCAGTTTGAAGACGGCGCCCGTCACGATCACAGGCCCCAGCCACGCGAGGATAGCCCCGACTGTCGTCCGCGGGCGTGTCGTTTCAACTGCGTTGATTATGGCCTGACCTACTCCACTCATCTTGGGCAACCCTTGGCCACTCCAAAGCGAAGAAGCCGGCTCATCCGCTTTGTATATGCCCCGCGAAGCAGCACCCGCATCCCGTTCCCGCAGCCCGGATCTTCAAGACCGCTCCACGCTATGGTATGCTCATGGCGCGATTGAGAGGGCAGGAGGCCGAGATGGCGGTGGACACCATCGAAGCACGTCTTGCCAGGCTGGAAGGGTCGTACGAGCAGATCAACACCCGGCTCGGCAGCATCGAGCTGCGCCTCAATCGCCTCGATGACACGATCGAACTGCGGCTCAATCGCCTGGATGACAAAATGGATCGCCAGTTTTATTGGCTCCTGGGACTACTCGTGATCTCGATCCTGCTCCCCCTGGCGATGCGGTACCTGCCAGCACCTTAGTTCCGCGAGCTGTTTGTCTCCCACCCGCAGGCGGCCCCGGCCAGCAGCCAGGCCAGCGGAGCGACGGCAACCAGGCTGAACGAGAACTGAGCCTGGATGAGGTAGGCGGCCAGTGCGGACAACCACCCCACGGCAAGCACGCGGTCGTCACCTGTGACGGCTCGGCACAGTCGCCACCCCGCACGGATCACCGTCCCCCAGAACAAGAGATAGGCAAGAGCGCCCGGAATCCCCATCGCGACAGTGACCTGAAGCAGGTCGTTGTGCGCGCGATCCACGATCACCGGCTTGAGGCCGAACACCGGCACCAAGGAGGCGCGGTCGTAGGGGAAGACCGCGCCGAGGGTTTCCAACCCCCACCCGGTCACCGGACGGGCGCGGATGAGGTCGAGGACACGCTCCCAGATGTACAGTCGCTGGGCGAACGACCCGCTCCCCGGTTCCACCGCCCCCGCTGCCCG
>Ga0073934_10010725_pt1 | contig 11292 bp, 14 predicted proteins | sample LarsenN4metaG_FD_76834 | JGI IMG/M metagenome (GOLD analysis project Ga0073934, IMG submission 76834) | Hot spring sediment bacterial and archeal communities from British Columbia, Canada, to study Microbial Dark Matter (Phase II) - Larsen... ...
GCGCGCGGAAGTCGCCGCCCACGACGCCGCCGCCCTCGTCCTCTACGAGCGCGGCTTCTCCGTCTACCTGATCATGCTGACGACCGGTGCCGCCGCGTTGATGCTCGTGCTGCCGCTCGCTGCAATGCCGGTCGTGATCGCAAGCGTCGTGGCGCTCGTGTTCGTCCCGGGACTGATCCTCGCCTCCGCCGGCAGCTGGCTGCAGCGCCGCCTCGACCGCCGGAGCGGCCGCGCATTCGCCCGCGCGGCCCGCGACGGCATCGCCAGCCTGACGGATCTCGCGCGCCACCGCGGCCTGAGCGCCCGCTGGGACGCCGTCACCGCCGCCATTATCGCCGTCACGGCGCTGCAGTACTGGCTCGTCGCCCGCTCCCTCAACGGCGGCATCACCTACACCGAGGCGTGGGTGTCGTTCGGCGCCTCGCAGCTCGCCGGCATCGTCTCGCTCCTACCCCTCGGCCTCGGCTCGTCCGACGCGACCCTGATCTCGCTCTGGCGCCGCTACGGACTGTCCTACGACGCCGCCGCCTCGGGCGCCGTGCTCATTCGCCTCGTCAGCACGCTGCCGCTGATCGCCATCGCCGTCATCTCGTACGCCTACCTGCGGACTCGCCGCACCGCGCCCCGCCAGCCCGCCGACGAGCCCGTTCGCGCAAGCACCAACACCTGACGGCGCCACATCCTCGCGCGCACATCAACCCCAAGCAGGGGGCATGGCCACGCGTCCCGTCCCTCCGCCGAAAAGCGACGCGACCGCCGGTCCATCTGGCGGTCGCGTCGCTCGGGAGCCCATGCAGGAGGTTCTCCCTGCCCTCGATGTGTCATGCTGGCTGCATGCGGAACACCCGCGCCACGAAGGTCGGCCGCGGCATCCGAAGGCCCCGGCGCGCCGGCGCTTCCCGCGACTCCTCCTGCAGGCGCTGCGCCTTCGCGATAAGCGTCAGTCGCGCCGCCTCCCGGATCCGCTCCTGTTCGATGGCCCGGACTTCGTGGATGGTGCCCGTCAGCATGGCTACGCTCCTTAGTTTGCTTCAGTGGGGCATACTCTACGCCGGGCACGCCGGCGCCTCTATGAAGTACCTCACACAACGGACAAACTCGTGGAACGGCGGGAAAGCGGCACAACCAGCGCCAGCTCGCACGAACTGATCGGCGGGCTCCCGCTGCTCGCGCGCCTCGCCCGCGAGGACGTGCGCGCTCTTGCGTCACACGCCCGCCGCCAGTCCGTCACTGCCGGCGCCACGATCTTCTGCGAGGGCGACGCCGCCGACGCCCTCTACGTCGTCGTCGCCGGCGAGTTGCGCGTCGCCATGGCCTCGCCCGCCGGCGACGAGGTCACGGTCGCCCGCATCGGCCCCGGCGAGGCCTGCGGCGAGCTCGGCCTCCTCGACGGCCGCCCCCGCTCCGCTACCGTCGCCGCCGGCCCGCCGACCGAACTGCTCGTCGTCCGCCGCGACGACTTCATCGACTGGCTGACCTCGCGCCCGCACGCCGCCCTCGCGCTGCTCGCCACCCTCAGCGGCCGCATCCGCCGTGTCAACGAAACCATCGCCGACTTCGCCTTCCTCGACCTCCGCCGCCGCCTCGCCAAGCGCCTCCTCGAGCTCGCGGCGGTCGCCGGTGGCCGCACGGTGATGGTCACCCAGGCCGAGCTCGGCTCGATGCTCGGCGTCTCCCGGGAGAGCGTGAACAAGGAGCTGAACGCCCTCGCCCGCGAACGCGCCATCACCCTTGGCCGCGGCGCCATCCTCATCGAGGACGCCACGGCCCTCGCCGCCATCCGCGACGGCTAGCCCGCGGAGCGGCTCGATGCGGACACTACTGCTGTCCCGGAACTGAGTGCGAGGGGGAAGGAGTCGTACTCCCGGCTGGATTCGAACCTGCGCGCATGGTCGAGGACACCACTGCTCGCTTCCGCTTTACGCGGGGTATGATTGCGCCAGGCAGCGCGGAGGCGTCCTCGTCATCGGGAATCTCAATCTGCAGTTGACGTATACGACCGGAGAAGACGGGTCCAGGCGGCTGCACATCCCCGAGGATCAGCGGCTGCGCGCGATCGCCTTCGTGCGGGAGGCTGCAGCGAAGAAGGCTGCGGAGATTGAGGCGATCGTGCAGGACGGGCATGATGCGCTGATGGCGACCATCCACGGCGTATCCGAGTCGCAGGCAGCATGGAAGCCGGCGCCGGGAGAGTGGTGCATCATCGATGTGATGGCGCATTGCGTGTCCGTGAAGCGGGCGATGGCGTTGCTTTCGCAGCATCTCGGAAAGGGTGAGCTGCCGCCGGGGTTCGGGCCGCAGTTCGAGGAAGCGCGCGCGCAGGACGGCATCATCATGCAGCCGTTCACGTCGCTGGCGGCGGCGCGCAAAGCCGCGGACGAGGCGCACGCGGCGCTTGTCGCGCAGATCCGGACGCTCGACGACCCAGCGCTGGACACGGAGAGGACGTTCCGGCACTTCTACTTCGGCGCGTTCAACGCTCGGGAGTGGCCAGCCTTCCAGCGCGTGCACGACGGCGATCACTGGCCGCACATCGAGAAGATCCGGGCGGCGGCGGGCTATCCACCCGCGTGACCGTGTGCGCCTCGGAGTGTGATGGTACCCCCGGCAGGACTCGAACCTGCGCACATGGTTTAGGAAACCACTGCTCTTTCCTCTGAGCTACGGGGGCGTCACCTCAGGATAGCGAACACGCCGCGCTGAACACGCACGCCGTGCCGAACTCTCGCCCCTACCGCGGCACCGGCCGCCAATCGCCCACCACGAACCCTTGCCCATCCACCGCCGCCACCGTCCGCGTGATCTCCGGCACGCCCGCCGTGCACCGCCACGAGTAGATCGTGTCGTTCCCTGCGACCTGGAGGATGATGTACGAGAACTCCGGGTTCTCGACGCAGAGATCGATCATCGCCTGCGTCGGTGTTTTCTAGGTCAGCTTACGACCGTTTCGGTCAATCTCGGCCATCCTGACGGCAAGGAAAGCATTCTCGCCCACCCAATTCGCCGTCCGGCGCGCTTTCGCTACTTATCGACAATCGGCAGCGAAGCCGTAGCGAGGTGCTGCCCGTCGACCTCGATCTGGAAGTCGTAGATGCCTAATTGGGGGACGTGCAGGCGCACGCCGCGTGTCGGTCCGGACGCGCGCGCTGGTCGCGGATCGGCGCGATTCCAAAAGGATCGATGCTGCCGATTCTCTGCGTTCGACCGTTCGGAGCGTCCACTCGAATATCGATCTGATGAAGGCCGCGCGGCCCGACGCACATGTCGAACAGGATCTGTGACATGAAAGATCAGCACGTCGTCGCCGTGCCCCTTGTAGTCGTAGAAGTAGATGAAGCCGCAGGGATCGACGATGCGGGGCACATCGTCCGGGCGATGTCCGACTTCGCGGCACAGCACGAGGTTTGTTGAACGCACTACGTCTCCGTCGCCGGTATGTCGGTCGGCGCCGCTGGATCTACCATCCGCCGTAACCCATCTTTAGACGGATGCCCGTCTTGTCCTGAAAGCGCCACCCGGCGATCAGGTAGAGGACGATCTCGCCGGTATAGATGACCGCCGCGCCAATGCCGACAACGTCGAACCAGAGCGGCGCGTCGCCCTCCGAACCGGCCCAGATCACGACGACGATCATTGAGGCGATCCACAGCACGCCGCGTCCGACGTCGAGGACCTTCTTTACCGGCGAGGGCGACTTCTCTGTCTGCGCGAGTTGCGGTGTCTTCGTGTCCATGTCAGAGCACGCGAAGGAGTGCCGTGACGGTCGCGCCGACCACGGCACCTAGCACGACGCCGCCGAATCCCCAAAACCGCTCGCGGCGCTTCGTTTGCAGGTCGAGATGATCGCGGACGGACAAGCCGGGACGATGCCGCTCGAAGAAGTCGCAACGCCTTCGGCGGATGATCACGCGTACCCAGTCGTCTTGAGACCCGAGCATCGTGACCTCATCCTGTAGGGCCTGAGCGCTAATGTCGCAGTCCCAAATCTGGATCGCGGGTTCAGGCCTTTTGCCTGGCGCACGTCTCATCCACACATCGCCCAGCCCGACTCGTTGGGTGGCGAGCGCCTGTCCGTGCCACTCCATAGAGATGCCATGCATGTCTGTCGGAAACCCCGTACCGGCTCGAAGGAACCCGCAGTCGCGGCACCTGACCTTACGCCCCAACATCTCGGCGGCGATTATCGGACGGTGTACGCGACAGCGTCAAACGCGCACGATAACTCCGTCAGTTTCGGTGCGCGCGCCGCTTCTAGCGCACGACCGTATCGGCCGCCCGGCTTAGCAAACCACTGCTCTATCCTCTGAGCTACGGGGGCGTCACCTCAAGGATAGCGAACACGCAACGCTGAACACGCACGCCGTGCCGAACCCCGCCCCTACCGCGGCACTGGCCGCCAATCCCCCACCACAAACCCCTGCCCATCCACCTCCGCCACCGTCCGCGTGATCTCCGGCACGCCCGCCGTGCACCGCCACGAGTAGATCGTGTCGTTCCCTGCGACCTGGAGGATGATGTACGAGAACTCCGGATTCTCGACGCAGAAGTCGATCATCGCCTGCGTCGGCTGATCGCTCGTGCGGGCGTACACGCACGAGCCCGGGCCGTGCGCGAAGCACACGTGCGGCGCCCCCTCGACGCATCGCCACGCCGAGAACAGCTCGTACCCCGCCGGCCGCGCGTACGTCCCCGCCGGCTCCGCCTTCAGGATCTCGACGATATCCTCCGGCCGTTTCGGCCCCACGTACCGCGGGTCCCGCTCCGGGAAGTCGACCGTCCCGACCGCCGCGCAGTACGGCAGCCCCTCCGTGTACGTGGCATGTCCCGCCGGCGGCGCCGTCGGTACGGCATCAGGTGTCGGCGATGGCGCCATCAATCTCGGTCCGGAAGGCGCGGTTGGCGATGTCGTCGCGCCCGTGCCGCTGTCCGATCCCGAGCACGCCGCGAGCATCACCGCCGCCGCGATCGCGACGCTTGCCCCGCACCTGCGCGCTTCCGCTGTCATGTGCACAAGCATAGGCGAGAAGCGGCACCGCCTGCATAGCCACCGGCCTCCCGACGCCACGTTCTCCCCCGCACCGGCGACCCGCCGCGCCGATCAGCCCGCGATCATGTGACAATGGTGGCGTCGAAATGTCACCCTGGTGCCCGGCGGAAGGAGGCCAGCATGTGGTGGGAAGACCTGCTCTGGGGATTCTGGAACGGCCTGACCGCGTGGATCGTCCTCATCGTCCACGCCTTCGGCGCCTGGGAGCGCTTCCCCTTCTATAACCTCGACCGGGCCGGCCAGTGGTACGACTTCGGCTTCCTCATCGGCGCCGGTTCGCCCTTCCTCGGCGCGTTCTCAGGAAGATCGCGCAAGTAACCGGACGCGCAACCGCGCCCACACGTCACTGCGCGCTACGAGGAACTGTGGACTACTGGTGACCGAGGCGATCGTTCGCCTCGCGCAGCCGCCGGCTGAGAATCGGCAGCATCCCGACCGCGATGTGCGGGTTCGTGCGCAGTTCCGCCACGAAGTCCCACCGCGACAGCACCAGGCACTCCGTGTCCTCCAGCGCCTTCACCGTCGCGTCGCGCGGCTGGCCGTCCAGTAGCGCCATCTCGCCGAACACCTGCCCCGCGCCAAGCTCGGCCAGCTTGTTGCCGTTCTTCCGGCCGCCACCACCGGTGCGCGTCACCTCGACACGGCCCTTTGTGATCATGAAGAAGGCCACCGCCTGCTCCCCCTCCTTCACGATCGTCTCGCCCTTCTTGTACTTCCGCTCGACGACCGCGCGGCCGAGCCGGGAGAGGTCCTTGCGGCTGAGCTGCGAGAACAGCGGGACCGATGCAAGCGCGTCTTCGTGAGCCATGGGATCACTCCTCCCCGAGTGAGGGCGATCTCGCTTGTGCGAGAGTCGCCGTATTGTACGTTCGAGTCCGGGCGGCTGCAAGACGTGCCGAACGGCCCCGCGAGCCGTCCGCGCGGGCAGGCTATACTCCGTGACGAAGGCTTGGCTCGACTTGGTGAGGCGCCCTCTTCGCAACCTCATCGATCGTCCAGCCTCCAGCATCCACCGCCCGATGGCAGGACGACCTTGATGATGGCACCCACCCCCGTCCTCCACGCCGGCGAGACCGTCGCCCGCCTCACCGTCGACTGGCGGGTTCTCGCGGTCGCGCTCGTCGCCCTGGTCGTAGCCCTTGTCATCATCTGGCGTCCCACGCGCCTCCGCGCGCCTCTGCACGCAACGCGCGCCCGCTCCCTGGCGCGGACGGCCGTGTGCGCGCTCGCGCTCCTCGCCGTCCTGCCCTCCGTCCTCCCCTACGACCACCTCATCCTCGACGTCCCCGCCGGCGACGCCGAGACGCACGCGCAGCACTGCCACGGCGCCGGCGAATGCTCGAGCGGCGGCGCATCGTCCGTAGCCGCGCCCTTCGTCGAGCCGGAGTCCCTGCTCGCCGCGCCCGCGCTCACCAGCGTGCTGCTCCTCCTGCTCATCGCGCCGCTGACCGGCGTCACGCGCCGCCCCGAGCCGCGTCCGCCGGCGTTCGCCTCCACCTGAATCCGCACACCCTGAACGACACGTTCATTCTCTGGAGGTTTTCATGACACGGCTCACGTACGTGTTGCTCTCCGGCGCGCTCGTCCTCGGGCTCGCCCTCGCTGGCGCCGCCTGCACCGACGACGACGGCGCAGAGTCCAACAGCAACGCATCACAGCAAAGCGTCGACGACATCAGCGCACGCGTGCAGCGCAACGAGATGATGCACGCCATCATCGAGCTCGATAGCCTCGGTCTGCACGACATGGACGAGACGCTGAACGGCACCGGCGAGATCGACCCCTCGTTCGCACCGAAGGCGCGCACCGCCGTGCGCCTGCTCGCGCTCACCGACTGGGGCAGCCATCAGGCCGATGCCGACGCCGCGCACGAGCAGGCCGTCGCGCTGTTGCAGGCCCTCGAAGACGAGGACGTCGAAGCCGCCGCCGATGCCGCATCCGGGCTGCACGACCTCGAGCACGATCTCAGCGCCGCTGTCTGGAACGAGCTCGCCGCGGACCTCCCGCCCGACGCCGGCGGCCCGCAGGAGCACGACGGCGGCTCCCGCACGCCCGAGCCCGGCGCCACTGAAGCGCACGACGAGCCGGAGACGCCGGCCGCGACGGAGGACGCGGAGTGACCGGCGCCGCCCGCGCGCTCGCTGCCGCCATCGCCCTCGTTGCCGTGGCGCTCGTCGTCGCGGTCACCGGTGTCGATGCGCACGCGCGCCTCGCGCAAGCGACGCCGGCGGTGGGAGAGGTGCTCAGCGCCTCTCCCGCCGCCGTGCGCCTGACGTTCACGCAGGAGATCCAGAAGATCAGCGGCACCTACGGTATCGATGTGATCAACGAAGCCGGCCAGGATGTCGCGGCTGGCGACGCCGTGCTCGACGAGACGGATCGCTCCATCATGACGGTCGCGCTTCCCCCGGGCCTGCCCGCCGGACGCTACGTCGTGCAGTACAAGAACGTCTCCGACGTCGACGGCGATCCGTGGGAAGGCGCCTTCGCGTTCTACGTTGGCCGCCAGCCCACCGACGCCGAGCGCGCGCTGGACGAAGAGCTCGCGGCACAAGAAGAAGAGGAACCAACGCCAACGATCGCGGCCACGCCCGGCGACACGCCGACCGCCGCGAGCGCAGCCACCGCCACGCCCTCCCAACCCGATGACGACGATGACACCGGCGGCGACCTCCTGGTGTTTGTCGTCGTCGGCGCCATCCTGCTGGTGGCCGTGCTCGTCGTCGCGGGCTTCATTGCGTTCTCGAGGAGCAGGCCGGCGGCATGACGTGTGAGCTGATCGAAACGATGTGAGGTGGGGGTGATGAGAAGCCGAAGCCTGCCGTTCGCACTCCTCGCGCTCGTGGCGCTCACGATCGCGGGCGCGTTGACGCCGTTGCTCGCGCGCGACGCCGAGGCGCACGCCTCGCTCGTCCGCGCCAACCCCTCCAACAACGAGACGCTCCGCCGCGCGCCCACGCGCGTCACGCTCAACTTCAGCGAGCCGCTCGAGCGCAAGCTCACCGAGATCCAGGTGCTCGACCAGGACGGCAACCGCGTCGACGAAGGCGGCACGCGCTTCGACGACGCGAACCCGCTGCTCGCGTCCGTCGGCCTGCAGCCGCTCGATCCCGGCCTCTACATCGTCCGCTGGCGCAACGTCTCCACCGTCGACGGCCACGGCCTCTCGGGCCAGTACCCATTCGTCGTCCTCAACCCCGACGGCACCTTCCCCGCGGGCGTCTCCCTCGAGGACGCCGCGTCCTCCACATCCGGCGGAGACCTCCTCCCCAAGCCGTTCGACTCGCTGCTCAAGTGGATCCAGCTCGTCTCGCTCGCCATCGTGGGCGGCGCGGCGTTTTTCTTGTTCGCCGTCATCCGTCCAGCCGGGCGCTTCCTCGAAGAGGAGACATACAACAACGTCACCGACACCGGCGAGCGATGGGTCGTCAACCTCGCGCACATCCTCCTTCCCGCCGCCTTCATCTCCACCGCCATCCTCGTGTTGATCACGTGGAACCGCTTCCCCACCGACACGTCGCTCTGGACGTATCTCACGTCCGTGCGCCCCGGGCAGTGGCGACTCGCCGGCCTCATCCTCGTGCTCGTTGCACTCGCCGGCGCCGACCTCCTCTACCTCGCCCGCAGCGAGCGCCAGCGCGTCGCCGGCATGCTCGTCCTCATCGCCGCCAGCGCCGCCGCGATGTTCACCTACTCGATGGTGAGCCACGGCGCGACCGGCGCCGGCCGCTTCTGGTCGATCGCCTCCGACGTCGTCCACTTCGTCGCATCCGCGACGTGGATCGGCGCGCTCGTCCTGCTCGTCCCGACGATCCTCTGGACGCGCCGCCACATGGACGAGCAGCCGCGCTTCCTCTACCTCGCCAACGCCTTCGATCGCTTCTCGGTCATCGCCGGCGTCAGCGTCGCCGCCGTGCTCGCGACCGGCCTCTTCAACGCCCTCGCGCAGGTGCCGTCGTGGGACGCCCTCACCGACACGACGTACGGCCGCGTGTTGCTCGCGAAGCTCGCGATCGTCGCGCCACTGCTCGCCATCGCCGCGATCAACGCGTACGTGCTCAAGCCGCGACTCGTCGCCGCCATCGACGGCCTCTACCAGTCCGGCGGCGACGGCACGCCCGACCAGCGCCGCACGTGGTCCGACGCGCTGTCGTTCCTCCAGCGCTGGCTCCCCCGCACCGTCGTCGTCGAGGTCGTGCTCGTCGTCGCCGTCTTCGCCGCCGTCGGCGTCCTCACGCAGACCACAACCGCCGAAGGCGAGATCGCCGCCGACGAAGCCGCGAGCGGCGCCGGCCAGGACTTCGAGCAGGCCGCGGCCGTCGACTCGCTCAACGTCACGCTGCGCGTGTCGCCCAACCGCGTCGGCCTCAATGAGTACGAGCTGTCCGTCACCGACGAGAGCGGCCGCCCCGTCGAAACCGTCACGCAGGCGCGCCTCCGCTTCACCTACGAAGACGTCGCGGACCTCATCCCGCAGTCCGAGATCATCCTCAACGAGCTCGCCCCCGGTGAGTTCACCGGCGGCGGCGCCTACTTCACGCAGCCCGGCAACTGGCGCGTCGAGGCCGGCATCCGCCGCAGCGACGGCGACGACCTCGCGCAGGACTTCGTGCTGCCCGTCCTCCGCCCAGAGACGCAGCCCGGCGCCGGCGATGAGAGCATGTTCGACCTCCCGTTCACGTCGTTCACCTGGAACGAGGTCGCCGGCGCGTTCCTCGTCCTCGGCGGCGTCCTCGTGCTCCTCTACCGCAAGCAATTGCGCTGGCTCGAGACCCCCGCTTACCGCGCGGCCATCACCGTCGCCGTCGTCGTGCTCGTCGCCGGCGGCGTCCTCGCGTTTGCGGGCGGCGACGAACACGAGGCATCCGAGGATCCGCGCAGCGGCAACCCCGAGTTGCCCACGCAGCAGCCGATCGCCCGCGGCCGCGAGCTCTTCCAGCAGAACTGCATCCAGTGCCATGGCGTCGATGGCCGCGGCGACGGCCCCCAGGCCGCATCCCTTAACCCGCAGCCCACCGACTTCCGCCTCCACATCCCCCTGCACACCGACCCGCAGTTCTACGCCTTCATCGCCGACGGCTACCCTGGCTCCGCCATGCCCGCCTTCCGCGACGCCCTCTCCGAGGACGACATCTGGAACCTCGTCAACTTCCTCCGCTCCGAATTCAGCGAACCCCCATCGCAATGATCGCCGGGACGTGCGCACGCAGCACGAGCGGCGCTCCATTCGGCGACCGATTCGCGCCGTCCCAGGGGCGCCGGCACGTTGCATGAGCACGTCCGTGGTGTTGTCAAACACAGTGCGTGGCCGAGGCTGAGCAGCGGTACTGGCCGTACGGCGCGACTCGTTACTCCAGCGGCATGATGGTGACGGACAAGCAGTTCACCGGCCAGCAGGAGGAGCCGGGCGACACGGCCCTCGGGCTGTACAACTACAAGGCACGGTTCTACAGCACGACATTGGGCACATTTGCTAGTGCGGACACGCTCGTCGTTGATGAGAGCAAGACGGCAATGCTGAACCACTATGCATACGTCGCCGGGAACCCACTCAAGTACGTTAATCCCGACGGACATTGCTTTGTCTGGGCCGGCAACCTGCTGCCATGCGAACAGCGGAACGTTCTCGATTGGCTTCGATGTGGGATTCAGAACGCATGCGGTGTTGACCTCGGTCGCATGGCGCGCTTCGCCCTAAAGCAGCGTGAGTTCCTGATCCATGCTAAGTTTTTAGCGAGTCAGGATCGTGCATTTGACAAGGCTGTTCGCGAGATTCGATCACCGGGTGTGCATCACGGTGTTCCCGATCATTACGCCCACTTCAGCCTCGATGGATCGTATCAACTCTCCGACGATGGTCGTCCCTCTTGGATAATTGTCGCGAAGGGAGACGGAAGGGCGAGCTTGGTTAATTACACGTACAGCTATTTTGACATCGAGGTGTTTGGGAGCGCTGACATCTACGAACGCGAGGGAAACCAGGCGGACCTCCAAGTACGTATCTGGGCGAATGCAGGGGATGGCAGCGGTTGGCATGTCGGATCGCCTCTCAGAAACATCGACGGCGAGCGCGTCGCGGGAGCATCGGGTGTTCGCTTTGACATCGACTATACTCGCGTCAGCGGCGTCCATGACGGCGCGCAGCACGACCTGCAGCGTCTCGCGCAGGAAGTCGAGATCGTGGGCCTCGGTGCGCTTGCGGATGAGGTCCAGAACGTCCATGGTGGGGGTGGTCACAGAGATCC
>Ga0073934_10010726_pt1 | contig 11292 bp, 13 predicted proteins | sample LarsenN4metaG_FD_76834 | JGI IMG/M metagenome (GOLD analysis project Ga0073934, IMG submission 76834) | Hot spring sediment bacterial and archeal communities from British Columbia, Canada, to study Microbial Dark Matter (Phase II) - Larsen... ...
CCGCTCGGCGTGCTCACCGCCGTGCGGCGGACGTCGCGGCAGACGTGCCTCGTCTGCGGCTGCGCCGCGGCGGACGTCACGGTGGAGCTGCGCGCCACGCCAGTCTGCGCGGGATTCTGACCGCGCGACGCGCGATTCGGCCGCGCCGGCCTACGGGAGGCGGAAGAGGCGCCGGGCGTTGGCCGCGGTGGCGGCGGCGACGGCGGAGAACGGCTCGCCGCGGGCCTGCGCCACCGCCTCCGCGACCACCCGCACGCGGGCCGGCTCGTTCCGCCCGCCGCGGTGGGGAGCGGGGGCGAGGAAGGGGGCGTCGGTCTCGACCAGGAGGCGGTCCGCCGGCACGAACCGGACGGCATCGCGGAGGGCGTCGGCGTTCCGGAACGTGACGATCCCCGCGATCGACAGGTGGAGGCCGAGGTCGAGGTAGCGCCGGGCGTCGTCCCGGTTCCCGGTGAAGCAGTGGATCACGCCGCCCGCCGGCCCGAGCGGGTCGGACGCGAGGAGCGCCGCGGCTTCGGCGTGGGCCTCGCGGACGTGGACGACGAGCGGGAGGTCGAACCGGCGCGCGAGCGCGACGTGGCGGGCGAAGGCGGCGTGCTGCGCGGCGCGCGGGCTGTGCTCGTAGTGGAGATCGAGGCCCGTTTCGCCGAGCGCGACGACGCCGGGTCGCGCGGCGAGCGCCTCGAGCCGCGCGAACGCGGCGTCGTCGGCGGCGGCCGCCTCGTGCGGGTGGATGCCGATCGCGGCGTACACCGCCACCCCGGCGTGCCGTCCGGCGAGCGCGACGGCGGCGGCGTTGGAGTCGAACGGCCCGGAGGCGCCCACGCAGACGACCGCCGCCACCCCCTCCGCCGCCGCGCGGGCGAAGAGCGCGTCGCGGTCGGCGTCGAACTCCGCCTCGGCGACGTGGGCGTGGCTGTCGACGAGGCCGGGGAGGGCGCCCGCGGTCAGACCGGCGCCTCCACCCGCGGGAAGAGCGCCTCCGGCGGACGCGTCCGGTGGCCGGCGGGGAAGGCCGCGCCCCACGGCAGATCGAGGTCGCCGAGCCGCTCGGGCGGGAGCCCGAGGAGCGAGACGAGACGGCGCGCCGTCTCGGGGAGGAAGGGCTCGACGAGCTGCGCCGTCGTGCGGAGCGCCTCCGCCAGCTCGTGGAGGATCGCGCCCACCCGCGGGCGCCGCGCGGCGTCCTTCCAGAGCGTGAACGGGGCGGCGTCGACGACGTACTTGTTCGCGTGGTCGAGCGCCCGCCACAGGCTCTCGAGCGCCCGGTGGAAGGCGAGGTCGGCCGTGTGCCGCTCGAGCTCGCGGCGCGCGACCGCGAACGCCGCGGCGAGCGCCTCGTCGGCGGGCTCCGGGCGGCGCGGCTGGACCTCGCCGCCGAAGTACCGCTGCTGCATGGCGAGCACGCGGCTCGCGAGGTTCCCGAGGCCGTTCGCGAGGTCGGCGTTGAGGCGGGTGACGAGCGCGTCCTCGCTGAAGTCGGCGTCCTGCCCGAACGCCATCTCGCGCAGCAGGTAGTACCGGAAGGCGTCCATCCCGTAGCGCGCCTTCATCTCGAGCGGGCGGACGACGTTCCCGAGGCTCTTCGACATCTTCGCCGCGCTCATCTGCCAGTGCCCGTGGACGCAGAGCCGCCGGAACATCGGCAGCCCGGCCGCCATCAGCATCGTCGGCCAGAAGACCGCGTGCGGCTTCAGGATGTCCTTCCCGATGAGGTGGTGGGCGTGCGGCCAGAGGTCCCTCCGGCCGCGGTGGTCGAGCGCGCTCACGTAGTTGAGGAGCGCGTCGAACCAGACGTAGGTGACGTAGCGCTCGTCGAACGGGAGCGGGATGCCCCACGAGAGGCGGCTCGTCGGCCGCGAGATGCAGAGGTCGCCGATCGGGTCGCGGAGGAGCGCGAGGACCTCCCGCCGGTATCCCTCCGGCACGATGAGGTCGGGACGCGCCTCGAGGAGCTGCACGAGCCGCTCGTGATAGGCGCCCATACGGAAGAAGTAGTTCTCCTCGGCGATCTCGGCCGGCTTCGTCCCGTGATCCGGGCAGACGCCGTCGACCAGCTCGCGCTCCTGGTAGAAGCGCTCGCAGCCGTAGCAGTAGAGGCCGGTGTAGCTCCCGAAGTAGATGTCGCCCCGCGCGTGGATCTCGGCCAGCACCTTCCGAACGAAGGCCTGGTGGTACGCGTCGGTCGTGCGGATGAAGTGGTCGTAGCGGAAGCCGGCCTCCTCCCACGTGGAGCGGAAGAGGCCGCTCACGCGGTCGGCGTGCGCCTGGGGCGTGGTGCCGGCCGCGGCCGCGGCCTGGGCGATCTTGTCGCCGTGCTCGTCGGTGCCGGTGAGCGTGAAGACCTCGCGGCCGCGGGCGCGCCAGAAGCGCGCCAGGACGTCGCCGACGAGGGTCACGTACGTGTGGCCGAGGTGGGGCTCGGCGTTCACGTAGAAGAGGGGCGTGGTGAGGTAGAGGGGCTCGGCCAAGGTCACGGCTCGGCGCGGGGCGCGACGAGGTCGTCGAGCGTCGCCTCGACCTCGACCTGGTCGTCGGCGCGGCGCAGGACGACGGTCTGCCGGAGGACGTTCTGGCGCACGATCGTGCCGTCGCCCTTCACCGAGCTGACGCGCGCCCCGACCTTCGGCAGGCCGCGCCGCAGCTCGACGTAGGTCTGGAACTCGTAGCGCAGACAGCACTTGAGGCGCCCGCACATCCCGGCGAGCTTCGCGGGGTTGAGCGAGAGCCCCTGCTCCTTCGCCATCTTCACCGAGACCGGCTGGAACTCCTGGAGCCACGACGAGCAGCAGAGCTCGCGGCCGCAGGGGCCCATGCCGCCCGTGACCTTCGTCTCGTCCCGGGCACCGATCTGCTTCACCTCGACCCGCATGGCGAGGCGCTCCGCGAGGTCGCGCGCGAGGGTGCGCAGGTCGGCCTTCTCGTCGGCGTTCACGAAGAAGACGACCTTGCTGCCGTCGAACGCGCTCTCCGCCTTCACGAGCTTCACGAGGCCGATCCCTTCGCGGACGACCTCGAGCGCGATCCGGTACGCCTGCCGCTCGCGCTGCGCGTTCTGGTCCTCCCGCGCGAGGTCGCGCGGGTCGGCCTTCTTGATGACGCGCTGGAGGCTCCGGCCCGGGGGGCGCGGCCGCCCCGCGACGACCACCGTCCCGAGGGCCGCGCCCCGCTCCGTCTCCACCAGGACGCGATCGTCGCGGGCGAGGACGAGCGGTCCGGGGTCGAAGTCGTAGATCTTGCCGGCCGGGCGGAAGCGGATCCCCACCGCGAACCCCGTCGTGTCGCCGCTCATGCCGTCGCCTCGTCGCCGCGCTCGAGCGCCCGGAGCTGCAGGAGCATCGCCTCCACGGCGAGCATGCGGTTCGCGTTCCGCTCGAGCGCGGCGATCGTATCACACACCGTCGCGAGTTGGCGAAGCACGCGCGCGGGATCGGCGGCGGCCGCCGCGGCGGCCACCGCCGCCGCGACGTCGCGGTTCCGGAGCGGGAGCGCGTCGCCGGCGACCCGGGCGTGGAGCACGTCGCGGTACCACGCGACGGTGGTGGAGAGCGCGGCGTCCAGCGGGCCGCGCGTCCATTCCTGGGCGAGCGCCGACAGCGCGGCGGCGTCCTGCGCGGCGAGACGCGGGAGCGTCGCGAGCGCCCGCGTGCGGGCGGCCGCGGCGGCGTCGCCGCCGAGCGCGAGCGCGCGTCCCGGCGCGCCTTCGGCGAGCGGGGCGAGGACGCGGGCCTCGTCGGGCGGCACGCCGCGCGCCGCGAGCACGCGGGCGACGGCGTCGTCGTCCAGCGGATCGAGCCGCACGAGCCGGCACCGCGAGCGGACGGTCGGCAGCACGAGCGCGGCGGCCGCCGCCAGGAGGATCAGAACCGAGCCGCCCGGCGGCTCCTCGAGCGTCTTCAGGAGCGCGTTCTGCCCGTGCTCGTTCAGCTCGTGCGCGCCGTCGACGATCGCGACCTTGCGGGCGGCCATGAGCGGCTGGAGCGCGAGCCAGCGGACCAGCCCGCGCACCTGCTCGATCCGGATGTCGCGCCGCTCGTCGTCGCGCGCGACGACGTGGAGGTCGGGATGCGTCCCGGCGGCGAGCCGCGTACAGTGCGCGCAGGCGCCGCAGGCGTCGTCGTCCGCCGGCGTCGCGCAGAGGAGGCGGGCGACGAACGCGTCGGCCACGGCGCGCTTCCCGACGCCCGCCGGTCCGAGCACGAGGACGGCGTGCGGCGTCCGGGCCGCCGCCGCGCGGAGGCGCGCCACGGCGCGCTCGTGTCCGATCACGTCGGCGAAGCGCACGCGTGGCGTCTAGCCCGCGCGACCGGCGCGCCGCAAGGGCGGCGCGCCCCGCGCCGGCTCAGGCCGCGCCGTTCGCGCCGAGGACGAGCCCGATGCCGTAGAGGAGCTGCTTCGCGGTGAACGGCTTCGTGATGTAGTAGTCGGCGCCGTACTTGTAGCCCGCGAGGAGGTCTTCGTCCTGCGCCTTCGCGGTGACCAGGATGACGGGGATACCGGCGTGCGCGGGGTTCCCCTTGATGCGGTCGAGGACCTCCATGCCGTCCATCTCGGGCATCATGATGTCGAGCAGCACGACGTCGGGGCGCTCCTCCTCGATCTCGCGGAGCGCGCTCTGCCCGTCGCGCGCGACCCGGACCGCATAGCCGCGGGTGACCAGGATCTCGCGGATGATGCGGCAATTGTCGTCGTTGTCGTCGACCACCAGCACGCCCGCGGCCGCCATCACAGCTCCTTCGCGCCCTCAGGGCTCGAGGAAGCGGCGGACGGTCTCCCGGATGGTCTGGGGCCGGCAGGGTTTCGAGAGGTAGCCGTCACATCCCGCATCGCGCGCCCGCTCCTCGTCCCCGCGCATCGCGTACGCGGTGAGGGCGATGATCGGGATATCGGCGCTCCGCGGGTCGGCCTTGAGCCGGCGGCTGGCTTCCAGCCCGTCGATGTCGGGCATGCCGAGGTCCATCATGATGAGATCCGGGCGCTCCGCCCGGGCGAGCGCCATGGCGGCCCGCCCGTCCGCGGCCTCCAGGATCTCGTAGCCCTCGAGTGTCAGGATCTTGACGACGATCTGGCGGTTGAGGGCGTCGTCTTCGGCCACCAGGACCCGTTTCGGCATCCCGGTGCGTTAACCCACGTCGCGGACCGCGAGCAAGCGCGGCAGGCGGGGGAGGGGGAGGACCGCGTCGGCCGTCTCGACGGCCGCGTCGTCGCGCCGGACGGCGAGCGTCCCCGCGATCGCGAGGGGCTCGGCGCCGCCGGCCCAGACGGCGCCGGTGACGGCGAGCGTCCCGCCGGCCCGGACCGCGATGCCGCGGGTGGCGGCGACGACGCCCGTGAAGGTCACCGTGCCGCGGATCTCGAGCACGCCGTCGACGACCAGGAGGCCGGCGCCGGCCCACGCGCCGTCGAGCGGCAGGTCGGCCGGCGCGAAGCTCACGGCGGGGGCGGGGACGGCGGGCGGCGGGACGAGCGGTGCCGTGCCCGCGGGCGCGGCGGCCGCCGCGCGGACCGCGAGCGTCGTGAAGGGGGGCGGCGGCGCGAAGCGCGGCGGCGCGGCGCGGGCGGCGTCGACGCCGGGCGCCTCCGCGAGCCAGCCGTCGAGCGTCTCGGGATCGGCCGGCGCGGCGAGCGCGGCCCAGTGCGGCTCCGGCCCGCGGCCGTCGAGCACCGCCGTGCCGCTCACCCGGCTCGCGCCCGGCCCGCCGTCGAGCCACACGAGCGTCGCCGCGCCCGGCACCGCCGCCCGGCCGATCACCGCCTCCAGGACCCGCCGCGCACGCGGCACGCGCGCTTCCGCGGTCACGACCACGCGGGCCGGAGCGGGAGCGCCGGGCGCCGGTGCCGCGACCGCCCGGCAGCCGGGCTCGTCCGCGAGCCGGCCGTCGTCGGCCGTGCCGGGCGTCGCGTCCGGGCCGGCGACGAGGCCGTCCAGCTCCCAGCCGGCGGGGACCGCGGCGAGCGTGCGGGCCGCGCACGCGTCGACGGCGGCAAGCGCGGTCGCGGCGGCGATCCGCTCGCGGGCGAGCACCACCTCGGTGCGCAGCAGGTCGGCGAGGCCGGCCCCCAGCGCGACCGACACGGCGAGCGCGACGACGGCCGCCGGGAGCGCCGTGCCGCGCTCGCGGGCGCGCCTCACGGCGCCACCCGGAGCGCCACCCGCACGCGCCGGGCGCTCGGCGCGCGGCCCGCGGGCGCGAGCCGCACGTCGAGCCCGACCGCGGCGACCGCCGCGCGGGCCGCGGCGTCGAGCGGCGGCGCGAGGGGAGCGCCGCCGCGGGCGGCGTACGCGAACGCGCACGCGACGACGCCCTCCGCGAGCGGCATCGGCTGCCGGCCGACCGTCCGGACGAGCCGGCGTCCCTCGCGGTCGCACCGCCACCGGACCAGCTCGTCGCCGGCCGCGTCGATCCCGCCGTCGCCGTCGAGGTCGGCGACGACGCCGAAGCCGTCGGCCTCGGCCTCCACGAGCGGCGCGAGGCCGGCGGCGGCGGGGTCCCAGCCCGCGCGGCGGACGTCGAACGCCAGCGTTTCGACCGCGAGCTGGAGCGTGTCCTCGGCCTCGGCGCGGGCGGATGCGGAGGCGAGGAGACGGCCGCCCGACGCCACCGCGTGCGCGAGCGAGGCGGCGACGACGAGGCCGAGCGCCGTCCCGACCAGCACCTCGACGAGCGTGAGCCCGCGCGCGCGCGCCCTCACGGCGGGAGCTCCGTCGCGAGCGCGACCCGGCGTACGCCCCAGGCGACGGCGCAGCGCACCCGGAGCGGCCGGCCGCGCCCGCCGCCGGTCTCGCAGGCGCGGGCGAACGCGCGGCCGTCGGGACCGGCCGGCGCGTCGCGCGGCGGCGCCTCGCCCGCCCGCACGCGCTCGAGGCCGTCGGTCGCGAGCGCCAGCGCGGTCGCGGTGTCGCGGGCGAGCCGGAGGGTCGCGGTGGCGAGAGCGGCCCCCGAAGCGAGGCCCGCCATCGCGATCCCCGCGAGCGCCGCCGCGACCATCGCCTCGGCGGTGGTGAACCCGCCCGACCGACGCCGGCTCACGTGACCCGCACCCGGCCGCGCTGGTTCACGACCACGCGGCCCCGGGCGCGCCCCGCGCCGAGGAGGAGCGTCCCGTTGTCGGCCGTGCCGAGCGCGCCGAAGCGGATCCGGCCGCGCGCCGGGACGCCGACGAAGGCCACGCCGTCGGGCAGGCGGCGTTCGTCGAGACGGGCGCCGCCGGCGGTCCGCACGACGACGGTGGCCCGCGCGACGTCGAACTCGACGTCGACCGCCGCACCGGCGGCGAGCGCGCGCCCGCGCGCGAGGCGGAGCACCGCCGCCAGCTCGCGGGTGGCGCTCGCCACGCGGAGGCCGCGCACCAGATCCGGAAGGACGAGCGTGCCGAAGCCGGCGATCAGCGCCGTGAGGCCGGCGGCGACGACCGCCTCGATCAGGCTGAATCCCGCGGTGGGTCCCGTACGCGCCTCCTTTCGGGGCACGCCGACGGGGCGGGACGGCGGCAGCGAGGAGCGTGCTACCGTTCCGGTCGGGCCGACGCAACGGGGGTGGCGGGCACGGCCGCCGCGAGGCGCTCGAACGTCCCGTGCACGGCGCCGGGCGCGACCGTGTAACGGTAGAGGTCGCGACCGGGGAAGAGCCGGAGGAGCTCGCCGTCCGGCGCCCCCAGCTCGCGCGCCCACACGAGCCCGCCGTCGAGCCGCGGATGGTTCAGGTGGAGGTGCTGGGCGAACTGCACCGGGAGCCGCTGGTCGCGCGCGACCTCCGCCGCGCAGCGCGCCGTGAGCCGCCCGTCGGCGGGCAGGCGGAGCCGGGGGTCCGGCGTGACGCCCGGCGCGGGGCGGCCCGGGCCGCCGCGGGCGGCGGCCTCCAGGCGGGCCGCGAGCGCCGCGTCGCGGACGCCTTCCCGCTCGGCGGCGGCGAGCGTCTCCTCGAGCGCGCACGCGTCGAGCGCGTGGTACCAGCGGTCGGAGTCGCGCATCGGGATCCCGGCGGCCCACAGGCGGGCGATGAGCCGTGCCCCCCAGCCCTCCGGTACGAGGACGATGCCGCGCGCGATCCCGGCGCGGGCGGCGTCCTCCGCCGGGTGGACGGCGAGCGGCGTGCCCGCGACGGCGTACGTGGCGAGCCGGCGCGGGGCGAGCTGGACGCCGGCCACCAGCGCGACGGCGACGACGGCCGCGAGCGCGAGGTCGCCCGCCCGGACGTCGCGCCACCCGAGCCGCCGCTCCGACGCGACCAGCCGGACGAGCGCGGCCGCGATCAGCACCAGGAGCGGCGGCACGGCGGAGAAGAGGAACCGCGGCCCGTACAGCGTGTCCCGGTGGAAGTAGAGGAAGAGCGCGGCGACCAGCGCGAGGACGTAGCCCGCCGCGAGCCGGAGCGCGGGCCGCGCCGCGGGCCGCGCCGCGGCAAGCCCGAACGCGGCGAGGAGCGTCGCGGGGAGCGGCCATTCGAGGAGATGGACGTTCAGCCGGTGCCCGTCGGCCGCCGTGTTCCCCGCGGCGCGCGCGAGCGTGAGCGCCTCGCCCCACGGGACGGCGTGTCCGAGACCCAGCCGGAGGCCGTCACCCCAGACGGCGGCGTAGGTGAACGTGAACGGGCTCCCGGTGGTGGCCGCGTTGTACGCGAGGGTGGGAACGAGCGCGACCGCCCCCGCGACGCCGCCTGCCGCGCACGCGCCGAGCCCGCCGGCGAGCACGAACGGCGCGCCGAGGGCGGCGAGGAGCGCGGCGTCGAGCGGCCGGAGCCCCAGACCGAGCCCGACGAGCGCGCCGAAGACCGCCGCCGGGCGCGCTCCGCCGCGCGGCACGTCGAGCGCGGCCGCGAGGCCGAGCGCGACGACGAGCGCCGCCGGCAGGTGGTTCATCGCGCTCGCGTCCATCGCGGCGACGAAGGGCGAGCCGCAGACGAGCGCCGCGGCCGTCCGCGCGACCCGCTCGTCGCCCGTCCGCCGGCCGAGGCGGTGGACCGCCCAGGGGAGGGCGGCGGCGAGGAGCGGCGTCACGAGCCACGCGGCGCCGGCGGCGAGGCCGACCGCGAGGAGCGCGGGATGGATCGGCGGGAAGTGCGAGAACCAGCCGTGCTCGTCGATCGCCGCGTGCAGGGTGGCGAAGTGCGCGACCGAGGGCGGCGGCGGGGCGACGAGCGCGCCGGAGAGGAAGACGCGCGCCTGGAAGTACTGCACCCAGGCGTCGACCGACTGCGGGTTCCGCGCGAAGCACCAGACCGCGACCGCGACCGCCTCCGCGGCGGCGACGAGCCCGGCGGCCGCGACGAAGGCGCCGGCCGGCAGGTCGAGGCACCACGTCCCCGCGCGGCGGAGCCACGCGCCGGCCGCGCCGCGCGTGACGACCAGCGCGAGCGCCGTCGCGAGCGCGACGACGAGCGCGGTGGTTCCCCAGACGCCCCAGGCGTCGCGATAGAGGCCCGCCGGGACGACGCCGGTCCAGGCGGCGATCGGGAGGACGGCCGCCGCCGCCCAGAGGGTGAAGAGCGCGGCGAGCGCGTGGTCGAGCCGGCGCGCCACGTCAGCCCGTCCAGCCGGGTACCCACGGCCCGGGCGCGTAGAGGCAGACGAGCGCGCCGAGCGCGAGGAAGGGCCCGAAGGGGATGGCCGTCCGCCGGGCGGTCCGGCGGGCGAAGGACGGGAGCGCGCCGGCGCCGAGGCGGCGCGCCACGCGCCGCCCGCGCCGCCCCACGCCCTCGGCCGCGGCGACCGCCAGGCCCGCGAACGAGCCCGTGATCGACGCGACGACGATCACCGTGAAGATCGCCTGCCAGCCGAGGAACGCGCCGATCATCGCGAGCAGCTTCACGTCGCCGAGCCCCATGCCCTCGAGGCCGGTGGCGCGCTCGTAGCCCCAGGCGACCGCCCAGAGGAGCCCGCCGCCGACCGCCGCCCCGATCGCCGCGTCGAGCGGCGCGACGCCGCCCGGCAGGAACGCGCTCGCGATGCCGGCGCCGATGCCCGGGAGGCTCACCTCGTCGGGGATGAAGCGGTGGTCGAGGTCGATGACGCTCACCAGGAGGAGCGCGGCGGCGAACCCGAACGCGACCGGCGCGTGCGGCGTGGCCCCGAAGCGGAGGACGGCCGCGACCGCGAGCGCGCCGGTGGCCGCCTCGACGAGCGGGTAGCGGACGGGGATCGCCGCCCGGCAGGCGCGGCAGCGCGCGCCGAGCGCGATCCACGAGACGATCGGCACGTTGTCGTACCACGCGATCGGCGCGGCGCAGCGCGGACAGCGCGACCCGGGGCGGACGACGGACTGGTCCTCGGGGATGCGGTGGATGCAGACGTTCAGGAAGCTTCCGATGCACGCGCCGCCGAGGAAGGCGGCCAGGAGCGCCGGCCAGCCGGCGTCGGACGCGACGGGGGGCATGGGGTTCTTCCGGTGGGTATCGGCCGCGGTGGGAGGGGTCAAATCGCCCGCCCCAAACACGAACGGGGGACGGTCGTGCGACCGTCCCCCGTCGGGTCCGAATTGGGTGCGTTCGGCTTACGAGCAGACGAGGTTGGCGGCGCCGGCGGCGGGGTTGCTCGTCCAGACGCAGGACTTCGTCGCGCTCGGGTGGCTCGTGTTCACGGTGAAGGACGTCGGGGTGCCCTGGGTCTGGCAGTCGACGCCGTCCGAGAGGGTGAAGCCCGGGAGGCTCGAGCACGCGCCCGTGAAGTAGCCGTTGTTGTCGACGAAGTACGCCTCCTGCGCCGTCGCCGCGTTGCGCGCGTCGGCCGCCACGCGGGAGTTGAATCCCCGGGCGCGGTACGCCGCGAACTGCGGAATCGCGATCGCGGCCAGGATGCCGACGATGGCGACCACCACGAGTAGCTCGATCAGCGTGAAACCCTTGCTCTTCCTCCGCTTCATCTTCTGACTCTTGCGCATCCCGATCCTCCTTCTAACGAGCGTTGAAGCTCCGTCGTTCCTGGGATTCGACGATCACGCGACGAGGGCGATCCCGGTGGGGCCCTTCGGTCGCATGACGATCCCCCTCTCCGTGTTCCCCGAGGGTCCGCCCCCCCCGCCCGGCAACGGAGCAAGGGCGGTGCCACGACGGTCCGGATCGCCTCGCCCGCGCGGCGACCACGCCGGGCGGCGGAAAAGGCCGGCTCGCCGCGCGGCGCCCCCTTGCGCCGCGCGGGAGGCCGTCGTCAGGAAAGTGACGACCGCCATCACTCGATCACCGAGCCGAGCCGGAAGATCGGCAGGTACATGGCGACCACGAGGCCGCCGATCACGACGCCGAGGAAGAGGATCACCGCGGGCTCGAGCAGCGACATGAGGTTCGCCACGGTGTTGTC
>Ga0073934_10010727_pt1 | contig 11291 bp, 9 predicted proteins | sample LarsenN4metaG_FD_76834 | JGI IMG/M metagenome (GOLD analysis project Ga0073934, IMG submission 76834) | Hot spring sediment bacterial and archeal communities from British Columbia, Canada, to study Microbial Dark Matter (Phase II) - Larsen... ...
AAGCCCGCCTACATCCTCCAGCTCTGCTTCTACTCCGAGGAGCTCGGGCGCCTGCAGGGCCGCAACACCGAGCGCATACACGTTGTCCTCGGCTCGGGCTAGCGCGCCACCTACCGGCCTCGGGACTTCGCCGCCTACGCGCGCCGCATCCGGCGCCGGCTCGAGGAGTTCGTCGCCGACCCGCCCGCGACCCGCGCGATGCCCTGCGACCACTGCGAGCGCTGCGACTTCCTGCCTGTCTGCGACGCGTGGTGGGACGAGGTCGATCACCTCTGCCGGGTTGCGGGCTGCGGCCGCGTCCAGATCGCCAGGCTGGAGGCGGCCGGGATCACGACGCTCGCGCAGCTCGCCGCCGCCGAGCAGCCGGACGGGGTCAACCCGGAGACGTTCGCGCGCCTGCGCCTCCAGGCCGAGCTCCAGCTGCGCCGCCGGGAGAGCGGCAGGCTCGAGTACGTCCTGCTCCAGCCGCAGCCGGAGCGCGGCTTCGCCCTTCTGCCCGACCCGTCGCCGGGCGACCTCTTCTTCGACATCGAGGGCAACCCGTTCTGGGACGAGGAGGGGAGCCTCGAGTACCTGTGGGGCGTGCTCGACGCGGACGGCGACTACGAGGCGGTCTGGGCCGAGGACCGCGCGAGCGAGCGGCGGGCGCTCGAGACGCTCGTCGACCGGGTGCGCGGGAGCCTGGCCGACCACCCCGGCATGCACGTCTACCACTACGCCTCCTACGAGCTGGCGGTGCTGCGCCGCCTCGCGGGCCGCTACGGGACGCGCGAGGCCGAGGTCGACGATCTCCTGCGCCGCGGCGTCCTCGTCGACCTGCTCAAGGTCGTGCGCGGCGGGCTCGCCGCCTCGGTGCCGGGGTACGGGCTGAAGGAGATCGAGGCGTTCCTCGACTTCGAGCGCCGCGGGTCGATCTCCGACGGCGGCACCTCGATCCTCGAGTACGAGCGCTACGTGCAGACGCGCGACGGGACGATCCTCGGCGCGATCGCCTTCTACAACGAGGAGGACTGCCTCGCGACGCTCGCGCTCCGCGACTGGCTGATCGCGCGGCGGGAGGAGGCGCTGGCGCGGTTCGGACCGTTCCCGCTGCCGGAGCCGGTCGAGCCGAAGGAGACGCCCCCCGGGGCGGCCGAGCGCGCCGCGCTGCGCCAGGCGCTCGTGGACACGGGCGACCCGGTCTGCGAGCTGGCAGGCCAGCTCCTCGACTACCACGACCGTGAGCGCCGGCCCGTCTGGTGGGCCTTCTTCGACCGCCTCGAGCAGACCCCCGAAGAGCTGGTCGAGGACCCGGACTCGATCGGGCTCGTCGAGCCGGTCGGCGAGACCGAGCCCGTGGCGCGCTCGCTCGTCCACGTGTTCGCCTATCCGCCGCAGGAGCACAAGCTCGACGTCGGCGACAGCCCGTTCGACGAGGAGGGACACGCGGCGGGCGAGATCGTCGAGCTCGACCGCGAGGGGCGCAGGGTACGGCTGAAGCGCGGGCCGTCGCTCGAGGACGTGCCGCTGCCCCAGGCGCTCCTGCCGGGAAGGCCCTACTGGACGGACGCGCAGGAGGACGCGCTGATGCGCATCGGCCGCTCGCTGCTCGCCGGCGAGCGGCGCTACCCGGCCGTCGAGTCGGTGCTCCGGCGCGAGCCCTTCGGCCGCGACGTGCAGACGACCGACCTCGACCGGATGGCCGAGCTCGTCCTCTCGCTCGACGAGCGCCACCTCGTGATCCAGGGGCCGCCGGGCTCGGGCAAGACGTGGGTGTCGGGCCGGCTGATCGCGCGGCTGCTCCGCGAGGGCAAGCGGGTCGGCGTCGCCTCGACGAGCCACAAGGCGATCCACAAGCTGCTCGACGAGGTGGAGGCGGCGGGCATCTCGGTCCGTGGCGTGAAGAAGGCGACCGCTGGTAACCCGGAGTCGGTCTACGAGAGCGAGCACGTCGAGAGCCACGCCAATCGCGAGGACTGCCTCGACGCCCCGCTCGCCGGCGGGACGGCCTGGCTCTTCGCGCACCCGGACTTCGACGCGGGGCTCGACTGCCTGTTCATCGACGAGGCGGGGCAGGTGTCGCTCGCCGACGCGCTGGCGATGGGGACGGCCGCGCGCAACCTCGTGCTGGTCGGCGACCCGCAGCAGCTGGCGCAGGTGCTGCAAGGCTCGCACCCCGACGGCACGGAAGTATCGGTATTGCAGCACCTGCTCGGCGACCACGCGACGATCCCGCCCGACCGCGGCCTCTTCCTCGAGTGCACCTTCCGCCTCCACCCGGACGTCTGCGGCTACATCTCGGAGGAGTTCTACGAGGGGCGCCTGCGGCCGGACGACGTCTGCGCGACCCGTGGGACGCCGCTCGGGACGGGGCTCCGCTTCATGCCCGTGGCGCACGAGGGCTGCCGGACGGAGGCCCCGGCCGAGGTCGAGCGCGTCCTCCGGGAGGTCGAGCGGTTGCTGGCGGCCGGAGTGTCGGCGGCCGAGATCATGGTCGTGGCGCCCTACAACGCCCAGGTGCACCGGTTGCGGGACGCGCTGCCGGGCGACGTGCGCGTCGGCACCGTCGACAAGTTCCAGGGGCAGGAGGCGCTGGTCGTCCTCTACTCGATGGCCTCCTCGAGCGGCGAGGACATCCCGCGCTCGCTCGAGTTCCTGCTCTCGCGCAACCGGCTGAACGTGTCGATCTCGCGGGCGCAGTGCCTCGCCTACCTCGTCTGCAGCCCGCGCCTGCTCGAGGTCGACGCGCGGACGATCGACCAGATGCGGCTCGCGAATGCCCTGTGCCGCTTCGTCGAGCTGGCCGAAGAGGGCTAGGTCTGGACTGCCGTGAGGCGTTGGTTTGCGCCTCGCCTGGCGTGCGAGCCGGGGTCGTGTCGACGGTACGAAGAAGGCGAAGCCCGCCTTGCGGCGGGCCTCGCCGGTTGAAGCGGGCATCGCCCGCGACTGGCCGAGAACCACCTCCAATTGTAGATGGGCGGAGGGCGCCGGACTCGAACCGGAACCGACTCTCGCCGGTCGACTGGTTCTCGGCCAGCCATCCAACCACGGGATTTCGACCCTCCGCCGCGCGGCTCACGCTAGAGAGGCAATCGAGACTCGACCCGTTTCTCAGCAGAGTTGGCGCACTCTTGGCACGTTCTCGACACAAAGGCCGGAGCTGGCGCGAGAGGGATGGCTCGCTCGTCCGATCGAGGGAGATCAGCCTTCGTCTTGCGAGGTTCTGAGTCCGTCCGCGATTGCCGCGAACTCCGCGAGCGCCGCCTCGAGATCCTCGACGATCTCCATCGCGATCACGTCCGGCGGCGGGAGGTTGTCCGCGTCTTCGAGCGACTCGTCGCGCAGCCACGCGATGTCGAGCGAGACCTTGTCACGCGCGACCAGCTCGTCGTAGGTGAACCGCCGGAAGCGCTCGCTCTCCTCACGAGCCGCGTAGGCGGCGACGAAGTCCTCGAGGTCCTCGTAGCGGAGCGGGTTCTGCTTCAGCGTGAAGTGCGTGTTCGTGCGGAGGTCGTAGACCCAGAGCTCCTGCGTCCACGGCGTCTCGGACGCGGGCTTGCGATCGAAGAAGAGCACGTTCGCCTTCACGCCCTGCGCGTAGAAGATCCCGGTCGGGAGCCGCAAGAGCGTGTGCACGTTGCACTCGTGTAGGAGCTTCCGGCGGACGGTCTCTCCGGCGCCGCCCTCGAAGAGGACGTTGTCGGGGACGACGATGGCGGCGCGCCCCCCGATCTGCAGGAGTGTCTTGACGTGCTGGAGGAAGTTGAGCTGCTTGTTCGAGGTCGAGGCCCAGAAGTCGTCGCGAAGCACCACCAGGTCCTCGCGCTCGCTCTCTCCCTCCTCGTTCACGTAGGCGATCGAGGACTTGCGTCCGAAGGGTGGGTTGGTCAGCACCATCTCGAAGCGCTCGCCGGGATCGGACTTGAGCGAGTCGTCGACGCGGATCGGGCTCTCGGCGTCCTCGGCGCCGATGCCGTGCAGGAGCAGGTTCATTACGCACAGGCGTGCTGCCGCGTCGACGATCTCCCATCCGTGCAGGGCGTCGAAGCGCAGGTGCCGCTTCTGCTCGGGATCGAGGAGGTAGTTATGCGAGATGTAGTCGTGTGCTGCGAGCAGGAAGCCACCTGTGCCGCACGCCGGGTCACAGATGCGCATACCCGGCTCGGGCCGCACGACCTCCACGATTGCCCGGATCAGGGGGCGAGGCGTGAAGTACTGACCGGCGCCGGTCTTCACGTCCTCTGCGTTCTTCTGCAGGAGGCCCTCGTAGGCGTCGCCCTTGACGTCCACGCCGAGCGTCATCCACTGCTCGCGGTCGATCAGGTCGATGATCAGCCGCCGCAGCTTGGCCGGGTCCTGGATCCGGTTCTGCGCCTTGCGGAAGACGACGCCCAGCATGCCCGGCCGGTGCCCGAGCTCCGTCAGGACGTGGCGGTAGTGCACCTCGAGCTCGTCTCCGTCGCGGCCGAGCAGGCTCGGCCAGTCGAGCCCGTCCGGGATGAAGGCAGGGCGATCGAAGGGCGGTCTCGTCTGCTCGTCGGCCATCTTCAAGAACAGCAGGTACGTGAGCTGCTCGAGGTAGTCGCCGTACGACAGCCCGTCGTCGCGCAGGACGTTGCAGTAGTTCCAGAGTCGCTGGACGAGGCCGTTCGAGCTCACGGTAGGAAGATTCGCACGATTCGATCCGCGTGTACCGCGTAGACGAACGGCCCTGCTTCCATCGATGCCGCGACGATCGCGCCTCGACTTGCTTCGAATCGGGCTGTCTGCTCGGCCGCGCGAAGACTTCCGCGAGTCAGGACGAAGGCTCTCACCCGATGTCGACGGATTGCGGCGATCTCCTCCGGCCGATAGCGGAGCCTTCTGTCCTTCGAAAGCACCGGCAGCCCTCTCCGGCCGCAGTACTCGAGCCACTCGACATCAGGCACGTGCTCGTCGCGGTCGCCGAAGACTTCGTGATGCGTCCGTAGGAGCCAGCCGGATTCGCGCAGTGCGTGGGCGACCCGGTGTCGCCCGAGGCTGCGATCGACGAAGAACTCAGGCGGCGGCCGGGAGGGAGACACGCAGGACGTCCTCGATGTCTTCCTGCGGCACGCCGAAGTCCTCTGCCACTTCGCCGAGGGGGTCGCCTGCTCTCCAGCGATCGATCACGTCCTCCACCCGACTGGCTCCGTGGAGGAAGATCGGCTGTCCGAAGCCGCGAGACGGATCGATGACGACGATCGGACGAGGTGTTGCCGGTGAGACGAGCTTCTGGGCCCAGCCGTCCTTCCCGTACTCGATCCGTTTCAGGTACTCGACGACTACCGGCGAGAAGACACGCTGACGCGAGACGACTTCGGTCAAGCCTGCGAGCTCGAGGTCGTCCTTCGCATCGGCGTAGTCGTAGAGAATCACGGCGCCGTCGGTGTACAGGCGTCGCGATGCCAGCGCGTGTCCGATCCCGATCTCGTGCTCCAGGATCGAAACGGCCTTGCGGATGTGCTGCAAGCTGACACCACCCTGGCGAAACGCTGCGAGAACCATTCCTTCAGCTACCCCGATGAACGGGACTGTTGGAAAGTTGCGAGGCGCGGGCACGCTCGTGAGAATCGGCGCTCCTCGGACAGCCCGCCGACCTGGCGGACGTCGAACGTAGCCTTTCGCCCACGTGCAGAACGTCGAGGTGGGTACGCCGAGGAAGCGCGCAGCTTCGCCGACCGTGTAGAGCGGCACGACGAAGCGCGAGTCATGGGTGTTCGCAGTCCTCACGACGCCTTCATGGTCGCACGACGGCGCGGACGGCGGCCAGTCGCCACTTCGGACTTGGCCCGCTCGGCCGCGATGCGCTCGAGGAGGGTGGAAGCCGGCTCGTCGGAAGGATCCTGCGGGACCAGCTTGCCCGTGAACGCACGCTCGAGGATCGCGCGGCGGAGGGCCGCGCTCCGCTTCAGCGCCCGGCCGATCGCGGCTTGGAGCGCGTCGGCGAGCGAGAGTTGCCGCTCCACCTCAGCGACGATGCGTCGCTGCTCTCCAAGCGGCGGGAGCGGGACAGGAAGAGAGCGAAGAGCCTTCAGGTTGAGGTTGTACTGGCCGGCCGATGTGGCCGCTTTGGACTGGATGAGAGCCCGTGCAGAAGGCGTGGAGAGCGCGATCACCGCGTACTTGGAGTCCAGTCTCGACTCGTCCGGGCGAGCGCGGATGAGGTACGACGCGAAGGCCATCCCGTCGGCGCCGTCCACCACGGCGACTCGACCGATCAAATCGCGGCTCCCGTTGGTACGAACGAAGAGCAGGTCACCAGCGTCAACGCGGAACGCCGACAGATCGACCTCGGCATCGGTCGCGCGTTTGAGATCGGATGCATCGACGCGACCTCCGATCACGTTCGGGATTCGCAGCACAGGGACGCCAGGCCCGTCGTACGTGCACTTCAAGGACGTTCCGTAACGCAGGTCGCTGACGAGTGACCCGAACTCGATGGGAAAGCCAGTCGAAGCCGCTGTCAAGGCCGCTGCTCGGAGCGTCTCGATTCGGTGTTGCGCACGCCGGAGCGACTCTTCGGCGGCGTCGAGGCGGGAGAGCTGCTCCTCGATCGCCGCCACGATCCGCCGCTGTTCCGCGATCGGCGGCAGCTCGACCGGAGTCTCCTCGAAGCGGGACTTGGTGATGTGAACCATCCCGGAGCCGTGCGTCTGTCGGCGGAGATCGCCGAGAACCGAGAGCAGGAGGTAGTAGTGAAAGCTCTGGTCGATGCGCGAGCGCACCTTGAAGATGTGCTGGTTGACGACTGCCTCGGGTCCGTCCCAGACAAAGACGCCGAGGGTCGCGGCCCACGAGACGAGCAGGTCGCCTCGTCGAGCTGTGTAGTGCTCTTCGGCTTCGCCGTCGAAGTAGTTAACGTGGTTGCTGGACCCAGTGAGGTTCTGGATGCGGATGATCGGGCGGCCGCGTTCTCGCCATTCGGACTTCCTGAAGCCGCGGCCGTTTAGGTACTCGCCGATGTGGCCGAGTGTCGTCTCGGCCCAGCCCGCAGGAAGGCTCACGCCGCCAGCGCCTCGTTGAGCTCGTCCAGCAACGGAGCCAGCTCGTCACCGAACAGCTCGACCGCCCTGCCGAGGCCGCCCTGCTGGGCGAACGGGGCGTACTGGAAGTCGTCCGGCGAGATCGACAGGGCGGCCGCCACGTGGTCCCGGATGTTCCGCAGCCATGCGAGCTGCTCCTCCGTGAACGAGACGCCCTCGACCTGCTGGCTCATCAACCAGTCCTCGAAGCGCCGTTCCACCAGCTCGGGGTAGGGCACGAGCTCGCCGTCCTGGTCGAGCGCGTAACGAACGAGCGAGACCACATCGGTCAGCACGCGCCGGCCGGAGCCGCGCACCTTCGAGCGGTCGAGCGTCTCGTAGGCCTCCCACAGCTTCTCGGGCGTCCACAGGTTGGGCGGGCGCTCGATGGCGTTGGCCAGCTCCTTGATCTCCGCAAAGGTGAGCCGGCGGCTGTACGGCCGGCTGTAGAGCACCGACAGCGCCGTGATCTCGTCCCGGTTCTGCTCGATGAACTCGCGGAAGGACTCGGCCGTCTTGCGAGCCCGCTCCGTCCCGTCTACCGAGTAGCCGGCCGCGATGACCTCGTCGATCGAGGTCTCGTCGATCGCCTGCTCGTGCAGCTTGCGGATCTCGAGGATGCGTTGCCGCAGCTCCGGGTTCTCGGCCAGCGGCGCGACGGCCTCCTCGACTAGCTCTGCGCTCCCCGAGTCGGGGTCGAGCGCCTCGACGAGGGCGCGGGTCAGCTCGTCGAGCGGCACGCCGGCGAGCCGTGCCAGCTCGTCCCGCTCCTCCTTGCCGAGCTGTCGCGAGAGCCGGGCGAGCCGGCTGGCGATCGCCGACACGACCTCCGGGTCGCGGCTGCCGAATGCAACCTGCTTGAGCAGCTTGTCGAGCGGCACGGTCGGCTGACGGTCGAGCGGCTGGGTGTCGACGAGCTCCGACTCGGTGACGCCGACGGCGTCGACGATCACGAAGCGGGTCTTCGACAGCGCGTCCGGGGTGACGGCCTGGAAGTCCGCCGCGTTGATCACCCGCACACCGCGTCCCTTCATCTGCTCGAAGTAGGTGCGGCTCTTCACGTCTCGCATGAAGAAGACGCACTCCAGCGGCCGGACGTCGGTGCCGGTGGCGATCATGTCCACCGTCACGGCGATGCGTGGGAAGTAGGAGGTGCGGAACTCGGCGATCATGTCGTCCGTCTTCTTGCCGGTCGACTTGTAGGTGATCTTGACCGCGAACTCATCGCCCTTTCCGAACTCCTCGCGCACGATCTGGACGACGTCGTCGGCGTGCGAGTCGTCCTTGGCGAAGACGAGCGTCTTGGGAACCTCGCGCCGCCCAGGGAAGATCTCCGAGTAGAGCCTGTCTCTGAACGTGCCGACGACCGTACGGATCTGGTCCTTGGCGACGACGGAGCGGTCGAGCGCCGCCGCGTCGTAGGCGAGCGGCTCGTCGAGTGTCTCCCAGCGGCGACGGCGCGTCTCGCGGTCGCGGAACTCGGTGACGATCCCCGCGTCGACGGTGCTCCCCCGCTCGGTGATCTCAGTGCGGATGCGGTAGACGTCGAAGTCGACGTTGACCTCGTCGGCGACTGCCTGCTCGTGCGTGTACTCCATGACGAGGTTCTGGTTGAAGAAGCCGAAGGCCTGCTTGTTGGGCGTGGCCGTGAGCCCGATCACGAAGGCGTCGAAGTAGTCGAGCACCTGCCGCCAGACGCCGTAGATGGAGCGGTGGCACTCGTCGACGATGATCACGTCGAAGGTCTCGATCGGGAGCCTGGGGTTGTACGCGACCGCGACCGGCTGGGCGGGAGCGACGACGTCCGCCGAGGACTCGTCGAGCTCGTCGACGAGATCCTCGTTCATCAGGGCCTTGTACAGGCGCTGGATGGTCGAGATCGTCACCCTGGCCGCCGGGTCGATCGTCTGCGAATTCAAGTGCTGGACGTTGTACAGCTCGGTGAACTTGCGCCCGTCGTCCGGGGTCGTGAAGCCCTGGAACTCCTTGAGCGTCTGCCGCCCGAGGTTCGCCCGGTCGACGAGGAAGAGGACGCGACGCGCGTCGGCGAACTTGATCAGGCGGTAGGAGACGTAGGCCGCGAGCAACGTCTTGCCGGAGCCCGTCGCCATCTGGATGAGCGCGCGCGGGCGGTTGTCGGCGAGGGAGGTCTCCAGGTTCTTGACCGCCCGGTCCTTGGGTGGCCAGAGGCCGGTCACGTCCGGCTCGGGCAGGTGTTGGAGGCGGTGGCGGAGCGTCCCGCGCAGGTCGCGGAGGTCGCGCACCCAGTCGGCGAGCGTCTCGGGCCGGTGGAAGGCCGTGACCTCGCGGCTGCGAGCGTCGGGATCGGCGGTGTTCGTGAAGCGCGTCTCCGTACCCGTCGACTGGTAGGCGAACGGGAGCGGGCCTTCGAGAGCGGTCTGGATGTGATCGGGGAGGCCTTCGAGGTACTTGGCCGTCTGCCAGGCGACGCCGGTCAGCGTCGCGCCTTCGGGCTTCGCCTCGACGACGCCGACGGCTTCACCGTCGACGAAGAGCAGGTAGTCGACGCGCCCGTGCGGCGGCTTCAGCACGACCTCGCGGACGGCGACGCCGCGAGCAGCCTTGAGGTTGAGGTCCGCAGCGTCCTGCACGGCCCAACCTGCGGCCTCGAGCATCCGGTCGATCTCGACGCGAGCGCGGTCCTCGGGCGAGAGGTACGCGGCGCCAGGGTCGCTCGACACCGCTGCATTGTCATCTGTCAGCTAGGCGCTCGGCAAGACGCCCGGCGAGGCGGCCCGACGTCAGGTCAGCAGGTCGCCGAGATCGGTCACGACGACCGTGTGCTCGGGCAGCGTCAGCTCGATCTTGCCGTCCTCCTCGAGGCGCAGCCTCGCGTTGAGGATCGTCAGGCCGACCAGACTTCCGTCCGGGCCGTGGAAGGTCCCGTCGCCCTCCGCTGTGCCGATCGCGTCGACCGCGTTCCGAGGGCTGCCGACGTGGAGGTAGAGCACGTCGCCTCGGCTGTCGTAGACGTTGTTGTCGAAGACGATGCCGCCGACCTTCACCGTGGCGGTGCCCGTCGTGGAAACGCTGTGGCTATCCATCCTTCACCTCCCGACCTGCGGCAACTCGGGAATGGTACGACGCCGCTCGACGGGTGGCGGAGCGGAATGAGAGCACTAGGCGGCGGCGAGCACGTCGCCGAGATCGGTCGTCTCGAGCTGGCGACCGTCGGGAAGCGTGATCGTGATCCTTCCCTCCCGCTGGAGTATCCGGCCCGCGTTTACGATCGTGATCGCGATCAGGGAGCCGTCAGCTCCGAACTGGAGGTAGTGCCCTTCAGGCGATGCGTCGTCGAAGGCCGGAAGTCGCGGCTCGCCCGCCCAGAGGTAGAGCACGTCGCCCTTGCGGTAGTAGTCGACGTTGTCGAACTCGATGTCGGCGATGGTGACCATCACGGAAACGACCTCCGAGGGAACGCGGTCACGATCAGACCGCGGCCCTGCTCGTAGTGTACGACCACCCTGATCCAGGCGGTCGGGCCCGCACCTCGGCGGTAGAACCACTCTTCACCCGGCTCGTGTCCGGCCATGGTGGCGTCAGGTCGAGCGACGGTATCGAGGATGACCTCGCGCCCGACGCCGATGTACGGGTGACGGCGGACGATGTGGGACCAGCCGGCCCAGTCGAGCTGGACTGCGCGGCCGTCCGGATCGGTTGTCTCCCACATCCGGTCATCGTGTGCAGCGTGCCTCGAGACCGCAATTCGCCGTTGGGGACGTGTCCGCGAGCGCCTTCGAGGTCGAGCAGCCGATCTTCATTCACCCTTCGAGCCGCGTCACCGATGTCGACGGCGTCGAGCGAATCGACTTCACCAACACCTACACGTCGCCCATCCTGAGCTCTTCGTCGGCACGACGCCTGGCGAGGCGGACTGACGTCAGGTCAGCAGGTTGCCGAGATCGGTCACGACGACCGTGTGCTCGGGCAACGTGAGCTCGATCTTCCCGTCCTTTTCGAGTCGGTGCTTCGCGTTCAGGATCGTCATGCCGATCAAGCTGCCGTCGGGCCCGTGGGACGTTCCGTCGCCCTCTGCGGTCCCGATCCAGTCGACGGCATTGCCCGGATCACCGACGTTGACGTAGAGCACGTCGACGTCGCGGTCGTAAAAGTTGTTGTCGAACTCGATCCCGCCGATCTTCAGCGTGGCGGTGCCCTTCGTGGAAACGCTGTGGCTATCCATCCTTCACCTCCCTCGTAGTGTACGACGACCTCCACCCAGAGGCGCTCGAGCGCCTCGTCGCTCAA
>Ga0073934_10010729_pt1 | contig 11289 bp, 9 predicted proteins | sample LarsenN4metaG_FD_76834 | JGI IMG/M metagenome (GOLD analysis project Ga0073934, IMG submission 76834) | Hot spring sediment bacterial and archeal communities from British Columbia, Canada, to study Microbial Dark Matter (Phase II) - Larsen... ...
AATTCCACACTTTTGGAAAGGGTCTATGAAACAAACACACACCGTAGTTCCGCGGATGTGGCGTTTCGCTGCTGACTGGCGGCGATACAACTCCCACATCGCGGTCTGCTCTCTACTTCTCATCCTGCTGACTTCGGGCTCCGTCGCTACCGCGCAGGAACGTTTCTCGGAAATCAATGGGACGGCAATGGACTCCTCGGGAGGGGTCCTGCCCAATGTAAAGGTCACGGTGACCAACCGCGTCACCGGGCGCGTCACGGAAACCACGACAACCGGCAGCGGCGCCTATCAGGCCCGCAACCTCGAACCCGGCAAGTATATGGTCCGCTTCGAGCTGAAAGGGTTCTCGACCTATGAAGTCCCCGAAGTGAACCTGCTGCTCGGCAAGACGCTCACCGTGGACGCCAAAATGACCGTCGGCAACACCGAGCAGACGATCCAGGTCACCGACGCGGCTCCGCTCATCGACACAACGAACACGACGATGGCCAACAACATCACCGCCGATGAGTTTGACCGGCTCCCCAAGGCGCGCAGCTTCCAGTCGCTCGCCCTGGCCTCGACCTCGACCAACTCCGGCGAAATCGAAGGCGGCATTCAGGTGAACGGCGCCAGCGGCGCCGAAAACAACTTCACGATCGACGGGATTTCGACGACATCGCTGCTCAACGGGCAGTCACGCCAGGATGCCGTATTCGAAATTCTCCAGGAAGTCCAGGTGAAAACCGGCGGCATTTCGGCCGAATACGGCGGCGCCCTTGGTGGCGTGGTCAGCGCCGTGACCAAGTCCGGCGGCAACAGCTTCCACGGCGACATTCACTACTACCTGTCGGGCAATAAGATCAGCGCCGCCAACCGCAAGCGCCTGCTGCTGAGCCCGTCCAACGACACCACGACGGCCTACTACCAGGACGCCAAGCAGAAGAACGACAACAACGAGATCGGCTATGCGCTGGGCGGCTATTTCGTCAAGAACCGGCTCTATTTCTACAGCGCCGCTTCCCCCAACTTCGGCAGCCGCACCAACGACTACGGTTTCTCCAACGGCACCGAAACGGGGTCGATCGATCAGGACTCCACGCGGCACATGCTGTTCAACAAGCTGTCGTTCGACATCACGAAGTCGCTGCGCGGCAGCATGCACTGGCTCTGGACGCCCACCAAGTCGACCGGCACTCTGCCCGGCTACGGCGGGGAATGCCCGAACTGCATCACCTCCTCGAAGGCCGCCAACAGCATCCGCGCCAACCAGGGTTTCTTCGCGCCGCAATCCAACTACGGCGCCCAGCTCGATTGGACGCTGTCCTCCACATCGCTTTTCTCCGTCCGCGCCGGCCGTTTTTGGGATAACTACAAGGACGTCGGTCTTCCCGACATCACTCCGGTGACCTATTCCGTGACCTCCGTCGGAACCCCTGGCGTACCGCCCAACTACATCGGACCCTCGGGCACCACCAACACACCCCGCGTGGCCCGCTCCCGCTGGGACATCGTTACCCGCACCTACGTCCAGGCCGACTTCAATCAGTTCTTCCGCGCCGGCGGCACTCATGACCTGAAGGTCGGCATTGGCACCCAGAAAAACGTCAATAACGTGCTGCAGGACTACCCGACCGGCGGCTACATCAACATCTTCTGGAACCGCGCCTTCACCCCCTCGGTCCCCGGCGTTCCCGCCAATCAGCGCGGCACCTACGGCTACTACGAGTACCACGAGTTCGGAACCGGCGGCACCACCGGCGCCAATATCAACAACATCTACTTCCAGGACAACTGGCGCGTGATTCCGCGCCTCACACTGAACCTGGGCCTGCGCCTGGAATCCGAGCGCGTACCCTCCTTCCAACGCAACGTAAAGGATTATGCCTTCGATTTCGGCTGGGGCAAGAAGATCGCCCCGCGCCTCGGCGCCTCCTTCGACGTGTTCGGCACCGGCAAGCTGAAGATCTACGGCAGCTGGGGCCGCTACTACGACTGGGTGAAGTACGAACTCGCCCGCGGCACCTTTGGCGGCGATTACTGGCGCGTCCGCTACCGCGCTCTCGAAACCGCCGACGTGTACAGCCTGAACAGCCGGAACCTGCCGGGCCGCGATCTCTGGAATCCTGCGGTAACGGACTCCTTCCGCAACCGCCGCGTCCCCGGTTTCGACACCATCGATCCCGAAATCAAACCCATGGCCAGCCAGTTGTTCAACGCGGGCTTTGAGTATGAAGTCGCGCCTCAGACGGTGTTCCGCGCCGGCTACGTCCGCAACACCCTGATCCGCACCATCGAGGATCTCGGCGTGCTCGTCAACGGTGACGAGGTCTACTACTACGCCAACCCCGGTCTCGGCGGTGCCACCATCACGCCCACTTCCGGCGCCACCAAGCCGTTCCCGACGCCCAAGGCCGTCCGCAACTACAACGCCATGGAAGTTGCAGCTCACCAAGCGCTTCGGCTCCTGGTTCGGCAGCGCCAGCTACGTCTATTCGCAGCTCCGCGGCAACTACTCCGGCCTCGCCGCGTCCGAAGAAATCCGCACCGGCGCCGACGCCGCCGGCGTGTTCGGCCTCGACCAGCAGAGCACCGGCGTCATCGCCCGTCCGGGCGGCAACGCCAACCGCGCCTGGGACATCGACGAACTACTGTGGGATGCCCGCGGCGGCCTCGATCCCCAAGGCCCGCTGCCCACCGACCGCCCGCACGTGTTCAAGCTCTACGGCTCGAAGTCGTTCAAATGGGGCGACCGCCAGGGCACCGACATGGGCGTCTTCTGGTACGGCGGCTCCGGCACTCCGCTCAGCACGCTCGTCAACACCATCAACGGCACCCAGGTCTTCGTGAACGGCCGCGGCGACCTCGGCCGCACGGCGTTCCTCACGCAGACCGACCTCGTCGTCGGCCACGAAATCACCGTGTCCGAAGGCAAGCGCCTGCGCTTCGAGTTCAACGCGCAAAACCTCTTCAACCAGAAGACCTCGCGCAGCAAGTGGACGCAGCTCAACCGCGCCCGCACCAGCGCCGAGATCAACCTCGCCCCTATCGACCTCTCCAAGGGGTACGACTACAAGGCGATGATCAACGCCACCTCGGAAGGCTCCAAGGCGTTCAGCCCGCTCTTCGGGATGGACGATTGGTTCAATCCCGGCTTCTCCGGCCGCTTCCTGGTGAAGTTCATCTTCTAGCTAAATCGCGCACAACGGAGCCGGGGCGACGCAAACCGTCGCCTCGGCCCTGTGCGCTCGGGAATCACACCGCCCGGTCCACATAATCGGAAGCCTCTGAAATGGGCCTCGCCGCCTACGGGCAGCGGGGCTCTGCTTCTTTTGGGAACGCCGCTCAGCGCGGCAGCGCGACCGCGCGCAAGGTGTGCACGTCCGATAGAGAAGGAATCGCGCCGTGGTGCGTCGCCAGTTCCAACACCGCCACCTGCGCCTCGCCCACCGGTACCACGGCGACGACGAAATGCCCGCCCCACGCCGAATAGTCCAGGAATGCCATCCCGCCTAGCTGCGCCGGCACCAGCAAGTGCTCCCGCACCGCCGCCTCCGGTTGCCGGGCTCCCGCGGCCACATGGTTCAAAATCGCCTCCACATGCCGCACCGCCTCTTCGCCCGGCGCCGGTAATGCATACAACGTGACGCGGAACCGCCGGTTGAACTCCCGCCGCGACTGGTCGCGCGGCAGATACTCCGTCATGTAACAAGACCCGCTGTCGCGAACCCCTTGCGACACCTTCTGGGCACACCCCAGGCTGGCCGCCAGCAGGTCGAATGCCGCCGGAGTGTAATCAGCCTTCGCGCCGAAGTCGGAGCCGATCATCGTCTGGGATGCCCTCTTGTGAAGGTAGCGATTTTCCCGCACCGGCTGGATCAACATCAGAAAGAATTCATATCGCGCCGCGCGCCGCGGCGGGACTAGCACCACCAGGACTCGCCGCGCCCTCCCACGCAGCGCTTGAGCGATGGAATTTTGGACAATGGAAGTATGAATGACGGAACCGTAGTACAGGTCAGTCTCGGCCCGGGTGGTTTACCCAACCATCCCGTCGCCGAGGCCAATCTGACCAAAGTTGGACTCGAAGGCGACCGCTTCCGCTATACCAATCTTCATGGCCTGCCCGATCAGGCTGTCCTCATTCTTACTTGCGAAGCGTTGGAAGAACTCAAGCGGGACGGCTACCCGCTCTTCTGCGGAGCCCTCGGCGAAAACCTCACGATTAAGGGCATCGGCCGCCACGGCCTCAAGCCCGGACAGCGCTGGCGGGTCGGCGGCGAGGTGATCCTGGAGATCACCAAGCGCCGCTCGCCCTGCCGCACCATCGATGTCTATGGCAGCACCCTCCGCGACCGCATCTTCGACGATCGCGTGAAAAAGAACGACACACGCTCCCCGCGTTGGGGACTCAGCGGCGTCTATGCCCGCGTCATTCAGGGCGGCCTCCTTAGGCCGGGTGACCCGGTGACTCTGGCCGAGCAGGACGTCTAGCCGCCCGGCCCCACAAACCTCTCACGGATCTCCGGAACACCCCGGGCCTCGGCGCGCTTGTGCCGGCGGGCCAGCCGGTCAGTCTTTGGCTGCTGGTGCTCGGTGTGATGCAGCTTCTTCTTCCCCGGCTTCTTCTCCGCCCTGACGGAAAAACATACCCCTTCCCGAAGTTCGATAGACTAACGTCAGGGAGAGGGCCACCGCGTCCCGTGATCACCTCCGCCGGACACTGAATCCGACCTGCACTCTGTATGCTGCGCCTCGCCGATATCACCGTGTTTCGAGACCGCGCACGGGCCAAAGCGAACGCCCTTTCGCTCAGCGAAGAACTCAATCCGGCCACCCAGGAGCGCCTCCGCCTGCTGCTGGCGCGCAGCGCCGACCCGGATAGCGCCCTGCATTACCTGCGCCGCCTGCATGACCAGAAGCTGGCCGCCTTTCAACGCCTCGCCACCTCTCCCGCGCTGCTCCAGTACCTCGTCGCCGTCTTCAGCCAGAGCCAGTTTCTCAGCGAGGAACTGCTCAAAACGCCGGAGTGGATCGAGACCATGGGCGCCAACGGCGACCTCCACCGCGTGGTCAGCGCCGGCGAGTACATGGAGCGCCTCGAACGCTCGCTGGAGGAATACGGCGCCGGCGTCCCCCCCGCCGTCGAGTACGCCCGCTTCCGCCGCCGCCAGTTGCTGCGCATCCTCGTCCGCGACGTGCTCCAGTTCGGCACCTTGAGCGACATCACCGAGGAGATCTCCAACCTCGCCGACGCCATCATCGAATCGGCCTACCTCCGCATCCGCCACGAACTCACCAACCGCCACGGGGAACCCGAAGACGGCGCGCTAGCCATCCTCGCCCTGGGCAAACTCGGCGGGCGCGAACTGAACTACAGCTCCGACATCGACCTCATGTTCGTCTACTCGAACAACGGCGAAACCACCGGATCCGAGCGCATCTCCAACAAGGAGTTCTTCAAGAAGCTCTGCACCAAGCTCACCGAACTGCTGAGCGGCTACACGCCCTACGGCTTCTGCTACCGCGTCGACCTGCGCCTCCGGCCCGAAGGCTCCCTCGGCGATGTCTGCATCTCCATGGACGGCGCCCGCGAGTACTACCAGAAGCGCGCCCGCGACTGGGAGTTGCAGATGCTCATCAAGGCCCGCGCCGCCGCCGGCGACCGCTCGCTCGGCCGCCAGCTCCTCGATTTCGTCGAACCACTCACCTACGCCACCACGCTCGATTTCACCGCCATCGAGGCCGTGTCGCTGGCCCGCGAACGCATCAGCGAAAAGATGGCCAAGAAGCGCCAGGCCAAGCCCGGCGTCGACGTGAAGCTCGCCCCAGGCGGCATTCGCGACATCGAATTCCTCGTCCAGTGCCTGCAGCGTCTCCATGGCGGCCGTGAACCCTGGGTCCGCCATGGCGGCACGCTGCTCGCTCTCTTCCGCCTCCGCGACAAAGGGCTTCTCAGCGAAACCGAATACTCCCGTCTCGCCAACGCCTACCAGTTCCTGCGCAACATCGAGCACCGCCTCCAATACGCCAACGACCTGCAGACCCACCTCCTCCCCGACGACGACGACACCCTCCAACTCATGGCCCGCTGCATGCCCGCCGGCCAGCTCGGCTCCGAGCCCAGCGGCAAGGACCTGCGCGAAACCCTCGACCGCCACTTCACCCAGGTCAAGGACATCTACGAGCGCGTCATCCACGCCCAGATCCCCGCCCATTACCGCGAACCCTCCGCCCCCGTCAGCGAAATCCCCAAGGCGGAAATGGAGGCCATTCTTCAGCAACTGCCCGGCGGTTCAGCCGCGCCCAGCAACCTCGTTCGCTCGCTCGACATGAAGGCCTCCGGCCTCGCCGCCACCCTCTCGCGGCTCAAGCTCACCTACGGCCTGCGCAGCTTCGAGCACTTCCTCGAAAAGGTCCTCCCCAACCAGCAATGGCTCAACTGGCTCGACGAGGACGCCACGCTCGCCGCCTACGTCGTCGACCTCTTTGAACACTCCCCCTTCTTCGCCGAACAGCTTGTGCGCAAACCGGAGCTGATCGAGGAACTCCACCAGATGCGCGTCAAACCGGAAGCGCGCACACGCTACGAGGAGATGCCGGCGCTGCTGCATGACGCCACCGACGTCCGCCGCTTCTTCCGCCGCGAAATGCTGCGCATCCAGAGCGAGAGCATCTGCCTCCACCGCCCGATCTTCGAAACCCTCCGCCGCACCAGCGAACTCGCCGATTGCGTCATCGCCGCCCTCTACCGACTCGCCCTCGACCAGGTGCTCACCCAGCACCCGCCCTCCCAGAGCGGCTACATGCCCCATGACCAGCTCATGGTGATCGCCCTCGGACGCCTCGGCATGCTCGAATTCGACCTCGCCTCCGACGCCGACCTCGTCTTCGTGCTCCCCGACGAGGATCTGTCCGAAAAGCACTTCTGGACGCGCGTCGCCACACGCCTGGTGGAACTGCTCACCGCCTACACCGGCGAGGGCACGCTCTTTGCCATCGATACGCGTCTGCGCCCGAACGGCCGCGAAGGCCCGCTCGTCCAGACCGAGGGCAAGTACAAGGAGTACTTCGAAAAGCAGGCCGAGGCGTGGGAAGGCATCACCTACATGAAGTCCCGCGCCATTGCCGGCAACTTGGAGCGCGGCACGAAGTTCCTGAACGATCTGCAGGAGGTCGACTGGCGGCGCTACGGCCAGGGCGGCCGTTCGCGCACCAAGCTTCGCCAGATGCGCCAGCGCCTGGAACAGGAAATCGGAGTGGCCAATCCCCTGAAAGCCGGCCGCGGCGGCTACTACGACATCGATTTCGCCCTCATGTATCTGCGCCTGAAGGGCGCCGGTATTTTCTTCAAGGTCTTGAATACCCCGGCGCGCATCGATATTGTGGAGAAGATGGGCCACCTGGACCGCGCCGACGCGCAGTTTCTCAACGATGCGGCGATCTTCTACCGCTCCATCGACCACGCCCTGCGTCTCAGCTCCGGCCACGCCGAAGGCAACCTCCCCAGCGCACCCATGCAGTTGCAGATGCTCACCGAACTGGTGAGCCGCTGGACGCCCGACCACCTGCACGACCAGCCGTTGCCCGACGAGCTGGCGCAGATCCAGCGCCGCACCCGCGAATACTTCGACAGGTTGTTTGCCGCATGATCCGGCCCCTGCTCCCAGCCCTCGCGGGCCTCTTCCTCCTTGTCTGCCCGGCCGGCGCGGACAACGCGAAGCATCCCATCCCGGAGATCAAGGTCGCTCTGGAGCGGATGTACAACTTCGATTTCACCTCCGCCCACCGCACCCTGGATGCTTACATGGCTGCGCATCCCGACGAACCGCTCGGCCCCGGCTTCAAGGCCTCGGCCTACCTGTTCTACGAGATGAACCGGATGAAGATCCTCGAAGCCGAGTTCCTCGTCAACGACAGCCGGATCCGCTCCAACAAGCGCATCGATCCCGACCCCAAGATCCGCGAACAGTTCTACCGCTTCGTCGACCAGGCCGAAGCCCTCGCCCACAAGCGCTTGAAGACCAGCCCCAATGACTCCAGCGCCCTGTTCGCCCTCTGCATGGTCGAAGGACTGCGCACCGACTACCTCGCCTTCATCGAAAAAGAGCGCATGAAGAGCCTCTCCAACGCCAAGCAGAGCCAGGCCCACGCCGTCGAGCTCCGCAAGCGCGTGCCGGACTTCTACGATGCCCTCCTCACCTCCGGCATCAGCGAATACATGATCGGCAGCCTGCCCTTCTTCGTGAAGTGGTTCATCCGCTTCCCGGAAACCGAAGGCAGCAAGGAAAAGGCCGTCCACAACCTGGAGACCGTCTCCCGCAAGGGCTTCTACATGGGGCCGTTCGCGCGCATTCTCCTCGCCATCATCCACCTGCGCGAAAAGCGCCCGCGCGACTCCGTCCACGTGCTGGAGATACTCACCAAGGAATATCCCGCCAACCCGCTGCTCAAACGCGAGTACGAACGCCTGCGCGCCAAGTACCCCGAACCGTCCATCCGGCCCGCGGGCGAGGAAGAGTAGGCGCTAACGCGCCGGCGGAGCCGGCTCAAGCGATAGCAGCAACTTGCTCTTCGGGGTGAAATAGATGCGGTAACGGCCCGTCAGGCTGTACCGCTCGGCCGCCACGGCCGCCTCTTCGTCCACCTCGAAATACTCGTTGTTCATCACGTAGTGGCTGGTGCGCCGGTTCCGCCCGTGGAACTTGTCCAGCCCCAGACCCTCGTCCTCGCCCTTGCTCACGTGCAGCCGCCCGTCCATGAATGCCGACTTACCCTGGCTCAGATCCTGAATGAGCAGCACCGTCAACCGGCTGCTCTTCAGAAACCCCACCAGCGCCGCCGCCACGCAGCCCAGCGTCACCACCCCGAAGATCGCCGTCGTCATCTTGCCGCCCACCAGAGCGACTATCGCCAGGATGATGTCCGGCACCAGCATCTTCACCACGAAGCAGGCAAACAGCCACGCCGCCAGCGCGGTCAGCGGGTAGCCAACCGGCTTAAACGCACGCGCGAACAGACGCCCCATCTGCTGGTCGCTGATCCTTCCGGACCGGTTCTGAACCAGATCCTGCTCCGAAAAACCATTGGTACGACGAAGATCCGGCATCGGGTCTTCCGCCTCGTGATCCGTCGTTACGTATTCGATGTACGACATACGTAATCCTCCTTACGGGGCAGAATCGGCGGGCACGGGTGGCGGCTTTAGTAGTGGAGAGTGTGAATTCTCGCGCAGGGGGACAGTTGACTCGGCATCAAAACTCTCTCTCAAAGCCCTCTTGATATCATCATAAAATCATCATAAAATGTGCGTGGCGGCAGGCCGCCATAACCCAACTGTGGGGACCCAATTCATGCTAAATCCATACACACAGCCGCTCGGCCCGTAGCATGGGCCCGGCAAGGAGTCCTCGTGTCGCACAACGATACGGATATCCTGGACATCGGTCTGGTCGAGTTGATCTCCCATCAGTTCACCACGGTCGAACATGGCTGCCTGCTCATGGCGCAGGCGCCAAGGGAAACACCAACACAGCGGATTTCGTCGGAGACCTCTGGCGAATCCTGTGAGATCACTGTCCTGGTCCGCCCTCCAGTAAGTCTGGATGGCTGGTGCGCAGCCAAACGCCCCCTCCGGGCGTGCCGCTGCCAAGTAAAGTCAGCTCGATGGCCGGAGGTTGAATGCGTATTCAATTGGAACTACCCGAGGAGGACGTCCAGGAGCTGCAGGCTCTCATGAAGGACGCCCGAATCGACACATACAAGGACCTGTTCAGCAATGCACTCACATTGCTGCACTGGGCCGGTCAAGAGGTGAAGGCGGGGAACTCCATCGCCTCGCTCAACGACAACGACAACCGCGTGAAGATCCTAAGCGTGCCGATGCTGGACCGCCTTGCACGCGCCGCTCAGCGCCAGGCGGCCGCCGCGGCCGAACCCACGCTCGCCTGCATCAAGAAATAGCCGGGTCGCCGGCGCTCGAGGTCACTCCTCCGGCGGTGTGGCCTCGAGCACCCGGAACAGTGGCGGCTTCACCGTGACGCGGGGCTTCCCCAGCACCACCTCGGGCCGCACCACCTGTACCAGTGCGAGCCGCTGCTGCAATTCCGCGTGCTGCGTCTCCATGAGCCGGATGTGCGCCTGCATCTGCTCCTGCTGCATGCGCAGGTTCTGGAGGTTCACCTCGATCTGCCCCAACATCGCACGGTCCGGTTGCATCCCCGTCACCAGCCCGCGAATCGAATTCCCATTCACCACGAGGAACGTGATGAGCCCCGCCCACATTGCGCCGTCGAAAGCCTTCTCCAGAGCCTCCGGCCACGACCGCGAAAGCGTGTAGAGCGCCGTCAGTGCCAACAACGTGATGGCGCAGGCCGCCAGCACGGTCTTGCCTTCCCTCTCCATGCCGGAATCAGATCACCCGGCCCCAAACCCCCCTTCCTTCACTCCACCCACTTGCGCCTCCACCCCTTTTGCGGTCTAATCGTTAATCTTTGTGTCGTACGCGGGGAAGAGAGTCGTCGTAACGGGTGGACTCGGCTTCATTGGCAGCAACCTCGTGCTCCGGCTCGTGGAGCAAGGTGCGTCCGTGACCGTGGTGGATTCCTGCGTCCAGGGCTGCGGCGCCAACCTGTTCAACCTCACCCCCGCCTCCGGCAAGGTCGAGATCCTCAAGGCCGACATCGGCGAACCAGGCTGCATCGCGCCCGCCCTCACCGGCGTCCCCATCATCTTCAACCTCGCCGGCGAGATCAGCCACATCCACTCGATGCTCTTTCCCGAGCGCGACCTGGAGATCAACACCCTCGCCCAGATGCGCTTCCTCGAAGCCTGCATCCGCCTCGCGCCCGGCGCGCGCGTCGTCTATGCCGGAACCCGCCAGGTCTACGGCGCGCCGCAATACCTGCCCGTCGACGAACTGCACCCGGTGAACCCGGTCGACTTCAACGGCGTGCACAAGTACGCCGCCACCATGTACCACCTGATGTTCTCCCGCTCCGGCGACCTGGACGCTGTGGTCCTGCGGCTCACCAACGTCTACGGCCCGCGCATGGCCCTCGATGTCCCCTGCCAGGGCTTCCTCTCCAACTACATCCGCAAGTCCCTCACCGGCACGCAGCTCCAGGTCTACGGCGACGGCCGGCAGTTGCGCGACCCGGCCTTCGTCGACGACGTGGTCGATGCCATGCTCGCCGCCGGCGCCGCGCCCCGCCTGCAATCGCGCGAGTACAACGTCGGTGGTCCGGAGACTCTCTCCCTCGGTCAGATCGCCGGGGTGTGCACGGCCGCCGCCGGCCTGGCCGCGCCGGC
>Ga0073934_10010730_pt1 | contig 11288 bp, 10 predicted proteins | sample LarsenN4metaG_FD_76834 | JGI IMG/M metagenome (GOLD analysis project Ga0073934, IMG submission 76834) | Hot spring sediment bacterial and archeal communities from British Columbia, Canada, to study Microbial Dark Matter (Phase II) - Larsen... ...
CGCAACGCCTCCGACCGCACCGTCACCCTCCTCGGCCGCAAGTGGATCATCGACAACTTCGACGGCACGCAGGAGATCCTCGAGGGCGACAAGATCGTCGGCGAGACCCCGCGCCTCGCGCCCGGCGAGAAATTCTCCTACAACAGCTACCATATCACCGGCACCGGCGCCCGCGTGCACGGCAGCTTCCACGGCATCGACGACCGGCAGCAGCGCATCTTCACCCGCATCCCCGCCTTCGAGCTGAAGATCCCCACGCCCGACAACTGATGAAACTCACCGACCTCAACCGCCACGGCGGCATCGGCGCCAACTCCCTCTACCTCCAGCTCGGCGACTTCCACCTCGTCGTCGACAGCGGCCTGCACCCCAAGCTCGCCGGGCGCGACGCCCTGCCGGACTTCGCACCGCTCAAGGACGTGAAGCTCGACCTCGTCATCATCACGCACTGCCACCTCGACCACATCGGCTCCCTGCCCGTCCTCCTGCGCCACCACCCCAAGGTGCCCGTCGTGCTCACCCACCCCAGCCGCATGCTCATCGACCGCATGCTGCACAACTCCGTCAACGTCATGCTCCGCGAGCGCGAGGAGAAGGGCCTGACCGAGTATCCGCTCTACGGCCACGAGGAGATCGACCGCTGCGTCCCGCGCCTGCACGCCCACGCCTTCAGCCAGCCCAAGCGCTTCTCCGGCGCGAAGGATGAGGTCGAGTTCACCTTCCACCCCGCCGGCCACATCGTCGGCGCCGCCGGCGTCGAGCTGAAGCACAGGCGCAAGCACGTCTTCCTCACCGGCGACGTGCTCTTCGAGGCCCAGCGCACCCTCCCCGGCGCCATGTTCCCGCGCCGGCACTTCGACGTCGTCGTCACCGAGACCACCCGCGGCGCCACCCCCCGCAACCCCGGCCAGGCCCGCTCCCTCGAGCTCATCCGCCTCGTCGACACCATCAACGCCACGCTCCAGCGCGGCGGCTCCGTCCTCATCCCCGTCTTCGCCCTCGGCCGCCTGCAGGAGGTGCTCGCCGTCCTGCACGATGCCCGGAAGTTCAACCGCCTCGCCCCCGCGCCCATCTTCGCCTCCGGCCTCGGCATGGACCTCGCCGACTACTTCGACCAGATCGCCAAGAAGACCGGCCTCGTCCACTTCACCCGCACCATCATCAAGGACCTCAAGGTCATGAAGACCCCGCGCGACCTCGTGCCCGGCAAGGAGCCCCGGCAGGGCATCTACGTCGTCAGCAGCGGCATGATGGTGGAGAACACGCCCTCCTACACCGTCGCCTCCTGCCTCGCCGGCCACGCCAAGCACAGCATCTGCTTCGTCGGCTACTGCGACCCCGACACGCCCGGCGGCCACCTGCTCGCCGCCAAGCCCGGCGGCGACTTCCTCTTCAGCGCCGCGAACGTGAAGGTGAAGCTGCGCGCGCACGTCGACCGCTTCCACCTCAGCGGCCACGCCGACCGCGAGCAACTGCTCGACTACACCGTCGCCTGCGAGCCCCGCACGGTCGTCCTCACCCACGGCGACCCGCCCGCGCGCGACTGGTTCGCCGGCGAGCTCCCCGCCCGCCTCCCCAAGGCCAAGGTCCTCAACCCGACCCCGCTGCAGACGTATCAAGTCTAGTGCTTCTTGAGCGGCCTATGATAAGACACCCTTAGCTGATGATAGAACTGCGTGAAATTACACCTTACCTAACGATTTACGGCCCGGTTGCGGCTGTAATCGTAATTTTAGATTATGTTCTCACCGAACCTCAGAAGACTGCGACTTGGAACAAGATTGTAGCTATTGCGCGAATCGGTGAAAGGCCGGTTAGCTTAGCTTTTTATGGCCTAACAACGTTTGTGAGCTGCACTTTCACTCTGTTGATTCTGTCAATAGGTGGTTTTGCACAAGCGCAAGGTGCGGATGGCAGTTCTGTGCTAATACTGCTGAAATCATCCGGTCCAATTTTAGTGGCCGTGTTCCTTAAGATTGTGCTCATCGACTACATTCTTGCTATCAAAACGTTTTATTTTGTGAGGAGCTTCGAGCGCGCCTCGGCAGAGGTTTTAGCAAATGGAAAGATAAGCAGGTCGATGAATACCATGTCGGCTGTAGTCCTCATCGTTTGTGATCTAATGCTTACAGGCATTATCACAGCAGGTTTCATAAACTGGGCAGAGTTATTCCAGGCATCGCAGATGAAAGAGGTTCATACCCTAACCAAGCCGGCTGCGGAATTTTTCGATACGCTCAACTTCATGGCCCAAGAGACTATCCAGAAGTCATTTTATGCGCTGAATGGATCACTGCAGATGTATTTGGCATTGCTAGTCGCTGCTACTGCTACTGGCGCGATTAAACACCTGAACGTATCAGGGATTACGAATAATCTCTTTAAGCTAATCGCGGCTTTCCTCGGCCTATTCATATTGGTGATAGCTGTTGCACGCGTTACGTCTGCATAAGGATCCGGAGCTACTGTTCACATACCGCCTTGTTCCCCGCCACGTATTGGACCCGGGCGGACTTAACGGAGAACTCGCTGAGCGGGAACGGCGAGCCGTTGAGGTAATGCAGCTCCGCGCCGGCCTCGCCGATCATCGCGCTAACCTCTACAGCTGGCTTTCTTGGATTGAAAACGAACGGGCTGTGTGGAAACTCGCCCCATGAACCTCAGCTCCCGTAGTCTTTACGTGTGGTCTGAATATCACTGATCGGAAAATAGCAGATGCCCCTCTACACCCCACGTGGACTGAAGATCCGGCTGTCGAAAAACTATGCCTTTGCCCTCATCGGGCGTCTTTATGGCAAGGAGACTGCCTTTCGTGTTCTACAGATGACCGAAGAAGTTGAGAATCTAGGTGGACTTACCACGACGATTGCTGCCTCGGTTGCGCTTTACTATCGTGTCGGTCCTCTCGAGATGGCGTGGATTTGCTTCGGGACGTCACTCGCGATGAAGCTCGTCCACATGTTCGGCCTATTTATCCCGCCGATTACTTTTCTTCTGCCCGTGTCGCGTGTTTACAGCTTCGTGGCAGGATACGGCATAATGCTGATTCCTCTCAGTATTATCGCTTACTTCGTCGGAGGTTGGTGGCTCATAGCCGGCATGATCGGTGGCCGCTTAGCTGCCTCAATAATAGGGGGCATTTTAGATATGCTTCACATGCGTCTGACATTTAAGCATACGGGATTTGCATTCACCGCATCGGAGCGGAGTTTTTTTCACGCATACCGATTGTTAGCGAATAGACACGGTGTCACCACTGACTTGAGCGTTACAGATGAGGAGGCATCTCCTTCTTCTTGGATGCCAAGTTATATGGAGCTCGCCATCACATGGCCTGTGGTTGTTTCGCGCTTTACCGAAGAATGAAGAAGAGCCGATCTAGCCTCCACAACCAGCTCTGAGTAGCAAACGCTGCTCTTCGTGCTGACTTCAATCGTTAGGCAATTAATCTATTCATGACACTGAGCCTCGCGTGGGTCCGGCGCGTAAATGAAACCGAGGAGCTAGTTTTCGCCTCGGACAGTCGGCTTCGAAATGGGAAGGCCTGGGATGGCTGTTCAAAGATTTTTCCGCTGCGTAGAGGGGACTGCGCACTCTCTTTCGCTGGCGATACCCAATTTGCCTATCCGATGCTTCACCAAGTCGTGAACGCTGTGGACATGTTCTCGAAAGCACGAAATCGCGCAATGGATATCGGCGCGCTCCGTGGGCACATGGTTCGAATTTTCAACGATATGGAGCATTGGATTCACGACCGCCCGCGTAGTAAGGCCATGAGGGAGATTCCGGATATCGTATTCGTCTTCGGCGGCTATTCATGGGCCACTGCCGACTTCAGGATTTGGACGATCTACTACAAGCCGTCAGCGTCTGCCTTTACCTTTCATACTCCACCCCTCTGGCACGGAAACAAGCTAGCCATGGCTGGTAATGCACTACCCGAGTTCAAGTCGCGACTCTACCGGCTTCTTAAAGGTAAGGGGAAGACCAAGAAAGACGGATTCGATTATGAACCGTTCGAGGTATTGCGAGACATGATTCGAAATAAGAGCGACCCAGCGATTGGAGGGGCTCCAGCGCTTTTGAAGGTCTACAAGCACTCAAATACTATGCCATATTCCGTAATGTGGCCCGATACTGCTGCGGGAAGAGCGACCATTTTGGGACGCCCTTTGTTGGACTACGAAACCACTTCATATCTGCGATTTGACCCTGATGCCCTACAAACTATCGAGAACGCCTAACAAGTAGGAATGAGAAGGCGCCAGAGCCAACGCGCTTCGCGGGTGGCTCAGCATAAACCTTAGCAAAAGCACCCTGCCGGATTTGCAGTGATCACCCGGCCAGAATGCTGCGCAGCTTGGCGCAGACCGCCGTGTTCCCCGCCACGTATTGGACGCGGGCGGACTTGACGGAGAACTCGCGGAGCGGGAACGGCGAGCCGTTGAGATAATGTAGCTCGGCGCCGGCCTCGCCGATCATCGCGGCGGCGGCGGCGATGTCCCACACGCGGTTGTTGTGCTCGACGACGCCGTCGAGGTGCCCGGTGGCGCAGTAGGCGAGGTGCAGGGCGCTGCTGCCGAGGCCGCGGATCTTGAAGTTCTCGATCAGGCGCTTGCCCTGCGCGGCGTAGACCTTCTCCACGGGGCTGTGGAAGCCGATGAGGCTCTGGCCGTCGGGCGGCGCCTGCGAGGCGCGCGCGGGGGTGTCGTTCTCCCACACGCCGCGGCCGGGGCCGCCGTGCACGAGCGTGCGGCGCGAGAGGTCGTAGATGACGCCGTAGACGGGCACGCCGTCCTCCAGCAGGGCGAGCGAGATGGCCACGTAAATGATGCCGCTGGCGTAGTTGTTGGTGCCGTCCACCGGGTCGAGCAGCCAGCAGTGGCGCGAGGTCACCGGCACGGGCTTCTCCGACGGCGCCAGCTCCTCGCTGAAGAACTGGTCCGCCGGGAACTCCGCCGCAAGCGCGCGCTGGATGTTCTCGGAGATGGCGACGTCCACCGGCGTCACCTTGGTGCCGTCGTGCTTGAGGTGCGCCTTGGCCCGGCCGAACTCGCGGTGCAGCATCGCCGCCTCCGCCAGCACGGCGCGCTTGGCCACGGCGATGCGGTTCTCGATCTGGGTGTTATTGACCACGGATTACACTGATGGACACGGATACAGAAAGAGAAAGTCCTATCTGTGCTATCCGTGAAATCCGTGGTTAAAAAATATTCCGGCAATGCAATGCCGGCTCATTCATAATCATACAGTTTCGGGTCGCGCGTGGGCGGGGGGCGGCGGGCCTTGAGCCTGCCGCGGGGTTCCCTGGGGTCCTTGGGCTTCGGCGCCGGCGGACCGTCGCCGTAGGGGTCGTCCCCGCCCGGGCCGCCCAGGGCGTCGCCCATGCTGTCCTCGAGCGAGTCCGGATCGGCGCCCTCCTCGAGCTTGCGCATGGCCTCCTCCATCGGCTCGTCGAACTTCTCGCCGGTCAGCTCGCCCATGCGGCGCATCATGCGCGCCATGGCCTTGGGGTCGTTCTCATCCACGTTCGAGAACTCGCGCTCCATCTCCGTCATGGCCGCCTCCATCCTCGACTCGGTCATGCCGGGCGGCAGGTCGTCGCCGGTGGCGGCCTCCGCCGGGGCGGGCTCCTTGGCGCGGCCGGTGACGGCGAACTTCGAGACCACCTTCAGCATGCGCGCCTTGGGGTTGTCGGGGCACTTCGGCACAAGGCGCCCCTGCGCGAGCGTCTTCGCGTAGAACGAGTAGATGCGGTTCGTGTCGGGACTGTAATACTCGTAGATCGGCATGAACGGGGATTATTTAACCACGGATTGCACGGATGGGCACGGATGCAAGCCTGCTGAATACTCCTATCCGTGATAATCAGTGGAATCCGTGGTCAACCAAGTTCTGCGACGACGCCATCAGTCTCGTGAGCCGGAACCACCTAATTGATGGCCGTGCTTCACGGCGGGCTGCTTGCCGGTGTTGAGCTTGTCCAGCACGGCGGCGAGCCGGCGCTTCCTGTCCTCGGTCTCGCCGAACATCTCGAGCTGCGCGGGGCGGTCCTCGATGCCGGAGAAGCGCACGCTCACCAGCCGCAGCGGCCGGCGCCGGGCCCAGGCCTCCTTCAGCAGCGGCCCGACCAGCGGGTAGAACGACGCCTCGAGGTCGCTCGCGTCGGCGAGGCTGCGCCCGCAGGAGCTGTCCTCCATGCCGGGGTAGCGCACCTTCACGGTCATGGTGCGGGCGCGCTTGGCGTCGGCGCGGATCGCGGGCATCAGCTCGTCGATCATCCGCTTCGCGATGCGCTCGATCTCGGCGAAGTCCCCGATGTCGTGCCCGAAGGTCTCCTGGGTGGAATACGACTTGGCGTCCTCGTGGTCGGTGTGCACGGGGCGGTCGTCCTCGCCGCGCGCCATCGGGAGCACCTCGCGCCAGAAGCTCCCGAACAGCGCCTCCAGCTCGTGCTCCGGGCGCGCGAGCACGTCGCGCACCTGCCGGATGCCCGCGGCCTCCAGCTTCGCCTCGCTCTTTTTGCCCACGCCGGGGAGCACGCCGACCTTGAGCGGCGCGAGGTAGGCGGCCTCGTGGCCCGGCGGCACCACGGTGAAGCCGCGGGGCTTGTGCGCCTTCGAGGCGATGGCGGCGACGAGCTTGTTGGTGGCGATGCCGAAGGACACGGTGATCTGCAGCTCGTCCTGGATGCGCCGCTGCAGGCCGCGCACCCGGCGCTCGATGTCCTCCGCGGTCTTGAAACCGCAGGGCGCAAGGTCGAGGTAACCCTCGTCGATGGAGTTGCGCTGCACGAGCGGCGTCAGCGTCTCGCAGAGGTCGAACATCCGGCGCGAGACCCTGCTGTAGAGCCCGGAGGTGTGCGGCAGGAGGATGAGGTCAGGGCAGACCTTGAGCGCCAGCTTGGTCGCCATCGGCGTGTAGACCCCGCAGGCGCGGGCCTCGTAACTGGCCGAGGAGATGATGCCGCGCTCGCGGCCGCCGACGGCGGTCTTCTGGCCGCGCAGTTCCGGCTTCAGCGCCAGCTCGCACGCGACAAAGAAGGCGTCGGCGTCGAGATGGACGATGGTGGGCAAAGCCGGTATCGTTTTGCTGGCGGGCAGGCTGCGCAAAGAGGCCACGCGCGCAATCTGCGCCGTGGCTCCGGAAAGTAAAGTTCCGCAGAGCTAGCTCCGGAGCATGGTGCAGGCGGCAGGCCTCCGGGATGTGGGAGCGACCTTGGTCGCGACAGTCGCGTGCAAGCACGCTCCCACAGCCAGGCCAAGGCGAAGCCGGCTACGCGAAATGAATCCAAAGGTATGTCAACCTGCGGATGTGATGCTCAGTCGATCGGCAGGCGCTTTTTCCAATTCCGCACCGGGCCGGCCTCCCGCTCGATCAGCTCGAGGAGCGGCTCCAACGCGGTCTCGGCGGACACGACGATGAGTTCCTTGCCCGTGCAGACCGCGACGCAGAGCTTCAGCAGGTCGCCCTCGTCGCAATCCTCGGGGATGTAGACCGCGACGGACTCCTTGGACTCGCTGACGCGCACGAGGCGGGTGAAACCGCGCTGCGCCATGCGGGCGTCCGCCTCGTTGAGCCAGTCGCCCGTGAACTCGGCGCGCTCGCCGCGGGGCAGCTGGTAGACGCCCACGCTGGCGGAGCGCACGGCCCGGAGGGCGAGGTGGGCCTCGTCGGGCACCTCGGGCACGAAGCGGAGGGCGGCGCGCGTCATGGCCATGGCCGCGGGACGCACGCTCACCTGCACCTTGGTGCTCCAGTCGCGGCCGGAGGCGCCCATCACCTGCCGGCGGATCATCGCGGCGTTGGAATCGAGGAAGAAGAAACTCGCGACGAACGCGCCGACGACCAGCACCGAGGCGCCCATCCAGAGGAGGAGCCCGAGGAGGATCTTTTTCCCGAGGGACATCCGCTGGGGCTGGGTGCCGGGGGTGCTCATGGTCGTTCGCGGTTGAAGGTGGCGGCGGGGCTCAGTTCTTGCTCGAGACCTTCACCTTGACCTTGCGGAGGGGCTCGATGTCGAGGTTCTCGGCGAGCTTGGCGAGCTGCTCGGCCTCGATGCGGCCGACGACGTTGACGAAGACGGCCTCGCCGCCCTTGTCCATGACGGTGACGACCAGGCCCTCGATGGTCTCGTCGGCGTTGAGCTTGGTGAAGACGGCGACGTCATCGCCCTTGTCCTGCGCGGTGACGATGCGCTCCCAGCCCTTGCCGGCCAGCTCCTCGCGGACGCTGTTCATGCGGGCGAGCGTCTCCTCGCGGTTCCGGTCGTTCGTGCCGAAGACGTTGACGCGGACGTGCTTGATGTTGGCGAGCAACTCGGCGGCCTCGGGCTCCTGCTTGGCGGAGACCTTGGCGGCGAACTTGATCAGCGCGCTCGGGACGTTCACCTCGACGAAGGTCTCGCCCTTCTCGGCGGTGAATTTGCCGAAGTCGACGTAGCCGGGCTCGTTCTTGACGTTGGCGAAGGCGGAGGTGGCGAGGACAAGGGCGGCAACGGCCGCGGAGGTCTTGAGCAGGTTTTTCATGGAATCGGGTCGGGTTGAAGGTGACGGGTTGCCTTCAACACCCGGTTCCGGCGGCGAAGTTGCGGATTTCTTGCTGCTGGTAGGGCGAGTCCTCCGGACGAGCCGCAGAACGACAACCGGTAAAACGGCTCGGCGAGGACGCCTCGCCCTACCCCTGCCCGTGCCGTTTCCCCCACTCCCCCAGGGCCCGGCCGGTCAACGACTCCGTGGCCGCCTCGATCCCCTTCCGGGGGCCCTCGTAGACGATGCGGCCGCCCTCCGGCCCGCCCCCGGGCCCGAGGTCGAGCACCCAGTCGGCGAGGTTGATGACGTCGAGGTTGTGCTCGATCACGACGAGGGTGTTGCCCGCGTCGCGCAGCTTGAAGAGCAGGTCCATGAGGCGCTGGATGTCGGTCCAGTGCAGGCCGGTCGTGGGCTCGTCGAGCAGGTAGAGCGTGCGGCCCTGCTCGCGCTTGCTCAGCTCGAGCGAGAGCTTCAGGCGCTGCGCCTCGCCGCCGGAGAGCGTGGTCGCGGACTGGCCGAGCTGCAGGTAGCCGAGGCCGACGGCGTCGAGCGTGGCGAGTTTCTCCGCGATCCGCGGCTGGAGGCGGAAGAGCTCCATCGCCTCGCGCACCGTCAGGCCGAGCACGTCGGCGATGTTCCGCCCGTGGAAGCGCACCTCGAGCGTCTCGCGGTTGAAGCGCCGCCCCTCGCAGCTGGGGCACGGCGCGTAGGCGTCGGCGAGGAACTGCATGTCGAGCTTGATCTGGCCGTCGCCCTGGCAGCGCTCGCAGCGGCCGCCGCGCACGTTGAAGCTGAAGCGGTTCGCCTTGTAGCCGCGCACCTTGGCCAGCGGCACCTTGGCGAAGAGGTCGCGCAGCAGGTCGAGCAGGCCGACGTAGCTGGCGGGGTTCGACCGCGGGCTGCGGCCGATGGGCTCCTGGTCGATGATCACGCACTTCTCGAAGTGCTCGAAGCCCTCGATGCCGCGGTGCTTCAGCGGCAGCGTCTTCGCGCCGTTCAGCTTGCGCGCGGCCGCCGCGGCGAGGATGTCGTTCACCAGCGTGCTCTTGCCCGAGCCGGAGACGCCGGTCACGCAGGTCAGCAGGCCGACGGGGAAACGCGCGGTGAGCTTGCGCAGGTTGTGCGCCTCGGCGGCCTTCACGGTCAGCCAGCGGTCGTCGGGCGCGAGGGTCCGGCCCTCCTTCTCGACGCGGAGCCTGCCCGCGAGGTATTGCCCGGTGCGGGAGTCCGGCTTGGCCGCGCAGGCCGCCGACGGGCCCTGGAAGAGGACCTGCCCGCCCTCGGTCCCGGCGCCGGGGCCGAGCTCGAGCAGCTCGTCGGCGGCGCGGATTGTCTCCTCGTCGTGCTCGACCACGAGCACGGTGTTGCCGCGGTCGCGCAGCTCGCGGAGGGTGGCGATGAGACGGCTGTTGTCGCGCGGGTGCAGGCCGATGCTGGGCTCGTCGAGCACGTAGAGCACGCCGACCAGGCCCATGCCGAGCTGCGTGGCCAGCCGCACGCGCTGCGCCTCGCCGCCGGAGAGCGTCGCGTATTCGCGGTCGAGCGTCAGGTAGCCGAGGCCCGTGTCCGCGAGGAACCGCAGCCGCTCGCGGATGCCGTCCACCACCTCGCGCGTCGCGTCCGCTCCGCCCAGCGCGGGCGGCAGCGCCTCCGCGAAGGCCAGCGCCGTGCGGATGTCCAGGGCGCAGAAATCCGGGTAGCTGAGGTAGGACAGGTCTTTGACCTGTCCCGGCTTGATGCCGCAAACCGTGGAACTGGGCAGGTCGGAGACCTGCCCCACGAATACAGCGTTCGACCGCGCGTTCAGGCGTCGCCCGCCGCAGACGCTGCACTCCGCGCTGACCATGAAGCTGGTCAGCCGCGCGCGGAAACCCTCGCTGTCCGTGTGGCGGTAGCTCTCCATCAGGTCGGCGATGACACCCTCGAACGGCAGGGCCTTGGGCGTGCGCATGCGCCGCAGCTTGAAGCTGAACAGCCGCTCGCCCGCGCCGTGGAGCAATTGCCGGCGCGTCTCGGCGGGCAGGTCCTGCCACGGCGTCTCGGGATCGTAGGGCAGCTGGTCGGCGAGCTGCCGCAGGAGGGCGTTGTGCTTGATGATGAGGTTTTTTCCGCCGATGCGCCACGGCTTGATCGCGCCCTCGCGCACGGACTTCGCCGGGTCCGGCACGACCAGTTCCTCGGCGAAGGTCATCTGCCGGCCGAGGCCGCCGCAGGCCTCGCAGGCGCCCTCCTTGTGGTTGAACGAGAAATGCCGCGGCGTCAGCGGCTCGAACACGTCCCCGCAGGTCTCGCAGCACAGGTTCTGGCTGAGCGGGATCTCGCGCCACGGCGCCTCGGCCGACTTCTGCACGAGCACGACGGCCCGGCTGCCGCCCTCCTTCAGCGCCAGCTCGAGCGAGTCCGCCAGCCGGCTGCGCTGCTCCGCCGCCAGCACGAGCCGGTCGACGACGATGTCGACGGCGACCTCCCTCGTGCCGGTCGCGACGAGGTTCGGCTCGTCGAGCGAGCGGATCTCGCCGCCCAGCCGCACGCGCTGGAAACCCCTTTGCCGCAGCCGCGGCAGCTCGTCGCGGAGCACGGCCGGCTTCGCCCGCATCCACGGCGCCAGCAGCACGGCGCGCTCACCCGGCGCGTCGCGGAAGAGCTGCGCGATGCAGTCGTCGAGTGAACGGCGGACGACGCGCCCGCCGTCCTTCGGGCAGCGTTGCTCACCTGCCAGCGCCCAGAGCAGGCGCGCATAGTCGGCGATCTCCGTCA
>Ga0073934_10010731_pt1 | contig 11287 bp, 6 predicted proteins | sample LarsenN4metaG_FD_76834 | JGI IMG/M metagenome (GOLD analysis project Ga0073934, IMG submission 76834) | Hot spring sediment bacterial and archeal communities from British Columbia, Canada, to study Microbial Dark Matter (Phase II) - Larsen... ...
CGAGGCCGTGGGCCACGGCCTGCATCGCCCCGGGCAAGGGTGAATCGTCGAGGATGTCCAGCCCTTGCGCCAGCCGCGAATTGGGTAGGCCGTAGAACAGGTACAGCGCCGCGCCGATGATGAGATAGATCACTAAAATCATCGCCGGAATCGGATCGCCGGTCGCGGCTTTGACGATGATGTCGATGATCAGCGGCGCGGCCATGATACCGGCGAAGATCACGCCTAGCACCGGTATCCATGCCCCGCCCGGCACGCGGAATGGGCGGTGCATGTCGGGTCGGGTCTTGCGCAGCCACAGGACGCTGATGCAGACGATGCCGAAAGCGAAGGCGGTGCCCAGGCTGACCAAATCGCCGAGGATGGTGATGGGCAGCAGCGAGGCGGCCACGGCGATCAGCCCGCCGAGCACGATGGTGCCGATCCAGGGCGTGCGGAATTTCGGGTGCACGGCGGCGAAGCCGCGCGGCAACAGGCCGTCGCGCGCCATGGCGAAGAAGATGCGTGTCTGGCCGTAGGTCAGGATCAGCATCACCGACGACAGGCCAGCGACGGCGCCGATCTTGATGAGGAACGAGAACCACGGCATATCCATCCGGTCGACGGCGATGGCAATAGGCTCTGGCACACCAAGTTCGCGGAAGGGCACGATGCCCGTCAGCACGGCGGCCACCGCCATGTAGATCGCGGTGCAGATGAACAGCGAGCCCAGGATGCCGAAGGGCATGTCTTTTTTCGGGTCGCGCGCCTCGGAGGCGGCGGTCGAGACCGCCTCGAAGCCGACGTAGGCGAAGAAGATAACCGAGGCAGCGCGGAACACGCCCTCCACGCCGTATTTGAAGCCGCCTTCGTTCTCGGGAATGAACGGCGTCCAGTTCTCGGGGTTCACGTAGATCACGCCCACGGCAATGAACGCCAGAAGCACACCGACCTTGATGAACACGATGACGTTGTTGACGGTGGCCGATTCCGACACACCGATCACCAGCAGCGCCGTGACCATCAGGATGCCGACGGCGGCGACGAGGTTGATGTCGGTCGTGGCGCGGAAGGCGAGATGACCGCTCTCGTCGGCGGTCGATTGGATCAGCGACGCGGCGTATTCGGGCGAGATGACGATGCCCAGATCCTTGAGGAAGCTGACGACGTAGCCCGACCAGCCCACCGCCACAGTGGCGGCGGCCACGCCGTACTCCAGCACCAACAGCCAGCCCATGACCCAGGCGAACACCTCGCCCATGGTGGCATAGGAATAGGTGTAGGCCGATCCGGCCACCGGCATGCTCGAAGCCAGTTCGGCGTAGCACAGCCCGGCGAAGGCGCAGGCCGTGCCGGCGATGACGAACGACAGCAGCACGCCTGGGCCCGCGAAGTTGGCCGCGGCGTTGCCAGTCATGACGTAAATGCCCGCCCCGATGATGCAGCCGATGCCGAGGAACACCAGGTTCCACGGCCCGAGCGTACGCTTCAGGCTGTGGCTTTGCGATTCCCGCTGGATTTGATCGATCGATTTTTTCAGGAAAAGGCGGCCCGATTCAGACCCTTGTGCCATGATTGAGATTCCCCTCTGGGCCCCGGCCGTTCCCCAACGGCGAGGGCGCGGTGTCTAGTCTTGCGGGCGACCTTAGAGACACTGCCCTGCCCCCGCAATGGCCTAGGACAAGACCCGGATGCTGCGCTCTTGACAGCGCGCGGGTTTGCGCCGTGGGCCGGTGTGCGCCCGCCAAAATGATCCGGAAGAAATTGCCGCGCGGCGGCGGCAGAGCAGCGCCGACGTCGGAGAGTCTAATATAACCCATTGTTCTATTTACATTTTCCGACGCACTCCCGTGGCATGACCCTTGCATCATGACGACCAAGCGGGGCCGAACGCCCCGAAGCCCAAGGAGTATGTGTGGTCATGTCCGTGATCGACTTTATTTCGGTACGCCGTCATGCCGGACCGGGACTGTCCGAGAGCGCACCGGCGCCAACCGCCGACAAGCCGCGCCCTGCCGCGCCCGCCGTGCTGTCGGCCACGCAGTTCGCCCGCCACATGAGCCAGGTCGCCGAAGACGAGTTGCGCCGCGCCATCAAGCGCCATGTCGACGTCATCGATCCGCGCGAGATGATCGATCTGGCCAAGATGATGGCGGAACTGAAAGCCAAGTACATCGCCCTAACGCTGACCACCGCGTCGAACCGCACGCCCATGACCGACGCCGAGATGGAACAGCTGCGCAGCGCGCGACTGCGCATGCAGGAGTTGGAAGCCGCCTACAACGAGGTCAACGAGGCGGTTGGCGCCCAGTTGGTCGAGGTACGCGGCGTCGCCAAGGACTAGCGCCACGGAATACCGCGACGGCCTACGCCGTCGTGTTTGATGCGGTCCCCTCGCCGTCATTCGCCAGATGCTGGGTTCAAGAGGTGACCACGGGCCCCGGGACCCCGGCCAGAAAGGCCGGGCCGGGGCTTTTTTTCTCATGCCTCCGGCTTATGGCGGGCAACGCACGCCGCGTCTTGATGGACACGCGGGCGGGCCTATGCTCGGCCGCGCGCAGACGATCATCCGTCCCGTTCCGATCCGTCACCAGGGGGAAAGCCCGACATGAGCCAGACCGTTCTCGTCACGGCGGCCAACGGCCGCACCGGCCGCGCCGTCGTCGCGGCGCTGGCCCAGCGCGGCGCGCGCGTGCACGCGTTCGTGCGCAAGGCCGAGCAGGCCGAGGCGCTGAAGGGCCTGGGCGCCACTGAGGTCGCGCTGGGCGACATGCTCAAACCCGAGACCCTTGCCGCGGCAGTGACGGGCTGCGACGCGGCGATACATATCGGCCCGCCGATGCACCCGGACGAGAAACTGATCACCAGCCACGTCGTCACGGCGGCAATGGCTGCCGGCGTCAAACGCTTTGTCTATTACTCGGTCATGCATCCGCTGCGGCGCGAGGTGCCTCATCACGCCCGCAAGCTCGACACCGAGGAGATGGTCATCGAGTCCGGCGTGCCCTACACCATCGTCCAGCCGATCCGCTACATGCAGCATCTGGAGACCATCTGGAAAGAGGTGCTGGCCGGCGGTGTGCACGCCATGCCCTTCAACACTCATGTCAAGTTCAACGTCGCCGATCTGCTCGACCTGGCCGAGGCCGCGGCCCTGGTGGCGCTGACCCCCGGCCATCTCTACGCGACCTACGAATTGGCCGGGCCCGAGGCGTTGAGCCAAGACGACATGGCGGCGATCATCGGCCAGGTGCTGGGCCGGACGATCCGCGCGCGGCACATTCCGCTCGACGAGATGGCGGCCAAGGCCAAGGCCGCCGGCGCGCCCGAACAGCGCATCGAAACCATGCGCAAGATGAACGCCCATTACGACCACAACGGCTTCCTGGGCAACGCCAATGTCCTGCGCTGGCTGCTGGGCCGCGAGCCGACGCGCTTTAAGGCCTATGTCGAGCGTTTGGCCCGCCGCGACGGGCTGATCTAGGGCGGCGCGGCGCAGACCACCCGGTTGCGCCCCTGCTGCTTGGCCGCGTAGAGCGCCTCGTCGGCGGCCTGCGTCAGGGCCAGCGCGTCGCGGAACTGCGGATAGGTGGCCACGCCGCAGCTGAATGTCACTGTGAAGGGGTCGGCATCGGCCTGATGCTCGAGCCCGCCGGCGGCCTCGCGCAGGACATTCATCACCGCGGCGGCCGTGGCTGCGTCGGTGTTGGGCATGACCACCGCGAACTCCTCGCCGCCGTAGCGTCCCACGTAATCCACGCGCCGCAGGCGGTTGCGCAACAGATGAGTGACGCGGACGATGACCTGGTCGCCGACGACGTGGCCGTAGGTATCGTTGACCTTCTTGAAATGGTCGATGTCGACCATGCAGAACGCCACGGGCGCGCCGGTGCGTGCGGCCACGCTGATCTCGCGCTCGAGGTTGCGCAAGATATTGGTGTGGTTCAACAGCCCCGTCAGGCTGTCGCGGTCGGTCAGCTTCTTGAGGTCACGGTAGCGGTTGGCCCGGCTGACGACCGCCGAGACTAGTTGCGCGGGCTGCAACGGCTTGACCAGGAAATCATCGCCGCCGAAGTGCCGCGCCTGCAATTGCAGGTCGAGCCGCGTTTCAGTCGAGAGGAACAGAATCGGCACCGTGGTATAGGCCGGAAATTGGCGCACGATCTGCGCAAGCTCGAGCCCGGTGCATTCGCCCATGTACACGTCCATGAGGATCAGGTCAGGGTCGAACCCCGAAAGCGTGTCGAGCAGCTTCGACGGCTCGCGCACGATGCGCGCCTCCATGCCGGCATGATCCAATGTCATTTGGTAGAACTGGGCCAGATTGCGCTCGTCCTCGGCGATCACCACGCGATACGAGCGTTGCGAATGGGCCTCCTCGAGGGCGGCCACCAGCCTGACCACGTCGGGCGGATCGAACGGCTTGGCAACGAACATGGCCGCGCCCAGCCGCACCGCATCCAGGCGGTCGGCGAACCCAGCGTGCGCGCTGGCGACGATCAGCGGCAGCCGCGCCACCGCGGCGCTGCGCCGCACGGCCCGCAGATGCCGATCTCCGGCGGAGAGATCGGCGAACAGCACCGCCGGCGCGCCGTGCAGCACGACGGCCGGAACGGCTGCATAATCGGCGGCGATGTCGCAGGCGTAGCCGAACTTGACGATGGCCTCGCGCAGGCGCTCGCATTCAGGGTCGTCGGGCGGGCCGGCGATCAGGACGCGGATGGCGGCCGTCTCGGCCGACAGCGGTTGGCCGGCCACCGTCAGGTCTTCCAGCGAAATCGGCACCCGCGGCGTGGCGGCCGCCTGTTCCAGATCCTGCACCAGCAGTTCGATCTGGGCGATCTCTTCGCGGGTCAAGGGCTGGTTCTGTTCGAGCAGCAGCCGGAACAGGCCGTCCAGCGGCGCGGCGGCGGTGCTGACTTGCGGGAAACCGAAGCTCTTGCCCGATCCAGCCAGAGCATGGACAATATCGTGGATGCCAAGCAGCGCCGGCCGCGCCGCATCGAGCGGCGCGCCCTTGGCGATTGGCGCCCAGGCGCGCCGCACCTGGGCGATGCGCGGAGCCAGGCTCTCGCCGAACTCGTTGCCGAGGGCGTTGAGCCGCGCCAAGATCCCCTCGGGCGGCGGCCGTTCGGCGGTGGACACGGGCGGAACCGACATGGGCGTTGTCCGCAAGACCAGGCAAGCCCCCGACAGTGCGGTGCGCCGGCGCAGGCGTCAACCGCCAAGCGTCGGCCGGACGCGGCGGCCGTGGTCCAGCGGCCTTGATGCAGGGCCGCGCCGGCGCGATATCAGGGGGCGTCGCCAACCGAAGGGGAGAGACCGACATGCGCTATCCTGAATTGACTATCATTGCCACCGCGGCCCTGCTGGCGGGAACCGCAGCCGGCGCCGAGCCGCCCAAGCCGACTTGGTCGCAAGAGGTGACCGAATGCGACCGCCAGGCCTCGCACGGCGAGGACCCGTGGCATGTGGCGCCGGGCAAGGAGCGCAACGAGATCAACTTCGCCACTGCCATCCCGGCCTGCCTCGAGGCCCTGAAGAAAGACCCCGATAACCCGCGCCTCAACTATCAGATGGGCCGGCTCTACGGTTACAGCGGCCAATGGGAGAAAGGCATGCCCTACCGCATGAAGGCGGTCGAGGCGAAGTACCCGCAATCGCTGTTCGTGATCGGCTGGCTGTACCTGACCGGCCAGACCATCGACAAGAAGGACCCGTGCAAGACCGTCGGCATGTGGCGCGAAGCGGCCAAGTTGAACCGTCTGGCCGCCCAGGTGGCGCTACCGCACTACTACAAGCAGGGCGCCTTTCAGGCTTGCGGCGTCGAGATTCCTGCCGCCGAGATGCTGGGCTACCTGGACGCGGCAGCCAAGCAGACCAACGGCGACTTCTACACCGAGCTGCTGATCGCAGAACTACGCGCCGATCTGACGAAGTAACAGGCGCTGCGGGCCCGTGCTGTCGGCGCGCCGATGACGGCGGTACGTGCTCGGCGGCGCAGGCCCGGATTGACCCGGACTTGTCCATGCACAAGTGCTCGGAACAGGTGCTCAGAACGTGCCGCGCAGGCGTACGCCGAAGAAATGGCTGGGCTTCTCGACGCGCGACTCGATGCTGCTGACGCGCCCCCCCGCCTGGCCGCCGGGGCCGAATAGGATGCGCTGACGGGTATTGCTAATGCGGAAGGCGTTGCCGTTGAACAGCCGCAGCACCAGCCCGCGGCCGACCTGCTTCTCGACGAAGAAGCGGGCGTCGCCGCCGGTGGTGCGCCGGTCGACGCGCGCGATGTCGCTTTGGATGAAGGGCCCGTTGTGGGTGTACTCCATGCCGTAGGCCAGGCCCCAGGCCTGGATGTCGTGGCGGAAGTTGAAGGTGGCCTCGTAGCGCGGCTGTAGGCCGAAGCGGCGCTTGCGGCCGGTGAAGGCGTCGCGCACCTGGGAATCCTGTAAAAGATAGGTACCGCCGATGACGCCATCGAACAGGCCCAGCTTGGCCAGCTTCAGGCTGCCTTCGACGCGCACGCCGTAGCTGTGGCCGTTGCCCAGATTGCCGGGCCCCGAGACGTTGGGTCCCAGCGGCACGCGGTCGTTGACGTCGTTGACGCGCTTATAGATGCCCTTCAGCTGAACCAGGCCGGCCTCGTTGGGCAGGCGGTACTCGTTGCCCAACTCGAACACCCAGGCCTTCTCGGGCACCAGGTTGGGATTGCCCGCCACCAGCTCGTCGTCCTCGCGGATGAAGCTGGCGGCGAAGTCCTCGAAGGTCAGCTGACCCACGTCGCGCACGAACGAGAAAAACACGCGGTTGGCGGGCGAGGTGTTGTACCAGGCGTTCAGGCTGGGCTTGACGAACTTGAACGTACGGCGCTCCGCCACGTCCCGGCCGCTCTGGTCGAGCCACGAGAACTCCGCCGCCAGCCCGGGCTCGATCTCGAGGTGCGACGCGGGGCGCCAGCTGTAGGTCGAGAACGCCTCGATGCGGTCCTCGGCGATCCGGGTGTCGCTGTTGAAGACGCGGATGTCGACACGGCGACCGTTGACCAGGCTGAAAAAATCGAGGTCCTTGTCGAGGGTGGTGCGCGCCGCCTCGACGCCGAATTCCAGCTCCTGCGTCTTGGTCAGGTCAGTCTGGACGGTGCCGCGCAGAATCTTCTCGGTGCGGGTTTCGTCGCGGGCATCGCCGCCGAACTGCTGCGATCCGAAATCGAACAGGGTGAACAGCTCGCTGTCGCGTACGATGTGGTTGCGGTTGAAGACCGCCAGCCCCAGGAACTTCGAGCGCGACCCGAACGGCCTGACGTAGTCGCTGGTCACCTCCAGCTTGGCGTCATGGCCCTTGGTGCGATCCTCGATGGCGAACACCGGCCGCTCGCCCGCAGGCGTGACGCCGAACAGCCGCGAGATATCGGTGTCCTCCTGCGGGTAGTACAGGGCGAAGGTGGCCACCTGCAGGCTCTCACCTCCCGGGAAGGCGTAACTCAGTCGGGCCCGCCCGGTGTATTCCTGCCGATCGCGCGCGCGGATTTCATCCAGCCGCCCGGTCGGCTGCCCTGTGCCCGAGACGATCGTGTCGGTCACGTCGGCGGGCTGCAGGCGCGCCCGGGTCTCTATGCCCATGGTCGCGCTCCAGGGTCCGGTCTCGACGCTGTACGACAGCTGGCCGCTGGGATGCGCCTGGCCGGTGCTGATGATGATGAAGCCTGCGGCGAATGCGCCCGAGCCGGCGCCCTGGTCGGTGCGCAGCACGATATTGACCACGCGGCCGCCCACGGCGGCATCGAGCTCCTTGACGTTGCCGCTGATCACCTCGACGCGCAGCACCTGGCTGGCTGGGATGCGCTCCAGATAGTCGGCGACGTCACTGTCCTTGCCGGTCGAGCGCCGGCCGTTGATCATGATCTGGTCGGTGTCCGAACGCAGGCCGCGCTTGGCCTCGGCGGCCTGCACACCGACGGACACGACCACGCCGGCCATGCCGGGGATGCGGTCGAGCATGTCGCGGGCCGTCACCACGCCGTAGGCCCGGAAAAAATTCTCGTCATAGATGGTCACGCCCGAGGCCGGTGCCGACGATGCCGATGGGGCCGCCGGTGGCGGGCCGACTTGGGCATGGACCAAGGGCACATCCCACGCCGCGGCCGCCAGCACCGCCCCTGCCACAAACCGCCCTAACCCCGAACCCATCAGGATGCCCAACTCCGCCGCGCCGGCCCTCCGATCCCCCGGGCTCGGAACGAATTTCCGCCTGAATGACGGTAGGGCAATGACATGTCCTCCGACAGGCCTGCAAGAGCAGATATTCGTTCTAAGAACACCGACGGCTCTGCCATTCGCCTACAGCACGCCGCGCAGGTTGACGCCGATCCAGCGCCCCCAGGTCTGGGTTTCACGCTCGCGCCGGCCGATGCGGCCGTCGATGGCGTTGACCAGAAAGCCGGCGCGGTCCTTGGTGGTCTTGCGGTTGAGCGCGTTGCCGATGGTGGCATTGAACGCGATCCGCTCGCTGAAGCGGTAGTCGTAGGTCAGCGTCAGGTTGCCCTGCTCGCTCAGGCGTTCGGTCTCGTCCAGGTCGAAGTTCGTCTGCCGGCCGTTTTTGCTGTACTGGATGCCGAAGGTAGAGCTGATCGCCGGCACGTCGTGCTTGTAGTTCAGGTTCCACTCGTAGCGCGGCTTGTCGGAGAACGCGCGCTTGCGTCCGTTGAAGGGGTCCGTCACCGAGGTGTCGCGCCATAGGATGGAGTTGGTCAGGACCGCATTCCATAGGCCGAGTTTCGCGAGTTGCAGGCTCGCCTCGGCCTCGGCCCCCGCCTCGCGCCCGTCGCCGATGTTGCCCGGCTGCGATATGATACCGTTGAACGACGTGATTTCCGACACGTCTTGGACCTTGCGGTAAAACGCGCGCAGCGTCACCACGCCGGCCTCGGCGCCGAAGCGGCGCTCCCAGCCCAGTTCGACGTCCCAGGATTTCTCGGGCAGCAGGTTCGGGTTGCCGGCGTCCAGCTCGGCCTCATCCGCGGTGATGGTGGCGATGAATTCGAGAAAGTTGAGTTGGGTCACGTCGCGCTTGATCGAGCCGAACAGCTTGTTGTGCGCATTGAGCGTGTAGAAGGCGTTGAACGACGGCTTGACGTAGAACAGCGAGCGGCGGCTGTCGACGTCGCCGCGCTGTTTCAGCCGTGACACCTCGGCGGCCAGACCGGTTTCGATCTGCCAGTCCTGGCCCAGCGACCAGCGGTGCGTCACGAACGGCTCGGCCCGGTGCTCGATGATGCGCGAGTTGGAGTTGAAGATCGGCACCGTCACGAACCGCCCGCCCGACAGCACCTTAAGGTCGAAGCGCGTGCGCTGGGTGTTGATGACACCCTCGACGCCGCCGTCCACCGCGTGCGGCGGCGCCGGCACCCAGGTGTAAGTGCCGCGCAGCACGCTCTCCGTCTTCAGGTCGTTGCGGTTCTCGCGCAACGTCTCGAAGTCGTTGGCGGCGAAGATGTCCCGCACGTTGCGGTCCTTCTTCTCCTTGTCGCGGTTGTAGAAGGCGATGGCCGTGAACTTGTCGGTCTCGCCCACCGGGAACTCGTAGTCGAGGCTGAGCTCGCCCACGTAACGGTCGCGGTCGTCGTCCTCGAGCCGATCGAAGATCTCGATACGCACCGGGCGCGCGAGGTCGAAGCCATTCTCGCGCTTCTCGCGGTAGTTGATGATGTACTGCGCCAGCGCGTTGAACTGCAGCTGCGAGGCATCGTCAAACGTCATGTCGACGGTGCCCTTCAGCGTGGTCGTCTGGACGGTGGTCTGCTCGGTGTCGCGCACGTCCAGCGTCGGCCGGCCGGCGGCGTCGGTGGTGATCTCGGTGCGCTGCCACGGCCGATAGCGCGGGTCGCTCTGCAGCGAGATGCTGTAGTTCAGATCGGGCTTGGTGAAGTTGTAGGCGTACAGCATGGCCGGTCGGAGCGAGCCGTCGCGGTAGCGGGCAAAGCCGGCGTTGTAGGTGAAGCTGCCGCGGCCGTCGTCCTTGAGCACGATGTTGATGATGCGCTTGCTGGTAGCCTCAAGCTCGCCGACGTTGCCGCGGATGACCTCGATGCGCTCGACCTGGGCCGCCGGCAGCCGTATCATGGCGCCGAAGCTGTCGTTGTCCTTGCCGCTGATCTGCTTGCCGTTGATGAGGTAGGTATCCTCGTTGCCGCGCAAGCCGCGACGCTCCTCTACCGGGCGCAGGAAACCGCCGCCGCTCAAGCCCGGAATGCGGTCGAGAATGTCCTGCAGCGTCACCGGCCGGCTGTCGGCGAAGTCCTTGGCCTCGTAGACCAGCACGTCGGGGCGTTGGCCCGCCGCCGGGTCTTGCGCATGGCCAAGGCCCACGCCCGTCAGCACCACCGCCATGGCGTAGCCCGCGATATGGAACAGCTTTGACCCCAAAGACGCCCCCGCAACCGGAAGCTGTCTTTAGTCTGCCGGCCGACTGAAAGTCTAGCGTTGGTTTAGCGTTTCTTCTCGAAGCGGACGAGGTCTTCGTAGGCGCGGGTGGCAAACACCTTGCCCTGGTCGGGCCGCGGCGAATATTGCGCGTCGAAATCCGCGGTCGGGTTGCTGGCCAGGAACTCAGCCAGGGATTTGCCGGCGCGGATGGCCCGCGTGGTGCGCCGCTCCATCTCCTCCAGCATGGCGATGCTGGCCTTAAGCTCCTCGGGGTTCGACAGGGCGCCGTGGCCGGGGATGATCTGGGTCTCGGCGGTGGTCGCCGTCAGGATGGTCTTGCGCGCCTTGATCAGGCCGCGCAGCGTGCCGCCGCTGGCGGTGTCGACGAACGGATAGGTGCCGCGCGTGTACACGTCGCCGGTGTGGACGACGTTGGCTTCCTTGAACACGATCATGATGTCGGTGTCGGTGTGCGCGTCGGGCAGATGGACCATCTCCATCGTCAGACCGTTGGCGCGCAGCGTGCCGGTCGCGCCGATCATCAGCACCGGCAACGCGGCCGTCGGCGAGGGCTCAAAGCTCATGTTCATGGCCGGCATGGTCTGAGGCGTCGACATGCGCTTGAACGTGTTCTCGTGCGCAACGATGCGCACGCCCGCCTTGCCGAAGCCTTCGTTGCCGCCGGTGTGATCGAAATGCCAATGGGTGTTGACGGCATAGACGATGGGCTTGTCGCTGATCGCCCTGGCCGCCGCCGTCAGCCGCTCGACCATCTCGGCGAACTGGGTGTCCACCAGCACGACGCCGTCGGCGCCCGTCGACACGCCGACGTTGCCGCCGGCGCCCATGAACATGAGCTTTGAGCCCTCGCCGACGGCCGCGTTGCC
>Ga0073934_10010732_pt1 | contig 11286 bp, 9 predicted proteins | sample LarsenN4metaG_FD_76834 | JGI IMG/M metagenome (GOLD analysis project Ga0073934, IMG submission 76834) | Hot spring sediment bacterial and archeal communities from British Columbia, Canada, to study Microbial Dark Matter (Phase II) - Larsen... ...
GAGCGCCTGGTGGACCGCGTGGGCACCTTCCCCATCGCCACCCAGGGCGGCCCGGCGCGCGCGGTGCTGTACGCGACGCCCTTCGACGACGTGCAGCACATGGCCCTGGTGTTCGGCGACGTTGGCGGCAGCCGGGAGGGCGGGGGCCGGGAGGGGGGCGAGGGGCGCGAGGTGACCGTGCGCATCCACCGCGAGGACGTGCTGGGCGACGTGTTCGGCCAGCGCTCCGGCCCCGACGCCACGGTGCTGGCCCGCGCCATCGAGCGCCTGGGCAGGCAGGGGCGGGGCGTGCTGGTCTACCTGCGCGAGGGATCGGCCGGGGTGCCGGCGGCCGCGGCCGCCAAGGGCGAGGCCGAGGCGCAGCAGTGGCGCGAGATCGGCATCGGCGCCCAGATCCTGCGCGACCTGGGGGTGTCCACGATCCGCCTGCTGGCCACCCACCGGCGCCACTATGTGGGCCTGTCCGGGTTCGGCATCGCCATCGCCGCGACCGAGTACCTGGAGGGCGACGAGGGCCCCGCTTGAGCGGCGGGGCCGCAACGGCCGTCAACCCCTCGGCCTGGACGCAGTACCCGGTCGGCGCCTGGCTGGCCGAGCACGGCGGGCAGCGCCTGGACCTGGGCCAGCTGATCGGCGGCCTGTGCGACCGCCTGCTGGCCGAGCGCGTGCCGCTGTGGCGCGTGGTGGTGGGCGTGAACTCGATCCACCCCGAGGTGGCGGCGCGCTCGGTGGTGTGGGAGCGCGGCAAGCAGGGCGTGGTGCGGCGCGACTTCAGCTATTCCATGCGCGATGCGGACACCTACGTCCAGAGCCCGGTCAGGCTGATCCACGAGGGCGCGGGCGCCATCCGCCGCCGCCTGGAGGGGCCCGATGCCCAGCTCGACTTCCCCGTCCTGAAGGAGCTGGCCGGGAAGGGCGCAACCGACTACGTCATCATGCCGATCCTCTACACCACGGGGCGGATCAACTTCATCTCGTGGACGTCGGACCGGCCGGGCGGGTTCTCGAAGGCCAACCTGACGCTGCTCTACGACCTGCTGCCGCTCATCAGCCTGCGCGTGGAGATCGCGGCCGGGCTCGACAACATCGCCACCATGCTGAACGTCTACCTGGGGCGCGAGCCGGCCAAGCGCGTGATGGCGGGAACCGTGCGCCGCGGCGAGGTGGAGACGATCCGCGCCGCGGTGTGGGTGAGCGACCTCAGGAACTTCACCTCGCTTTCCGACCGGCTGCCGGCGCCCGAGGTGGTGCGCCTGCTGGACACCTACTTCGAGCTGGCGGCCCGGCCCATCGAGGACGGCAAGGGCGAGATCCTGAAGTTCATCGGCGACGGCATCCTGGCGATCTTCCCCGTGGACGGCGACGAGCGCGTGGCGTGCCGCACGGCGCTGGACGCGGCGACCGCCCTGCTCGACGCGCTGGACGCCGAGAACGCGAGGCGGCGCGAGGAGGACAGGCCCGACATCCGCTGCGGCGTCGGCCTGCACCTGGGCGACGTGCAGTACGGCAACATCGGGGCGCGCGAGCGGCTGGACTTCACGGTGATCGGCCGGGCCGTGAACGAGGCCAGCCGCGTGGAGGCGCTGTGCAAGGTGCTGGGCCGCCGCATGCTGGCGACGGGGGCCTTCGCCCGCGCCGTGGGGCTGAACAGCCTGGTCTCCTGCGGCGTGCACGCGCTGCGCGGCGTGCGCGAGCCGCAGGAGATCTTCGGGCTGAGGGAGTAGCCGCCCTCAGCCCATCGTCACGGCGACCTGGGAGCCGGCGCGGACGAAGCCCCAGTAGTCGGCGGGGCGGGCGCCGGCGAACTCCTGGAACGCCCTGTGCTCGCCCTCGCGCCAGCCGGGGAAGTTGAAATACTCGTCGAAGACGATGACGGTGCCGGGCACGATGCGCGGGGCGAGGGCCTCGAGCACCGTGACGGTCGAGCTGTAGAGGTCGCAGTCGACGTGCAGCAGGGCCACGGGGCCGGGGTGCGCCGCCAGGAAGCCGGGCAGGGTGTCCTGGAACAGCCCTTCGACCAGGCTGACGTGGGCTCCCAGATCGGCGGGCGGGCGGACCTGGCGGAAGGCACCCTTGGCGAAACCGGTGCGCCAGTCCTCGGGCAGGCCCTGGAAGCTGTCGAAGCCCGCGATGGGGCGGGACGTGGCCTCGGCCAGCACGCGCAGCGAGGTGCCGGCGCCGACGCCGAACTCGAGGACCAGGCCCTCGGCGGGCGCGCGGGCGACGGCGGCGCGCAGGAGCTCGGCACGGGTCTCGAACGCCTGCGCCCGCAGCATGGCCTCGGCGTAGAACCGGGCGCTCTCGTAGGTGGCGATGACGCTGGCCATCTTCAGGATATCCAGGTTCTCGCGCCAGGCGTTGAACACCCCGGCGTCGGCGGCGCGCGCCACCAGCGCGAACAGCTCGTCCTTGGACAGCGTCGGTCCCACCGGCACCTCCCGCACCGTCGGCCCGGCGCCGCTTCTTGTGGCGGCGCGCCCGGGCCGCGGGCATGGTAGCGGGGCAAGCCCGCCCCGCGCGAACGGAAAGGACGATGGCCCCGCACCCGGCGCTCGACATGGCGCTACGCGCCCTGAAGGACGGCCGCGACGAGGAGGCGGCACGGAGCCTGGCCGGGTTGCTGGCGGCGGAGCCCGACAACCCGGACGCGCTGTACCTGATGGCGAGCGTCGCCACGCGGCGGGGCGAGCGCGCGGAGGCGGCGCGGATGCTGGAGCGGGCCGTGGCGCTGCGCCCGCGGGCGGCGGAGTTCCGCAATGCGCTGGGCAACGCCTGCGTGGCGCTGGGGCGGACCGACGACGCCATCGCCGCGTACCGCGCCGCGGTGGACCAGGATCCGGCGCACTTCGTGGCGCTGAACAACCTGGGGGCGGCGCTGCGCCGCCGGGGCGCGCTGGCCGAGGCCGTGCAGTGCTGGCGGCAGGCGACCCTGCTGAAGCGGGGATCGCCGTGGCATCGGCCGCCGGGTAGCCCGGAGCCCGCGCGTGCGGCAGAGCGCCTGCCGACGTTCACGCACGCCTCGGCCCACAAGCTGCGCCACGACGTGGAGCAGTTCCGCCACCTGCGCGACGCGGGCCTGCTGCCGCCGGCGTTCGAGCCCACGATCGCGGCCTTCGAGGCGGCGCTGGCCGCGTTCGAGGCCGCGCCGCAAGGGCCGCTGCTGCGGCCGCTGGACCACGCGCGCATGCCGCTGCTGGCGGCGGCCTACAACCGGCTGGTCTTCTGGCGCGACGAGCCGGCGCTGGCGGAGGGTGCGCTGGCAGGGGACCTGCCGGTGGCGGCGGTGGAGGAGGCGTGGGCCGCCTCGGGCCCGGGGATCGTGCATGTCGACGGGCTGCTGCGGCCCGCGGCGCTGGCGGCGCTGCGCCGGTTCTGCCTGGAGGCGACCGTGTGGTTCGACGTGCGGCACAGCGGCGGGTACGTGGGCAGCTACATCAACGAGGGGTTCAACGCCGGCCTGCTGCTGCAGATCGGCGAGGAGCTGCGGACGCGCTTCCCCGCCATCTTCCGCGGCCACGCCCTGCGCCATCTGTGGGCCTACAAGTACGACGCGCGCATGACGGGCATCGGCATCCACGCCGACGAGGCGGCGGTGAACGTGAACTTCTGGATCACGCCCGATGCGGCCAACCTGGACCCGGACGGGGGCGGGCTGGTGGTCTACGACAAGGAGGCGCCGCGCGACTGGGACTTCGCCACCTTCAACAACGACGTGCCGGCCATCCTGCGCTTCGTGCGCGAATCGGGGGCCCGCGCCATGAAGGTGCCCTACCGCCAGAACCGCGCGGTGATCTTCAACTCGGACCTGTTCCACCGCACCGACGACCTGGCCTTCGCCCCCGGCTATGGCAACCGGCGGATCAACGTGACGATGCTGTTCGGCGACCGCCACGCGGCCTGAGCCCCGGCGCACGGGTGGCACGCCCGCGCCCGGAGGCGGTATCCTGCCGGCCATCCGCAAGGGGAGCGTCCGCATGGCCCTGGGTCGCGTCAAGGTCTGGCCCTTCTACGCCGTCGCCGTGATCCTGGGCGGGCTGGGGGCCGTGTTCGTGACCGTATGGCAGCCCGAGGACGTGCCTGCGGAAGAGACCCTGGTGCAGGTGTCGGGCGACCTGGCCACCGTGACGGTGCGCGGCGACGTGCCGGGGATGCCGGGCTATACCGGCGCGGCGGGATTCGAATCCGCCTTCTTCACCCTGAAGGGCCAGCCGGGCGAGTACCGCTATCCGTCGAAGTTCCCGCGCTATTTCGAGGTGCGCGACCGCACCGCGGTGGGGGTGGACATCTGGATCGATCCGCGCGAGCGCGACGCGGGCGGCCCCATGACGATCTGGCGGATCAAGGAGAACAACCCCTACAACTCGATCGGCGAGCCGACCGACGTGGCCTATGCCGAGATCGTCGACGCCATCACGCGCGTGGACGCCTCGATGGTGCGCGCCGGCACCTGGATGCTGGCCATCGCCGTGCCCTTCGGCCTGCTGGGATACCTGGCCCAGCGCCACAACCGCGGCCTGCCGCCGCCCATGCCATGAGCGAACCGGCCGCGGCCGCCGTGGTGGAGGAGGCGCTGCGCCGCATCGGGGCGGGGCGCGGCACCCGCCTGGATGTGGCGGAGGCGGCCCTTCTGCTGGCCGCGCGGGAGCGCCCGGACCTCGACCTCGCGCCCTACCGCGCGCACCTGGCCGAGATGGTGGCCGGCGCCAGGGAGCGCGCGCACGCCGACGTGGGGCGCGCCATCGTGGGCCTGAACGGCCTGCTGTTCGCCGAGCTGGGCTATCGCGGCGACACCGCGACGTACGACGACCCGCGCAACGCCAACCTGGCCGACGTGATCGACCGGCGCCGCGGCCTTCCCGTGGCGCTGGGCATCCTCTACATCCACGCCGGCCGCGCCATGGGGCTGGACGTGCACGGGCTGAACACGCCGGGCCACTTCCTGGTGGGCATCGGCACGGGCGACCGGCGCATCGTGTGCGACCCCTTCAACACCGGGCGCATCCTGGACGCCGCCGGCCTGCGCCAGATCCTGGTGTCGGCGGGCGAGCAGACGATCGAGGACATCGACCTGGTGCGCTATCCGCCGATGGACGACCACGTGGTGCTGCTGCGCCTGCAGAACAACCTGAAGCTGCGGGCGCTGCGCTCGGGCGACAGCGACCGGGCGGTGCAGGTGCTGGAAAGCATGGTGCTGGTGGCGCCCGGCCATGCCGCCTCGTGGCGCGAGCTGGCGGGGCTGTACGCGGGGCGGGAAAGCCTGGTCGCGGCCCGGCAGGCGCTGGAGCGGGGCCTGGCGGTGGCCGGCGGCTCGGAGATGCGCGCCATCGAGGCCGACCTGGCCCGCCTGCGGCGGCGCTTCAACTAGCGCGGCGCCCTCAGCCGATCGGCGTGGGCGGCGGGGGCAGGGGAACGCCGATGGCGAGATCGCCGGCGGTCACGACCCCGTTCGGGACCTCGGCCACCACGGAGTAGCCCGCGCCGGGGCCGTTGCCGTCGAAGTAGAGCGTGTTGTCCTCGGTCGAGAACAGCCAGACGGGATCGCCGGCGAAGAAGTGGGCCTGGAAGACGGCGGGCACGTCGGAGACGGTTCCGTCGTAGGCCGTGTCGATCGTGACGAAGTTCTCGCCGTCGACGAGCGGCCCGGGGCCGTAGGCCTCGAGCGGGTCGAAGTTGCCGAACATGATGACGTCGCCGCCGTGCTCGAAGTCGGCAAGGATGTCGCCGATCACCGCCCCGCGCGGGACGTTGGCGGGCACGAACCCGACGTCGGCGGGACTGTCGAAGGCGAAGGCGTCGAACCCCTCGCCCCCGACCAGGACGTCGGGGCCGCCGCCGCCGAAGAGCTGGTCGTCGCCCTCGTTGCCGACCAGGACGTTGGGCACGGCGTTGCCGTGGATGACGTCGATGGCGACGCCGCCCATGACGTTCTCGATGTCGGAGAAGAAGCTGGTGCCGGGGACGGCGTCGATGGCGAGGTGGCCGGCCGTCATGTTGACGGTGGTGTTGTTGGCGAAGTCGAGCAGCATGAGCGTGTCGATGCCGTCGCTGCCGGCGTAGCTGTTGGAGCCGAGGCCGGCCAGGAAGGCATCGTCGCCGGGGCCGCCCACCAGGCTGTCGTCGCCGCCGCCGTCCACCAGGAAGTCGTCGCCGGGGCCGCCGTCCACGATGTCGTCGCCCGCGCCGCCATCGCCGCCGAGCTGGGAGGTGAGCCGGTCGTCACCGTCCAGCGCGTCGTTGCCGTCGCCGCCGGTGACGTGGTCGTTGCCGGGCCCGCCGCGCAGCGTGTCGTTGCCGCCGTTGCCGTTCAGGATGTCGTCGCCGCCCAGGCCGCGGAAGAAATCGCTGCCTGCGCCGCCGTTGAAGAGGTCGGGCCCGGCCGTGCCCTGGCCCGCGGTGTCGGTGTCGATCACCAGGTCGCCGATCGGCGTGCGCAGGCGTACCTCGCCGTCGTCGGTGACGACCACGTCGATCTCGGCGCCGGTGAAGACGCCGAGATCGACCTCGTAGACGTAGTTGCCCGCGGCGAGCGACAGCGGCTGGGTGTCGACCTCGGCCTGGCCGTCGGAACCGCTGAGGGGCGAGCCGGGGATGTCGGAGGCCTGATCCGAACCGCTGTCCTGCGCCTCCTCGGCGGCCGGGTCGGCCTCCGGGCCTTCGCCATCCAGGTCGATGCCCAGAAGGCGCTGGAGCAGGTTGCCGAAGACGCCGATCAGCTCGTTGGGCGGCAGGATCTCGGGGGCCGAGGGCTGGTCGAGGCGGCTCGTCAGGCGCGTGGCCTCGTTCGCCTCGTCGAGGATGACGCCGCCCGCCTCGCTCGTGACCGAGACCTGCCCCACGGTTCCGTCGTCCTCGCGCAGGAGGCCGATCAGGTTCTCCTGGCCCTCGCCGTTCACCTTCAGCGCCAGCGCCGTGCCGCGGATGCCGATGGTGGCGACCGGGGTGCTGAGCGTCATGGCGTCGGCCGATTCGTGGGCGATCTCGCCCGAGACGAACAGGAAGGCGCCCTGCACCAGGTTGAAGGCCGCCGCGTCGCCGCCGCCGCCCGGGTCGTAGACCAGGGAATCGACCACCAGGCGGGCGTCCTCGCCCATCGCGAACGTGGTGCCGTCGACGAACCTGACGTTGAGCGCGGCGCCGGCAGCGGTGGCGATGGCGTCGCCCTGGTAGATGGGCGTGCCCACGGCCAGCGCCACGACGGCGCCGTCCACCCGCGTGGCGGTGGCCTGGCCGTCGACGGTCTCGACCGTGCCCACGGGCTGGGCGTCGCCGGCGGCCTGGGCGCGCAACAGCCACGGGTGCGGACCCGCAGCGCCGTGCAGCGACGAGGCGAATGCCGTCCCCAACGGCATGGCGGTGCGTCCCTCCCGCGTCAGCGCCCAAACTGCCGACGATGGGTTACGTTGTCATGGCCGCGCCGCGAGCGTCAATGTCGGGGCCGGCCTTTCGTCCCGACCGGTCAGCCGATGCCAGCCCCCGCCAACGCCGCCTTCTTCTACCATCCCGACAGCGTCGACGTGTCCAAGCCCAAGCTGATGGGTCGCCACGCCGCCGGCGAGGGATTCCTGGCGGGGTTCGTGCGCGCCTCGGGCGTTGACCGCTTCTACTGCTATGCCGAGAGCGAGGCCCACGCGCAGGACTTCAGCCGGCGCGTGGCGGCGCTGGGGGGCGCGGGGCGGCCGGTCGTGTGGCTGCGCCGCGGCGAGCTGGGCGGCCTGGCCCAGGCGGGGTGCCTGAGCCTGCCCCACCCCAGCATGGCCGGGCCGGCCTGGCTGCGCCGCCACGGCGAGGCGCGCGCCTTCAGCCTCTCCAGCGTCTTCCACACCACGGCCAGCGCCTCGACGATGGAGGCCATCGCCGACTATGCGGTGGCGCCGCTGCAGCCGTGGGATGCCGCGGTGTGCCCGTCGCGGGCCGTGAAGGGCACGGTGGAGCGCATCCTGGCGACCTGGGCCGACTATCTGGAGCGGCGCGTGGGCGGGCGGGCCAGGGCGCCCCTGATGCTGCCGGTCATCCCGCTGGGCGTGGACGCGGCCGGGCTGGCCGCGGCGGCGGGGTCGGCCGCCGACCGGACGCGGCTGCGCGGCGAGCTCGGCATCGCGCCGGATGCGGTGGCGGTGCTGTTCGTGGGGCGGCTCAGCTACCACGCCAAGGCCAACCCCTTTCCGCTGTACGTCGGCATGGCCGAGGCGGCCCGGCGCACCGGCAAGCCGCTGCACCTGGTCATGGCCGGGTGGTTCGCCAACGACTCGATCGAGCGGACCTTCCGCACGGCGGCCCGCGCGCTGTGCCCCGGCGTGCCGGTCAGCTTCGTGGACGGGCGCCGGCCCGAGCTGCGCCACGCCATCTGGTCGGTGGCCGACGTGTTCGCCTCGCTGTCGGACAACGTGCAGGAGACCTTCGGCCTGACGCCCATCGAGGCGATGGCGGCGGGCCTGCCGGTGGTGGCGAGCGACTGGGACGGCTACCGCGAGACGGTGCGGCACGGCGTGGACGGGTTCGCCGTGCCCACCCTGATGCCGCCGCCGGGCGACGGCCTGGACCTGGCCTTCCGCCACGCCGCCGAGGCCGACACCTACGACCGCTACATCGGGGGCGCCAGCCAGTCGGTGGCGGTGGACGTGCCGGCCACCGCGGACGCCCTGGCCGCGCTGGCCGCCGACGAGGGCCTGCGCCGCCGCATGGGCGAGGCGGGGCGCGCCCGCGCCGCGGCCGAGTTCGACTGGGCCGTCATCGTGCGGCGCTATCAGGAGCTGTGGACCGAGCTGGCGGCGCGCCGGGCGCGCGAGCCGGAGATCGCGCCGCGCGGCCCGGCCGACCCTCCCAACCCGCGGGCCGACGACCCCTACGCCCTGTTCGCCCACTACGCCACGACGACCCTGGGCCCCCGGCACGTCGTGGGCCTGGTGCCCGGCGCGGACGTGGCGGCGCTGGGCGAGGGGGCGGGCATCGTGGCCTTCATCCCCTACCTGCTGGCCTCGGGCGAGGCGGTGGGCCGGATGATGGCCGCGATCAAGGCGGGGCCGGTCTCGGTGGAGGCGCTGCTGGCGCCCCACCCGCCGGCCGAGCACGCCCGCCTGCGCCGCACGATCGCGTGGCTCTACAAGGCGGGCCTCGTGCGGATCGCGGCGGGGTAGGGCCGTCCTAGAGGAACAGCGCGAGCACGCCGGTGTGGGTGTAGAGGCGGCCGGCGGAGATCTCGCCGTTGGCGAAGAAGCCTGCGAGGGGCACGTCGCCGAGCGCGTCCCGGATCGCGTTCATCTCCTGGGCCCGGGGGCCGAACAGGTTGGGGCCGCGGGCGACGCAGCTGAAGTAGACGCCGCCGCGCGGGGCCGCGGCACGGGCCTTGAGGCGCACGAGCATGCGGGCGAGATCGGCCCGCGCGGCCTCGGCGTCGCGCCGGCAGAACGCCAGCGTGTCGCCCACCAGGGGGCGGTGCGCCACGGTGATGCCGCCGTTAGACGGGTCAATGTCGACGAGGTTGCGCACCAGGTAGTCGCCCATGTCGGACCCGGCGATGGGAAAGGCAGCGAACAGCCCGCCGGCCAGCCGCGAGGCCTCGGTGATGCCGGCGGCCTGAAGGTCGGCGGCCAGAACCTTGAGCGCGGGCTCGCCATCCAGCGCGAGCACGGTCTCGTCGTCGGCCGCCGTGACCTGGTGGGCGGGGCCCAGCGGCGAGCAGCCCTGGGTGAGCGCGGTTGCGACCGCCACCTCCTCGCCGAACAGCGCGCCGCTGAGCGCGGCGTCCACCGGCCCGCCCGCGACGTGGGCATAGCCGCCGCGGCTGGACGCCAGCGCCCCCACCAGGAAGGCGCCGGAACGCTCGGCGGTGTCGGCAAGGGCCTGCAGCACCTCGCGCCGGCGCGGATCGCCGTGGACCACGCCGAACACGGCGCCGGCCGCCGCGCCGTCGCCGGCAAGCAGGCGCACGCCGCCGGCGGGGAAGTCGCCCACCAGGGCGACCAGGGCGGGAACGGCGAAGTACTCGGCCCCCGTGGCGCAGGCGCCGATCCCGGTGGTGCCCACCCAGTCGGCGACCCCGGTGGCCGCCTTCAGGGCATCGGCGATGGCGTGCAGGTGCTGGGCCCACAGGTCGGTGACGTAGACGAAGCCCAGCGGCCGGCGGCCCGGCGGCACCTCGATCCGGCCGAGTTCGCCCGCGCAGGCGCCCGCGGCGGCCTGCCAGTCCTCGCCGGTCGCATGGGCAAGGCGGAAGCGATCCATCCCCGATTCCCGACCCGGTTGACGGGAACAGTCTACTCCCCGGCGCGGGCGGCAACCCTCACGAGTCGGTGTCGACGGCTTCCTGTCCGTTCCCCGGCCGGGGGCCCGCCCGCTATAATCGCGCCGTCATGCAGGGCTTCGTCCAACGCCGCGACCTGGTGGGAGCCGAGCGCCTGAAGGCGCTGTCGCGGCGCTCGGACGCGAAGGGGCTGGCCCGGCTCGCGGGCCATGCCGGGGCCATCGCGCTGGGCGCCTGGGCGGTCTCGGCCGCGGCGGGAACGTGGTGGCTGGCGGCGGCGGTGCCGGCGCTGGGCGTGGCGCTGATCTTCCTGTTCTGCCCGCTGCACGAGACGACGCACCGCACGCCCTTCCGCAGCCGCTGGCTGAACGATGCGCTGGGCTGGGTGGCGGGGGCCGTGATCGTGCTGCCGCCGCACGAGTTCCGGCAGTTCCACATGGCGCACCACCGCTGGACCCAGGATCCGGCGCGCGACCCCGAGATCGCCGGCGTGCCGCCCATCGCCACGCGCGGGCGGTATCTGCTGTACGTGACGGGCTGGGGCTATTGGAAGTCGGTGACGATGGGTCTGGTGCGGCGCGCGAGGGGCCGCGTGACCGAGCCCTACACGCCCGCGGCCGAGCGCGCGGCGGTGGTGGCCGAGGCGCGCGCCTACGTGGCGCTGTACCTGGGCGTCGCCGCCCTCGGCGTGGGCTTCGGCACCTGGGCCCCGGTCCTGTACTGGCTGCTGCCGGTCGTGGTGGCGCAGCCGGCGCTCAGGCTGTACCTGCTGGCCGAGCACACCGGGTGCCCGTTCGTCCCCGACATGATGGCCAACACGCGCACGCTAAAGACCAATCCCCTCGTGCGCTGGCTGGCGTGGAACATGCCCTACCACGCCGAGCACCACACGTTCCCGGGCGTGCCCTTCCATGCCCTGCCCGCGCTGCACGCCGAGCTGGCGGGCAGGCACGCGGTGCTGTCGCCCGGCTATCGCGCCTTCCACCGCGGGCTGTGGGCCTCGCTGGGGCGCCTGCCCGCGGCGCAACGTGCGGCGGGCTGAGCGC
>Ga0073934_10010733_pt1 | contig 11286 bp, 11 predicted proteins | sample LarsenN4metaG_FD_76834 | JGI IMG/M metagenome (GOLD analysis project Ga0073934, IMG submission 76834) | Hot spring sediment bacterial and archeal communities from British Columbia, Canada, to study Microbial Dark Matter (Phase II) - Larsen... ...
CCGGCGCGCGCACGGAGGCCGATGACAACGTGGTCAACATCTCGCATGCCCGCGCCCGCCAGCTTGCCGGCGAGACGGCGGGCGTGCCCATCCGCGGGCTGACGCCCGGTATGGCCGTGCACATCTCGGAGTGCTGTCACCCGCTGCCCGGCGACCGCATCGTCGGCATCCGCGAACCCGGCAAAGGCGTGGCGGTGCACACCATCGACTGCGAGACGCTGAAGGAGTATACCGACGCCTCGGACCGCTGGATCGACCTGGCCTGGGACGCCGATCGTGACAGGGAATTGCACATCGGCCGCCTCATTCTGACTGTAGTCAACGAGCCGGGCGCGCTGGGCACCGTGTCCACCGTCATCGCCAAGCACAACGGCAATATCAGCAATCTCAGGTTCACCAAGCGCACCGCCGACTTCTTCGACATGATCGTTGACATCGAGGTCTCGGGCGTGAAGCATTTGACCAACATCATCGCCGCCCTGCGCGCGATGCCAGCCATCAACGCGGTCGAGCGCGCGCGGGGCTAGGCCGGCATACAAAAAGCAAAATTTTTCCCGTGTTTCACGCTTGACGCGAGTTCCGGCGCTGCTATAACCCGCGCCCTTCGACGCCGCTGGCGTCATGACCTGGAGTTGCGTGCCGTGATTTCCGCCGCCACCAATCTGAAGACCGCACCCGTCGCCGCGACCCTTTGGGGTCCGGCCGCCATCGTGCGGCCCTTTGGCGGCGTCATTTCGGCTCCGCGCACTTCCAGGTAAAGCAAGCTGTCTCTTCACGTCTCCGACAGCCCGGCTTTGCCGGGCTTTTTTGTTGCCCGGCGGTCGGCTGTCCAAGCCACAAAGGCCCCGTCATGAAAAACCCCTATCTTCTCTCGCTGCCCATCGCGCTGGCCACCATCACCGTGATGCTCGCGACCGACCTCTATCTGCCCGCGGTGCCGACCCTGCATCGGGCGCTCGGCGGTACCGCCGCCGACGGGCAGTACACCCTGGCCAGCTTCATCGCCGCCTTTGCTGTCGGGCAGCTCGTCATCGGCGCGCTCGGCGACCGCTACGACAAGCGTAAGATCCTGGTCGCGTCGATGATGGCCTTCGCGGCTGCGTCGCTGGCCTGCGCGGTGGCGCCGTCCATGGGCGGCTTCATCGCCCTGCGCGCGCTGCAGGGCTTCGTCGGCGCGGCCGGGGTAGCGCTGGCGCCGGCCATGATCCGCGAGCTCGGCGATGAGATGACGACGATCAGGCTGGTGGGCTTCCACAGTTCGATCCAGGCCCTGGTGCCCGCCGCGGCGCCGGCCATCGGCCTGTGGCTGGTGGCCGCCTATGGCTGGACATCAGCGTTCTTCGTCGTCTCGGCCGCGGCCATGGTGGCGGCGGCGGTGTTTCTGGCGCTGCCCCGCCGTCCGGCGCCGCACCGCCAAACGCCGCTCGACCACCCGGTGCTGGTCTACGCGAAACTGCTGGCCAACCGGCGCTTCATGGCCTTCACCCTGGGGCACGGCCTCGGCGTCGGCGCGCTGATGACGTTCATCTTCGCCGCGCCCTACCTGCTGACCACGCTCTACGGGCGGGACATGAGCGCCTTCGTCTGGATGCAGGTGTTCCTGATCAGCGCGTTCATGATCGCGGTCAACGCCGCCTCGATGGTGGCCAAGCGCATCGGCATCGAGGCGGCGATCATGGCGGGCGCGTCGGTGCAGCTGGCGGGGGGCCTAGGTTTCCTCGGGCTTGCGCTGATGCACGCAGCGCCCTCCACGGCGGCCCTGACGGTGGCGCTGATCCCGGTCAACGTCGGCCTGGGCCTGCGCGCCGGAGCCACGTTCACCCGGGCGATGGACAGCGCAGCCGCGCCCGGCGGCAGCACCGGCGCCCTGATGATCTTCCTGATCTCGCTGGTGATGTCGGCGGGTACGGCGCTGGTGGCCCCCGTTCTGCACTTCGGCGCGTGGACGGTGGCGCTGGCAGTGGTGGCGCAGCTCGTCGCGTCGCTGGCGCTGCTGGCGTTGGGCAATGCCTGCCCTGCGCGCCTTCCGGCGCCGACGCAGACTCAGACCCAGACCCAGACCCAGACGGCGTAGGCGGCCGCGCGCCTCGCCTAGCCGCCGGACTTCGCGCCGGCGGCGGGCAGGACGGCGGTCACCGGCACGCGCTGGGTGATGCGCAGCTCGCCGTCTTTTTCGCCGGCGAGAAAGGCGAGCACGTCGGTCTCGACCTCGTTCGGAATCTCCAGATACAGGTAGTGGCCCACCTTGGGGTACTTTTTCACCAGACTCGGCGCGCCGGTCAGCCACAGCGACATCACGTCGGCCTCGAGGTGCATGACCGTGGGGTTTTCCATGCCCCACAGGATCATGGTCGGCGCCTTGACCCGGCTCAACACCGCTTGTGGGTCGCCAGTCTTGAAGTTGCGCATGAACAACGCCCCCTCTTCGCGCAGGCCCGCGCGGCGGTTCATGTCGTAGCACATCTCCACCAGCCATGGCGGCGGCGTCATGGTCGGGATGTTGGTGACGAGGTTTGTTTGCCAGTAACCCACCGAGCGGTAGCGCGCCGCGATCCACTGGTCGATCGAGGTGCCGCGCGGCCGGTTGGGGTTGGTGACGGCGGTGCGCGGCATGCCGGCGGAGTTGATCAGAATCATGCGGGTGACACGCTCGGGCTTCTCGGCGGCGTAACGGAAGGCCACCGGCCCGCCCGACGAGGTGCCCAGTACGGCGAACGTACCGATGCCAAGGTTGGTGGTCAGCGTGTCCAGGATCTGCATGTTAAGCTCGATCGAGTAGCGCTGCTTCGGGTCGGGGCCGGTCAGGCCCGCCGTCGGGAAGTCGAAGCGCACAACGCGGTGCCGGGCGCTGAGCGCCTTGGCCAAGCTGTCGAACACCTGCAGGTTCATGTAGCTGGCGTGCAGCAGCACGATGGCCGCGCCGTCGCGCGGACCCTCGTCCATGTAGTGCACGCGCACGCCGTCGATCTCCATGAACTTGGAGGTGGGTCTGGCGTACTTCGCCTCCAGTTCCTTCAGCGGCATATCGAAGGCGCCGAACTCCAGCGCCGCCGCATACAGTCCCACGCCCGCCGCCACCAGGACGACCGCCCCTAAGATCCACTTCATGCCACACTCCCCCGTTGCCGTTCGGTCCAGGCAAGGCCCCATTCTAAGCACAGATATCGCCGCCGTGAGCAAGATTTCCGTGACCAAGATTTCACGGGCGCGCGGCCATGGACCCAATTAGGGCCTTGCCCACCGCCGCCAAATGCCCCACCTGTTGCCGATGTTCCGCCGCCGCGACCAGTTGCCAATCCTCGACCGCCTGCGCGACCTGGTGTGGCCCCGTATCGGCTGGGGCCGTACCGTCAGCTATTACTGGCATCGCCTGCAGCGCATCCCCGGTACGCCGGGCAGCGTCGCGGCCGGATTCGCCTGCGGCCTGGCGGCGTCGATGAGCCCGGCGGTGGGCACCCACGTGCTTGTCGGCCTCGGACTCGCCTACGCCGTGCGCGGCAGCCTGGTGGCCTCGGTCATCGGCACGCTGGTCATCAACCCCTGGACCGCACCGCCGGTGTGGTTCGCGACCTACTACACCGGCGCCTTCATCCTGGGCTGGGAGCGCTACGGCCACGCCGGCGCGGCCGAGTTCGTGGCGATGTTCGTCGGGTTGACCAGAGCAGTCGCTAGCCTCGATGCGCGGCTCTTCGTCGACAGCGTGTGGCCGGTTTTCTGGCCGATGCTGGTGGGCGCCTTCCCGGTGGCGCTGATCGTCGGGTTCGGGTCATATTTAGTCCTGGTGCCGATTCTGCGTAAGTTGCAGGAGCGGCGGGCTTTGCGCCTGATGCAGCGCGCCGAGAAGGGGTCGTTCCGATGACGCGGCCGGGTCATTTGCGGTTGGGGGTCAACGTCGATCACGTCGCCACGGTGCGTAACGCCCGGGGCGGCATCCACCCCGATCCGGTGCGCGCCGCACTGCTGGCGGCTGAGGCCGGGGCCGACGGCATCACCGCGCACCTGCGCGAGGATCGCCGCCATATCTCCGACGACGACATCGCCCGGCTGCGCACCCAGTTGCACGTCCCGCTCAACCTCGAGATGGCAGCCACGCCCGAGATGCTAAAGATCGCGCTGCGGCACAGGCCCCATGCCGTCTGTCTGGTGCCCGAAAAGCGCGAGGAGCGGACCACCGAGGGCGGGCTCGACGTCGCCGGCCAGCATAACCAGTTGGCGCCGTACGTGCGCGAACTGGCGGGGGCGGGCATCCGCGTGTCAATGTTCATCGAAGCCGAGCCGCGCCAAATCGCCGCCGCCAAGGCGGTCGGCGCGCCGGTGGTGGAACTGCACACCGGCCGCTACTGCGAAACGCCCGCGGGCCCCGAGCGCGAGTCGCAGCTTCAACGTCTGAAGGCCGCCGCTGCACAGGCGCAGAAGATCGGGCTGGAGTGCCACGCCGGGCACGGCCTGGGCTACGACACGGTCGAGGCCGTCGCGGCGATTCCGATGCTGGCGGAACTGAATATCGGCCATTTCCTGGTGGGCGAGGCGATCTTCGTGGGTTTTGGCCCGGCGATCAAGCGCATGCGGGCCATCATGGACGCCGCCCGCGGCCTCTGACGCGGATGTCCGCATGATCCTCGGCATCGGCAGCGACCTGATCGACATCCGCCGCATCGAGCAGACATTGGCGCGCTACGGCCAGCGCTTCATCGCCCGCGTCTACACCGAGACCGAACAGCGCAAGGCCGAGCGGCGCAAGGGCGCGGGCCACGCCTACGCCGCTACCTACGCCAAGCGCTTCGCTGCCAAGGAGGCGGCCGCCAAGGCGCTCGGCACCGGGTTCCGGGCTGGCGTCTACTGGCGCGATCTCGGCGTCGTCAACCTGCCCTCGGGGCAGCCGACGGTGGTCATGACCGGCGGCGCGGCGGCGCGGCTGGCGGCGCTGACGCCACCCGGCATGGAGGCGCGGGTGTCGCTGACCATCACCGACGAGTACCCCATCGCCCAGGCGCTGGTGATCATCACGGCGGTGCCGAAGGGCTGACCCGGCGACGATCTACGCTTCGCCGCCGAGGCCCATAGCACCGAACAGCGCCGCCAGCGAGCGAGCGGCTTCAGCCTCCGTGCCGATCATCTCCTGGCGTGCCGCGAACACCGCCTGTTCGGCGACAATGACCTCGAGGAACGAACTGGCTCCTGCTTTATATCGCGTCCGCGCCAACTGTAACTGCAACTCGGTTGCGGCAACGGCCGCCATCGCGCGGTCGGCCGACGCTGTGGCATAGCGAACCGCGGCGGCGACGGTTTCCACCTCGTTTAAGGCCGCGACCACGATTTGGCGGTGTGTCTCGGCGGCGATACGCTGGCGCGCGCTGGCGGCCTCGAGCGCGGCATAGAGCCGCTCGCGCTGCAGCAGGGGCGCGGTCAGGCCGCCCAGTGCAGCAACAATCAGGCCCGAGTCCTGGAACGGCGACGGATCGGACAGGCGCTGCACGCCGACGGCCGTGTCGATGCGTAGGTTCGGATAGAAGGCGCCGCGGGCCGCGGCCACGTCGAATCCAGATGCGCTCAGCATCTTCTCAGCGGCCGCCACATCCGGACGACGGGCCAGCACGTCGGCGGGGAACAGCGTCCGCGCCTGGGCCGGTCGCGGCGCCTGCACCGGGTCCAGAACCAGGGTGTCGAACGTGCCGGGCAGATGGCCCAGCAGACTGTCCAGGCCCCGGGCCGCTGCGGTCGCAGCGGCGGCGAAGCGCGGCGCCGTGGCTTCAGCGGCGGCCAGGGCGGCCTCGGCCTGGGTCACGTCAAGCTCGCTTGCCAATCCCGCAGCCGCGCGGCTGCGCGCCAATGCGCGAGAGTCGTGCAGTGAGGCAATGGTCGCTTCTGTGTTGGCGCGTTGCCGCGCGGCTTCTTGACGGGTGAAGTAGAGACGTGCCGCTTGGCTGCGGGCGGCGATGCGTACGGCGGCCAATCGCAGGGTCGCTGCGTCGCGTTCCGATAGGGCGCTGGCGGCGCGGGCGCGGTTGACACCCGCCAGATCAACCTCCCACCCCGCATCCAATCGCACTGCGACCGAATCCTGTCGTGCCGGTCCGTCGCCGACTTTCTGCATGCGGCCGCTTGCCCCGATGGCCATATCGGGCAATAGCGCCGCCCGGGCTGTACGCAGGAACGCATCAGCTTCGGCGATACGCGCTGCGGCAATGCGCACGTCCGCGGTATCGCCCGCGGCACCGACCACGCGCGCCAGCGCGTCGTCGTTCCACGCCGTCCACCACGCATCGGCGATATCAGGCGCCGCAGTGGGCAATGCTACCGCTGCCGTCCAGCGCTCCGGCGTCTGGAGCAGCGCGAGCGCGAAGGGCGTCGGTGTCCGGACACAGCCGGCGAGCATGAGCAGCGTCGTGGCGGCAAGAAACGGTCTCATGGTGCCGCCTCCGTGGCCGGTGGAACGGCGCGGCCGGCCATGAAGACGTCGAGCTGCTGGCCGGGGAACAAGGCCGGGACTTCGGTCGCATTCTCGACGCGGAAGATCGCTTCCAGCACACGCGTGTCGACCCGCTCGCCGCCGCCGGCCAGGTTGCGTTTGTCACGAACCTGCGCTTCGAACCGAACGAAGCTGAGCGCCAGCTTTGTCGCCGCTGCCCCGCGCGGCGAAGCTTCGGCCTTGATCGTTACGACGGGCAATCGCCCGATGTCTTCCTCGTCGATCTCCGCACGCACGTGCAGTGCGCCGTCGCTGCCCATTGTCATCAGTGGCTCTGCGAGGGCGCCCGTGGGAGCGAATTCCCCGGCGCGCACGTTGACGCGGTAAATCTTGCCCGCGATCGGTGCGCGCACCATCAGGCGATCAAGGTCAGTCCGCAGCGCTGCCACACGGGCGCGGGCCTGCTCGACCTGGGCGATGGCGAGGGCCGCGGCGTAGCGGCGCCGGTCGTGCTCGTCGACGCTGACGGCACGTGGATCGTCGATGCGGGTGTAAATGGCCTCCCGCGCCGTCGCATCCGCCGCGGCGATCTCAGCCGCGCGCAGCGCGGCCTCGGCTTCAGCCAGACCGGCGCGGATCTGGCGGTCGTCGATCTGGAACAACGGCGCCCCGGCTGCAACGTGCGCATCGGGCGTTACGTGCACCCGGGCGACGATGCCGCCGACATGAGGACCCAGCGCGATCATTTCCGAAGCTGGCTCGACGATGCCGAGCGCGGCCAGGGTTTGCCCGTGCTGCGCCATAGGCGGCGGCAGGGGCGGGGCGGCTTGCATGCGCTCGGGACGCATCACCGCGATCACCGAGAAGATCATCAAGCCGGCGGACACGGCCGGCAGTACGGCGCCGTGGGGCAGGCGAAGGGGCATGGTCGACTCCTCGGTTCTCAGGCGGCCAGGGCGGCCGGATTGCGGATGCGACCGTCTTCCATTTCGACGATGCGGTCGGCGAAATTGAAGATGCGGTTGTCGTGGGTCACCACCAGCACGCAGCGCCGGGCGTCAGCCGCCGCGGCGCGCAGCAGGTCCATCACCGTGTGTCCGGTGGCGGCGTCCAGCGCAGCCGTCGGCTCGTCGCAGACGATCAGACGCGGACCGTGTACCAAGGCGCGGGCGATAGCCACGCGCTGCTGCTGGCCGCCCGAAAGCTGGCGCGGCAGCTTGTCGACGTGCGCGGCCATGCCGAGCTGGGCCAAGATAGCCGCCGCTTTGTCGCGTGCCGGAGCAGGGGCCATGCCGTCGGCGATGAGCGCCACAGCGGCATTCTCAGCCGCGGTCAGGGCCGGCAAAAGATTATACTGCTGGAAGATGAAGCCGATGTTGCGCCGCCGGAAACGCACTAAGTTGCCATCGCTCAGGCGTGTGATGGGCGTGCCCAGTACGGCAACCTCGCCCGCGGTAGCCGACAGCGTGCCTGACAGGATCGACAGTAACGTCGTCTTGCCACACCCCGAGGGCCCCACCAGCATGGTCAATTCGCCGGCTTGCAGAGTCAGGTCGATGCCGTGCAGCACTCGGATGGGGCCTTCGCCGCCTGGGAAATCTTTGACGATGCCACGCGCGTGAATGGCAATCATGATTTATCCTCTGAAGACGATGGCGGGGTCGACGGTGAAGACACGCCGCACGCTGGCGACACATGACGTCAGCAGGATCACGACCACCGCTGCGCCGGTCCCGGCGATCACTTCGCCGTACAGGCGAAAACCCTCGAGGGCGGCAGTAGTGTCAGCGGTGATGGCGAAGAAAATGGCGCTACCGCCAATGCCCAGACCAAAGCCGATGGCGCCCACCACCGCGGCCTGGGCGACGACCATGCCGAGAATCTGGGTGTTGGTGGTTCCCACAGCCTTGAGGGCTCCGAACTGCTTCAGGTTCTCGAGCACGAAAATATAGAACGTTTGTCCGGTGATGGCTGCGCCCACCAAGAACCCCAACAGCACCGTGATGCCGAAGTTCACAGGTATCCCGGTGCGCTGGAGGTAATAGCTTACGCTCCGCCAAGCGAAGTCGGACCATGTCAATGCCTGCAGACCGGTCTGAGCGGTAATTGCGGCCGCCAGCCGCTCAGGCGCAACTCCTGGCACGGCCTTGACCAGCACGAAGGACATCATGTTACGCTGCGGCGGGGCGACGCGCAGAACCTCGGAATAGCGCATATAGGCGACAGGAAAGGTGATGAAGGGCGGCGAGACGTCAGCGATGCCTTCCACCACGACGCGCCGGTCGTTGATCTCGGCGCGGCGACCCAACTCAACGTCTTCGCCCGGCCAGATGAAGTCCGCGCCCTGCACGTCCAAGATGATGGCATTAGGCTTTTTCAGCGACGCAAGCGAGCCTTTCAGCCAGGTACGCGGCGCGCCCGTCAGCGTGGCGTCGTCCACGCCCACCAGGCTGATCTGGTTCAAGAGCCCTTCCTTGGTCCGCAGGATAGCGAGGCCCTTGTAGAACGGCACCGCCCAGGCCACGCCCGGTACGCTGCGCACGCGAAAGAGATCTATGTCGGGCAGGGCTTCGACTTCGTCCGAATATGACACGCGCGGGTCCATCACCCAGATGTCGGGTTCGGTGACGTCCAGCACCTGGTTGGCGGCGCGGGTCATCAGGCCGATGAAGATCGAGACCTGTTGCGACATCAACAGCGTGGCGAAGGCGATGCCGAATGTCAGACCCAGGTACTTGGCGCGGTCGCCGGTCAGCATCTTCAGAGCAATATGCAGCATCGGGGTTCGGGCGGTTGTGGCCGGGCCAAAACGCGCTAAGGTGTTAGCCGCGACCGAATTTATATACTATACCGTACAGTAAATTAATCAAGCGGTCCATGCCCGGATGCGGATACCTGTCATGCGGAAATTATCGACCCCGAAACCCGCGCCGAAACGTGGGCGTCCGATCGATCTGACGAAGCGAGCGGCTATTATCCGCGCCGCGCAGGAGGTCTTCGTCAACAAGGGGTTCGAGGCCACCAGTCTCGAGGCGGTAGCCGCGCATGCTGGCGTGTCCAAGCTGACGATCTACAACCACTTTGGCGGCAAAGACGATCTGTTCGCCGCAGCGCTGAACGATAAGTGCAACCGTTTCATGCACCCTGACGCCATCCGCACGGCGGGGTACGGTTCGACCCGCGACGGCCTCGTTCAGATCGGGCGCGCGTTCCTGGCGCTCATTCTCGACCGCGAAGTGCTGCAGATGCATCGCGTGGTCATGGCCGAGTCCGTCAACCATCCGCATGTTGCGGCGCTGTTCTTCGCGAAGGCGGTCGAACCGACTAACGCCAAGGTTGCCGAATTCCTGGCCGCCGAAACGGCGGCGGGGCGCCTGCGCGTCGCCGATCCCGTCGCGGCAGCATGGGAGTTTCTGTCCCTGCTCAAGGGCCGGCCGATGTTCATGGCCCTGCTCAATCTGCCGCCGCCGAGCCGGGCCGAACTCAATGCCCACGTCGCGCGCTGCGTCGAGCTGTTCCTGCGCGGCCATGCCGATCGCCCGCCGGCCCATCGGCGCCAAGCCCGCGCCGCCGTCTCACAGCCTCGTCATCCGTCCCGCGCTTGACTTTGCGCGGGCGGCCGGGCTTATCTGCCCCCCGCGGTCCTGCGGCGCGCCCGCGCCGCAGGCCAGCACATTGAAATTCCTGGATTTCATGGCCCAATCCACGATCAACGGCAAGGCAGCGCCCAAGAAGCAGGAAGGCTTTTTGGAGACGGTCAAGACCGTCGTCTACGCCATCCTGATCGCGCTGGTCATCCGCTCGCTCGCCTTCGAGCCGTTCAACATTCCGTCGGGATCGATGGTGCCGACCCTGCTGGAGGGTGATTACCTGTTCGTCTCGAAGTATTCCTACGGCTACAGCCGCCACTCGTTCCCCTTGAGCCTGATGCCAATCTCGGGGCGTATTTTCGCTAGCGTGCCGGAACGCGGCGACGTGATCGTGTTCAAGCTGCCGCGCGACAACAAGACCGACTACATCAAGCGCCTGATCGGCCTGCCGGGCGACACCATCCAGGTGAAGGACGGGCGGTTGTTCATCAACGGCGAGCTGGTCGCGCGCGAGCGTGTCGACGACTTCGTCTACACCGACCGCTTCGGCAGCGTGCGCCGTGTCACCCAGTACCGCGAGATGCTGCCCGGCGGAAAGACCCACTTCATCCTCGAAGAAGGCGACGGGCGCACCTACGACAACACCCGTGAGTTCACGGTGCCGCCGGGACACTACTTCATGATGGGTGACAACCGCGACAACTCGCTCGACAGCCGCGCCGACGTCGGTTTCGTGCCCGACGAAAACCTGGTCGGTCGCGCCGAAATTCTGTTCTTCTCCACCGACGGCTCGGCGGCGATCTGGGAAATCTGGGCCTGGCCCTTCGCCATCCGTTTCAGCCGCTTCTTCAACCTCATCAACTAGCCGGTCATGACCACGGCAGCGGCGTCGCCCCAGCGCCATCCGCTCGAGGCCGTGTTGGGCCACTGTTTCGCCGATCCTGGCCTGCTGACGCGCGCGCTGACCCACCGCAGCGTCATGGGCTTGCGCCGACCCGCCGGCGCGCCCGCGGCCGACGACTTCGCCAACGAACGCCTGGAGTTCCTGGGCGACCGCGTGCTGGGGCTGGTCATCGCCGACATCCTGTTCCGCCGCTTTGGCGCCGAGGCCGAGGGCCAGCTGGCCCAGCGCTTGGCCGTGCTGGTCAGCGCGCCCACGCTGGCCCGCGTCGCGCGCGCCTCGGGCATCGCCGGCGAAATCCGCACCGCCACCGCCTCGCCGGGCGAGGAAACCGACACCATGCTGGCCGACGCCTGCGAAGCGGTGATCGGCGCGCTCTACCTCGA
>Ga0073934_10010734_pt1 | contig 11285 bp, 10 predicted proteins | sample LarsenN4metaG_FD_76834 | JGI IMG/M metagenome (GOLD analysis project Ga0073934, IMG submission 76834) | Hot spring sediment bacterial and archeal communities from British Columbia, Canada, to study Microbial Dark Matter (Phase II) - Larsen... ...
CGCTGTTCCGCGCTGTTCCCGAGAACAACAGCGGCAACACGTTTGGTTTCCCGCTCTGGCAGGTGATTGAGACGACCGGCGCGCCGCGTATGGTGCTGTCCGGCTCGACGGCCCCCACGACTGCCGCGCTGTTCGGCTGGAAGCACATCCGATTCATCGTCCATCACTTCGACGGGGCGGGCGCGTTCCAGTTGAGGGTGTGGCGCTGGGTCAGATAAGCACGCGGCCCACAGGGACGTGGACCGTGGCGGGATGGGGCGGGGGTTTGCGAACCCCCGCCACGCCCGCGCGTGGAGGCGGGATGCCGAAGAAGGCTGAACGCGCGCTGAAGCGCGAGGCGACGAAGAAGGAACTGTCGGGGGAGCGGAAGGACGCATACGTTTACGGCACGCTCCGCAAGATGGGGTGGAAGCCGAAGCGCGAAAAGAAGGTCTAATGGTCGCATACGCCAGGGACGGCAAGAGCGAACCCATCGTCCAACTCGTCAAGACACGGCTGGAAGATGGGCGTCGCCGTTTTCAGGAGCTGCACGAGAGCATCGGCGCGGACCTGCGGTTCGGCCTCGACATGCAGCACTACGACGAGGAGCCGTCGCTTGGCGAGATGGCTCTGGACCGCATCAAGCCGCGCGACCCCGGCCTGTTCCGCGTGTGGCGCTACAAGAAGGCGCTGCTGCTCAAGCGGTTCCCGGTGAACGTGGACACGCGCCCCGAGCAGGCGGGCGTCATGTCGGAAGAAGTCGCGGACATGAAGCGCGCCATCGAGCGCGTCCTGCACGACCCGAAGCGGTGGTACAAGCGGGTGCGCGACGACCTCGTGGGCGGCAGCCTCGCGGCGAAGATGTGGGGCGTGCAGGTGTGCTACCACCCCAACCTGGGCATCTACTTCAAGTCGCGCGACCCGCGCACGGTCGTGTGGGCTGACGGGTTCAAGCACCCGAACGACCCGATGTGCCCGTGGGTGGCGTACTGGGACCGCATTCCCATCTCGCAGGCGAAGGCGATGCCGGGCTGGCGCATCCCCTCCGACCTGCAACCCGACGATGGCTACGGCCCCACGGGCGGCGATGCCGACCCGCAGAACGACGACGCGCAGCCCGCCATGCTCGAGGGCGACGAGAAGTCGCTGGTGACGGTGGTGTTCTACTACTGCCGCTTCGAGAAGCCGAAGCGGGACGCCGCCGAGAAGCCGAAAGAACTGTCTCCCGACATGTGGCATCTGGCGTGCGCGAACTGCGGCTGGAAGTCTCCCCCGCAGGCCGAGGCCATGTCTCCGTACGGCGACGTCGAGCCGTGCCCGGCGTGCGGCAATCCGGCGGGCCTCGTGACGGCCGCGCCGTCTGACGGAATCGCCTACACGGGCGGCAAGCGGCTGGTCATTTGCTTCCCGTTCTCGAACTCGAGCACGCCCGCCTATGACGGCGACTGGGAGTTCGACTACCCGCACTTCCCCGTGGACCTGCTGGTGGCCTATCCGGTGCCGCACAAGCCCGCGAGCCAGAGCGACACGTCCGCGCTCAAGACGCCGACGAGCGCCAAGAACGCGATGATCCGCCTCGCCTACGAGACGATGCTGCGCTCGAAGCCGAAGTGGATGGTGCCGCGCGACGGCCTCTACAACGTGTACGGCATGCCTTACACGTTCGCGCATGACGATGGCGACTTCATCCAGTACGACGGCCTTTCGTACCGCGATTCCGTGCAACTGGTTCAGGGACAGGGCGTCAACGCCGGCGTGTTCACGCTGATGCAGATGCTCGACTCCGTGTTCCGCGTGAACGAGAGCACGAGCGAGCTGGCCCTGTCGCCGTCCCAGGTGAAGGAAGCGAAGGTCGGCACGGTCGAGATGGTGACGGAGACGGGCAACGTCATTCTCGACTACCACGGCGACCTGCTGTACGAGGTCGAGACGCGCGTGTTCAGCAACGTCGCCGCGGCGATCCGCGGGCTGCCGAGCGAGGACACGCGCTATCAGGACGAGACGGGCGAGTGGAACTTCAAGCCCATCGGCGGCCCGTCCATGCCGAAGGTCGAAGTGATCGTGTCGGCGGGGACGACGCTGGACATGCTGGACAAGGACGAGATCGAGGCATTTGGCACGCTTGCGAGCCTGCCGCCGGCGCTGATTCCGGTGTACGCGGAGATCGCGCACATTGACCCGGTGCTGGCGGCGAAGGTTCAGCAGGCGATGATGATGCAGCAGCAGATGATGGCCGCTGCACAAGGGGCGGGCGCGCCCGGACCAGCGCCCCCGCAGCCGCAGGGAGCGGCTTGAACAAAGGACGGCCCTAGATGACCGACCAGACGACCGGGACGCCCGGACAGGACGGCGGGGACGCTGCGCTCGCGCAGACGGCCGGAACGCCTGTCACGGATGGCGGGAACGCTGCGGCGGCAGGGGAAACGCCAGAGCAGAGAATCGCGCGGTTGGAAGCCATTGCTGCGGAGGCCGAACGGCTGAAGCAGGAGAAGAACCAGTGGCTCTCCGAGAAGTCGAACTACGAGGACGCGAAGCGCCGCCTCGCGGAATACGAGCAGTGGGCAGTCTCAACGCCACCGACGGCTGCGGCGGCTGCCGATCCGCTTGACGCCATCATCGTGGACTTGTGGAAGCAGATGCAGTCCTATCCCGATGACCCGTCCTTGAAGTTCAACTACGCGCTCGCGCTTGAGCGCAAGCAGCAGCGTGACGCCTATCTTGCCGCACAGCGCACGCGGCCCGTATTCGACGCGATGGACGAATCCATCCGCGAGCGGGCATGGGCGCTGTGGACGGGGGGGCAGGCGGCCACGCCGGATGCCGCGCGACTGGCTGCGCTTGGCGAGCAGTACGAGCAGACCCTGAAGAAGCGCGCAACGGCCGATGCACAGGCCGCGGCGGCGGCGGCCACCCGCCCCGCCACGGCGGTGGTCGGCGTGGGCTCGCCTGCGGCGGGCGGTCGCATGAAGGCAAGCGACTACCTGACGCAGCTGGACAAGAATCCCAGGCTGGCAAAGCTGGCCGATGAGGGCAAGATCGAGATTGATTGGGACGAGTAGCGTCCCGTCCTCGTTGGCCTAGAAGGAGAACCTGATGGCTCTCGCAAGTGTGTACCCCGGTTCTGGTCGCGGCGCGAACGCGCTGCGCTCCATGTGGGATCGGGAAATCAAGCTCAAGGCCAACGAGGAGATGGTCATTGCTGCCGACTTCGAGCGCGCCGACGCGGAGAAGGTGGGCGACACGATGTACGTCCGCATCCTTCCCACCGTGACCATCAACACGCTCGCCAACACCGACAACGCCGGTCCCGAGAACCTGACGTGGGAGACGGGCGAGATTCTTCGCGTCAGCACGACCCCGGTGGCGCACTACGCCGCCGTGGGCCTGCCGCTCAACCTGACCGAGCGCCTTGTCGCGGCCGATCAGTCGAAGCTGCGCGCGGGCTACCGGCAGCAGATTCGCAAGGGGCTGGACGCGAAGCTCGATTCGTACTGCGCGCAGGCGCTCGGCCCGAGCATCAGCGCGGTCAAGGGTCCGTTCAACGCGGACAAGACGAACCTGCTGGACTGCGTGCAGACCATTCGCACCAACGCGAAGGAGCACGTCAAGAACGGCACGACCGTCCACATCAAGTACCACCCGTCGCAGATCAAGTACCTCAACAGCATCGCGGAGATTGCGAATGCCGAGGTGCGTGGTGATGCCGAGAACCCGAACGTCAAGGGCTTCATCAGCAAGGGCTTCGGCTTCACGTTCGCGGAGACGGGCAACATCTACAACAACGGGACGCACTACCTGAACCTCGTGTTCGCGTCGTCCGCCTTCACCCTCGGCTACAACGCCGAGCCGACGATTCTGGCTCCGCAGACCTCCGGCCTTCAGGTCGGGTTCCTCGGCTACCAGGACTTCGGTGTGGTCGAGGTGTTCGACGAGGATGCGCTGGTCTGGAAGTCGGCGTAATCCGGCAGCGGAAGGGGGCGGGGCAACCCGCCCCCCTTCGCGGAAAGGGACCGAATGAACGTCAAGGATTGGCCGGTAAGCAAGAAGCGCATCGAGGAACTGAACCTCGATCCGGCGTCCACTCCCTCGTGCGCGCGACCCATCAAGGGGCAGGTCGTGGGGTGCAAGGTGTGGGACAAGTGCAAGCTGAAGGAGCGCGCACAGGGCATCGGCCCCGTGATGAAGGGCGTTCAGATCGTGAAGAAGTCGCCCATGACCGGCGCGGCCTCTCTCAAGAACGACGTGGACCGCTGCTTCAACATCCCGCAGGTGGCCGAGCGCATCGAGGCGCAGGGCGGCGTCCTGCGCGTGGTGGCCGGCGAGGGTGACACGATCAAGCTGGTGGGGTCGAAGGCCGACATCATCAACGACCCCGTGGACGGGATGCGGAAGATCGTCAGCGACCACATCTACGACTTCAAGATTCCGGCCTACGACGAGATCGAGGACCAGACCGCCCTCGTCAAGAAGGAGCTGGCGAAGGCCACGCTCGAGCAGAGCAGAGTCGCGCTCGATGACGAGCGCGTTCAGGAGATGATCGAAGATGCCTCTGGTTCCGTCCCGAGAGGAAGTCGAAAGGCTCATCGCTGAGACGCAGGAAATCGCGGACATTGACCGTCTCGGGCCGACCAAGTACGACCTGATCGGCGCCCTTGGAGAGGACGGCTACCGCGAGAATCCTGACGGCACATGGACGTTCGCCGTCACGCGCGTCGAGTGGTCGCCGGAGAAGAACATGCGCCGCCTTGGCCTGTTCAACGAGATGATGGAGCGCAAGCGCCGCGCGCAGATCGAGCGGAGCGAGCGGCTGGCGGCCGATCACGAGAAGGTGTCGGTGGTGAACCGGCAGACGGGCGAGGTCCACACCGGGCCGGCGTGGCTCGAGGACAGGCTGGCGGCGTCCGGGAAGTTCCGGCCGTACTTCAAGCGCAGCAGGAGCAACATGGTGATTGGAGCGCAGCGTGGCTAGCACGATCACGGCGGTGGCGGCGAACGTGCGCGAACTGATCCACGACACGGCGAGCGGGGATTACGTCATCGGCTCGCCGGAGATGTATCGCAAGATCGCGTCCAAGAGCCAGCAGATGACGGGCAAGGTGATTCCCGGTCTGGCGTGGAGCGCGAGCGCGCTGTCGCTGGCGGGCGGCGCGGGCGAGGCCACCTTCGCCTCTGCGGTGCAGTACGACATGATCGTGGACGTGAAGGAGGCGGCGCAGGACGAAATCCTGGTGCGCCTGCCGGCGGCTGAAATCGAGCGGTTGCGCGAGGGCGGCAGCGGCACGGGGCGGCCCTCGTCCTACTACCTGCGCGAGACTTCCGGCACGGTGCTGACGTGCGTGTTCGACACGCTGGCCGACCAGAACTACACGTTCGACGCCCTGCTGGTGGCGCTGCCGAGTGGAACCGCGGCGGCGAGCACGGCGGTTCCGTACAGCGACCTGATGGTGCGGGCCATCGAGAAGGCCGTCGCCATCGAGTGCCTTCTGACGATGACGCCTGACCAGCGCGAGAAGTTGAAGATCAACGACTCGGTGGTGGCGGTCTGGCAGTCTGACGTGAACGAACTGATTACCGCAGAGCGCGTCCGCGAGCGGAAGCGCATGGCGGTGGCGCACATGCCGCCGCAGGTGTGGTGACGTATGGCATGGCCTGAACTGTCCGACCTCATCGCGGAAGCGCGGCGCCTGGTCGTGGACACGTCCTCGACGGACCCGGCGGCGGCGGACGCCGTTTACACGGCGCGCCTGAACGAGAACTACGTCCGGTACTGCGCGGTGGTGGACCGCCGTTTTCAGGCGATGACGGCGACGACCAGCGGGGCGTATATGGTGGCGGCGCAGTCCAGCACGACCCTGACGCCGACGAACATCGCGGAGATCGGGCAGGTGTTCTGGACGATCGGCGGGCCCGACGAGAGCACGCCCACCTCGAGCAACATCACGCTGACACCGCTCGAGCGGGTGTCGTGGGACTACTACATCAGGACACGCGGCCCGCTGAACACGAACCTTCCCGATCAGGCCGGCACGCCGGAGTTCTACGCCGTGCGGCGCGTGGCGACCGACACGGACGCGAACATCGGCAAGTGGGAACTCGGCGTGTGGCCGCCGCCGGATGCGCTGTCCTACTTCCCCATGTACGTCCGCCTGACACCCGCGCTGCTGTCGTCCTCGTCGGACAAGATGGACCTTTCGGACGAGGCGACGTGGTGGGTGGTGAGACTGGCGGCTGCCGACATCGCCAACATGATTGGCGAGGACGACGCCTTCATCGCGCGCATTCTGGCGCCCGTGCCGCAGCAGATTCTGGAGAGCATGGGGGTCAAGGCCACCGGCGTCCGTCCTGACGGCGAGGCTGCCGTGACTGCGGTGGGCGGCTGATGGAGTGGGTCAAGTTCGACTTCGGCCTGCCCTTCGCGGGCTACCAGTCGAGCGTTCCTGCGACCGAGGTGCCGCGCGACAAGGCGGCCTCCGGCTCGTTCGACTACCGCTTTTCTCCGACCGAGGGGAAGTTCGTGCGCCGCCCCGGCTCGTCTCAGCTCGGGGACAGCGGAGCGGCGGGCCTGCTGCCGTCCAAGTGGGGGGCGATCCCGCGTCAGGTCATCGAGTTCAAGAGCGACAGCCTGACGGACGGCTACCCGACCTATGGCGTCGTGTTCACGGACGAGACGGACAAGGAGGGGCAGTTCTACTACCGCTCCACGAACGGCAACGTGAACAAGACGCTCGGGGACGAGTTTGGGCCCACGCACTATCCCGTGTCCGCGGGCGGCACGAACGACGCGAGCAACATCAGGCTCAAGTACCTGCCGACGTGGAGCGAGAACACGGGCGACAACCTGACGCGCTTTGCCGACGCCGACGCGCGCAAGGTGACGCTGGCTGGAACGCGCCGGATGCTGCGGAGCGGGAAGCGGCTCTACTTCCCGTCGCACCAGGGCACGCCCGTCATGTGGGACGGGAAGTTCAACGAGACGAGCGGCGCGGGCACGGAGAAGTCTCGTCTCCTGCCGTGGGGGCTGATTCCGCCGCTCTACGCGGCCTATGTGGGCACGGCCGACCTGCCGACCGAGACGACGAGCGTGCGGCCGTGGGCGAACGGGGACAAGTTCTTCCTGTCGGTGGCGTTCAAGTTCGAGGACGGCTCCGTGAGCCGCCCGTACATTCCGCAGGCGACGGGCACGAACCTGTATTCCGCGACGGCGCGCACGGGCGAGGAAATTACCGCGTTCGGGCTGGTGACGATCTCCGGCACGGCCGGGTCGTACCGCGACTATGTGCGGTACAAGATTCCGCGCGGTCCCGACGGGACGGTGGGGCGCTACATCCTGCGGACGCCGAAGGTGAACGGGTCGAGTTCGACGCCCGACATCACGCAGTTGCGCGTGACGGGCTACATTGACAACAACACGACCGTCATCTACGACGACTACAACGGCGACGACGCGAGCCTGCTGGCGCCTGAGGACACGCCGTTCATCCACTTCCGGCATGTGTGGCCGTGGCGCGCCCGCTATGCGTTCGAGTTCGACGGGCGCGTGGGGATTGGCGACCTCAAGCCGAACCCTGCGGCCATCATCCTCGCGCCGACCGGGCGCGCGGCCGGGCGCGACCTGGTGGACTCTGATGACGGCACCGCGATGGGCAACTACTACTTCATGGTGCGGGTGTACGACAACGCCGGCACCAAGACCATCCAGTTGCGCTACATCGCGGGCGCGAGCATCCCCGGCGCCCCGGCGCAGCAGGAAATCGCCATCACGGCGACCACGACGCTCAAGGACGTGGTGAACACGATCAACTCGACCACCACGGCGAGCCCGGGCAAGGAGTGGGCGGCCACGGTGGTTCCGGGCGTGGACGAGAACACGCTGGCGTCGAACCTGGCCTACACCACGGGCTACGACTTTGGCGACGACACGAACATCGTGAACGACGCCACCACGGGGAACATCAGGGCATGGAGCAACGCCTTTCCCGCGGTGCTCTACTTCACGCAGTCTTACATGAGCAGCCTTGCGACGAAGCCCAACTCGTTCATGCACACGGAGGGCGGACCGAGCCTCAAGCTGGTGGGCGGGTTCTCGATGGCGCACATGTTCGCGGTCGGCCCCGGCTACGACATTCGGCCGCCGAAGGACGCCGGGCGGTTCCTCGGGGCGGCCCCGCTCGCGGACGGGCTGGCGGTGTTCTACGAGCGCGCGGTGTATGCCTACAAGAACCTGCGCGGCGGGACCACGGGCGAGGACTTCGATTACCGGCTCTATCCCATTTCGGAGCGTGGCTGCGTTGCGTGGGACTCGATCACGCACGGCAACGGGTGGGTGGGCTGGCTGTCGAACGACGGCTACTGCGTGACGGACGGCCAGCCGAACAACGAGCGCATCATCACGTTCGACCTGCACAACCCCGACACCAAGTTGGGCGACCTGAACAGCGAGATCAACCAGAGCCTGGCGGCCACGGCGTCCAACACGGACGGCGCGCGGTTCCACGCTCGCGTGGTGGGCGACAAGCTGTACCTGTCCTTCAGGTCTGCCACGGCGACCTACACGAACCGCGTCATCGAGTACGACTTCGGCATGACGGCGGGCGGATCGGGCCTCGGGCAGATTCTTCGCCCTGACGGACACCCCTACGGGTGGAGCGCGCCGTACCGCTGCAACTGGTCGGTCATCGGCTCGGTGCGGAAGTCCACGGGCCTGTGGACGCTGGCGGCGGTGTACGAGTCGAGTTCTGGATACTCGACCGGGGACGGCCGCGTGGACCGCGTTTCGTCCGGCTCGGACGACAACGGCACGGCCATCATCGGCCTGCTCTACACGCGGCGGGACGACTTCGGGGACATGCGGCGCAAGAAGCGTGTGCGGCGCATGACGACCAAATACAAGGTGCCGAGTTCGGTGGCGGCCCTGACGCTCGGGTTCAGCCGCCATCCGCTTTCGTCCAGCGCGACGTTCAACGACTACACGCTGCCGGCGGCGGCGAGCCGCCCCGTCATCCTCATCAACCGCGTCAAACTGGACGACCAGGCTCCGTCGCAGGTGGTACAGTTGGAGTACAACGATTCCACACAGTCAAGCGGCAGCGAGATTTACGGCACAACGGTCGAGTTGCGTTACCTCGACACGAAGGGGTGAGAGAGATGGCCTTCGAGATTCCCGATGACCTTCCTGTTGGCGTTGACAAGTATTCGTACAAGGGCGGCGGCGGCGGCCCGCCGGGGACTTCTCCTACGGGCGGGATTGGCGGCCTGCTTGGCGCGGGCGCGTTTGGCGGCCCGTTCGGCTCGATGGGCTACTCTCCGATGGGCCACAACGTCTATCTGATGAGGCGGCGCTTGATGGGCGGCGGTGCCGGTCCCACCGCTGCGGCCTCTGCGGGCTTCGCGGCCCGTCCTGTCAATGCGCCGCCTTCTTCGGCCCGCCCCGCCGGCAGCCCGTTCGGGCCGCAGAGTGCGTTTGGCGACAGGTTCGGCGTGGGCGGTTCCGGCGGCCTGCTGGACCGCGCGCGGCAGTCGCAGCCGCAGGGCCAGACGTCACGGGGCATGCCGAGCATGTACGACGTGGGCCTTGCGCGGCTGGTGGAGGCGCTTGGAAGCGGCGGCGTGGACCTGTCGCGCGGCTGGACGAGCCGACTGGCGCAGCTCCTTCTGTCGGGCCAGCGGGTTCCGGGGACCATCTTCTCGCCGGAGGGCGATGCGGGCATGAACGAGGTTGCGCGCCAGAACGCCGCGCGGGCCTCGGACGCGATGATGCGGCGTGCGGCGACGTATGCGAACGCGCTCGGTCTGGACCAGGGGCAGCGGTCGTATGCGGGCCTTCAGTCCATGCTGAACGCGCAGGGCGCCGCGGCGCGGGCGCAGACGGACCAGAGCAACCGGAACGTGGAGCAGTTCAACAACCTGCTGCGCGCCCTGCTGTCGGGCGAGATGGAGGCGGGCTACGGCCGCATAGCGCGCGAGCATCAGGGCGAGTGGCAGAACCGCATCAACTCGGGGCAGCAGGGCAGCGGATGGCCCGATCTTCTTGGCAGGATTGCCGGCGCAGGCATGGGGGCGTTCATTCCATGAGCATGATTGCCCCCGCGCTGCTCATGCGCGCCCTCGATGAGCAGCCCGAGTCCGACCCGCAGTTCGGCGCGGACTACGACGCTGCCATGAAGGCGTTTGCTCCGGCGTTCCCGGTGCCGCCCGAGGCTCCCGAGCCGCTTGAAGCGCCCACGGGGTTTCTTTCGAATCTCGGGATGGCGTTCGCGCAGAACCCCGTCCAGATTCCCGCAACCTACAGTCGCGGGCGCACTTCTGATTTCGAGCGGTTCTTGCAGGCCGCGCTCGCGTCGGGCGCGAACACGATGGGCGGGCTGGCGGGGATGCGCGAGAAGCAGCGGCAGGCCGAGAACGAGCGCCGCGCCCGTCAGGCCGCGGAGCGCAACCGGCAGGCGCTTGAGGCGTCTGGCAAGTTGCGCGCTGCGGCGCTGGACGAGGCGCGCAGTCTGGCCGCAGAGCGCCGCCGCAGGGCGGGCGAGACGCCCAAGGCGCCGGAGGAGATGATTCCGCTCCCCGCTGACGTGGCGCGTGCCTACTCGCTGCCCGAGGGGCAGGCGGTCAAGGCGTCGGAATACCGGAACATGGTGGCGACGGCGCGCGGCCTTGGCTTTCAGGGCCAGCTCGGCGTGGCGCGCGGCGCGGGGCTGGTTTCGCCGTATGCGCCAGTCACCATCCCGCCCGAGGGAGCGTCCAGTCGCATTGCGCGGCGCGTCATTGCCGGCGAGATCAAGCTGTCGGAGATCAACAACCCGGTGCTGCGCGGCGCGGTCATGGACGAGATCGCGTCCGGCCCTGACCAGATTCTTTCCGACAAGGCCCGCGCGACGATCAACGAGATCGGCGCGGCGCGAGGCGTTCACGCGCAGATGAAGGACGCTCTCGACAAGCTCAAACTTGCCGAGGGGCCGAGCAACCGCGTGGCGCGCGGCGGGAAGATCGCCATTGAGGCGATGATTCAGAGCAACCCGGACGCCGTGGCGTTCGAGACGATGAAGCAGGGTTTCCTCGCCACCATTTCGCGGGCCACTGGCGAGCGTGGCGTTCTGACGGATCAGGACGTTGCCCGCGCGCGGCAGTTGCTTCCGGGCCTGTTCGACACGCGGGAGGTTGCGAACCGCAAGATGGGCGAGCTGGTCAAGTTCCTTGACGAGCGCGAGAAGAAGGCGGTCAACGCCTACACGCAGCCGATGGGCGGCAGGGCGGCTACGGCCCGCAACGCGCCTCCTGCCGCAGAGCCGACCCCTGCGGACCTGGATTAC
>Ga0073934_10010735_pt1 | contig 11285 bp, 8 predicted proteins | sample LarsenN4metaG_FD_76834 | JGI IMG/M metagenome (GOLD analysis project Ga0073934, IMG submission 76834) | Hot spring sediment bacterial and archeal communities from British Columbia, Canada, to study Microbial Dark Matter (Phase II) - Larsen... ...
ATTCCAGCCGGCCGACCCTCGCCGAATGCGAATGTTGCGAACATCCCGATGGCGACGGCGAGGGACTGCCTGCCGCCGGAAGGGGGCTTCCGGCGTCTGGCTGTGGCCCCAAGGCAGTGGCGTTCGTGCTGTGTCGTCGTGTGGAGAGGGGAATCCATCCGGCGGCACATCTGCAGTATCGACGCGGCTGGCCACGCGATTCCAGCGGCCTCGGCCGATTGCCAAATGTGCCAACTGTACGCGCTGTAACATCTGCAGCGTATGGACCGTCTGCGCCCCACCTCGATCGAAACAGCCTGGTCACGGTGGGGTTCGCGGCGGTTGCTTCGGAGGTTTCAGCCGGTTCTGGCGACGAAGCAGCTTGCGAAAATGACAGTTCGGGTAGTTTGGGCTGGGTGTCGGGATGGCTGCACTGGTCCCGAGCTGCCGGTTTGTCTAAAAAAGACAGTCCGTAGAAGCCTGTGCCGACGTCTGGCCGACTCACCATGCCCGCAGAAACCGACCGCTGAGACTCGCTGCATGAGCGACCCGTCAACTGCCTCCGACGCCCCGTCGTGGCTGGCCGGAGGGTTGCGATCTCTGACCCATTCCGTGGCGCGACGGCCCAAGACCACGCTGCTCTGCGTGGCTCTTTCGGTGGCCGCCTGTGTTGCCTATACGGCCTGGAAACTGGAGTTCAAGACCGACCGGTCGGACCTGATCGATCCCTCCACCCCGTTCCACCAGCGGTGGCTGCGCTACACCGAGACCTTCGGTGAGTCGGGCGACATGGTGGTGGTCATTGAAGCCGCCCAACCGGAGACCATTAAGCAGGCGCAGGACGCACTTGGCGAAAAGCTGCTGCGGCAGCCCGAATTGTTCGCCAATGTCCTGTATAAGGTTGAGCCCGGGAACTTGCGTCACAAAGGGCTGCAGTACCTCCCGCCGGAACTGCTGGCCCAGGGGCTCGAACGCCTGGAAGAATACCGTCCTGTGCTGCTGGGACGGTGGGACCTCGTCAAACTGGAAAGCGTCATCCCGCTGCTGAGGTATCAGCTCCAGGATCTGGGGCAGGAGTCGATTCCTGCGGATCACCCGTTGTGGCTGCATGCCGAGCGGCTCGCCGAATCGCTGGCGCGATTCGCCGAGGACCGGGACGACTTTCAGAATCCCTGGCCGGACATTCTCCCGGTCGATCCTGCCATGCGGGACCAGGCCAATCAGACCGTGTATCTGCTCAATGAAGCCGGCAGCATGGGGTTCGTCATGGCTGCGCCAGCTGGGACGGGCGACGGCTTCAACGGGGCGACCGCGGCCATCGACCGGCTGCGACAGCTCATCGCCGAGACCAAGTCGGAGATTCCCGCAGCCCGTATCAGCCTGACGGGCATTCCCGTCCTGGAAAATGATGAGATGCGGCGATCTCAGGCCGACAGTTCGGCAGCCGGCATCTTGTCGTTTCTGGGGGTCTGGCTGCTGTTCTGGATCGGCTTTCGGGGGTTTCGGCATCCCGCCCTGGGGATGGTGACGCTCCTGGTCGGGATGGCCTGGTCGTTTGGGTTTACGACGCTGGTGGTCGGGCACCTCAATATTCTGTCGGTCGCGTTTGCCTCGATTGTCATCGGGCTGGGCAATGATTTCGCGATTCACCTGTTGTCGAGATACCTGCATCTTCGGCATCACGGCCGGGACGTCGGCCATGCCCTGGTTGAAGCCGCAGGCACCGTCGGACCGGGGATTGTGACCGGCGCGGTGACGACGGCGCTGGCGTTCTTCTGTGCGGCGTTCACGTCGTTTCTGGGAGTGGCGGAGTTGGGGGTCATTGCCGGCGGCGGCATTCTGTTGTGCGCCGTGGCGACGTTCACGTGCCTGCCGGCGACCGTGGCGCTCCTCGATCGGCGAACGGAGGAGCGAATGCTGCCGATGCCGTTCCAGGGCCGCTGGCTGGGTCATGCAACCAGTCATTATCCCCGCACGGTGCTGGCCCTGACGGTGGGGGGACTGTTGGCCGTCGGCTGGGCGGCCTGCGATTGGACGCAGGGTTGGCCGCGCCCCCGTGTGACATACGATCACAACCTGCTCAATCTGCAGGCGGAAGGACTGGAATCGGTCGAAACGCAGCAGCACATCTTTGAAGCCTCGAACAATTCGCTGTTGTATGCCATCTCGCTGGCCGATTCGGCCGATCAGGCCCGCGAGTTGCGGGCCAAGTTCGAGGCCCTGCCAACGGTCCGGCATGTCGAGGACCTTGCCAGCCGGTTGCCGCGGTATTCGCCGCGGGAAACGCAGCTGCTGGTGCAGGCGTTTCACGCCTACCTGTCGAAGCTGCCAGATCAGCCGCCTCCGCCCGGGCCTGCCGTACCGGCGGCGGTAGGTCAAAGCCTGGACCAGTTCCAGCGGTTTCTGCAATCGCACCCCAGCCCGCATGCCAGGACGGTCGCAGCCTCCCTGGACCGGTTTCTGAACGCCCTCGACCGGATGACGCTGCAGGAGCAGATGGTGCTCCTGGGAGAATTCCAATACCGGCTGGCGTATTCACTGCTGGCGCAGTTTCAGGCGCTGGCGGACGCTTCGGATCCGACGCCCGTTTCGGCCGACGACCTCCCCGCCGCGCTGGCCTCGCGGTACATCGGTCCCCAGGGGCAATGGCTGTTGCAGGTCTTCCCCAGGGACCACGTCTGGGACATGGAACCGCTGGAGACATTCGTCCGGGACGTCCGCTCCGTCGATCCGGAAGTGACCGGCACGCCGCTGCAAAACTTCGAGGCCGCCCTGCAGATCAAGCAGAGTTACGAAATCTGCGCCGTCTACTCCCTGGTCGTGATCCTGTTGATCCTGCTGATCAACTACCTGCCGAATGAGCTAATCGTCTCGTCGCTGGTGCTTCCCGGCCTGGCAACCGCGGCCGTCGCGGGCGTGTGCGCGTGGGCCCGACTTCCCGTACCGATGATGGTGTGGCTCCTGGCCTACATCACGGTGTCATTCGCCGCGGCAGCCTATCAGAACTGGGTCAGCGTGGTGCACTGCCTGGTGGCGATTGTTCCGCCGCTCCTGGGGACGCTGCTGACATTCGGCCTGCTGGCGGTGCTCGACATTCCCCTCAACCCTGCGAACCTGATCATCCTGCCGCTGATCATCGGCATTGGAGTCGACAATGGCGTGCATGTCCTCCACGATTTCTACGAACACCGCCAGGGAGTTTATACACCGTCGTCGAGCATGGTGAACGCGATTACGATGACTTCCAGCACCAGCATCATCGGCTTTGGCAGCATGATGATTGCCGCCCATCGCGGACTGCAAAGCCTCGGGGCGGTGCTGTCGATCGGCGTGGCCAGTTGTGTCCTGCTCGCGATGGTGACGCTGCCCGCATTTCTGGCCTGGTTCTCGTCGCGGTTCTCAAGCCCCCCGCAGGCCAATGACGAGGAGTCGCCCGCCGGCCAGTCCGGGCCATCACAACCTCCGACGATTCTCCCGCTGCCGTCCGTCACGCGCGTGGCGTGAGGCGGCAGGAATTGCCGCTGGTGAGGTGGGCGCGCTGGATTCCACCCGCGCAACGCCGTCCGGGCTCCCGTCTGCTCTCGCTGGGACCGGACGAATGCAGTAACCGTGCCCCGTTTCGCAGGCCGGTATGCCGGAGTGGACCATGCGCAACAACGGAACATTTCGCCCGCTGATGGCGGCATTGCTGGGATGCCTGGTCGGCTGCGCCGACTTGCCCCGGCTAGCGTCGTTCCGTCACGACAGCGCACGCGACTCCGGGGAGGCACAGGCTCTCGCCGAGCAGCGGTACGCATTCCTGACCGCCCGCGACCCTGCGGCACTCGACTGGTTGCTGACCCACGCCGTGCACAGCGGGCAGACCGTGGGCGAGGTCGAGCAGGTTCTCGGCCAGACCGCGGAGCGGGAGCACGCGGACCGAGAGCTGAAGACCAGCGCCGGGAACTATCTGGAAACGGACGTCGGTTACCGCTGGGGACCGGATGCGAATGGCCGCAGCATTGTGCTGTTCTTTCGCGAAGGGCGGCTGGTCAACTTCGACCCGAGCGAGCTGGCTCGCTGATCCGCAGGTGGGCTCGTGGCCGGCAACCGATGTCGATAACATCGTGACTGATGAACGCCGCGACTCCCTCGGATTCCTCCCATGACCTCGCCCGCCTCTGCGCCCGATCCCGCGATCGTCCTGGACCTGATTGAGGCGTATCGTCGCTCGCAGACGATGTTTGCAGCCGTGGATCTGGGCCTGTTCGATCGACTGCAGGCCGGTCCGCAAACCGCGACCGAACTCGCGGCGGCTATTGGCGCTCACGCGGATTCGCTGCGTCGGCTCCTGAATGCGTGCGTCGCACTCGGTCTGCTGCTGCGCAACGACGACCGCTACGCGAACACCGACATGGCGGCGGCGTATTTGACGACCGACAGCCCCCGCCGCTTCACGGGGTACATCAAATACTCGAACTCGGCCGGCTGGAAGCTCTGGGGACACCTTGGTGATGCCATTCGGGAGGGCACTCACCGCTGGCAGCAGGCCTTCGGCTGGGAGGGCCCCATCTTCTCGCACTTCTTTCGCACGGACGAGGCGGCCCGCGAATTCCTGATGGGCATGCATGGCTTCGGAATGCTCACGTCGCCGCACGTGGCCGCCGCCTTTGACCTCACGCCGTTTCGCACGCTGGCGGATCTCGGCGGGGCGACGGGGCATCTGGCGATCGCGTGCTGTGAACGATATCCCCAGTTGTCGGCCGTGGTGTTCGACTTGCCGACGGTGACCCCGTTGGCGACGCAGATTGTGTCGGCATCGTCCGTGGCGGACCGCGTGCGCGTGCTGCCGGGCGATTTCTTCCGCGATCCGTTGCCGCCGGCAGATCTGTATGCCCTCGGCCGGATTCTGCACGATTGGTCGGAAGAGACAATCGACCGCCTGTTGGCCCGGATCCATTCGGCCCTGCCCCCGGGCGGAGGGCTGCTGATCGCTGAGAAGGTTCTCGACGACGACCATTGCGGCCCGCGCTGGGCGCTGATGCAGGATTTGAACATGCTGACCTGCACCGAGGGTCGCGAGCGAAGCCTGCCCGACTATCGGACGGTGCTCGAACGGGCCGGCTTTACGCACGTGCAGGGACACCGGACGAACGTGCCCATCGACGCCGTTCTGGCCATCAAACCGTAACTGGCCCCGCCGATCAGGGCTCGAGACGGCCGGCCTGACGAACGCCGCTTCCCCTGGCGCCGGTCAACTTGTCTCCCAGATCCATCCGGGCCTTGTCCGCGAGCGTCTTCAATCGGGTGACGACCTCCGGATGTTCCGCCGCGACGTCGGTCGTCTCGCCGACGTCATTTTCCAGGTGATACAAGGCAAGCCCCGTCTTCGCTTCCCGATACGGCCCGGGCTGGCCGTCCGCACCGGGACGGACCAGGGTGCGGTAGCTGTGCGGGAAATGCAGCTTCCACGGTCCGCTGCGAACGGCATGGAGCTCGGCGCCCCAATAGTACAGATACGATTCGTGCGGCGTCTTCGCCCCCGGTGCGCCTGACAAGATCGGCCAAATGTCGAGTCCATCAATCGGATGCCTGGGCAACTCGGCTCCGGCGAGCCTGGCCAGCGTCGGCAGGACATCAATCGTCGCGGCGATCTCGGAGGACTCGTGACTGGCTGGAATCCTCCCCGGCCAGCGCGCGACAAACGGCTCCCGGACGCCTCCTTCCCACGCCGTTCCCTTGCCTTCCCGCAGCGGTCCCGCCGATCCAGCATGGTTGCCGTACGACAGCCACGGACCGTTGTCGGACGTGAACATGACCAGCGTGTGCTCGTCCAGGCCGCACCGCCGGAGGGCCGCCAGAATCTCACCGACGGACCAGTCGATTTCCGCAATCACGTCGGCAAACAGCCCGCGCGGAAACCGGCCGGCGAACTTGTCCGAGACGAACAACGGCACGTGCGGCATCGCATGCGGAACGTAGAGGAAAAAGGGTTCATCCCGATGGGCCTCGATGAACTGCACTGCGCGCTGAGCGTACCACGTCGTGAGCTGGGTCTGGTCCGGGTTGTACTCCAGGATGCGTTCGGCCTCCATCAACGGCAGATCGGGAAACTTCGCCGTGGGATGCTTCGGCCACATGTCGTTCGAGTACGGCAACCCAAAATACTCGTCAAAGCCGTGGCGGGTCGGCAGGAATTGAGGGTAATGTCCGAGGTGCCACTTTCCGAAAATGCCTGTGGCATAACCCCGCTGCTTGAACACTTCGGCGATGGTCCATTCGTCGTCATGAATACCCTGCTTCGACTGTGGCCCGAGCGCGCCAAGAATGCCGACGCGGTTCGGATAGCAGCCGGTCAGCAGCGCCGCGCGCGAGGCCGAGCAGACAGCCTGGGCGACGTAAAAACTGGTGAGCCGGCAACCTTCCTTCGCCAGACGGTCAATGTGCGGCGTGGCAATCTCTTTGCCGCCGAAACAGCCGACATCGGCATAGCCCAGGTCGTCAGCGAAGACGATCACAAAATTGGGCCGCCCGGACCGATCGGCGGCTCCCGCCGGCGTGGAAACCAGGACGATCGCCAGCAAGCTGAGGGACGACGACCAATGCGACATCGAAGCGGTCTCCGGACGCAGGGAGCAAGATCGAAGGTCGCTGCTGATTGTTCAGCGAAGGAACGTGCGGGTCAACACATCGTCTCACTCTCGCGGCAGAATCAGGCATCAGCAGCAGCCATGCCGGGCCGCGGCCTGTCAGGTCGCGAGCAATTGAGCCACGCTTCCGTGCGGAGGGGGCTGGCTTCGGTCTCGAATGCCAGGAGGCACACGCCGGTGCTGTCAGAGCTCGTCGCAGCGGCTGAATTCGCCCAGCAGGTTGTTTGCCACCACCTGCGGACAGGACCAGACGAGAAAGAACATCGCCTCCCGCACGAGCCGCTCGGCGGAATGGCCAGTGACGAAGCCCGCGCCTTTTGCGGCGGCAAGATACGCCTGCGACGTCCGCAACGCCAGGCTGGTGGCCCGGGTTCGCAGGTGATCGGGCGTCAAATGGCCGAGCTGGTCCCCCTGCGCAGCGGACCGCAGGTCGGCTGCCAGTCTCGCGACCTCTTCGTTGAATGCGGCGAGAACCGGCTGCAGGATCGGCCGCGCCGCCGCTTCCTCTTCCAGACGGTCGAGCGACTGTTGCGCATGCCCCAGGGCGAGGGCCGACGTCGTCAGCGACCCCGCCCCCCCTCCCTGGCGGCTCAACTCGGTCAGCACCTGCGGCGCCGGACCAGCCAGCACCTCGTCTGCGACGACTGTGACATGGCGCAACTGGACCGACGCCGTCCGCGATTCGCTCAACGCCAGCAGTTCCACGGGAGGTTCGACGACCAGGCCGATCCGATCCCGCGGAACGGCGGTCAGCACCTGCAGACCTTCGGACAGCGTGCCACCGAGGACAATGACGTCAGCGACATCGGCGCCGGTGACCCAAGGAACGACGCCGTCGAGAACGTAACCGCCGTCCGTCGCCTCTGCGGTCACTGCCGGAGCGGCGACGTGCTGACGAGAGGTGGTCAGATGCGAGATGCCGACGGTGGCGAACGCCTCGCCGGATGCCAATCGGGGCAGCCACCGGAACTGCAGGTTTGCATTCCGGCAGGCCACCAGGCGCTGGCACGCCGCCTGGAACTGGCTCAGGATGAACGTCACCGACAGGTTCGCTCGGGCCAGTTCGCGGCAGCCATCGAGGAGATCTTGAGGGGATTGTCCGCTGCCGCCGAACGGCGCTGGAATCGACCATCCGGGAACGCCGGCGTCGACCAGCCATTGCCATTCCTGTCGCGGCCAGATCAACCCTTGCGGCCGGGCGGACCACAAGGGGCTGCGCAATCCACGCGCGATGTCGGACGGGGACGCGGTCACAGCAACTCCAGGAAGTCGGCCAGTTCGCCGGCCGCGTGCTGATCGCCCACCCGGCGGGCGGTGTCGAGTCCGGTCTGGCCGATACGGCGAGCGGCGTCGATGTCCCCCTGTTCGGCGAGGATTTGCGCGTGTCGGAACCAGGCGGGGACATAATCCGGGAAGCGCTGGTGGATTTCGTCAAATCGGCTCAAGCCTTGGGCGAGCTCCCCGTCCTTAACCACCTCGCAGGCCAGCCCGTACAGCAGGAACACGTCGTCCGGCTCTTCGGCGAGCATGGCCTCCAACTGCTGGCGACGTCCCATGTTGTCTCCGATTCCCGGGATTCCTGCAGGGTCCGACAGCACGCTTTCCGCAATCGGAAAACTTTGCGCGGTCCGTGACCCTCGGATTGGGCAAGTTGTTCCAGAACCCGGCATGCATTTCAAGGGTTTTCTCTTGCTCCGCCGATGCTGGTCGTGACGACGGCAGGAGGCCGGGTGCTCCGAGCACGAAGGATCGTGGCAGACCTAAACAACTTCCCCGATTACTCATCCTGAGCGGCTCACGAGCAGACTACCCTATGACACACCGGCTGATTGCCTTTGGACTGTGCTGGGCCGCGCTGACCGCGGCGACGGCCTCTCCGCTGCACGCTGAAAACCTGCGCGAAACTGCGCTCGTTCGCGCCATCAAGCGGGCCAACCCCGCTGTCGTGAACATTCATACCGAGAAGACGGCCGTCGACCGCGACGCCATCTTCTCCTCCGGAAACGCCAAGCCCCGCAAGATCAACGGCATGGGGACCGGCGTCATCATCGACGAGCGGGGTTACATTGTCACGAATTATCACGTGGTGGCGGAAGTCGATCTGATCCGCGGCACGCTTCACGATGGCGCCAGCCTCACCGCCCGCGTGGTGGCCCTCGACCGGCAGCACGATCTGGCCATCATCAAGGTGGATGCCAGCCGTCCGCTGCAGGTGATGCCCGCCGGTACCTCGTCCGACCTGATGCTGGGCGAACCGGTGATCGCCGTCGGGAACGCCTTTGGATACGAGGGGACGGTGACCTCGGGCATTATCAGCGCCCTGGCCCGCGACGTCGAAGTCAACGAGACGCAATCGTACAAGAACCTGATTCAGACCGACGCCAGCATCAATCCCGGCAACAGCGGCGGACCGCTGCTGAACATGAACGGCGAGGTGGTGGGCATCAATGTCGCCATCCGGGCCGGCGCGCAGCGGATCGGGTTCGCCATCCCCATCGACGATGCCCGGCAGATCATTGCCCGGCTGATGAGCGTGGAGCAGCTCAACCAGACCTATCACGGATTGGTGTCCAAGGACGTCAAGAAGGGGGAAGTCCGCAAGCTGGTTGTGGACACCGTGCAGCCGGAAAGTCCCGCGGCCAAAGCCGGGCTGCAAGCCGGCGATGTCGTGGTCAAGATCGCGGACCGGACCGTGAACGACGGCGCCGACTGGGAACTGGCCCTGTTGGATCGTCCGGTCGGCGAAACGGTTCCCGTGGTTGTCCAGCGCGGCGAGAAAAGCGAAACGCTGTCGATGGCGCTGGCGCCGTATCTCGGCGGCCGCAGCCGGATGGCCAGCGAGTTTGTCGCCCGGGCCAACAACGACAACAGCGACGCGGAACGCTTCTGGCGGATCCTGGGCCTCAAACTGGCGCCGCTGCCTCCGGAGCGGACGGCAAACGTCCCCAGCAAGTACCGCGGCGGACTGGTGGTGACCGATGTCCGTTCCGACAGCCCGGCGGCGACCAACGGGATCAAGAAGGACGACATTCTCGTCGGCCTCCGCGACTGGGAAACGCTGACGTTCGAGAACGTGAGCTGGATCCTGAACCAGTCGCTGCCACAGGGGCAGAATTCGGTGAAGTTCTACGTCATCCGCGGCCGCGAAACACTGTACGGCTACATCCAACTGGTGAACGCGGACGCTGCGGCAAAACCGCAGTGATGTCCGTGCTCCGTTGTCAGTGGTCCGTGGTCCGTTGTAGGTTGGGGGCGGTGGCCCTTCCCACGGCCTGCTGACGACGGACAACGGACCTCCCCATGCCCCGCGGCGAGTTCGAGTTCATTCACCACATCCGCCGACGCGCCGCCGTGCGGCCGCCGGTGCGGGTGGGGATTGGCGATGATGCCGCGGTGCTCGATCACCCGGCGGGAACCGTCGAGGTCGTCACCACTGACCTGCTGATGGAGGGGATCGACTTTCTCTGGCCAGAGACCTCCGCGGCTCTCATCGGCCGCAAGTCGCTCGCGGTCAACCTGAGCGATCTCGCCGCAATGGCCGGCCGGCCGACGGCGGCATTCGTCTCGCTGGCTTTGCCGAAAGCCCGCGGCCGCTCCTTTGCCGACGAGGTGATGGACGGCCTGCTGGCCCTCGCCGACGCGTACGAGGTGACCATCGCCGGCGGCGACACGAACTCGTGGGACGGCCCGCTGGTCGTCTCTGTGACCGTGCTGGGCACGCCATTCGCCAATCAGCCCGTGCTGCGGTCTGGGGCGCAGCCGGGGGACTGGGTGTTCGTCACCGGCGCGTGTGGCGGCAGCATTCTGGGCCGGCATCTGACGTTCACCCCCCGATTGGCGGAAGCCGAGCGGCTGACGCAGCTCGTGAAGCTGCACGCAATGATCGACATCAGCGACGGCCTGGCCGCGGATCTGCATCATCTGCTCGACGAAAGCCATGTCGGGGCCCGGGTGGAAGCCGCGGCCATTCCGATTCACGCCGACGCCGCCCGCCTCTGCGATCCTCGCACGCCGCTGGATCATGCGCTGTCGGACGGCGAGGATTTCGAGCTGCTGTTCACGGTTCCGGCGAACGACGGTCCACGCTTGCTCGCCGCGTGGGATCAGCCGACCCAGATTACGAAGATCGGCGAAATCACCGCCGAATCAGGCTGCCGGTTGCACCGTGCGGACGGCACGTCCATCGAGCTACCGCCGCTCGGTTGGTTGCACGCGATGGAGGATTGAGACGCCGCTGACGATCTCCCACGTCTGCGCCGCAGCCGAAACGGCAAGGGAGGCTCAGCCGACGCCGCGCTGTTTGAGTTCGGCCACCACCGCCTCGACGATGCGAGCCACGTCGGGCGAGGACGTCGGAATCGGGCAGCCGCATTCCGGTTCGTCGGTGAAGCCGTGTTGGGCGAGCAGGCACTGCAGTTTGTCCGCGAGCCGAGCCAGCTCGGCCTGCTGGTCGTCGGACAGCGGCTGTCGGCCGACACCGGTGTCGAAGCCCCGCAGCCGGACCGCCGTCCGGAAGCCGTCGGGGAACTCGGACGAGTAGATCATCGCGTCGAACAGCGTGACGATGTCGTACTGCAATTGCCGGGCTTCGTCGAGTTTCTCGGCGAGCGTCAGGTCGTAGAGCTTGACCATCAGTTCCGGGGCGACGCCGGAGGTGGCGTTCGTGCCGCCGTCGCA
>Ga0073934_10010737_pt1 | contig 11283 bp, 9 predicted proteins | sample LarsenN4metaG_FD_76834 | JGI IMG/M metagenome (GOLD analysis project Ga0073934, IMG submission 76834) | Hot spring sediment bacterial and archeal communities from British Columbia, Canada, to study Microbial Dark Matter (Phase II) - Larsen... ...
GAGGCGGCGGGTCCGGCCCGATATTAATCATCCGGTCCGGATCGGTCAAGGGCGGACCACGCCGGACGACGACCAAGGTCCATGCTGAGGGGCCAGCGCCATGATGGCTCTTGTCAAAGGGGAAGCGCTCCGCTATAGTTGGCGCCGTTTGCGGGGCGGAGCGCAGCACCCGCGCGAGGCGGTCTTAGATTAGATAAGGATGCTGGCGAGGGAGAGTGCGACGATGACCTATAGGATGCGAAACTGGACGATAGTGGTGGGGCTGAGTTTCAGTTTCGTGGCGACGCCAGCGGTGTTCGCGGCGGGCGACACGGTGGTTCTGTCCGTGACCGGCAAGGTCGTTGCCGTGAACGTATCGGCCTCACCCAATGTCATCGTCATCACCACGACAACGGCCAAGCAGCAGGAAATGATCGTCGGTGCGACGGTGGCGCGAGATGTGACGATCACCCGAGGCAACCAGCCCCTTTCGCTGAAGGACGTCAAGCAGGGGGACATCGTCGATCTGAAATATGTCAAGGGGCCGGAGGGGCTGGCCGCTCGGTCCATTCACGTCCGCTAGTTGGGGGAATCTGCATGGTGGCAAGACCGAATCGGATCGTAGTCACTGCGATCCTCAGCGTGGGTGTGTTGACGCTTGTTTCCGGATGCGCCGGGCGGCGCGTATCATCGGCGGTGCAGGAGCAGTCGCAGGTCCCCGGAGAGACTGCAGTGATCCCCGCCCCAGTCCCGGCTCCGGCACCCCCGAAGGTGACCGAGGCTCCACCCCTGGCGCCAGCTCCGGCTCCGCGGGAGGAAGTCCGAATTGCGGAGCCGCAGCCGGCTCCTCAAGCGCCTCTCCCAGAGGCACCGGTGCTTCCGCCAATCGTTGAGGCACCGCCGGCACCCACTCCGCCCGCTCCTCCGGTCGCCGAATCGCCTCGCCCTTCCGCCCCGGCAGTCCCGACACCGGTCCCTGCGGTTATCCAGGAAGCCGTCGCGTTGACTGATGTGTTTTTCGACTACGACCGATTTGATCTCCGCCCGGAGGGCAAGTCGGCGCTGGAGGAAAACGCGAAGCGGCTGAAAGAGCGGGCCGAGGTGAGCCTCCTCATCGAAGGGCACTGCGATGAGCGGGGTACGATCGAGTACAATCTCGTGCTGGGGGAGCGGCGCGCCCAGGCCGTGAGGCGGTATCTGGAAGACCTGGGGATCTCGCCATCCAGGCTGAAGGTCACAAGCTTTGGAAAGGAACGGCCCTTCTGCGTCGACCATAGCGCCGAGTGCTGGCAGAAGAATCGCCGGGCGCACTTCGTGATGCGATAACCCAGGTCCTTCACACCTTAGAGGAGGAGATGGTTGTGAGTACGCCCAGTCTGATCGCTGTACCTGTTTTAGGCTGTGCGCTTGCTGTGGGGGGATGTGCCAGCACGGGCGAGGTCGTGACGTTGGATATCAAAGCCATATCCTCCACCGCAGGAGCCGGGAAACAGCAGAAAGTTGACACTGTGCGGGTTTCGGTGGGCGTCTTTGAGGATGCCCGAACCGATAAGTCGATGCTCGGCCAGCGCCTGCATCTACTGGGAGGAAAAACCCGGTATAACTTGCTCGATGGAAAGGTAGGTCTCACCGTTTCGAAGGTCGTTGCCGATCATCTAAGGGCGCAGGGCTGGAGTGCGGATTTGAGCCAGGCGGGTGCGGGGGATGTGGTGCTGACCGGAAAAGTGGTAGAGTTTTCAGCGAATTCCGTGAGCAAGGTCTTTTCCACCGAGATGACGGTAAAGACCAGGCTTGCGCTTGAAGCCAAAAATATTGCCGACAATAGTACGCTTCGGATGACGGTCAGCAGCGATGGTTCTCAGAGCGTCTTCTGGTACGCTGACGAAGATCTCCAGGATCTGGCTAGTGCCGTGATTACGGAAGGTATTGATAAATTTGTGCAAAATTCAAAATTCGAGGGCAAGGTGCTTCGATGGAAATGACGGAACGCGAAACCCTTTCATGCTGGCAAGGACTTCCATCCAGTAAGCCTCCACTTGTTCTAACGAGCCAGTAGTCCAGTCGAGCAACTGAACCGGCCTCCCCCCCGATTGATCCTCACACGAAGGGTTCTCCCCCTCTGCGCTTCAACGATTTTGCACGGCATGGCATCCATAACAAGTTGATAAACAATAGATATTTTATACATTCGAAAGATGGGCTTGACACAGGAGCTGACCGTTTGATACCGTTCTGAGCACTTGCTCGGCCATCCCTAATACATTTCTTATCGCTCGTTCGTTAACCCAGCTCACTCCCTCTTCTTACAGGTGCAGGAAATCAATCCTTCTGTAGAGGTCTGTCGACGACTCTACAGACCAAGGAGGGCTAAGGAGCTGACCGGTGGTAGGCATAGGCCGATGAAGGAGGTTGTAGTGGGGAGAAAAAGGACACGGCTGGCTAGCTTCTTGACCCTGGCCAGTCTAGGCTGTCTAGCCATAAATGCATGTTCCGCTTTGCCCAAAGGGGAGGCGAGCCTGGACGTGGGACTCAAGGACCGTGGGATTGCGTCCTGGTATGGCCCTGACTTTGACGGGTGGGCCACGGCCAACGGGGAAATCTACGATATGTATGCGATGACCGCCGCGCACCGTACCCTGCCGCTCGGGAGTCTGGTCAAGGTCACGAACGTGAAGAACGGGAAGCAGACCCGTGTCCGGATCAATGACCGGGGGCCTTACATCAATGGCCGCATTCTTGACTTGTCTTACGGAGCCGCGGCAGTGCTTGAGATGACAAATGATGGGGTCGGCCCGGTCCAAGTTGAAGTGGTGGCCCCCTCTGGATTGGCGCAAATTGCCGAAGGGTGGTCCGAAAGAATGGGGTGGGAAACCGCCGGTCTGGAGCAACCGGTCTCACCAGACCGTCCGGGCTATCAGCGCCGTCCCCGGGAGGTCCTGTTCGAAACTCGGACGTCGCCAGCCTCCCGGCAGATGCCGACCGATATCATGCTTGATCGGAGGAGCCGGCGTGTCGAGGATATCCTGGCGGCTGGCCAACGGGTCGAGGCCGTTGCCGAATTGATCCTCGGTTAGCGTTCTCCGCTCCGCCCCCACCATCCTCACCAGAGTTGCTACCGGCCTGAGGCTCCGCGGCGACCGAGGGCGCGTTGCCGCCCCGCGCGCTCACGTGCGTACGTGTTGGGCAGGCAGAACCCCGTGTCACGTGCGCTCGGGTTGACACCGCGTGAGCGCTCGAATAGACTGGGGCACTTGCGCGAGAAACGGCAGTGGCCTTGTGACTGAGTTGATGGAGGAGAGGTAGTCATGGCGAAGTCGACCTCCCAGGAGACGGACGAACAACGGCTGACAAGCAAAATCCAGCAGCGCATGGCCGGGCATGAGAATCCGGAGGGGGATGCGGCATTGCGTGCCCTACGGAAGCGCCTGAAACGCGCCCAGCGGAAGCGTCGCCGACTCGACCTCAGAAAGGTGCACGCGCGGGGCAAGAAGAAGAGCACTGAAGGTAAGGCGGAAGCACCCGCGAGCGCGTAGGAATGGTCGCGGTCGTTGAGAGACCAGTGTCGGGATGCACTCCGGCGCGACGGAGGATGAAGTCATGAACCAGGAGAGCAAGCAGCCTGCTGAGACGGAACAGCCGGACGCACGGGGAGTCAGCGATGAGCTGACCGACCGGGTCTCGGAGCGCTTGACGGCAACCGCTGAAACAAAAGCCCAGGGGGCTGGAGACGAATCGCCTGGTGCCGAGACGGCCGAGAAGGAAGAGGTTCTTGAGGAAGAGAAAGTCAAGGACGAGATCGAGATCCAGATCGATCTCCTCCAAGATCCTGACTGGGTGGTGCGCCGCGAAGCGGTCATCACGCTCGGCGAGATGGGCGACGAGCGCTGCGTGGAGCCATTGCTCAAGGCTTTACAGGACGGCGACTGGCAGGTTCGCGAGGTGGCGATTGATGCCCTCGCCCAGGTGGGCTCACCGGCTGTCGAGCCGCTGATCCGGTATCTCCGCCATTGGGACATCCGCAAGTATGTCATCAAGGCGCTCGGCAAGATCAAAGACGAGCGCGTGCTCGACCCGCTGATTGCGCAGTTAAAGAGCGACGAATTCGGAGAGGACGCGGTAGAGGCGCTGGTGGAACTCGGCAGCCCGACTGTCGGGCGGTTGGTCGAGGCGTTGAAGGACAAGGAAGAGACAGTCCAGAAGCGGGCCGTGATCGCTCTGGGCCGGATCAAGGACTCAGCCGCGCTGGACCCCCTGATCGACATGCTGCACCACAAGGATTGGTTCACCCGCCTGACCGCCGCGGCGGCGATCGAAAAGATCGGTGACGAGCGTGGTCGCCAGGCGATCAAGTCGTTGCTCAAGGACCCTGATCTCGTCGTCCGGATGCGCGTCGAGCGGATCCTCGCCGCCTGGAAGAAGCAGCCGGCCGGTACGGCCTGAAACCGATCGTTGCGTTCGGGCCACGCCTCGCCGCCGCGCTCAGCACGCCTTCTCCTACCAAGCCACGTATCCCTGCCGAGACCTGCAACCAGACCGCAGCGGCCTGACTTCTCTTCCCCTCCACCGTTTGAGCGAAGGAGGGCTCGTGGCACCGGAGAGGTCCGCCGTGCGGTTGGGGATGCGCCGTGCGGAAGCGGGGGAGGCTCACTTCGGACGAGAGAGTGTCTGCAGGAGGCTCCCGGCGGCAGCGAGACGGACGGCGGGTTCGGTGTCCTGGAGGGCCTTCTTGAGCGGCGTGATCACGCTCCAACCCGGGATGCGGCCCAACGCGCGTGCCGTGGCGAGCCGTGGTTGGGGCTGCTGATCCTGCATCAATTGCTCGAGCACCGGAAGGGCGTTCGGTTGCCCGCTCTGGCCTAACGACTGGGCGGCCGCCGCGCGAACGGCAGGATCCTGATGCTGAGCCAAGTCCGTCGCGACCAGGAGCGCTTCTCTGTCGCCGATGCGCAGTAGGCCTTCAACACCACCGGCTCGCACGAACGGCACCGGGTCTCGTGCGGCTTGCCAGAGTAGGGGTTTGGTGTCCGGGAGGCGGAGACGTCCAAGGCTGGCGGCGGCCACGCTCCGGACCCGTGGGTCTTCGTCACCGATCGCGTGGATGAGCGCCGCTGCCCCCTCCGGACTGCCGAACTCGCCCAGGGCGCCGGCCGCAAAGGCCCGCACGGCTGGCTCAGGATCATAGACGGCCTGAGTCAGCGTCTTGAGACCCGCACGATGTTTGAGTGAGCCCAGCACGCCAAGCGCCGCCATGCGGCTGTCGGCATCGGGCAGCGTCGCCGCGCTGATGACGTCTGACAGGGCGTCGGTTCGACCGAGACGAACAAGCGCACCGGCGGCGAACACTCCAGGCGCACCCTCCTCAGCTTGGGTCATTTTCGTCAGCAGGTCTTGTACGCCGGGCCCGCCCGTTTGGCCCAACGCGTTGACGGCGGCGATTCGCACCGAGGCCGCCGGGTCACTCGCTGCGCGCGTGAGGCCGGTCGTCGGCACCTTGCCTCTCGCGCCCTTCATCCGTTCCGCCACCCGGCCGAGCCCCTCGGCGGCGCGAACCCGCACGAGGGCCGACCCGTCCAGCAAGCCGTCTTCCAAGAGCGGGATTGCGTCGGGGTGGCCCAGGTCCGCGAGAGCCGTAAACGCGACCAGCCGCACATGCTCCTGGCGATCGCGTGCATGGCTGCGGAGGACCCCCCAGGCGATTGCACGCAGCAGACTCTGGTCCTCCGGCGCGCCTTTCGGCACCATCAGAGCATAGAGCTTGAGCGCGACTTCAGGGTGGCCGAGGCGCACATGGCTGAGCAGGCCCAGTTTGAGTGCGGCGCGTGGCGGTTCCTGCCCGGGCGGGACCGACTCAAGCAGGCGGATGACCTCCTCGTACCGACCTCTCCCGAAGGCAGCCTGCGCGCTCGGGAGAATCGTGGCTTGGCTGGGCTTGTCGGCCGCAGGCAGCGCCACCGGCTGGAGTCCTCCCACCAACGCGCAGCACAGCCACAGCGAAACACGTCGGCGCACGCGCACCCTGTCCGGCACGAGTCTGTTCACCGGGTGGCCTTACCAGATCGTCGGGCGAGGGCTTGCCGCGGGGACGTAGAAGAGGTCCACGTACTCCTTAATCATGCGGCGCGCGGAGAAGCGGGGGGCCGTGGTCCGAATCGCGTCCTTCACGACCTGAATCCAGCCGCGGGGGATGCCGTCCCGATCGCGTGTGTAGTACAGGGGGATCACATCCTGTTCCAGGATGCGATAGAGACAGTCCGCATCATGTTCATCCTGAGCCTTCGGGTCGGTCGCATCCTTCGCCACGGGGATGGCCCAGCCGTTGGCGCCGTCGTAGCCCTCTTGCCACCAGCCGTCGAGCACGCTCAGGTGTGGGACTCCGTTCAGCGCCGCTTTCTGGCCGCTCGTGCCGCAGGCCTCGAACGGTGCACGCGGAGTGTTGAGCCACACGTCCACACCCTGGACGAGAAACTTGGCCATGTGCATGTCGTAGTCTTCGATGAACGCGATGTGGCCGCCGAGCGCGTGGTCCTTGCAGTAGCGATACACCTCGTGGATGAACTGGCGTCCGGGCTCATCGGCGGGATGCGCCTTGCCGGCGAAAATGATCTGCACCGGCCGCCAGCGGTCATGCAGGAGATGTTGCAAGCGGTTGAGTGCGGTGAAGACCAAGGTGGCCCGCTTATACGTCGCGAACCGCCGGGCGAAGCCGATCGTGAGCGCCTCCGGGTCCAGAAGAGTGCCACCCGCCAGAACCTGCGTGGCCTCCAGCCGGGCGTTGATCCAGCCGGCGCGCGCCCGCTCGCGGATGAAGCTCATCAATTTACGTTTCAGGGTCTGGCGCACCGCCCACAACTCGGCGTCCGGAATGTCGGTCACGCGATGCCAGATGGCGGGATCGTCCGACCGGTCGGCCCAGTCCGGGCCGAGGTGCTTGCTGTACAGATGGTTCATCTCCGGTGCGATCCAGGTAGGGCTGTGGACGCCGTTGGTCACGCTCCGGATCGGAATGAGATCCTCCGGCACGCCGGGCCACAGGCTGCGCCACATGGCGCGCGATACGCGCCCGTGCTCCCGGCTGACCGCGTTCAGGTGCTCGGACATCCGGATCGCGAGGACGGTCATGTTGAACCCGGCGCCCGGATGGTCCGGGTGCGTCCCCAGGGCGAGGAAGGCCTCGCGTGTCAACGTCAGACGCTCCCAATAGCCCTGGAAGTATTGCTCCATCAACTCGATGGGAAACACATCGTGGCCGGCCGGGACGGGGGTATGGGTGGTGAAGACCGTCGTGCGGCGGACGTGTTCCGCGGCCTCGTGATACTTCTGTCCCGAGTCAATCAGTTCGCGTACGCGTTCAAGGGTCAGAAAGGCCGAATGGCCCTCATTGGCATGCCAGACCGTGGGCGAGAGTCCGAGCGCGCGGAAGGCGCGGACGCCGCCGATGCCGAGGAGGATCTCCTGGCACAGCCGCATTTCCTGGTTGCCGCCATAGAGCCGAGCGGAGAGCGCGCGGTCGGCGGGGGCATTCTCCTCCAGGTCCGTGTCGAGTAGATAGATCATTACCCGCCCCACACGCACTTGCCAGACGATCGCCCAGACCGAGCGAGTCCCCATGTCCACCTGGATCCGGCACGGCTCGCCCGACGGGGTCAGCGCGGGCCGAATGGGCGATTCCAGGCGATTGAACGGCTGGTACTCGGCGATCTGCCAGCCGTCGGGCGTGATGCGCTGATGGAAGTAGCCTTGCGGATACATGAATCCGAGACCGAGCAGCGGGACCCCGAGGTCGCTGGCTTCCTTGCAGTGGTCGCCGGCGAGGATGCCAAGGCCCCCGCTGTAGATCGGAATGGAGTTGTGGAGGCCGAACTCGGCGGAAAGGTAGGCGATGGTCCGTCCGGCGAGCTGCGGGTGCCGGCTTGCGACCCAGGCGGTGGTGGAGGTGAGGTATTCGTCGAACGCCTTCAGGACCGCAGAGTACTGCCGCACGAACGCGGGGTCTTCGCTCAATGCATGCAGCCGCTCGGGCTTGAGGTCCAGCAGAAGTTTGACGGGATTGTGGGAGGTGAGGCGCCAGAGTGTGGGATCCACGGTTTCGAAGAGACGTCGAGCGTCCGGCTGCCAACTCCACCAGAGGTTGTGTGCCAGCTCTTGGAGCCGGACCAAACCCTCCGGCAGAGTGAGTGCTCGCTCGGCTGGAAGATGGGGCTCACTCATCGTGACTCGGTCTCTCGGTGCAAAGCTTGAGGCCATGTGCGTACGGTCTGGAGATGGGCACGTACCACGCTCGGGCCTCCTCCAACTCTACGTGCATCACTCTCGATGCTAGACGTTTCCCACGGGTTTCCAGTTGGCCCACTCGGGCGAGAACGCGACGGCCGCGTACCGCTCGCCGAGGATCTGGGCTACGCGATTCATCAGCCGCGTGATCTCCTGACGTTCCTGCGCACTCAGGTCCTGGCGGAAGCGCGGGTGAAGCCCCCAACGGGTCTCGACTTCCTCGCCCGCGACAGACGCCATCACGCTCACCAGCTTGATCTCATTGCCGATGGACGGACGGGCGCGGGGCTCGGGCACCTGCGCGCCGGTGCGCACCGCCGTGCTCGCAGACGGGGCCGCGTCCGCTTCCGGCTGGCTAGCCTCGGAGGTGCGCTGTCCTCTCGCGAAATTGTCCAGGGCGGATTGCATCGCGGAGATGGCGGCGCTCACGCACAGGACCGCCGCCGAGATCACCTGCCCGTTGCCGGATGCCCCGACCAACTGTGCAACGCGCTCCCCGAGCGCCTGGAAAAACGCGTCCTTCTCCTTACCGGACTCGGTCGGCAGAAACTTGAAGCGCTCGTACTCTTGCCGACTCTCCGCGACCGCGGTGCCGATGGTCATCGTCACCTCCATCGGGTCCGTGCCGGGGCCGAGGGCCGGCGCCAGCACGGACCTCAGGTGCGAGGTGACCGCATCCTCAAGGCTGTCCATGAACAAGGGCTGATCGCGCAGGGGGATGTAGAGCGCTGACAGACGGTCGACCAAGGTGAACAGGCCTTTCAGGAATTCCAGGTAGATGGTCCATTCCTGCGAACGCTTGAGCGTGAGGCTCTGCTCCGGGGCATTGCGCTTGACCATCGTGACGGACTCGCCGGCGACGGCCGTGAGCAGCGACGCGAGATCGGACAAGAGGTGATGATATGGGCTCTTCGATACGGCCATGAGACCCCCAGCAACGCGGCGCCATTATATACGACTCCTCAGTTGTGTCCAAGCGTATCCAGGGAATGACCGCGCGTACCGGAGCCGGTGACGGAGGGCGTCCGGCCAGCGTTGCGCCGTCCCGCCCGCTATGTTATACACCGCGAGGCTGTGAAAAGCCCAGGATCGGATGCCGGGATTGTGATGCCCGGCGTGAGGTCTCATCCCGTATGGAGCGAGAGATCAAACCCTACGTCCTGAAGCGATCCGCCGACGCGCTGGGCCCGTCCAAGCTGACCATTGATTATGCGCAGGCGCTCAACCCGCAGCAGTTGGCTGCGGTGATGGCAGGGGACGGCCCCGCGCTGATCATCGCCGGCGCGGGCAGCGGCAAGACCAGGACGCTGGTCTATCGGGTGGCCTGCCTGATCGACAAGGGCGTGGATCCCAGTACGATCCTGCTCCTTACGTTCACCCGGAAGGCTGCGCAGGAGATGCTGGCGCGGGCCGGTGCCCTGATCGGCACGCGTAGTGAGTTGGTCTGCGGCGGGACCTTTCATTCCGTCGCGAATCTGCTGCTGCGCCGTTACGGCCGACCGATCGGGCTTGAGCCCGGGTTCACGATCCTGGATCGGGGCGATGCCGAGGATCTCATCAACCTGCAGCGCGCCCAGTTGGCGCTGAACGAGAAGGAGATACGGTTCCCGCGCAAGGGTACCTTGGCCGAACTCTTCAGCAAGTGCGTGAATACGCTGCAGAGCCTGGAAGAGGTGGTCCTGGAAGAGTATCCGCACTTCTCCGAACACCTGGACGATATCGAAAAGCTCCGGCGGGCCTACACGGCAGCCAAGCACCATCGGCAGTTGCTCGACTACGATGACCTGCTGGTCAAGTTGCGGGAGTTGCTCGATCGGGACGAGCCGGCACGCCGGGCCATCTCCGGTCTGTACCGCTACATCCTGGTAGACGAGTACCAGGATACGAACCGGCTGCAGGCCGAGCTGGTCCGCAAGCTAGCCGCCACACATGACAATGTGATGGTCGTGGGCGACGACTCGCAATCCATCTATGCATTCCGCGGGGCCACCTTCCGCAACATCATGGAGTTCCCCGCGCTGTTTCCGGGCACGACAATCTACAAGCTGGAGGAGAACTACCGCAGCACCCAACCGATCCTGGACCTGGCCAACGAAATCATCGAGCAGGCGCCCGAGAAGTACAGCAAGCGCCTGTTCACGCGGAAACTGGACGGCCCGTTGCCGGTGCTCGTTCAGGCGGCGGGGGAAAACGCGCAGTCACGGTTCGTGGCGCAGAAGATCCTGGAATTACGCGAGGAGGGGATTCCGCTCGACGAGATCACCGTCCTGTTCCGGTCGAGCTTCCATTCGTTCGATCTCGAAATTGAGCTCTCTCGACACAATCTTCCCTTCGTCAAGCGCGGCGGGTTCAAGTTCATCGAGACGGCGCATGTGAAGGATCTGATCGCGCACCTGCGGGTGCTGGAGAACCCGCTGGATGCCGTGAGCTGGAACCGCCTGCTCCTCTTGGTCGAGGGTGTCGGGCCCCGCAAGGCGCAGGACCTGATCGCGGCCTTCGTCAGGAGCGGGCATCCATTGAGCAGCTTGCGCGACGCGGCCGGCCGCTCGTCGCGCACCCTCAAAGAACTGGCCGGCGTGCTGGAGGAGGCCGGCCAGCCGGGCTCGCTCACGCCGGCGGAGCAGGTCAGCCGCATTTACGAATACTATCTGCCGATCCTGAAGGCGCAGTACGACGATTACCCCAAACGGATGCGTGATCTCGAGCATCTGTACAGCATGGCTGAGCGATATCAGAAGCTGAGCGAGTTCCTCGCCGATCTAGCCCTGGAACCGCCGGATGAGGCCGTGGCGGACGTGGAGGCACCGGATCGGGATGACGAGCGGCTGGTGCTTTCAACCATTCACTCCGCCAAAGGGCTGGAGTGGCAATGCGTGTTCGTGATCTGGGTGGTGGACGGCCGCTTCCCCTCCGCGTACTCCTTCATGAGCGAAGACGAGCTAGAGGAAGAGCGCCGCCTGTTCTACGTTGCCGTCACCCGAGCCAAGCAGCATCTCTATCTCACGTATCCGATCAACGTGTACGACAAGGCGA
>Ga0073934_10010738_pt1 | contig 11282 bp, 9 predicted proteins | sample LarsenN4metaG_FD_76834 | JGI IMG/M metagenome (GOLD analysis project Ga0073934, IMG submission 76834) | Hot spring sediment bacterial and archeal communities from British Columbia, Canada, to study Microbial Dark Matter (Phase II) - Larsen... ...
GACGCCGTGACCAAGACCCGCAAGGAACTCGAAGCGCCGCTGGAAGGCGGGCCTCTCGCGGCGGACATCGCGGCGGGCTTCCTGATTGGCCTGGGCTTCAAGCCGACGGCTCGGGTCGCCAAGCGTCGGATCGTGCACCACCTCCAGCATCTAGGATATGCCGTGGAGGTTTGTCTGGACGACGTGGAAGGCGTCGGCAAGTTCGTTGAGATCGAGATCGTCACGGAAGCGGCGCAGCTCGATCAGGCCCGCGCCGCCGTCCTGGATCTCGCCCGCCAGCTTGGCCTGGGGGAAGGCGAGCGACGATCCTATCTGCAACTGCTTCTCGAATCAGGCTCAGCGTCATGAAGCTCACGAAGACCGTCAGCGAGCTCCGGTCCTTTCTCGCGGCGAAGCGTGCCGCGGGACTATCCGTCGGCATGGTCCCGACCATGGGCGCCCTGCACGCGGGGCATCGCTCCCTGATGGAACGAGCACGCCGCGAGTGCGGCGTCGTCGTTGCTTCCATCTTTGTCAATCCCACGCAGTTCGGACCGCATGAGGACTTTGCCCGCTACCCCCGGCCCCTGGACAGGGACCTGGAACTGTGCCGAGACGTCGGCGTCGATGGCGTCTTCGTGCCCGAGGCCCAGGAAGTGTATCCGGCCGGCTTCACGACCTGGGTTGACGTGGAAGGCCCGTTGAGTTCGACGCTCGAAGGAGCAGTTCGGCCAGGACACTTCCGCGGCGTGGCGACCGTGGTCCTCAAGCTGCTTCTCATGGCCCTTCCCAGCGTGGCCTACTTCGGCCAGAAGGACGCCCAGCAAGCCTGCCTCGTTCGCCGCATGGTCCGCGACCTGGACGTGCCCACGACCATCTGCGTCTGTCCGACGATTCGCGAGGCCGATGGCCTGGCCCTGAGTTCGAGGAACGTCTACCTCACTGAGGCGCAGCGTCGGCAGGCGCCGGTGCTGTATCAGTCTCTCGAAGCCGCCCGCGCCGCCGCCGCCTCGGGCCAGAACATGACCGATCGGCTGAAGGAGCTGGTCAAGGAACGCATCGCCGCTGCCTCTGAAGCCCGACTGGACTACGCCGAGATCGTCGATCCGGACACTTTCCTTCCAGTTGCCGCCGTTGAACGTGAAGCCTTGCTGGTCCTGGCGGTCCGCTTCGGCTCGACCAGGCTGCTGGACAACGCCTTCCTGTCGCCCCCTTCCGCGGGAGCTCACTGAAGTGCAAACAGCCTGCGGGCGTTGGCCGTCGTGATCTCCGCCATTTGCTCCGCGCTCAGGCCGTGCAGTTGCGCCAGGCAAGCCCCCGTCAGCGCGACGTGGGCCGGCTCGTTCCGCTTGCTCTTTCCTCGAAGCGGCACGGGGACGAGGTACGGGCTGTCGGTTTCGACGAGCAGACGCTCTCGCGGCGTTCGCGCCGCCACCTCGCGGAGGGCGTCGGCATTCTTGTAGGTCAGCATCCCGGCAAACGAGATGTGCAGGCCCAGGGCGAGGCACGCTTCGGCCGTCGGCCAGTCGCCGGTGAAGGAGTGCATCACGCCGCGGAGGGATCCGCACCGGTCCGCATGGTCGCGTAGCATGCGAACCGTGTCCGCCTCGGCCTCGCGGCAATGGATGACCACCGGCAGGCCCGAGCGCTGGGCCAGCTCCAGGTGCCTCTGGAAGTAGTCTTCCTGCTGGGCAAACGGCGTGAAGTCCCAGTGCCGATCGAGCCCCGTTTCCCCCACGGCGACGACCTTCGCCTGTGCGACGAGGCTCAGCACCTGGTCCCAGTCCGCGGCGGCAGCCTCGGCGACGTGGTTCGGCTGGATGCCCACGCTCGCCGCCAGCATCTCGTGCTCCTGGGCCAGCTCGACCGCCCGACGGCTCGTGGCCAGCGTCGTTGCGATCGTGATGACACGGGAGACTCCAGCAGCGGACGCCCTGGCGAGCACGAGCTCCAGGTCCTGCTGAAATGCCGGATCATCCAGGTGAGCGTGCGTATCGATCCAGACAGGCGGCATCGTGTTCTGCTCGAAGCCTTAGCGAACTGTCGAGAGCTTCTGTTGCCCGGCCCGTGAACGAGCCAGCTCTTCGAGCCTGGCCAGGTGCTTCTTGCTCAGCTCCAGGAGTTGCCGCCCGCAGGCCAGGGCCTCCTCGTCGTCGTGAATCTGGCCGAGATCCTTCTCGGTCTGCCCGATCAGCCAGCGCTGATACGATACCAGCCACGGCAAGAAGTGTTCCAGGGACATGAAGTGGCTGGACGAGAAGCCATGGTGGAACTTGCTCGTGGCCGGCGTGGCGTGCCGTTTCTGGATGGCCGCGGCCAGGCAGCGGCAAGCTTCCTGTTCCTCGTCGATAATCTGGCGAAGCTCCGCCAGCGTCGCCTCATCAGCCGGGCCGCTCCAGGGCCGAGCGTGCTGCACGTACTGCAGCAACGAGCTCATCTGTCGGGCCAGGATGCGATTGAGAATGACAGTGTTCTTGTTCATGCGTCGATTTACCTGGCGGTGACGGCCACGGGCTCGGCGGAGGCCGGCGGCTTGATCTCGCGAAACTGGCTCACCGCTCGGCCGCTGCCCTGGATCGCCAGCGGGTCCCAGAACATGATGCCCACGAGCACGACCAGCGTGAGCGCCAGGGCAAACAGGCTCTGGCCCACGGGAACGCTGAACGGCTTGCCGGCCGCGCCTTCCGGAGCGGGGTCGAGGATCATCACCTTGAGCACGCGCACATAGTAGAACAGGCTGACCACCGTGTTCAGCAGGCCGACCACCAGGAGCATCAGCAGGCCGACGTTGTTGAACTGCTGGTACGAGTTCCACAGCACGGCAAAGATCTGGAACTTGGCCATGTAGCCCATCAGCGGCGGGAGGCCGACCAGGCTCAACAGGAAGATGCTCATGGCCGCGGTCAGCAGCGGCGCACGGTAGATCATTCCCCCGTAGCCGGAGAGGTCCTCCGTGCCGGTCTTGTTCCGGATGAAGGCCACAATGGCGAAGGCGCCCAGGTTCATGAACAGGTACGCGATCAGGTAGAACAGCGATGCATCCAGGCCCTCGCGGGTCAGGGTCGCCAGCGGCATCAGCATGTAGCCGGCGTGGGCGATGGTCGAGTAGGCCAGCAGACGCTTGAGATTGGTCTGCGAGTAGGCGGCCAGGTTGCCGAACGTCGCCGTGATGGCGGCGAAGAAGGCAATCGCCGGGCCGACGTAGAGCGCCACCGTCTTCCATTGCTCCGGAGTGGCCGCGTCGCCAGGCAGAGCGCCGACGAGGGCCAGGGTGAACCGCCCCGTCAGCGCGATGGCCGCTCCCTTCGACGCCACCGAGAGGAACCCCGCCACCTCGGCAGCCGCTCCCTCGAACACGTCCGGGCACCAGAAGTGGAACGGCACCGCGGAGAGCTTGAACGCCAGCCCGACCAGCACCATGAGCAGGCCGACGAGGAGAATGGCGTCCAGCTTCGGCTGTTGCATGGCGAGGGCGAAGGACGAGGCCACCTCGGGCAGATAGCCTGTGCCGAACCGGCCCGCGAGCAAGCTGATGCCGTAGAGCATCACGCCGGACGCCGCCCCGCCGTATACGACGTACTTCAGCGCCGCCTCGCTGCTCAGCCGCCGGCCCTTCAGGAAGCCCGCCAGCGCGTAGCTGGGCAAGCTCGCCATTTCCACTGCGATGTAGACCATCAGCAGGTGCGACGCCGAGCTCATGAGCATCATGCCCAGCGTGGCCCCGAGCAGAAGCACGTGGAAGTCGCCGGAGTCCTCGCGGTCGGGAATGCCGCTGAGAAGGTTCAGGACCATCACCAGCAAGGTGAAGCCCAGCAGCAGGAGCCGCATGTAGACGGTCAGGGCGTCGGCGGTGACCATGCCGGCGAAGGAGGCGGCGGTGTCGTAGTCGCCGTTCACCCATTCGATCCAGGAGGCCACGAGCGCGGCCAGGACGATGAGCGGGGCCAGCCAGCCCAGGTGCAGCCGGTCCGCGCTCGGCAGAATCCGGATGAGCAGCAGAGCGACAATGCCGCCGCAAATCACCAGCTCCGGCGCGAAGGCCGTCAGGCTACTCAGAAGCTCTTGCGTATTGATCGTCGGCAGCATGAAGTTTACCCAAAGATGCCCGCCAGGCTCCGAACCAGGCCAGTCACGCTCGGTTCCATCCAGGACAGGATGCAGCTCGGATAGACGCCGAGCAGCACCGCCAGCACCACCAGGGGAACAGCCACGAGAAGCTCTCGGGCCGTGATGTCCGGGTAGCCGTCGTACTTCGGATTGCTCCCGAGGTACACGCGCTGCAAGGTCCACAGCACGTAGGCCGCGGTGATGACCACGGTCAAGGCGGCCAGCACGGCAAAGACCATGCTGTAGTTCCACGTCCCCAGGATCGTAAAGAACTCGCCCACGAACCCGCACAACCCTGGCAGGCCCAGTGCGGCAAAGAAGATGACGGCGCTCAGCCCCGCGTACAGCGGCATGGCGTTGTTGAGGCCGCCGAACTTGTTCAGGTCGCGGTGGTGAGCGCGGTCGTAGATCACCCCCACCATGAAGAACATGCCCGCCGAGGAGATGCCGTGGGCCAGCATCTGGTACATCGCCCCGTTCATGCCCCAGGACCAGTACTCGTACCGCTCCAGGCTGGTCCAGACGGCGATGCCGAGGATCACGTAGCCCATGTGGCTGACGGAGCTGTAGGCCACCAGCTTCTTGAAGTCGGTCTGGGCCATCGCCGCGAAGGCGCCGTAGACGATGCTGATGACGCCGAACAGGCCGATGAACCAGGCCAGCTCGTACGCCGCCCACGGGCAGATCGGATAGGCGATGCGGAGGATGCCGTAGCCGCCCAGCTTCAGCAGCACCCCCGCCAGGATCATCGAGATCGGCGTCGGCGCTTCCACGTGGGCGTCGGGCAACCATGTATGGAACGGGAACATCGGCACCTTGATGGCAAAACCGATGAACAGCAGCACGAACATGGCGAGCTGGAAGTTCCGGCCGAAGAACCAGCCCTTGTTCTTCTCGATGGTCGCCCTGGCCTCATCGACGGCCTGGCGGGCCTCGCGGACCTTCTCCGAGGCGTCCGCCCCAGTGGCGTCCAGGGCCTTGCCGTAGGCCTCTTCCGCTTGTTGCAGCCGGGCCTGCAACCGCGACGACTCCTGGCCAACCTTGTGCAGCATCAGGATGTCGAACGTATTCACCGGCGTGCCGACCGAGGTCTTCTCCCGCTCCACCACCGCCTGGACCGCTTTCCATTCCAGCTCGGCGGCGTCCGCGGCGCGGCGCAGCGGATCGTTCGGGCCGGCCCTGGCCTCGTCCGCCGCAGCCTTCTTCTGCGTCATCACCTCCTTCATGTAGCTCTCGAACGTCGTCAGGTCTTTGAAGTAGAACCCGAGGATGGCGATGAGGATGAACACGCTGCCCAGCAGGGTGTACAGGAAGAACTTGATCGCGGCGTACTCCCGACGCGGCCCGCCCCAGATGCCGATGAGGAAGTACATCGGCAGCAGCATCACTTCCCAGAAGATGTAGAACAGGAAGAAGTCCAGCGCCAGGAACGTGCCCAGCATGCCCGTTTCCAGGATCAGGAACAGGATCAGGTAGCCCTTGACGTTCTTCTCGATGTTCCAGCTCGCGATCAGGGCCAGGAACGACAGGAAGCTGGTGAGCAGCACCAGGCTCATGCTGATGCCGTCCACGCCCAGGGCGTAGTCGATGTTGAAGCGATCGATCCAGTGGACCCGGGCGGTCAGGTCGCGGTCGAACGGCTTCTGGGCGCTGGCGGCCTGCACGGCGGCCTGGTCCATCCGGTAGCCGAGCTGCGTCTTTTCCGCGTGCCCGGTCGGCATGTACTGGTCCATCATGCCCAGGAAGTCGATGAACAGAATCACTGTCAGCAGCAGGGTGACGAACGCCCCGATCAGGGCGAAGTAGCGCATCAGGTCCTCGCGGCCCTTGCCGAAGATCGGCAAGAGCAACAGCAGCGCGAACACTGCCGGCGTGAAGATGACGCCCGTCATGATCCAGAGGTCAAACTCATTCATGTTGGTCTATCCTGCCAGCGCGACCACATAGGAAAGGACCGCGACAATGCCCACGGCTGCCAGTGCCAGGAACAGTACATAGTTCCGAATCGAACCCGTCTGAAAGACCCGCAGCCAGGTGCCGACGCCGAACACCACGTCGGCGGTCAGGTTCACCAGTCCATCCACGATGCCCAGATCGAATCGGCCCTTCCACTTCGAGAGCTTGACCGTCGCGGCGGCCAGGAAGTTGATGACGCCGTCGATCACGTTGGCGTCGAACCAGCGGGCCCAGCCGGCCATCACGTGCGACGGCCGAACCAGCATCACCTCGTACGCTTCGTCGAAGTACCACTTGTGCCACAGGAAGCGGAACACGCCGAGGAACTGCTCCTTCGTCTGGGCTGGATCGAGGAAGCCAAACCCGTAGACCACGAAGGCCATCACCACGCCAATCGCCGCCGCCAGCAGCGCCAGCCCGCCCGCCAGCTCGTGCGGACTCGGCAGGTGGACCGCGGTCAGGTAGGCGTTCTTGTCCAGCTGATACGCCACCAGGGCGGGCAGCAGGTTGTCGTCCCCTGCCTCCGAGCGCACCTTGGCTTCATCATGCACCAGCCGGTCGGCCAGCATGGTCGGGTACTCGTGGTGCAGCGTCCTTTCCAGCGCGCTGCCGGTGACGTCCAGCGGGTTCAGCCCCCAGGCCACCGTGATGCTGAAAAACGCCAGGATGATGAGCGGCACAGTCATGATCCACGGCGATTCGTGGGCATGCTCGTATACGTGCTGGTCCCGCGGCTTGCCGGTGAATGTCATCAGCCACAGCCGGAACATGTAAAAGGCCGTGATGCCGGCGGTGATCAAGGGCACCAGGAAGAGCAGGAAGTGCGCCGGCCTCAGCGTGACGAAGCTGAGGGCATGCGCCAGCATGGCGTCCTTGCTGTACCAGCCGGCGAACAGCGGCGTCCCGCCGATGGAGAGCACGCCCATCAGCATCGTGATCGCCGTGATCTTCATCCTGGAATAAAGCCCGCCCATCTTCGTCATCTCCTGCTCGTGGTGGCAGCCGTGGATCACGCTGCCCGAGCCGAGGAAGAGCAGGGCCTTGAAGAAGGCGTGGGTGATCAGGTGGAACAGCCCAGCCGCCCAGCCGCCCACGCCCAGGGCCATCATCATGAAACCGAGCTGGCTCACGGTCGAATAGGCCAGCACCTTCTTGATGTCGGTCTGCACGATCGCCACCGTGGCGGCGACGAACAGCGTGATCGTGCCGACATAGGCGATCAGCAGCAGCACCTCTGGAGTGAACAGCGGATACGCCCGGCCGACGAGGTAGACGCCTGCCGCCACCATCGTGGCCGCGTGGATCAACGCGCTGACCGGCGTCGGACCTTCCATCGCGTCCGGCAACCAGACCTGGAGCGGGAACTGGGCCGACTTGCCCACGCAGCCCAGGAAGATGCCGATGCCCGCCAGCACCAGCAGCCAGTACGGCATCGAGCGGTACTGATTTGGCCTGGGCTTCTTGCCGACGTACACGCCGTCGCCGTAGCCGTCTTCCAGTTTCTCGGGGTCCGGCCCGACGCCGTGCGGATGGTTGCCAGGCTCCGGCGGGAAGAGGATCGCCTGGCCGCCGTCGCGAACGGTCCGCGCCGCCGCCAGCGTCAGCTTGCTCTCGACCTTGCCCGCCTGCTCCTTGCCGAGAACGTGCTCCAGCTCCTCGCGGAACTGCTCGGCCGACCAGTAAACCTTCCCCTCGATCCCCCTGAGCTGGGCGAGCATCTCCTTGGTGAATTGCTTGTCGTGTTCGAGTTCGCGGAGGTCGGCGTCGTCCAGGGAGAACTCGACGACAGCCAGGTACTTGCGCTCGCCCTGGTCGTTCTCGGGAATGTGCTGGGCGCGGACGATCTGCCCCGCCAGCGAGTTCTTGCCGTGCGCGTCCTCGGCGGGGCAGCGCAACTGGGCGAAGATCTCCTCGAAGTTGAACGTGCCGCAGTAGGTCCACAGGATGAGCAGGCCGACGATGAAGCCGGCGTCGCCGACGCGGTTGGTGATGAACGCCTTGTTCGCCGCCGTCGAGGCGCTGCGGCGCTCGTAGTAGAAGCTGATGAGCAGGAACGAGCAGATGCCGACCAGCTCCCAGCTCACGAAGATCTGGAAAAGATTGTTCGCCAGCAGCAGGTTGAGCATCGAGAAGCAGAACAGGGACAGGAACATGAAGAAGCGGGAGAATCGCCCCTTGCGGGTGACGTGGGCCTGGTGGTCCTCCACCTTGTCCTGCAGCTCTTCCGCCATGTAGCCCATCGAGAAGATGTGGATCAGGGTGGCGATCAGCGTCACCATGGCGAACATGACGGCGGCCAGGCCGTCGATGTAGTAGCCGAGCTCGAGGCTCATGGTCGGCCTGTCGCCCGACCAGCCAACCCAGGCCCAGTAAACGCTGCCGCGCCACGGCGGCACGTCCGCTCCGGATTCAGTGTGGGAATCCGCGGCGTGCGGCTTGTGCTCCTGCTTGTCGGCGGCGTGGCCCTCGGCGTGCTGCTCCGCCTTCGCCTCGCCGTGGCCCTTGTCGTGATCGTGGCCGTGGCCCTTATCGTGATCGTGGCCGCCGTGATGGTGGTGATGTTCGGGCCGATTCTGCAGGTAAGCGGCCAGCCCGACCGCGCTGCAGACGAAGGCGCCGGCAATCGCCGCGGTGGCGATGTACGCGCCCAGCCGGCCGAGCCGACGTCCGCCCAGAAAGAGCACGACGAACGAGGCCAGCGGCAGCAAAGTCGCGATGACGTAGAGGGAACCGTAGTTGAATGCCATTCTCGATTGCCCGTCCTGCGATCCGTTAGCCCTTCAGCTCCTCAGCCGCATCAACGTCTACCGTCACGTGGTTGTTGTAAAAGTTCAGCACGATCGCCAGGGCGATGGCCGCCTCCGCCGCCGCCAGCACGATCGTGAACAGCGCGAACACCTGACCTTCCATGGCGAAGGTCTCGTTGTACCTGGCGAAGGCCACGAAGTTGATGTTCGCCCCGTTGAGCACCAGCTCCGAGCCCATCAGGATGCCGATGGCGTTCCGCTTGGTCGCCATGCAGACAATCCCGGCCACGAACAGCACGGCTCCCAGCAGCAAGCAGTGTTCCAGTCCGATCTGGTTCATGACTTCGCAGGCCCCTTGCGCCGCTTGGCGCGGGCGAGATACGCCGCGCCGATCAGCACCACCAGCAGATGCACCGAGACGATTTCAAACGGGAACAGGTAGGCCAACCGCGTCCGCTCCCGCGGCGGCTCCCCTGGGCTGCCGATCGGCAGGTCGGCCTTTGGCGTGGCGTCGCGGAAACCCAGCAAGGACAACCCCAGGTCGTTCGCCAGGCGGCTTTGCACCGGCTCGATGGACGGCGCGGGCGTGAAGTTCCATTCCGTCATCAGGATCGAGATCCCCAGCAAGCCGAAGAGCAGCAGGCCGACCACGATCGACACCGCCCACTCCCCCGCGCCGGTCTTCAGGTTGACGAAAGGCCCCTGGGCCGTCAGCATCACGCCGAACACCACCAGGATCAGGATGCCGCCGACGTACACGAGCAACTGCGTCGCGCCGACGAAGTCCGCCCCCAGCAGGAAGAAGATGCCCGCCGTCCCCGCCAGAGTGAACAGGAGCCACAGTGCGGCGCGGACGATGTTTTGCGTCACGACCACCATGATCGCGCTCAGCCCCGTCAGCAGGGCGGTGATCCAGAAGAGCAGCTCTGCGACGTTCATGGCGAACCTACAAGCTCCCTGGGATTCTCGGAGGCCAGCAAACCGCCCGGCGAATCGGCCCCTGCCTGCCCCTCCTTCGAGACGGCGGGAGCGTGCTGCGCGGGAACGCCAGGATGGTTCCGGAACGGCACGGCGGGCAGACCCAGCGTGTTCCATGCCAGCGGGAACAAGCTCGCACCCAGCAGCAGGGCGCAGCTCAGCGGCACCAGATACTTCAGGCAGGTCATCATCACCTGGTCAATGCGAAGCCGCGGCAGCGTCCAGCGCACCCACATCATCACGAACACGAGCAGCCAGCTCTTGGCGATGAACACCAGGACGCTCAGCACCGTCGCCAGGATGCCCAGCGGCGAGGCGAAGTCGCCCGGCATCACCGACGCGGGAAACAGCCCCGTGTGCCAGCCGCCCAGAAACAGCGTGACCGCCAGGCCGCCGGTGGCGAACATCGCCCCGTACTCGGCCATGAAGAACAGGCACCAGCGGAAGCCGCTGTACTCCGTGTGAAAGCCCGCCACCAGCTCGCTTTCCGCCTCGGCGAGATCGAACGGAGCCCGCTTGCAGCCCGCGGTCGCCGTCACGAAGAACACCCAGAACGTGAGGAACTGGAACGGATCGCGGAAGATGAACCAGTTCCAGAACGGGCCGGCTTGCTGCTCGGAAATCAACTGCAGGTCCAGCGTGCCGGCACAGAGGACCGGAATCACCACGCAGATCGCCCGCGGCACCTCGTAGCTGACCATCTGGGCCGCCTCACGCATGCCGCCGAACAGCGACCACTTGCTCCCCGAACCATACCCCGCCAGGATCACGCCGAACACTTCCGTGGAAAGCACCGAGAGCATGAAGAAGGCGGCGATGTTCATGGGCAGGCCGACCACGTCCCGCCCGAAGGGCAGCACCATGAACGCCAGGAACACGCCGATGAACGTCAGGTACGGGCTGATGCGGAAGAGCATCTGGTCCGCGCTGCCAGGGATGATGTCTTCCTTGGCGATGAGCTTGATGCCGTCGGCCAGCGTTTGCAGCCAGCCGAACTTCCCGCCGACGCGGGTCGGCCCGAGGCGGTCCTGGATGCGGCCCGCCACTTTCCGTTCCAGCCAGATGAAGATGATGGCTGAGCCCGCCATCAGGCTGACGAGCAGGCCAGCCGCGAGGAGGGCCCTGAGCGCCGGCCAGTATTCGGAGACGAGGGATTCCAGCGAGTCCATGGTCTTCCCGTCGGTTGGAGGGTCCAACTATGGGCGTTACTTTATGACGCATCTCTGACAACGGCTAGGACAAGTTCCTGGCCAATCGGAGAGGGGAGCCCACCGAGCGGAGGTGCGTGAGCGCCCCGAGACTTCATGAGCGGCGCACCAACAAGAGCGGCGCACCGATGTGAGCGGCGCACCGTCAGGTCGCCGGTGCGCACCGGCGGGCTTACGCCGCGCCGCTCTCGTTTACATCGCCGGTTTGCACCAACGTGAGCGGCGCACCGTCAGGTCGCCGGTTCGCACCGGCGGGCTTACGCCGCGCCGCTCTCGTTCACGTCGCCGCGCCGCTCTCGTTTACATC
>Ga0073934_10010739_pt1 | contig 11279 bp, 9 predicted proteins | sample LarsenN4metaG_FD_76834 | JGI IMG/M metagenome (GOLD analysis project Ga0073934, IMG submission 76834) | Hot spring sediment bacterial and archeal communities from British Columbia, Canada, to study Microbial Dark Matter (Phase II) - Larsen... ...
CTGAATCTGCTGTTCTTAAGTATTATATTGCGCTTGGCAAATGGTTATTATTTATGCCTTCTAGCAATTGCTCTTTAGGTGTTGAACTCTATAAGTTCATTCAAGCCTTAATAACGTCGAGAGTATCCACCGCTGTTACTTTTTCCCCAGCTACCACCGCCGGAGCGTCCACTTTTTTCCTCCCGAGGTCTTGCTTTATTAACTTTCATTACGCGACCTTTCCATTCGGCGCCATCCAAAGCATTAATGGCAGCCGTTTCTGCTGCTTCTGATTCCATTTCTACGAAACCAAAGCCTCGTGAGCGACCCGTTTCCCGATCTGTGGGAAGTTGAACTCGCGTCACAGTGCCATACTCTGAATATACGTCGCTTAGCTCTTCTTGGCTAACACTGTAGGATAGGTTGCCTACGTAAATTGACATTAATCTCTCCAGAATTCAGTTATGCATATGCAGAGCCGTTCATCCGGAGAGCCACTTGCAGTTTTAAACAAAAACAAGAACACCACCGCCGAACTTTATTCTCCAATCTTATTTTAACATAAATCTTATTCTAGCAAGGCTATATTTACCTTTTTATGGCATATCTTTGAGCAAAATGTATTATTTTTAACGGTTAATCCTATTATTATTGCTTATGCTTCAACTGACACAATAATTTGTCACCATACTAGGTCTTAATAAATAGTAAATATTAGATTTTATAATTATTATTAGTTTGATTGTTTATAGAAAGTTTTCGAGCGATCGCTAAGCTGAATATACCAGAGTGAAAATATCAAATTATGTCTTAGGCAAGATGTAAAATACCTAATTGTATGAGTTTATTAATTGATTTAACTTTGATGAAAATCAAAGTTTTATATTTTTAACTTGGACTTTGAAACATCTAAAACAAAACACCTATTATTTAGTATTGACCTAAAAATAAGTTTTTGTTCATGGATACTGAAGATTCCCTATGTTCACTCAACTGAAAATACAAAACAATTGTTAACATTTTTACCTAGATTTAAACCATAATTGATGAGAGTGCATGGAAGAATACAGTGTCAGAGGATAAAATTTACGGTGCAGACAATGCAACATACATGCACATACAAGATGCGCAATCATCAAAAATCAAACAGCGATCGCGCACCATAGAATCAATGCTTTTCAATCTGCCACGTACCGCCAACCTTGAGGCTGATACTCCCGCTGAATTCGTACCATCCACGTACCTTGAGGGATAGAAATAGCTTTATGCTCTTCGTGAGCAAGTGTTGCCTCTTTTGAAAAGACACGCAGGTACAAAGTACCATCTTTTTCGTATAATTCCGCTTGTCCATCAATGATGCGATGTGTGTGTCCGGTGACTTCACCTGCCGCTAAAATCAAGTGCGGTAGCTTTTGTCCCTTGATTTGCTGTATTGTTTGCTGTACAGGCAGCAAAATCACATCGCCTTGACGAATTGGTTGCATGTCTTTTGTTCTCCTAGAAAATGGTACACAGCCCCATTGACAGTTATCAGTTTCATTAATGGGTATAACTCTCAGCAATTGGACAAGAATGGGTTGGTGTAACGGACTGTGATCCCCAACATACATCTGATAGCTGTTTACTGTTCACTGAATTTAAGGACTCTCACAAAATTTGATTCAATTTTGCCACAACCTGAAGAAATCAAGTAGGAAAAATCGGGAGATGGGTGAGCTGGAGAGGTGGAGGTAGTATGAGGAGTATGGGGAATAAATAACCACTGTTAGGTTATAGATGTCCTTTCTTACGACTGAGCGCGGGGTAGTATTTGTATGAAAATACTTCGGTTTGATGTCAAGATGCACGTTCAAATGCTATCCCGTAACGGGAGACGTGCGTATAGACGCACACTGCGGGCTTCAAGCTAAGAAGACCCCTACTACCGACCGACCCAATGCCTAAAAAGTGCAATTTTTCAAATAATAGTCGCCAATTATGCCTCAGATAAGTTAAAGATTGAAATAACTGGAAATTCGCAGTTCTACCCCACCCTTTGGGAAATACTACCTGCGGATATGGCAAATGCCTAACGCTGGAATTTAAGGGGATTACTTTGCGAGTAGTTTGTGTGAGGATGAAATCACATACCTCTAGTGACTAATAATCTTGACATTTACCTGCCAATTATTTCAATTTGACTGTTTAGTGACTGTTTAGCTTAGCAGCTATTCTTTTTTTGAAATTTCCATGTCAACTCTTGTCATCGTCGAATCTCCGACCAAAGCTCGTACCATTCGCAACTACCTGCCAAAAAACTATCGGGTAGAAGCATCTATGGGTCATGTGCGTGACCTACCCCAGTCGGCTAGCGAAATTCCCGCCAATGTCAAAGGGGAAAAATGGGCGCAGCTTGGGGTAAATGTAGACGCCGACTTTGAACCACTGTATGTCGTTCCCAAGGACAAAAAGAAAGTTGTCACTCAGCTAAAAGAAGCTCTCAAAGACGCTTCCGAACTGATTTTGGCAACAGACGAAGACCGAGAAGGTGAAAGCATTAGTTGGCATTTGTACCAGTTGCTCAAGCCCAAAGTACCAACTAAGCGGATGGTGTTTCACGAAATTACTCAAGAAGCCATCAAAAAAGCTCTGCAAAACTGCCGCAGTATCGACGAGCAATTAGTTCGCGCCCAAGAAACACGGCGAATTTTGGATCGACTTGTGGGTTATACCCTGTCTCCTCTGCTGTGGAAAAAAATCGCTTGGGGATTATCTGCGGGTCGTGTACAGTCGGTAGCAGTGCGGTTGCTGGTGAACCGAGAACGGGAACGCCGTGCTTTCAAACAAGCGACCTACTGGGATTTGAAAGCTACTTTGACCCCACCACAAACTGGAAAAAGCAAAGAGCAGTCCTTTACTGCTGTACTTGTCACCTTAGCAGGAACTAGACTAGCAACTGGCAGCGATTTTGACCCTTCCACAGGGAAGATAATCGCTGATCGCAAAGTCGTGCTGCTCAATCAAGCCGAAGCAGAAGCCCTCAAACAACGCCTAAGTGATAAGACCTGGAAAGTTACGGATATTGAAGAACGTCCAGTAACGCGCAAACCAGCACCGCCGTTTACTACTTCCACCCTGCAACAGGAAGCTAACCGCAAATTGCGGCTTTCAGCACGGGATACAATGCGGATTGCCCAAAGTTTGTATGAACAGGGATATATTACCTACATGCGTACAGACTCGGTGCATTTGTCGGAACAGGCCATAGCAGCAGCCCGTAGCTGTGTAGAACAGCTTTACGGTAAGCAGTACCTTAGCCCCCAACCCCGACAGTACACCACCAAATCTAAAGGCGCACAAGAAGCTCACGAAGCGATTCGTCCGGCGGGTAGCAGCTTCCGTACTCCCCAAGAAACAGGCTTGAGCGATCGCGAACTCAAACTCTACGATTTAATTTGGAAGCGTACCGTCGCCTGTCAAATGGCTGACTCTCGCCAAACCCAAATCACCGTGCAACTGCAAGTGGAAGACGCTGGTTTCCGTTCTTCTGGCAAACGCATCGATTTTCCTGGCTACCTAAGGGCGTATGTCGAAGGATCTGACGATCCCGAAGCTGCACTAGAAGACCAAGAAATCATTTTGCCTGATCTCAAAGTCGGGGACCACCCAGACTGTCAAGACTTAGAAACAGTCAAGCACGAAACTCAACCCCCAGCCAGGTATACTGAAGCTACTTTAGTAAAAACCTTAGAAAGTGAAGGTATTGGACGTCCTAGTACCTACGCCAGCATTATTGGCACAATTATTGACAAAGGTTACGCCCAACTGACTAATAATGCCCTCATTCCCAGTTTCACTGCTTTTGCTGTCACTGAACTGCTCGAAAAATACTTCCACGATGTCGTTGATCCCAGTTTTACCTCCAAAATGGAGCAAACTCTCGATGATATCGCTGCTGGTGAAGCTGAGTGGCTACCATATTTGCGGCAATTTTATCTAGGAGATCATGGTCTAGAAACCCTGGTCAAACAAAAAGAAGACCAGATTGATGCCAACCAAGCTAGAACTGTAGAACTAGAAAACTTAAACGCCAAAATCCGCATCGGTAAATTTGGCCCCTACATTGAAGTTGAAAATGGTGATGGTGTCGTTACAGCATCGATTCCTCGAGATTTGACTCCTGCTGACCTCGATCCCCAAAAGGTAGAAACCTTACTCAGGCAAAAAACCTCTGGTCCGGACGAGGTAGGACGTCACCCTGAAACAGGCGAACCAATTTACCTACTCATAGGTCCCTACGGCCCTTACGTGCAATTGGGTGACAAGTCTGATGAAAATCCTAAACCTAAACAAGCTTCTCTACCCAAGGGTGTCAAGCCAGAAGATGTCACCTTAGACATGGCTGTTGGTCTTTTATCCCTACCCCGGACACTAGGCACACATCCAGAAACAGGCGCAACCATTCAAGCTAATTTGGGACGCTTCGGCCCCTATATCGTCCATAACGCCAAGGAGGGCAAAGACTATCGTTCCCTCAAAGCAGGTGACGATGTATTGACAATTTCCTTGGAACGTGCATTAGAATTATTGTCTGAACCGAAAAAAGGACGCAGTACAAGTAGTAAATCTAAGGCGGCTTTACGGGAATTGGGAACTCACCCAGAAGATGGAGAACCTGTAAACATCTATGATGGACCATACGGGCCTTACATCAAGCACGGCAAAACCAATGTCAGTCTTCCAGAAGGTACATCACCAGAAAATATAGCGCTGGATACAGCATTGGAGTTGCTAGCAAGCAAAACATCAAGCGGTAAATCCACTCGCAAAACCACTAAATCTACAACTAGTTCGCGTAGCAAATCAACGAAAGCCAAATCATCAACGACTGCTGCCAAAAAAACTAGCGAAAGACAACAGTTAAATCAGTGAACAGTTATCAAACCCATGGTGTTTCGCTAGCAATGAAACTGCTAACTGATAACTGCGAATAGGGCATAGTCCACAGTCTGACTATTGGCTATCTATATGTATGGGCGAAGCTTTTAGGTAATATTTTATTAACTGAGTGAAAATATTTATTACTTATCAAATGCTTCGCCCCTAGTGACTATTGCTATCAATAATATAAACAAAACTTCCATAAACTTAAATGATTTTGGATTTTGTAAAAAGTTTGTAGATGAGGTAGCTCACAGCTAAGGGGGTTCTACCCATGAGCAACTGGCGTTACCCATCGTGCGCTCATACGAATAATTATCGGTAATCATAAATCTATTGAAAAAACTTATATAGTAAGTACTTACTTACAAAATAGTCTGGATGACAAAATTATGTTTCTTTTGCCAAAAATAAAGTTTTTTCCCTTTTTATTCTTACTTTGTTTTCATAATACTTACTGATAAAAAATCTTTTCCGCCAGTTGCTTTATGGCGGGGAAAGAGTCTACCACAGTCGCTTCCCTTATCTTCCTTTTCCTCCTGAGTCTAGTCGCCAAATTTATTAGACTGACAATGAGACGGTATTATTCTCTAATCCCTAGTCCCTTTTTTCAAAAAGCTATCTTTAGTAAGATGAGTCGTCTAGGTAAGGGATGTGATAATCTAAAAAATAAGGGAGAAAATAACACTATAATTTTAAGAAATGGCTCAAACCCGAAATACGGGAACAAAAGTTAGCCGATCAAAAGCCAGAGTGCAAAAAAGCTAGTTTCTCCGTAGCTGATAACCGAAAAATCGAGTTAGTATTTCAGGAGCGGTCAGTCCAATGGACTATATTGAAAAGGTGCTAGAAAAGCTTAAGGAATTGGCACGCAAGCTGATTGAAGCCCTTTTAGGGCCAGAAGCTGAGCCAGAACCGGAGCTAATTCCAATTCCTGTAGATGATCGCTCGCGCCGTCGCTAAGAGAGCAAAAGTGCAGGAGTTAAAATTAGATCCCTTAAGCGTTCTGGTGCTGCATGGGCCAAACCTGAATCTGCTAGGACAGCGAGAGCCTGGTATTTATGGCTCCCTGACTCTGGTCGAAATCAACCGCCAGTTAGAAACAGAAGCACAAAAACTGGCAGTGGAAGTATTCACCATGCAGTCAAATCATGAAGGGGTATTGGTAGATGCAATTCATGATGCCTTGGGAAAACACCAAGGCATCTTAATTAATGCTGGGGCTTACACCCACACCAGTATAGCATTGCGAGATGCGATCGCTGCTGTAAATTTACCCACAGTAGAGGTACATCTAAGTAACATTTACAAGCGAGAAGAGTTCCGTCATCACTCCTACATAGCCCCCATTGCCATTGGCCAAATCAGCGGTTTTGGCGCACAAAGTTATATTTTAGGATTACAAGCGTTAACGTTTTATTTAAGAAAAAATATATAAGATTAGTTAGTGGTTAGTACCAATGCCAAATGCCCACTTTTCACACTTCCCCAATCCCCGATTACCGATCCCCATGTCCTATTAAATTATGCATTATTCTCTTGTCAGCCGTACTAGAGGAACCATATTAGGGGCTTTAATTGGGGAAAATTTGGCCTTTCAAGGCGGACAAGGGCAAAAGTTGGCATCTAGCTATTGGCAAAAAATCGCAATTCTGAGTGCAGAAAGTTTAATCGAACTGGGTAGATTTGACTTAGGCGACTGGAGTAGGCGTCAGCAACAATCAGGAATTATTTTAGAGAATCATCCAGACACTTCGTTACAAGTAATTTTAGCTACACTACCAGTAGCATTGTTTTTTCATGAACATCCTATCAAACTGCGACAAAACTTGCTAGATGTAGTTAAATTTTGGCAAAATAACCAAGCTGTAGAGAATTGGGCGCTAGCAGTAGGCTATGCGATCGCTCAGTCTCTAACAGAAAAACTTACTCCTGCTACTCTCATCCCCCAAATGATTAGCTTTTTGGGAGAAACAACCACATCTGTGCCACAGACTTTATTGAAATTACACAATTTGTTAGAAAAACAGGCGGGGTTAGAAATAACGCAAGCTGAATTGTGTACAGAAGAAAAGCTGAATCATGCCTTAGCAATTGCTTTTTATTGCTTTGTTAGTAGTTTAGAAGACTTTCGCCTTTCAGTTTTACGGGCTACTCAATTTACCTCGCGTTCGATTTATATCAGTACAATTACTGCTGCTTTATCAGGAGCTTATAACGCTACAGCAGGCATTCCTGTGAGTTGGCGGTTTTTATTGGCTAAAAATAGGGCGGCACAGTGGCAAGTCACGGATTTATGCCAAATGGTAAAATTAACGGATATACTCATTGCTACCTGGTCGGGGGTGTATGATTCCACTTTGCATCAAAGCGAGGTAAATGCAGAATGGCCCATAACTCTGAGTGATCTACCTCTAGAGGCGATCGCAGCTCCCCGCGTGATCCGGTTGCGTTAATCTCACTTCTACCTTACTAATGATACAAAGTATAAAACATAGAAATTTTCTATTACAATAAATTAAATTTTAGTAAAAAAATATACTATAGTTTGGGGAAACATTAAAATTCAATCGGGTTCTGTAGGTAGCAATTGTGGCAAGCAGGCTTCAAGTGTTTTGACTCAAAGCAATCAAGCAAAAAACTGCGATCATAGACAATGAAAACGCAGCCATTTTTTCATCTTTGACTTAAGCGATTTATTCACTGGAAGCAACTTTACCAAAGCCCTACGCCGTTTACATTTATCGAAACCAACTGTGAAAGGCAAAGATAAAAAACAAAGAGCGCCAAAACCAAAGGTAACTAGTGGTAGTTTACCTGGAAAACCTTCTCCTGTTGTTTTCGTAATTGCAGTAGTGTCTCTGACTGGAATCATTGGGCAAAATTTCTACAACCAGCCTCAGTTGAAAATAGGAACCACCGCACCAGAAACAATTAGAGCGCCCTATAGTAGCTTAATCGAGGATACAAAAAAAACAGAAGCACAGCGCAGAAATGTCAGCAAAAAATTTGTGCCTGTGTTAATGGTTGATGAAAATATTAATAAAAAAATCAAGAAAAATTTACAAACACTTCTAGCTCAGGGTAATGAAATTCGATCTGCTGCCGGTTCTTTTCCTTTTTTTGATACTTTTGTCTTGTCAGTTTCTAGTCAGCGTTATCTGCGCTCCTGTGCTGACTCAGAATGGGAAGACTTGTTGGTAGCTCTAGAACATAACAATCAGCAAAAATCAGGAGTATTAACTCAAAACCTGAGAAGCATTTTCATTAAAACTAGAGAACAAAATCAAAACGCAAATAAGCAAAGAGTTGGAGATACGGAGAATGTTTCCGTACCATCGCGTTTGGGTATCCCTATATCCTCTTCATCGAAGTCAGAGACTTCCTTGCTCAGCGTTTCCTCCACTCCAGAAGTAAAACCCAATGATTCGTTCCAAAGTGCAGAATTTGCCCAAGCAATGGCAGAATTAGAAGCTTATCGCCTCAAGACTTCTACGCAAAACTTGGTTTCACTATTGAGTAAAGTTGCTCAAGCACGCCAAGGCTATACCCAAGCCACCGTCAAGTTGTCACAACTGCTGAGTGAAAACCCCCAAACTGCTTATGAAACTACTTCTTTCCTGAATTTCTCTGATGAAGACTGGGCAAAAACCCAAATAGGGGTACAACTGAGTGCTGAGCGGATTTTAGCTCAAGGTATTCCTCAAGGACTACCCCCCAGTGTTTTACAAAATGCAGTCAATTTGCATGTGCATAAATTAGTACCACAACCAACAGAATCTTTTGCTAAGAAACTGCTGTTGGAGGTTTTGGAACCGAATCTTAAGCAAGATGAAGAACAAACCAAAATACAAGCAGCAATAGCAGCAGCAGAAGTTAAGCCTGTAATCGTGGCTGTGGAGCAAGGTGAGATAGTTGTCCGCAAGGGCGATCGCATTACATCTTGGCATTTAGATGTATTGGAACACTACCACCTGCTACGCCGAGAAATTAACTGGTTGGGATTAATGTATTTGGCTGGAACTGTCAGCTTTTCTATAGGAATTTTTACTTTTGTTGAACGGAGTATTAAGTATCGATGGCGACACAGCGATCACCTGTTAGTATTATTGCTGACTTTGAGTACGCCTTTGGTTGTGACGATGGGTACACCTTATACTACCTGGAGTGGCGTGGGTTTATTGCTGGGTAGCTTTTACGGAGCGACCGCGGGTGTAACAGTGGTAGGGCTGCTGGTAGCATTATTAGGTATGAGCCTAGAAATCAGCAAAATTTCCCTGTTGGCAGGTGCAGCTGGGGGAATATTAGGCAGTTGTATGGCCCATAGGTTGCGATCGCGCGAGGAATTAGCACTATTAAGTGTAGCGATCGCTTTAACTGAAGGTGGTGTTTACCTACTCATTCAAATCTTTTTGGGTGCAGCATTTGGCCCCTATTTTTACGTTGTCCTCAAAGAAGCAGGGATTTTTGCTTTATCTGCTTTAGCTTGGAGTATTGTAGCCTTGGGGTTAAGCCCTTATTTAGAAAAATTATTTGATTTAGTTACTCCGATTCGCCTGGCAGAATTGGCAAATCCCAACCGTCCTTTATTAAAAAAACTGGCAACAGTTGCCCCTGGGACTTTTCAGCATACGCTATTTGTCGCTACTCTGGCTGAGGCTGCTGCCAAAGAATTAGGATGCAATATTGAATTAGTGAGAGCTGGTACATTGTATCACGATATTGGCAAAATGCACGACCCTCAAGCCTTTATTGAAAATCAAATGGGGGGGGCAAATAAGCATGATACAGAAATCAAAGACCCTTGGCATAGTGCCGACATCATTAAAAAGCATGTCAGCGAAGGGTTAGTGATGGCAAAAAAACACAGTTTGCCTTCTTCTATTCAAGCTTTTATTCCAGAGCATCAAGGTACAATGCAAATTGCTTACTTCTATCACCAAGCTCAACAGATCGCTAAAGAAGATCCCAATTTGACAGTAGATGAAGCAGACTTTCGCTACGATGGGCCGATTCCCCAATCACGGGAAACAGGAATTGTGATGTTAGCCGATTCCTGCGAAGCAGCATTGCGATCGCTCAAAGATGCTAGTTGTGAACAAGCTTTGGTGATGGTTAACAATATTCTCCGTGCCAGATGGCAAGACAACCAATTAGTAGACTCAGGACTAACACGAGAAGAGATGAGCAGAATTGGCGAAATTTTTGTAGAAGTTTGGCAACAATTTCATCACAAACGTATTGCATATCCCAAGTTAAAGGCCGGGAATTAAGGTGTGTAGAAACGTAGCATTGCTACGTCTCTACAAAATGTAGACAAACACAATTCATGACCAAATTCAGCAACGCCATAATTTTATTGTCGCGTGGGCTGGTAATTGGTAGTGGGTAATGGGTAATAAAGATACTAACTATTCATTTTCCTATGCCCGATGCCCAATAACCGATACTAGGCAATAGGCAATAGACTTGATATTAACTGATAACTGATTATCTGTAAATCACCACAGGCTCTGAACAACGTTGTTTCCAACCAACTTGTTCCAGCATTGGTTGTCCATCATAGTCGGTAGCAGGTTTTCCTATACAAAGATAACCTAGTGGTTCCCAATCATCAGGAACACTAAGTACTTGTTTGAGTTGGTCATAATCGAGAATGGAAACCCAACCCGCACTGTATCCTTGCTCTGTTAGGGACAGCCAAAGATTTTGGATCGCGCACACACAGCTCCATTTCAACGTTTCATCAGTCCAAACAGTGCCTATTGTGTAGTTTTCTTTAGGGTACTCGCAAAATACTGCTAAACCGATCGGAGCATCTTCAATCGCTTCTAGCTTCAGACTTTTATGAAGCTTGAGCTTGTCTTGCTCATTTGCCAGATTTGCTTCTGCTTTTGCCCTGATTTTCAAAAAAGATTGCTTGAGTATTGCCTTAGTCTGTTGATTACGGACTACCACAAATCGCCAAGGTTCACTCAAACCAACTGAGGGAGCGCAGTGAGCAGCAGTTAGCGCTTTTTTCAATACAGTTTCAGGGACATCGTCTTTTAGGAAATGCCGTGTATCACGCCTCAGCTTCAAACACTGTTCCAACTCCATAAAGCTCTACTTTCCCCTAAATACTCATCAACAATAGCTTAACCGAGTTAGTTGTCTAGTTGTACTTTTACAAATCTAACAACTTGAGCATATTACTAAGCATATAGCCAAATAATCATTTGGTAAATCTTGTAATCATGCCCAAGATATGCAACGAATCTCAAACGGGAGCATCCCTATTTTTTTCAATATACGGCTGAGGGTTTAAATCCTGAGCTTCATAGCTAAAGTCGTCTGAAGACGAGTCAAATAAATCAAACAGCAGAAAGCTATGAGACTGC
>Ga0073934_10010740_pt1 | contig 11279 bp, 8 predicted proteins | sample LarsenN4metaG_FD_76834 | JGI IMG/M metagenome (GOLD analysis project Ga0073934, IMG submission 76834) | Hot spring sediment bacterial and archeal communities from British Columbia, Canada, to study Microbial Dark Matter (Phase II) - Larsen... ...
CGCCTGGCCGAGGCCGATGCCGAGGAGGGAGCCGGGTATCCTCTTCGGCGGCAACTGCACGAAGTCAGTCCTGGAGACAGTGGGAGCAGGCTCCGCGCGGTTCAGAGGAGCGAGAAGCGGCCGGTCCCCGGGTCCCGCCAGTGGTCCTGAGGATCCCCGGGCTCGCCCCGCGGGCGACGCCGGCGAACAGAAGACTGCCAGGCTGCGCCGACCGCGCCGGCCGTGGCCCGGGGATCAGCGGGCGCCTGCGCTGCGGTCCGAGTCTCCCAGGGTGCCTCACTCCCGGGCGCTCTTGCTCCCTTGCTCTGTGGTCGCCTTTCGCTCGGGCTCCTGGCGCGATTTGGCGTAGGTGAGGACCTGTTGCTGCCAATTCCCGAAGGGATCGAACGTCCACAGGGTCTGAATCTGGGCCCACCACCGGTCCAGAGTGGGCGTGTGGAGCGCCAGAGCCTGGCTGCGCTTCGTGCCGGCCGGAGCAGCAACCAGGGCGGCCATCCGGTCATAGACCGCCGCCCGGTCCGCCCCCTCCGTGCGCGCCAGCAGGTGCCAGAGCGTGAGGGCGTCCCGCGGCCGTGCGGTGGCGAGCACGGCCGTGAGACTCGCTGGATCGCCTGAATCGAACCGGTCCACGGCAGCCTTCAGCCCTGGCAGAGCGTCGGAAAAGCACGGCGTGCCAGGACCTTGACCGGGCAGGGTGCGGCACTCCGCGCCCGCCGGCACCACCGACTGACGGCTGCCCCGCTCCAGTGAGACCCGCCCTGAGGTGACGCGAAGAAGCCCGGCACCCCCATCGTCCACTTTGAGGGTGTAGGCGCAGCCCAGGTCCGCGGCCAGGGCGGCAGGGGTATCCACCAGGAATAGGCGGGGCGGCGCGGTGACCCGGGCCGCCATCTCGCCACGGGCCAGGCTGAGCCGATGCTGGCTCCGGCCACTGGCCGTCATCCTGACGCGGGTGCTGGGCCGCACCTCCACTTGGCCGATGTCCGCAACCTGGATGCGGGCGCGGGAGGCGGAGTCGGTTTCCAGCCACTCGCCCAGGCGTATCCGGCCCGTGCCGGTGAGGGTGCGGCTGCCCACCCGGGGCGCGCCCTCCACCCCGACCACGCTCCAGGACGGGACTGGGGGCTTGCTCCGGCCCTGCCTGGCGACGACGATGACCGCCACCGCCACGGCGGCGGCCAGCGCGGGCAGCGCAATGTGGAGCCCGGGACGCGCCAAGAGGCGCGGGCGCGCCGAGGACGGGCGGGCGGGCAGTGCGGCCAGCCCGGCCTCGATGCGACCCCAGAGCTGCTCGGGCGCTTGGACCAGCGGCAGGCGGCTCAGGCAGGCCTCCGCCAGCCGGAACCCCTCCAGCTCCCCGCGGCAGCGTTCACAGCGCGCCAGGTGGGCCTCCACGCGCCGCCGCTGGGCGGGCGTGGCCTCGCCGCGGCAGTATGGCGCAAGGAGTCCGCTCACGTGTCGGGCGAACATGCCATGTCTCCATCGGCCAGCTCGCCCCGCAGAGGGGCGAGGCGTCTGGCCAGAAGCTTGTGGGCCCGATTCAGGCGGCTGGCCACTGTGCCCATGGAGCAGTTAAGCGCCTTGGCGATCTCCTCATACGATAGCTCTTCGAAATGCTTCAGCAGCACGGTCATGCGAATCTGCGGCGGCAGGCTGTCCAGCGCGCACCGAACCGCCTCGCCCAGCTCCACGCGCCGGTACTCTCGGTCGGTTCGCGAGTCGGCCCGGGTTTCCGCCACGGCATCCGCCGGCCGGAGGCGCTTTCTTCGCCGCAGCTCGTCCAGGCACGCATTGGCCGTGAGGCGGTAGAGCCAGGTGCCCAGGGAACAGTCTCCCCGGAACTGGTCCAGCCGGGTGAACGCCCGAATGAAGACCTCGCTGGTCGCGTCCTCGGCGGCCTCGGCACAGCCGTTCAGGTAGTGAAGCGCGATGGAGTAGACGCGATCGCGATAGGCGTCATACAGGCGGCGGAGGGCCTCCCGGTCGCCGGAACGGCAATCGGCCAGCAGCCCCGCCTCTCCATCCAGCCTCTCCCCGCACGGGTCCATGAGCGCTTCCGGCTTCTTGGACGCGCGTACCCCGCCGATTCTTCCCTTTCGCGGCTCAGGAGCCGGCGGCACCGAGCAGGAAGACCCCGAACCATCCGCGCGGGTCGGTCCAGCAGCGCTCTATCCTCATGCCGGCCCGGCCGCAGACCGTTCGGAGGTCCTCCGGGCGGTACTTGCGGCTGCTTTCGGTGTGTATATGCTCGCCGGCCCGAAAGTGGAAGGTCTCGTCGAGGGCCGCGACGGGCACAGTCTGGTCCCGCGTGCTCACCAGCCGCATCTCGATGCGTGAGAGCGATTCCACCCATGGCGCGCGGTGGACGAAGGACTCGAGGTCGAATCGGCCGCCCAGCTCCCGGTTGATTCTGGCCAGGATGTTGCGGTTGAACGTCGCGGTGATGCCCGCGGAGTCGTCGTAGGCAGCCTCCAGCACGGTGCGGTCCTTCACTAGGTCGGCGCCCAGGAGCAGGCGGTCGGATGGCGCCATGCCGCGGCGCACCATGGAGAGGAACGCCGCGGCCTCGGACGTGTCGAAGTTGCCGATGTTGCTGCCCAGAAAGAGGAACAGCCGCGGGCCCGCATGATGGGCGACGTGCTCGATGCCGTTCTGATACTCGGCGGCGACGGCGTCTACCGTGAGGGCGGGATAGTCGTCCAGCAAGGTCCGCGCGGTGGCACGGAGGAAGTCGGCGGAGATGTCGATGGAGGTGTAGTGCAGGGAGTCCTGCCGGGCCAGCGCGGCGTCGAAGAGGATGCGGGTCTTGGCCGAGCTGCCGCTGCCGAACTCCACGAGGGCCAGATTCCCGCCCGCCACCTCCACGATTTCGCCCGCGTTGCGGCGGAGAATCGTCTGCTCGGCGCGGGTCAGGTAATACTCGGGCAGCGCGCAGATCTGCTCGAAGAGGCGCGAGCCGGCGGTGTCGTAGAAGAACCGGCAGTCCAGCCGCTTCTGGGGAGCCCGCAGCCCCTCGCGCACCGCCGCGGCGAATGACTGAGCCGCCCCCTGGTGCGCCGGGCGAACAAAGCGCAGGCGTCCTTCCCGTGATTCCTCCATGCCCCTCCCCTGAACGCGGAAACCGCCCGCCGGGTTCCTGCGGGCCGTCAGTTCCCGCAAGCCAGGCCGGCCTCCTGCTCGCCTCGGGGGCGCGCGTCCCCTGGGTGACGGGTCAGCTCCTGGTCCGCGGCGCCATCAGAGCCTCCACCTCCGCCACCGCGGAGGGAATGCCGCGGGAGAGCTTCTCCACGCCTGTCTCCGTGACGAGATAGTCGTCCTCGATCCGGATTCCGATGCCCTCGGACGCGATGTAGACGCCCGGCTCGATGGTGAAGACGCTGCCCGGTTTGAGCAGGGACGAGCCGTCCTGCACGTCGTGAACGTCCATGCCCAGCCAGTGGCTCAGCCCGTGGACGAAGAACCTGTCCATGGTCTGCTCCGCTCCACTGCTGTCCTTGGCACGCAGGCGACTGCTCTTCAGGAACCCCACGGCGTAGCGGTGGAGGTCGCCCAGGGTTGTCTGTCCCGGCTTGATGAAGGCCTCGCAGGCCCTCTGGCAGTCCAGCACGAGCTGGTAGAGGGCGCGCTGGCGCGGTGTGAACCGTCCGCCTACAGGGTAGGTGCGCGTGATGTCGGCCGAGTAGTAGTTGTACTCCGCGCCGATGTCCACCACCACGGTCTCTCCCGGCAGCATGCGGCGCTCGCCAGCGAAGTGGTGAAGCACCAGGGAGTTGGGCCCGCTGCCGACGATGCAGGGGAATCCCTCCCGGACCGCGCCGCCGCGCCGGAACTGGGCGAGGATGAGACCCTCCACCGCCAGCTCGGTCTCCCCGGCTCGGATCCCCCGCGCCGCCGCCCTCTGGGCAGCCCCGGTGGCTGCGATGGCCGCCCGGAGATTGGCCACCTCGCCGGGCGACTTCACGTGCCTAAGCGCGTGGACGAGCCGGTCGACCGGCGCGATCTCCACGTCGGAGTCGATCTTGCGGATCTGCTCGATGAGCGAGCCGTTGCGGGTGAACCGGGCCCGGTCGCCGGTGGGGCCGCTTATGAGGATGCGGGGTGCTTCCTTCACCGCCGGTGCGAGGGCGGCCCACATCGTTTGCAGCTCGGCGGTGGTCAGGCCGGTGGACTGTTCAGTCTCCTTGTCCGGGCCGGGCACCGGGTCTGCCCAGATGCTGGCGAAGCGCGACCGTGCGGGAAGGAAGAGAACGTCCCGCCGGCCGCTGCCGGGAAACAGGGCGAGCGCTCCGTTGGGGACCTCCACACCCGTGAGATACATGAAGGTGTTGTCCGTGCGGTAGCGCCATCGGTCAATGTCCGGGGTCTCCGGCGGGGAGGTCACGAGGACCAGGGCGTCTGCTGCGGACTCGCGGAGGGCGGCCCTCCGGGCGGCGAACTCCGCCGGCGTCTGTCCGAAGAGCCGGCCCGCAGGCGGCTGGGACGAGGCCAGGCCGGCAAGGAGCGCCATGCAGGCGAACATGAGCGGAAGCGCGGGGCGGGGCATGGGCAGGGATCCTCTCAGTGTGGTGTGGGAGGCGTGCGGGCAAGGCGGCCCGCGTCCTCCACGGAGGCGCTGGGAGAAAGCGCGACCAGCCGCGAGCGCCACGAGATGGCAGCGCCAGCGGCCACGGGAGTGCCGGGTTCGGCTGCGCGCGCCTCGGCGGCCAGGAACAGGTAATCCGCGCCCGGCACTCCAGGCAGTGCTGCAACGGACCAGCCAGGAATTGGAGGCTCGCCGGGCCGCAGGACACCGACCGTCATGTCGCCCCAGCGCGCCGCAGCCAGTCCCGGTGCCGAGGAGGGTGGTGACTGCTGGGCTGGGCGGGGCCCCGGCCCTCCCTCTCCGGCCAGAAAAGGCAGAAACCGCAGTCCCATGAGCCGAACCTGCCGCGCGGCGGCCAGCGAGAGCCGGCAGTCCAGGGCGGAGCTTGCGGATTGGGCGACCAGCTCCACACGGCACCTCCACCTCAGGCCGACCTCACCTGCGAGAGACAGGGTGGCATAGTCCCTCGCAGCGGCGGCCTGGATCTCCCGCACCTTGAGGGTCTCCCACCAGGGGCGCTGGCCCCCCTCCGCCGAGTGGACCTCGACAAGCGGCACACTGGCGCCCGCCGTCCGCCAGCCGGCGGGAGTCCGGCAGGAGAGCAGCAGCACCGGCACGTCGGCCGGCGTCACCTGCACACGGGCCCGGATGCGGCTGTTCTCCACGGTTCCCCTGTCGTCGCCCGCTCGGGCCGAAGGCGCCGGCGAGACGACCGGCGGGTCCCGCTCGGGCGGTGCCGGAAAGTGGGGTACGGCCGTGAGGCGCACGAGGGGACGCCCGCCCGGCTGGGAGACGGTGAACGAGGCGATCAGTGGCGCAGAATCGCTGGTCGGCTGGAGCTTCCAGCGAAAGGTGGCGGCCTCTCCGGGGCCGAGTGCGGGAATACGAGGGAGCGTGTCGCCCTCCAGAAAGTCCAGCCCGGCCAGCGGGAGCACGCGTCCCGTGGCGGCGTCGGCGGGATGAAGCCCGTCACCCACATTGCGCACAGTCCCCACCAGCGTGACGGCGTCTGTGCCCACGGCGTAGGCGCGCGCGCTGGTGAAGGCCTCGATGACAAGGGCGGGACGCTGGGCACGGGGAGCGGCGACCCCCAGGCCTCCCACCGCCCCCGCGCACCCCAGCGCCAGCACGGACCACGCGGCCCACGATCCCGAACCGGGCGGCCGGCGGGATTCGGCGGGGCCAGCGGAGCCAGGAGCCGATCGAGGGCCGCGAAGGCCAGGCTGAGGCGCCATGGCCCGCCTAGACATCCACGCCGTTGACGGTGACGTGGAAGTGGCAGCCCAGCGTCTCGGCGGCTTTGCGGCACATGACCATGCGGATCACGAAGATCTCGAAGTACTCCATGACCGTGGCTACCTGGGTGTCGATATCCAGCTTGAGTGTGATGCGTCGCGTCGCCGGATCCACGTCCAGCCGTGACTTCCGGACGGCCAGATTCACCCGGTCGTGGATGTCGTAAGTGGAAGGATCGGTGTTCTGCACACGGCTGAAGTGCACGTCCGCCTTGTCTGCCAGGATCAGGGCGGCCGTGATCACGTTGATGGGGACGCCCTCCGGCTCCTCGTGGTTGCCGATGGCCCCGACGATGAGGGCCACCTCGTCGGCTTCGAAGCCCAGTTCGTTCAGGAATGTGAACGCAAGGGTCGCGCCGATCTGGGGGTGGGTGTACCGGCTCACCACATTGCCGATGTCGTGCAGGTAGCCGGCCACCGCCGCGAGCTCGGCCACCCGCGCGTCATACCCCAGGGCGGTGCAGGTGTTCCGGGCGATGGCGGCAACCAGGGCCGCGTGGCGCAGCCCGTGCTCGGTGTACCCGATGGCGGCCATCTGCTCGTTGGCCTTCTCGATATAAGCGCGCACCTTGGAGCTGGACCGCACGTCGCGCAGGCCCGGCCGCCGGCCGCGCCCGTCACCCTCGGCGGCGGCTGCGGCAGGACCCTCTGCGGCGATTCCCTCCATCCGCTCCTCGGCGCCGTTCGCTCCCGCGGGAGTGGGCTTCGGAGCCTGGTTCTTCGCCTTTGAACGCATAGATGGGATCACGGCCGCCGGGTCCGCGTGGGACTCCGCGGCCTCAATGGGAGAATACGAACTCCTTGGAGTTCATCAGCACCCAGAGGAGGTCCTCGGCGGCGGCCCGCCGGTCCTTGGCGGCAGCAAGGGCCCTGCCTGCCCGCACCGCCTCCGCGCGCGTGGGATACCGCGCGTAGCAAGTCAGATACAGCTCCTCCACCAGACGCTGATCGGGCAGCTTGCGCTCCAGGAGGCGCGCCAGGAGGCCGTCTCGGGCGCCGATGCGCTCGCCGATGCCCTTGTTGTTCATCAGGTGGAGCACCTGCCCTAGCGTTGGGTCGTCGGACCGCTCGCACTCGCAGGGCGTGGCGCGTGCCGGCCGCCCGAAGAGGTCCAGGAAATAGTTCTGCACGCCCGTGTCCGTCAGCTGGGCCGCGCGCGTGCCGGCAGGGTAGCCGGGAAACTTCTCGGCCACGCCGGTGGCCGCGGAGAGCGCGTCGAACAGCTGCTCGGCTCCCAGGCGCTTGAAGGGGAACCGCGACCCGTAGCGCCCGTCGCGCTCATTGCCGGGGACGGGCTCGGCGGATCGCTGGTACGTCTGGGTGAGCATGATGGTGCGGATCAGCCGCTTCACGTCATAGCCGCCGCGCACGAAGTCCTGGGCCAGCCAGTCCAGGAGCGGCGCATTGGAGGGGGGATTGGTGACGCGCAGGTCGTCCACGGGCTCCACAAGGCCGCGTCCCAGGAAGTGCTTCCAGACCCGGTTCACCAGGCTCCGGGCGAAGAAGGGGTTGCGCGGGGATGTGATCCACTCCGCGAGGACCTGGCGCCGGTCTCCGGCGTACGCCTCCGACAGGGGCCTTGCATCCAGGGCAGCCGGAGCCACCTGCTGCCCGGTTCGCGGGTGGCGAACCTCTCCGCCGCTGGACAGGAGCACAAGCTGTTCCCCGTTCTGCGTCCCCTTGCGCGTCTTCACGCGGGCGAAGAAGGCCGCCATCTGCCAGTACTGGGCCTGCGTCCACTTCTCATACGGATGGTTGTGGCATCGGGCGCACTGGATGCGCACCCCCAGGAACGCCTGAGACGCGGTCTCCGCCAGCGTCTCGGGGGTGGCGGCCGTGCGGAAGAAGTTGGCGGGCCCCTCTGCGTGGGCGCTGCCCCGGGCAGTGAGCAGTTCGCGCACGAACCGGTCCCAGGGCCAGTTCTCGGCCACGCTCCTGCGAATCCACTGGTAGAGCGAAACCACGCCCTTGTCCGTGAGGAACCGGCGGGAGCAGCGCACCAGGTCTGCCCGCTTGAGCGTCCAGAAGTCCACGTAGTCGCTGCTGTCCAGCAGGCGGTCTACGAGCCTGCGGCGCTTGTCAGGGTCCCGGTCGGCCAGGAAGGCGCGGGCCTCGGCGGCGGTGGGCAGCCGGCCCGTGGCGTCCAGCGTGGCGCGGCGAAGGAAGTCGGAATCGGAGCTCCGGGGAGACGCCGGCAGCCCCAGGGCGTCCAGCTTCACCTGGACGAGGCGGTCGATGGGATGGAGGCCGGCCAGGGGCGTGCTGCGGGGCGGACCGAAGGGCGACACCACGCGGGCCGTGGCCACCAGGCCCTGATACCGCGCCAGCACTGCAGCCTCTCCGGCTCCCACGGCCTTGGCTTCGCCCTCGGCAGTCACGGCGGCGGTGGACTCGTCGCTGGAGCTGAAGAGCGTGTGGGCGGTGACGTCGCGCGTGGCGCCGTCGGCGAAGACCGCGCGGACGGCGAATCGCTGGGTGCTGTCGCGCGCCAGTATGCGCATGGCTGGCTGGACTTCCAGGCGCACGGGCCGGCCCTCGCGCGGGTCGGGTCCGGGCATGCCGGCAGCGATCCAGTCCGCCAGGATCCGGTAGGCGGGCGACCCCACCGCGAGGCGCAACCCGCCCTTGTGGGCCACTCCCAGGCTTGGCTTGCGGAGCAGCAGGCTCCGCTCCGGCCGGCAGGCATTCACCCGGCGTCCCGCGGAGCTTCTCACGATCGACGCATAGTCTGATTCGGGATCGAACCCCAGCAGGGAAAGCCGGAATCCGCCCTTGCCCTGCGCGGCGCCATGGCATGCGCCCATGTTGCATCCCTGCCGGGTGAGCACGGGCGGCACGTCGCCCACGAACCTGGGCGTTGCGCCCCGGGCGCCGGCGGCGATGATGGGAACGCGCGCTCGCAGCGCGCCCACGCGGATCACCGCGACCGTGGCCCCGTCGGCGCGAGGACGGACGATTCCGGCCTCGTCCACCCAGGCCACGCGCGGATCGGCTACGCTCACGGCGGCCCTTGCCGAGACGTCCACGGTCCGTCCTGAGCGGGTGCGTCCGTCCACGATGATTCGCGCCTGGTCATAAGGGCCGGCCAGGCGGATGCGGTGCGGCGAAGGCACTATCGCCACGACGCCGTCGGGGCCCGCCCCGGGCGGCGGCGTGGCCAGAGACGCGCTCGCGAGCACGGCCGGGACGGCGGACGTCAGCAACCGGACAAGAATGCGGGGGGCGACTCGCATGGCTCTCCTCGCGCGCGATGGCACGCACCAGTGTAACACGCCCACGCCTGAACGGGCAACAGGCAGGCGCCATGTTTCTGCGGAAGCACACCCCGCCGGGGCGCCCACGGATCCGGTGACAGCCGCCGGGCCGATCGTGCGCCAGCGGCCGGCTTATCACAGGGGCTCCGGCGGCGGAAGCTTGCGGGCGATCTCCTGCACGCGCATCCCGAACCCGGGACCGCCCAGGGTTGAGAGGTCCACGCACCCGTCGCGGCGCCGGTAGAGGCCGGGATGCACCCTGGCCTCGGGCACGGAGGCCTCGGGGTAGAACTGCATGGCGTTGGTCTCCACGCCCAGGATCGTCTCCGCGTGGGCGGCCAGGCGCAGGTGGGGAATCTGGGCGAGCATGGGATTCGTCAGGTCCTGCACCATGATCCGCATGCCGTGGGCCCGCGCCCAGCAGAGGCTCAGGATGGCTTCGGTCTGCGTCTTGCACGTCTTGAGGGCCACGCCGGTCCAGCCGCGGTGGAGCCCCAGGCGCACGAGCCGCCAGTTGTGGGCGCTCTCGTCCATGAAGAGGGGCTTGCGGGCGGACACCTCCCCCACGTCGATGGCATGCGCCTCCAGGTCGTAGGGGAAGGGCTGTTCCACGTACAGGAGGCGGCGGTGGATCTCGGGCTCGTCGCGCTCCAGCTGGTCCAGTATCTCGCACACGTATGCGGGATCCTGGACGGTGCAGTTGAAGTCGGCCGAGAGGTGCTCCACGCCCGTCTCCAGCGCGATCCTCCCCACGCGCTCCAGGCGCTCCCGGTCCCACCGGGCATCGGTGCCCCGGAGCTTCACCTTCAGGCACCGCAGGCCGTCCCGGGCGATCCAGTCGCGCAGGAGAACCGGGTGTCCGTCGTCGGGCTCCGCGCCGGTCAGGTCGCCGGGCTCCAGCGGGTCGAGCCCGCCCACAAGGTGCCATGCGGGCAGGCGCTTCGGCGGGCTCGACGCGAGGAAGTGCCGGGGATGGCGGTCCCGAAACTCCTTCGCGGGCTCCAGAAACTCCGCCAGGTCCGCGGCCAGGTGCGGCGGGCCGTAGGTGGCGTAGATGTCCACGCCGTGGAGGGCTCCGTAGGCGTCGTGAAAGGCCAGGTCGAACGGGGAGCAGCAGGCCAGCGCTGCCAGCCACGGAATGGGCTCCTCGCCACGCTCCGCCCGGCGCGCATTGGCCGCCTTCACCCGGGCCGGCAGCGCATCCCCGAGAAACCGTGCGCCCACCTCCAGCGGATGGCCCCAGGCATCGAACGCGGCCCAGTCCCGCGCCAGGTCCCTGCACAGAGCCTTCAGGGCCTCGTGACGCTCCGCATAGGGCGCGCTGGAGGGCCAGACCCACTGGACGCTCAGGGGCGTCTCTCCCCAGCCGGTGGCCGTGCGCCCGTTCCGTCCGGCCACCGTGACTGCGGCCCGGGCGCAGGTGACCGAGGTGAGGGTCTCCGGCCCGAACTTGAGGGGCATCCGGGTCTGAACGGGGAGGAAGTGGAGCTGGGTGGCAGCCGGCCGGGCGTCCAGGGGGTTCGCGGCCACGGAGGGGCTCCTTGGTCAGGCGGTGCCGGCTGCACGCCGCCCCACACCCAGCGCGCGCAGGCGGGAGAGCGCCCTCCGCGCCACGTCTGTGAAGGGCGCGTCGTGGCAGAGGAGCCGGGCGGCCGTGCGCGTGGCCGTGGGGCGCGTCACGGCGTGGCGGTAGACCAGGGGGGTGAACTGGTAGAAGAACTTCGCCAGCCGGAGGGCTGCGTCGTAGTTGGATGCGAACTCGGCGTGTATGAGGCGGGAGTAGGCGCGGGACTGCCCGTCCGCGATGGCGGTCGCGGCTATGAGTCCGCTCTTGATGGCGCCCAGGATGCCATCCCCGAAGAGAGGGTTGATGAGTCCGGCCGCGTCTCCTGCGAGCAGGATCCGTCCGTCCCGCGTGCCCACCGGCTCACGCCCGTTCCAGAGGGGCAGGGGATGCGCGTGCCAGCGCAGGGCACCCGGGTCGTAGGCGGCCCCCAGCGCGTCCAGGTACGCGCAAACGGCGCGCCGGAGGTCCTGGCGGACTGTTGCATCCCCGCGCCCGTCGGCCGAGCGCGGCCGGAAGACGCCCGCCCCCACGTTGAGGTGGTCGGCCTTGGGGAAGACCCACGCATAGCCCCGGGGAACGGC
>Ga0073934_10010741_pt1 | contig 11278 bp, 7 predicted proteins | sample LarsenN4metaG_FD_76834 | JGI IMG/M metagenome (GOLD analysis project Ga0073934, IMG submission 76834) | Hot spring sediment bacterial and archeal communities from British Columbia, Canada, to study Microbial Dark Matter (Phase II) - Larsen... ...
CCTGGACGAGCCGACCAGCGGGCTTGACCCCATAGGCCGCATGAAGGTTCGGGAAATCATCCAAAGCCTCAAGTCCGCAGGGAAAACCGTCTTCTTTTCCTCTCACGAACTGGGCGAGGTGGAAACCGTCTGTGACCGGGTGGCCATCCTCTCACAAGGCGAACTCATGGCCGAGGGCCGCGTCGCCGACCTGGCCGCCAGCCACCAAGGCAATTTGGAGAAGGCCTTTTTGGAGATCATCGGCTTCGCCCGACCCGCCCCATGAATTCCATCCTTGCCATCGCCGCCGTTGTGCTCAAGGAGATGATCCGCCGGAAGGACGCCTACGTGCTGTTCTTCCTCACCGGGCTCATCAGCCTCGGCGCGGCGGCGGTCAACGTCTTTGACGACCCGGCCGTCGTCGGCCACGTCAAGGAGATTTGCCTGTTGTTGATCTGGGTTTCGAGTCTCGTCATCGCCATTTCAACGGCGGCGCGCCAGCTCCCGCAGGAAAGGGAGCAACGCACCATCTACCCGCTGCTGGCCAAGCCGGTGACGCGCGGGCAGGTGGTGCTGGGCAAATTTGCCGGCTGCTGGGCGGCGGCCGGCTTGAGCCTCGCGGTCTTCTATGGTTTTTTTGCCGCGCTGGCGCTGGCCAAGTCCGGCGAGTTTGAAAGCGGCACTTTCATCCAGGCGGTCTGGTTGCACTGGCTGGCGCTGGGGGTGATCACGGCGATGGCGTTGCTCGGCTCGGTGGTGTTTGCCGCGCCCTCCTCGAACGCCACCATCTGCTTCGTGGCCGTGACCACGATTCTGCTGCTCGGCCGCCATCTGGGCAAGGTCGCCGCCCAATTGGCCGAGCCGCTGGACAGGGTTGTTTACTTCGCCTACTTCCTCATACCGCATTTGGAGTGGTACGACGTGCGCGACCTGCTTGTGCATCACCAGCCGGCGATTGACTGGCTGCCCTGGTTGATGGCCACGCCCTACGCGCTGGGCTACATGGCGTTGTTTCTCCATCTCGCCTGGCTGGTGTTCCGCAAGATGCCGCTCGATTGACATGCCCGCCCCCGGCTACATCGTCGCACTCCTGCTCTCCGCGCTGCTGGCACTCGGTGCGTGGCTCCAGCCGCGCGCCGATGCCTGGGCAGGCGCGCGCGGCGAGTCCCGCGACTTGATGACGTTGTTGCTGGGCGATGCCCGCCGCCTGTTTGCCAGCCATTTCTTCGTCAAGGCCGACGTCTATTTTCACAGCGGTTATTACCCAACCATTTTCGACGGCAAACAGCTCCACGAACGCCCGCACATGGCCGAGCAAACCGGCCACGATGACCATGCCGGTCACGATCATGCCCCCGGCCACGACGAGCACGAGGGCCACGACCACGCTCCCGGTGAGCCTTGCGATGACATCTTCGGCCCGCCGCGCGACTGGGTGGACCGCTTTGGCCGGAATTTTATCGTGTCCGCCCACACCCATCTGCCGAAGGGCCGCCAGCGCGAGATGCTACCCTGGCTGCGCCTGGCCGCGTCTCTGGATCCGCAGCGAGTGGAAAACTTCACCGTCGCCGCCTTCTGGCTGCGCACCCAGCTTGGCAAGGTGGACGACGCCGAACAGTTTCTCCGCGAAGGCTGGCGGCTCAATCCGCGCAGCCCGGAGATTCTTTTCGAACTGGGCCAGCTATACTACCAGAACCGCAAGGATGCCACCCGCGCCCGTAACGTCTGGGAACTGGGCCTCCGATACTGGCGGGAGCGCGAGGCGGGCAGGGAAGAGCCGGACACGTTTCTCGCCGAGCAATTGCTGGCCAATCTCGCCCAGCTCGAATACGACCAGCAACGCTGGCAGCAGTCGTTGACCTACCTGATGGAGCTGAAGCGCTACTCGCCCATCCCTGAGTCCATCCAGAAGCAGATTGACGCGCTCAGGGAGAAAATCCGCCCTTGAGCCTCCATGCCAGTGGCTGGCAAGGACCGCTGGTCTGCGACCTCACCCCGTCCCGTTTCTTCCCCAGCGCATCCCTGCCAGGCAGAGGCAGAGGACCGTTGCGCTGGCTGCGCCGCCGAGGAGGAACGGTTTGTCCGTGTAAATCACGCTTACGCGGCTACGGCCGGCAGGCACGGGCACGGCTTGGAAGGCGTGATTGGCCGGAAGCAATGGAACGCGGGCATCGTTCACATGTGCTCGCCAAGAAGGATAATGGCATTGGGCGATCACCAATAATCCGGCTTGGTCCGCCTCGACTTCCGCCTCCACCCGGTGGCTGCCGACGCGGCTGGAGACGATCCGCACCGCGCCGTCGGTAGCCACGCCCACAACCTGCCTGGCCTCCAGCGGCAGATACACGACTTGCGTGGGATTGAAATCGTCCCGGAAGATTCCGGCCAGCGTGGCGGCGGGGGTGGCGAATTCCGGCCGCTGCCCGGCGGTGAGCAGGGGCAGATGGGTCGCGCGCGGTTTCCATTCGAGCTGGTTGTTCGGATCGGTGTATTGCGCCACACCCATGAAGTCCTTCAACCCGGCGCCCTCGAAGCTCTGCCGGTAGAAGCGGCTGAACACATCCTCGTGGCGCTTGAGCAGCAACGAGTAAAAGCCGTTCACCTTGGACACGCCGTCCAGCAGGTTGCAGTTGCTGAAAAACGTGGCGCGATTGACCAGGAATTCCTTTTCCGGATCGGACACCGCGGCGAAATGCAGTTCCATGTCCACGTCCGGCTTGAGCATGAGCCGGGCCCGCCCGTGCGCGGGGAAGGGGTCCAGGGGCACGTCGCGCCGGATCATCCCCTGCTCGAAGACCTTGGCGGGAATGCTGGGCATGATGGGCGGGCCCTGGGTGCGGAGGTCGAACCAAACCAACGCCAGCAATGCCAGCCGCCCCAAGACACCGCGCGCCACGCTCGCCGTGCGGACCAGTTGCCAGAGCAACGCCACCGTGGCCGCCAGTATCGCCGCGCGGCTCAGGGCGCTTCTGAGCGTCGCCCCGGGCGTGTCACGCGGCATGGGATTCGCCTCGGCGAACCACACAAGGCCCGCCATCAACAACAACAGCACCCCCAGCAAAACCCCCTGCCCCAAGGCGCCCAAAGGCGGTTTCCCCGTCGCCCGGCGGGTGTAACTTGCCAGGCCAAACCCCGCCAGCAAGCAAGCCGTCAACATGAAGAGGTAAAGGAACTTCACGGGATACCGCGCCACGCTCAAAGCGGGCACCCCCGCCTTGAGCAGGGGAAAGAGAAAACCGTTTTCGCCCAGCGCCAGCAGCAGGCACACCCCACTCGCGGCGGTCAGCCCCCCGACCCGCGCGCCACGCCATGCCAGGATCCCGAGCAGCGCCAGCCACACCAAAGCGACGCCCGCGTAATAGGAGGAAACCAGGTGCTGATAATATTGATAGAAAACTCCTCCGCGCGAGGAGTAGGAGTAAAACAGCGGCACCAGAAAATTGGCGAACCCGGTGCCCGGCATGGACCAGCGGTCGTCCGCGAAGCCCACGGAGCGATGCGACTCCGCCATCAACTGCAAAAAAGGGGCAATTTGCGGCGCGCACAAGGCCGCGACCAGCGTGACTTGCGCGGCAAACCCCGCCAGCACCCGCAAGGGCGGCGCCGTTCCACGCAGGAGGAGCCACCCCGCCATTCCGGTGACGAGCAACCAGGTCAGGAGAATGATTTCGGGCATCCCGGAAAGCATTTGCATCGCGCCTGCCGCCACCGCCCAGAGGACGCGCCGCCCGCCCTCGCGCAGGCCGCGCTCCGCCGCCAGCACGATCCACGGCATCCAGCCGATTGCCACGCAATAGTGCGGCCACACGAGGGAGTTGATGAACAGCGTGTTGAATGCAAAGACCACGCCCGCCACCGCGCCTGCGGTGGCGCTGCCCGTCCAGCGCCGGGTCAGGAAAAACACCCCCAGCCCGCCCCAGGCCAGATGGGCCATACAGAAGGCCGGCAGCGCCCAGGTCAGCGGGAGGAACATGTAGCCGAGCGTTGGCGGATACAGCACGAGCGTGCTCCACTGGGCGAGAAAGGGCAGGCCGCAGTTGTTGAGCGGATTCCAGAGCGGCAGTTCGCCCTGCCAGAAACTCTCGCGCCAGTGCGCCGCCACCGGGAAGGAATACAAACCGTAATCCCGCAGCACGAAACTCTGGCCGCCCAACAGCACTCCGGGATACTGGCCGAGGAACAACAGCGCCAGCAGCGCCGCGAACCGCCCCGGCGTGAACCATTCGTCCGCTGACGCCGCCCGGAGGCTGACGAAGTCCCGCAACTTGTCCTTCCAAGCCTCCATCACTTGTGTGGTTTCCTTGCGCCTTGCCTGCGCTGGCTGTGGACAACGATGCCTGCGCAAACCGTCAGTGAGGCCAGCCCCAGCCACGCGCCGCGTTCAAAAGCCCGATCCCGATAGCGCAACTGGACCCGATGCGATCCCGCCGGGACCTCCAGGGCTTGGAACGCATGATTGGCCCGCCAAAGTGTCACCGGCGTGCCGTCCACCCGCGCTTCCCATGCCGGATGCCAGGTTTGGGCGACGACCACCAGCGCCGGCCTGTCGCACTCAACAAATGCCTCGGCATGACTTGCCCTAAATCTCATCTCCTTGACCCGTGCCGCCGTCGCGTTCGTCATCCGCAAAAAGCCCCGCGCCTCCGGCGGCAGCCACACCTCGTGCTCCGGCGCAAACGACTCCGCCAGCAGCGCCCGCCGCGTCTCCTCCGAGTCACCGAAGTTCACCGCCTGCCCGGCGGTCATCCACGGCCACACCGGGCCGCGCTTCACCCAGGCGGTCGGATTGTCCGCCGCGCTTTGGTGCGCTGCGCCGAGAAAATCCAGCAGCCGCGTCGGTGTGTTCGTCGCATTCGCGTAGAGCCACTCCTGCACCTCGTCCTGCTCGCGCACGCGCAACGTCGCCGCGCCGTTCACCTTCGGCACGCCGTCCAGCACGTTCAGGTTCGACCACTGCGCGAACCGCTTGCCGATGAAATCCTGCCCCAAATCCGCCACCGGGCTGCGCAGCAGCAGTTTTTCCGCCGCCGGCGTGATGAACACCCGCCCCTCGCCGAGCTGGGGAGCGGCTTTCAAATCGGAATTCTCCACCGCGTAACCCGGCGTCATCACCCCGCGCGGCAAAGTGGGATTCAAGTCCGGCAGATGGGTTCTCAAATCCAACCACACCATCATCAGCAATAACACACTCAACACAAGGCCTGAGGCTGCCCCGAGCCGGCGGTGGAACGCAACCAAGACCCCACAACAAGCCGTCAGGAAGAACCCGCGCCCCACCGCGCACTGCCAGGTCAAGGTCCACTGGTCATAAGGCCATGGAAACTTCCAGGCGATGAAGAAAACCACCCCCAGCAAAGCCAGCGCCGCAAGACCGACGATCCACAGGCTTCGCTCGCCACTCCTCGGGGTTTCAGCTTCTCGGCCTCCAGCCTCCGGCTCCCGGCTCTTGTCAAATAACCATTGCACGCCAAAACCCGCCAGCAGCGGCAACGCGAACGCCGCGAGCACCACGAACTTCACCGGATACCGGATCGTGCCCGCCACAGGCAAAACTTCGCGCAGCCAGCGGTTCGGCGGAAACGCCTCCCCCCAGGCCAGCACCAACCCCGCCAGCGCCACCCCGGCGATCAGCCAGACCACGCGCCGGGGCACGCGCCACACCGCCAGGCCCGCCAGCGCCAGCACTGGCAGGCCCGCGTAGTAACTGGTGAAGAAGTATTGCCCCTCCTGCATGAAAACGCCCTGCGGCGTGCGGAAGTAATGGAACGACGGCAGCACCAGGTTGGCCCAGCCCCAGAGGGGCATCGGCCACTTCGCCGCGCTCACGCCAGCCTGCCGTTGCGAATGCTCCAGCAACTCGAAGAACGGCAGCAACTGCGCCGCGCTCAAACCCGCCACCAGCAGCACCACTGTGGCAAAGCGCAGGCAGGCCGTGACCGGGACGGCGTCATGCGTGAGTTGGCCGGCCAGCATCAAAACCGTCACCAGCCACGTCATCAGAATGATTTCCGGCGCTCCGGAGAGCATTTGCAACGCGCCCACCAGCGCCGCCCAGACGAGATTCCGTCCGCCTTGCCTCCAGGCCCGTTCTCCCAACAGCGTCACCCAAGGCATCCAGCCGAGTGCCACCGTGTAGTTTGGCCACATCAGGCTCGACTGCGCCACACCCCCGCACGCGAAGGCCAGGCCGGCCATGGCCGCGCCCGGCCCGTCTCCCAGCCACCGCCGCCCCAGCGCATACATGCCCAGCCCCCCCAGCCACAGATGCCCCAACGAAAACACGCCCACCGACCAAGGCATCGGCAACAACACGTAAAACAGTGACAGCGGGTAGAGCGACATGGTCCCCCATTGCGCCAGATGCGGGACCCCGCAATGGCTGAATGGGTTCCAAAAGGGCAGTTCACCCCGCCAGAAGCACTCGCGTTGAAAATGCAGAAAGGGGTAACCCAGCACGCCGTAATCGCGATGGAAGAACGTCTGGGTGCCAATGAGCACGGCAGGCTCTGTCAGCAAGAAAGCAACGGCGAGCAACAATCCAAACCGGGACAGCGTCCAGCCGCCGGGAAGGGAGACCTCAACCCCGGAAACCGGCAAGGCATGTTGGCTGGCGTTCTCCGTCTTCAATCGTCTGGCCGCGAAGGCTGGGCCAACGACGCCTGATGGCAACCCTTTTCAGTCTGGTTGCCGGTCAGCTCATCCGCATGGGCATGAGAACGTAGAGGAAGGGGTCGTTGACCTTGATGACACCGGGACTGAGTTCGTCAATCAGGTCGAGAAACACTTCATCTGTTTCCAGCACCTTGAGCGGATCGAGCAGATAGGTGGGATTGAAGGCGATGGCAAACTCCTTGCCCTTGTAGTTGATGGCAATGGATTCGCGGGCTTCGCCGACTTCGGGCGTATTGGCCGTGATGGTCAGTGTGTTTTTACCGAAGTGCAGTTTCACGGAGTTCGCCTTGTCACTGGTCATGAACTCCGCGCGGCGCAAGGCATGGAGAAACTCTTCGCGCATCAGCGTGACCCGCTCTTTGGCCTCGGCGGGGATGACCTGGCGGTAGTTGGGATAGTTGCCCTCCACGAGTTTGGTGATGAGCAGAATCGCCATCCCTTTTTCGTCCTTGAGATTGAACGACGCCTGGCTGCCGGTGAACTTGATCTCCACCTCGCCGCTGCCGGTGAGCAGGCGGGACAACTCGTTCACGGCCTTGGTCGGGACGATAAATTCCCCTTCGCTCTCACTGTCCGTTTCTGCTTCGGCCAAGGCCAGCCGCCGCCCATCGGTGGCAACCATGGTCACCTTGTCGGGCTTGAGGCTGAGGAAGATTCCGTTGAGCACATAGCGCGTTTCGTCCGTTGAGATCGCGTATGACGTGCGGCGAAGCAGCGTCTTGATCTTGTCTTGGGGCAGTGTGGCCTTCTTGCTCTCCTTGAATGTCGGCAGCGGAGGATATTCTTCGGCGGCAATGCCATGAATCTTGTAAAACGACGCCCCTGAACGCAAGGCGCTGACATTCTTCTCATCCGTTTCGATCTCCAACTCCGGCGATGGCAACTCTCGTACGATGCCAAACAAACGCCGCACCGGCATGGTCGTGGCTCCCTCGCTGGCAACCGTCGCCTCCACCTGGCAGGACACGGTGACGTCCAAGTCTGTGGCTGTAAGCGTGAGCTTTCCCTCCTTGCCGGCGCTTAACGACACATTGGACAGAATGGGCAGCGTCGTGCGCGTGCTGACAACATTTTGGACCGCCTGCAATCCGTGAAGCAGTTGGTCCTTGGCAATGGTGAATTTCATGCGCTTAGAGATAGAGTCTTTGGACTCAGTACCGCCGTATTAGTAAGGGGCGTGAATAATGGAAACAGAAGGCACTGTCAAGGTCGGCAGAAGCACTTACGCAAGCTGTGGGGCGTGGAAAACCACAGGGCAACAATGGGTGGGCATGGATATCTCCGGACTTGTTCACAATGCCCCAAACCCATTCACATCCTGCTCCAATCCTATCCCCGCAAACGGCACAAAATGGCGGGCATCGCCGCCGTCAGGGTCTCCACTTCCTCCTGTGTGGATTCCCTGCCCAGCGAGAAACGCAGCAACGCATTGGCCTCAGCCTCTGGCGTTCCCATCGCCCTAACCACATGCGAAGGAGTCAAAGAACCGGCAGAACACGCGGAGCCGCTGGACGCGCAAATCCCCTCCAAATCCAATGCGGCCAGCAGAGCGATGCTGTCAGTGCCCTCCACCGTGAAGGAAATCGTATTGGCCAACCGATGCTCCAAAGAACCACGAAAATGCACCCCTGGCCACTTGTTGGCCTCGCAGCGCAACGCTTCCGTCAACGCCCAGAGCGCCGGCTTCGGAAAGACCGGACTCTTCACAAATCGTTCCAGCGCAACGACCAGCCCGGCAGCCGCAGCCAAATTCTCCGTCCCGCCACGGCGTTCGTTTTCATGGGCTCCGCCGTGCAGGATGGAATCAATTTGCAGGGGCGACCGGACGAAAAGCGCCCCTGCGCCCTTTGGTCCATGCAGTTTGTGGGCGCAGAAAGATACTAGGTCCGCATTAAACTGATGAATGGAGGCGAAGGACTCTTTGCCGAACCACTGCACTGCGTCTGTGTGGAACAGGACCCCACGTTCACGGCAGGCAACGCCAATCTCCTCCACCGGCTGGAGCGTTCCCACTTCGTTGTTGGCGGCCATCACTGACACCAGCACGGTGTCCGGGCGAATGGCATGAAGCACCTCGTCAAGGGCGACGCGGCCAGTTCCATCAACCGGGACGACGGTCAACCGAAACCCTTCGTTGTTCGCAAGATATTCACAAGGATGCAATACGGCGTGATGCTCCACCGCCGTTGTCACGATGTGCCGTCCTTTTGCCCGCAGGCGGCGAGCCGCACCAAGGATGGCGAGATTGTTCGACTCGGTGCCGCCACTGGTGAACACCACCTCACTGGGCTTGCAGCCCCAGACGAGCGCGGTCCGTTCCCGCATGTCATCCAGCGCTGCCCGCGCGCGTCGGCCGACATGATGTACGCTGGACGGATTCCCCCAGACCCCGTCCAGAAACGGTTCCATCGCCGCGCGCACCGCCGGATCCAGAGGAGTGGTGGCGTTGTAGTCGAAGTATATCGTCCGCACGCCCAAGGCATAACGCGCGGCGGACAGAAAAACAACCCGGTGGAGGGATATGGAAAAGGGAAGGCGGCCCGTGCAAGGCCGCCTGCAGAAAATAAACGGGCGGTGTCAGTTGACGATGGAGAGCAATTCCACCTCGAAGATGAGCGTCGAGTTTGGGCCGATGGGCCCCTGGCCGCGCTCGCCATAGGCGAGCTTGGCAGGGATGAACAGTTGCCATTTGTCGCCCTCTTTCATCATTTGCAGTGCCTCGGTCCATCCGGCAATCACGCCATTGACTGGAAACTCCACAGGTTCCTTGCGCTCCACCGAGCTGTCGAAGACCTTCCCGTCAATCAACGTGCCGTGATAATGAGTGCGCACGGTGTCGGTGGCCTTGGGCGTGCGGCCCGCGCCGGACTTGAGCACCTTGTATTGCAGCCCGCTGGCGGTGGTCTTTACCCCTTCCTTCCTGGCGTTGGCGGCGAGAAATGCCTCGGCGGCTTGCTGATTCTTTTCGGCCTCGACCTTTTGCTTGGCCATGGCCTTGGCCTGCATCTCCTGTTGGAAGGCTGCGAGGGTCTTTCTCATTTCCTCCTCGGTCATGCCGGGCTTGCCCGCGATGGCGTCGGCGATGCCGGCGGCGAGAGCAGCGCCGTCCACATCCAGATCGTTGTTTTTGAAGCTGGAGCCGATGTCCAGCCCGATGGCGTAGCTGGCTTTTTTCTTGGGCGTGCCCAGGTCGGGCTTGTCGGCGGCGAAGACGGAGCCAACCAGAACAACGATGGCCAGTGCGGAGGCGATAGATTTCTTCATTCGATTCGTGGCACCACGCGGGTTTGTGCGCGGCCAAGCCGACGCACCCTAACAGGGAGAGGGGTCGAGTCAACCGGCGATTCGGGCGCGTCCGGGGATTGGCAATGGCCCGGAAGGCGGTTAATTTCAAATCTCATGGCCTTTGCCGCGTCCAAGTCTCCGATGAAAATAACTCGCATTCCCGCCCTCGTCCTGCTTGCTGTGACCTCCTTTTCGCACGCGGCGAAACCGGCGGATGAAACCCGGTTCCTCACCAACATCCGCCAGCTCACCTTCGAGGGCCGGCGAGCGGGCGAGGGGTATTTCTCACCGGATGGCAAAGCGCTCATCTTTCAGAGCGAACGCGAGACGGAGAATCCCTTCTACCAGATTTACCTGCTCAATCTGGAAAGCGGCGACACGCGCCGCGTTTCACCTGGCATGGGCAAGACGACCTGCGCGTTCTTTCGCGCCGGCACGGATGAAGTGCTGTTCGCTTCCACGCATCTCGACGCGGAGGCGAAGGCGAAGCAAAAGGGTGAACTAGATTTCCGCGCCTCGGGCAAACAACGCCGCTACGCCTGGGATTACGACGAGACGATGGACATTTTCTCGGCGAAGCGCGACGGCACGAACATCAGGCAGTTGACCAAGGCGCTCGGCTACGATGCCGAGGGCGCGTATTCGCCGGATGGCAAACTCATTGTGTTTTGCTCCACGCGGGACGCCTTCCCGCTGGACAAGCTCCCGCCGTCGGACCGCCAACGTTACGAGCTGGACGCCGCTTACTTCGGCGAAATCTATTTGATGAACGCTGACGGCTCGAACGTGCGCCGTCTGACGCAGACACCGGGCTACGACGGCGGGCCGTTCTTCTCGCCGGACGGCCAGCGCATCATCTGGCGGCGTTTCAACGAGAAGGGCGACACGGCGGACATCTACACGATGAAGCTCGATGGCTCGGACGTGAAACGCCTCACGGACTTCGGCGCGATGAGCTGGGCGCCGTATTTTCATCCCTCCGGCAAATACGTGATCTTCGCGTCGAACAAACTCGGCTTCGCGAACTTCGAGCTGTATCTCGTGGACGCCGAGGGCACGCGTGAGCCGTTGCAAATCACTTCCAAAGACGGCTTCGACGGCCTGCCGGTGTTCTCGCCGGATGGAAAGAAACTTTGCTGGACCTCGAATCGCACGAGTGATGGCAAATCGCAGTTGTTCATGGCGGAGTGGAATCACGAGGCGGCAATGACCGCGTTGTATGCCGCGCCGCTGCGGAATCGCACCCTGGTTGATCAGAATGCACAAGCTGCGGCGCTGGTAACTGAGCTTGTGGACGCCAATGCGCGCAAGGGAGCCGATGCCATAAGCCGGCTGACCCGCC
>Ga0073934_10010744_pt1 | contig 11276 bp, 8 predicted proteins | sample LarsenN4metaG_FD_76834 | JGI IMG/M metagenome (GOLD analysis project Ga0073934, IMG submission 76834) | Hot spring sediment bacterial and archeal communities from British Columbia, Canada, to study Microbial Dark Matter (Phase II) - Larsen... ...
CGGATGCAGTTCGCATCGGTCGTCGAGAGCGAACTTCGCCGGACGACCGGTCCGCGACAATGACTCCGCAAGAGCTGCGGCGCCGCGGACCATGTTCCACGCGGTGTCTGCCGATGCTCCCGGGCGTCGAGGTGAGACGTCTACGGCCACGCTTCACCGCCACTATGCCATACCGTCTCGTGGGATTGCCAAGCTGTTGAGCTCTCCGCGCCTGCAGTGTCGAGGCAGGCGCGCTGCGCGCTAGCCGCACCGCGTGATTGTCAGGCCCTCGACGTGTCTTATAAGCTGACGGGCATTTCGCGTCCTTTGTCGTGGTGCCTCGTGCTTCTTCGTCCCTGGTCCCTTGTCCTTGGTCGCCCACGTGTCGGGATCGCGGCCTGCCAGCGTTCAACCGCGGGCCGAGGATCTTGGACCTGAGGAAGGACGAAGCGCCGAGAGACGAAGGACCAGGGACCCAAACCGCCCGCTTACATCGATCTGAAAAGCGCGCCAAGACCAGACAGGAGATTTCCGCATGACGCTCTTCAACCGACGATCCGGAGCAGCCGGTCTCACGGCTGCGTTTGGCGTCCTCGCGTTCGCGCTCGTGCAGGGGCAGACCAAGCCGATGTGCGACCCGGACAACGGTGGGCTCAAGTTGCCCGCCGGGTTCTGTGCGCTGCTCGTCGCGGACAACCTGGGCCCGGCGCGGCACATGGCGGTCGCTGCCAACGGCGATCTTTACGTGGCGCTGATGACCAGCGGCGGGCGCGGCCAGCCGCAGACCGGCGGTGGCGCTGTCGCCCTGCGCGACGGCAATGGAGACGGGCGCTTTGAGATCAAAGAGCCATTCGGCAGCGGCAGCACGACGGGAATCGCGCTGCGCCACGGGTACGTATACCTGGCCCACCCGCAGTCGGTCGAGCGGATCCGCTTGACGCCGGGCACGTTGAAGCCGACCGGCACATCGGAAACAATCGTGACCGGCCTTCCGAATGAACGCCAGCACGAGGACAAGGGGATTGCGTTCGATGGCAGCGGGTCGCTCTACATCAACGTGGGCGCGCCGTCGAATGCCTGTCAGAATCCGGATCGCCGCCCAGGAGTAAAGGGCCAGGACCCCTGTCCGCTGCTCGAGAAGCACGCCGGCATCTGGAAGTTCGACGAGAACAAGCCGGGACAGACGCAGGACGCGGGCGGCTCACGCTTTGCGACCGGCCTCCGTCAGATGACGGCGATCGCGTGGCACGAAGGAGCGCTCTACGTCGCGATGCACAACCGCGATCAGCTCGACGTGTTCTGGCCCGGCACGTTCACCGCCAAGGACAACGCCGAGCGGCCGGCGGAACCGTTGTATCGGGCGGTCCAGGGTTCCGACTTCGGCTGGCCCTATTGCTTCTACGACTACACGCAGAAGCGATTTCTCGCCAATCCGGAATACGGTGGCGACGGCAAGGATGGATCGCGTTGTGCCAAGTTCACGCCGCCGGTCGCAGCCTTCCCGGCACACTGGGCGCCGGTCGACATCGAGTTCTACACGGGCGCGCAATTTCCCTCGAAGTACCGCGGCGGCGCCTTCATCGCGTTCCATGGTTCATGGAATCGAGCGCCGTTGCCGCAGGCCGGCTACAACGTGACGTTCCAGCCCCTGGCGGGCGGCAAGGCGACGGGCGAATTCGAAGTGTTCGCCGACGGCTTCACCGGCAAGACTCCGCTCATGAGCCCGGGGGATGCGCTGGCGAGACCTGACGGCGTGGCGCAGGCGCCCGACGGATCGCTGTACATAAGCGAGAGCCAGAAGGGGAAGATCTGGCGCGTGATGTACACGGGGCGCTGAACGCTACTCTGCTTTCAACGCCGAGAGAGGATCGATGCGCGTAGCGCGCCGCGCAGGCCAGTAGCACGCGAGGAGCGCAACACATGTCAACACCACGGTCATCACGCCGAGCGTGAGGGGATCGGTCGGCGAGACTTCATACAGGAGCGCGGCGACCAGACGCGTGGCCGCCAGTGCTCCCGACAATCCCAGGAGCACTCCCGCCGCGACGCGCTTGGCGCTTTCTGCAAACACGAGTGTCAGGATGTCGCGCGCGCTCCCCCCCACCACTACGCGTACCCCTATCTCGCGGGTCCGCTGAGCGGTCGCGAAGCTGACGATGCCGTAGATGCCGATGACCGCGAGCAGGAACGCGAGCCCGGCGAGGAGCCCGACGAGGCTCGTCAGGAAGCGACGCGGCGCCAGCGTCTGGGCGACGAGCGCCTCCACCGTCGATATCTGATACAGGGCAAGCGTCGGATCGACGGCCCAGACTTGCGATCTGAGAATGGGGACGAGAGACGCCGCGTCCGTCGCGGTACGAACGACGAAGGTCATCGATCCGTACGGGAGCTGCGCGAACGGGATGAACACCTCGGGCCGGGGATCGGAATCGAGCCCATCGTGCCTCAGGCGTCCGACCACCCCCACGACCTGCATGGTTCGCCAGCGCCCCTGCCAGTTGACCGTGATGCGTTGATCGATGGGGCTCGCCGCCGGCCAGAAGCGTTCCGCCAGCAAATCGTTGATGATCGCGACCTGCGGCGCTTGCGCGTGGTCGTTGCTTGTGAACAGCCGTCCGCTTCGCAGGGTCATGCGCATCGCCGGGAAATAGTCCGGGCTTGCGAGAGTAAGAGAGGCGACTGGCTGTTCTCGCTCCGGGGGTGCCGGGCGCCCCTCGACGCGAAATCCGCCCTGTATGTTGATGTTTGCCGGCATGAATGGCATCGCGGTGACAATGCCGGCCTTTTCCACGCCAGGAACCGCCCGCATCCGCGCAAGCACGTCGTCGAAGAATGCCAGCCGCTGCTCGTTGGTTCGGTATCTATCGCCGTACGCGAAGACCTGAAGCACGGCAACGTTCGATTGATCGAAACCGGGATCGACACGAATCAGCGTGACGAAGCTGCGTATGAGCAGGCCGGCGGTCACCAGGATCACGAGCGCGAGGGCCACCTCTGAAACCACCAGCACGGAGACGAGTCGTTTTCGAGCCGGGCCGGCTGTCGTAGCGATCGCGCCTTCGTTCAATGCCGCGCGCACGCCGGGTCTGGACAATCGAATCGCTGGCCAGAGCCCGACGAGGATCGCAGTCGACGCGGCGGTTGCTATCGCAAACACGATGAGTCGTCGATCGAGCGCGAGCTCCGACAGTTGCGGTACCGTCGCGGTCGCTGTCGCGACGAAAAGGTCGATCGCGAACCGGGCGAGGATGAGCCCGGCGCTACTTGCGAGCATCGAGAGCACGAGGCTCTCGACGAGCATCTGACGGATGAGCCGCCAGCGGCTGGCGCCTATCGCCGTCCGGATTGCGAATTCACGCTGCCGATCGCAAGCGCGAGCCAGCAGGAGGCTGGCGACGTTGGCGCACCCGAGCAGCAGCACCAACACAACTGCGCCGAAGAGCACTGGCAGCGGAGCGCGAATCGGGCCGGCGAGATGGTCGCGCAAGGGAACGACCGTAGCGGTCATCGCACCGAGCGTGTTGGGGTATTCCTTCGAGAGCTGTTCTGAGATGATCGACAGCTCGGCCTGCGCGCTGTCCATATCGACGCCCGGTGCCAGTCGCGCGACGACGCCCCAGTAGCGGGTTCGCCTGTTGGCGAACTCCGGGTTCTTCAGTGTTCCTGGGACCCAGATCTCCTCGTCGCGGAGTCGGCCCAGGATGGTTGGATGAAACCATCCTGGTAGCACGCCCACGATTTCACCCGACTGGCCGTCGAATACCACCTTGCGCCCGCTGATGATGGGGTCGCCGCCAAAGACCCGATGCCAGGTTCCATGGCTGATGATGGCCACACCGGGTGGAAACACCGTGTGCTCGCGAGCGAGGAATAGCCGCCCCAAAATGGGCTGCACGCCGAGCGCCTCGAAGAAGCCTTCCGTGACGCTCGCGCCAACCAGCGTCGCCGGTTCCGCGCCGTCGAAGTAGTCGAAGCTCGCAGGGGCGGCCGCCGCAATGTGACTGAACGATTTCGACCGGTCGTGCCAATCGAGAAATGCCCCAGGCGCGACACCTTCGCGCTCTTCGGGGTGCTGCCGATCGGTGAGCCAGATCGTTGCGATACGTTCGGAGTCTCGATATGGCAGCTCGCGCAGGAGCAGTGTATCGACCACGGAAAAAACGGCCACCGTGCCGCCGATCCCGATCGCGAGCAGGCCGACGGCGAGCGCGGAGACCACCGCACGACGGCGAATCATCCGAAGCGCGTAGCGGACGTCACGAGTCAGATCGTGGTCGGCGGTGAATTGCTGTCGCAGCCATGCCGCGTCGCTGACGGCGCCGGTCGATCGGCGGACAACGTCAGCGTGATCCTGCCAGCGTGCGCGTCCGCGTCGGTTGACTGCCGACCAGCGATGGCGGATTTCGGCTTCCCACTCACGGAGCCAGTCCTGGCGGATGTTTGCCGGGACGAGGGCGCGAATCGCTCGAAGAAGCGCGAGCGACAAACGCACCGCAAACGGGTCGCGCGCTTCGAACATGGGTTAACCCCGGCCCTGCCGCGCCGGCCGCCACGCGCGCCCCGGTCGGGGCGCGATGGCGCCCGCAGCCCGATAGCGTTGCGCGGTTTGCTCGAACGCTTGCTCGCCTGCTCCGGTCAGCTCGTAGTAGCGGCGCGGTGGACGCTGCTCCGATTGCGCCACACCCTCGGCCTCCCACTCCGACGTGACCATACCTTCACGTTCGAGGCGGCGAAGAATCGGGTAGACCGTCCCGCTCGGAAGATCGGTGGCGTCCATGATGTCGAACCCGTAGTGATAGCCACGCGCCAACGCCTCGAGCACCAATGCCGTCGAGAATGTCTTCCGCACTATGTAGAGTGAAACATAGGTAGAGTTCTACATGCAAATGCGGAGAATTGCGAGGGATTCTGCCGATTCGATGCGGGGGCTAAAGCCCCCGCTCTACTTGGTGGCGCTGTTCTGCGATGAGGAGCCGGCAAAGAGGCGTTTGCCGTTCTCGAAGGTGATGCTCGTCGCGTTGGCGGTGTTGGATCCGTTCCGTGCCTGGAAGCCGTCGATGACGAGCACGGTGCCTGCAACGAGATCCTCTTTCCTCCAGCCCCGGCGGTACAGCGCGTTGGCCCCGCCCGTCTCCCAGGCCCACTTCTCGGGCTTGCCGTTCTTGCCGGCGACCTCGATGTAGATCCAGGCGTGTGGGTTGGCCCAGCGCATCTCGGTGACCTTGCCTTTGAGCTTCAGCGGCTTATTCGCGTCGTACTCCGCCGAGAACGAATGATGTGCGCCGGCGGGAAGAACGGCCCACGCAATGATGGCGACAAGGATGCCCAACCGGAATGCGTTCATCGAACCTTCCTCCTAGCTCTGACCTCTGGCCTTCGCACGGGCCTCATCTCGGATGTCCTTCAAGTGTTGCAGATCCTGGTTGTCTTCGTGGCAGGCTACTTCGAGCAACTCGTCCTTCTGACGGTTCAACGGGAACGCGATCGTCCACGGGCGCGTGTAAACCAGCGGATCGGACACCGTCGCTTCGTAATGGATCGTGTCCGGATCGATCGGCGTGAATCGCTCGACGACGCGCTCGGCGTGACTGACGATCTCTCCGACCTCGTTCAGCCACGTCTTTCCATTCAGGTTCGTGGTCTCCACCACGAGCGTGTCGCCCTCCCATCTGCCGACCGAGTCCCCTTGCCATAAGCGCAAGTGATCCGGCAGATGTGGGCGTCCGTCGAGCGGGATGGTGCGCCACGACATCCGCTCGTGCAATATGACGAGGTAGCCGGGCGGCTGCATGATCTGGAGCGGCGACGGCACGTACATCGACCGCGGCACCCCTGCGACGAAGCAGTGCGCCGTCGGATCGTCGTAGCCCCGTTCCGGCAGCTTGCGGCTCTCGGCCTCCTTCTTTGCCCACTCCTGCATCGGGAGCACGCCGTCCGGCGGATCGACGATGACGCCGCGGCCGGCCGGCGTCAGGAAGTCCTGTTCGTGCTTGCCGAGACCGTAATTCGCCCCGCCGCCGTCCGGCATGTAGTAGCCCTGGAGATCCGGCTTGCCGTCCGCCATCCGCCTGATCTCGCCTTTGCGCGCCGGCGCCTGCCAGGGAGTCTGCACGTCCTTCCACTCCGCGGGGATGGTGACCTTGGCCAGCGGTCCCGGGTACCACGTCCGCGGCTCCGGCTCGAATGCGCCATTTGCCTCTTCGGCTTCAGCCTGACACTGGTACTCGAAGATGCGATCGGCCTCGCGCTGCCGATGCAGTGGCATCTTGATCGTCCAGGTGCGCGTGAACACCTTGGGATCCTCGATCGTGACTTCGTAGTCGATCGTGTCGGCGTCGCGCATCGTGTAACGCTCCACGAGGTGCAGCGCCTCGCTGTGGAAATTCCCGGCCATGTCGAACCACGTGCGATCGTTGTGGTTCCTGACGTCAACGACGAGCGTGTCGCCTTCCCAGCGCCCGCGCGAGTCGCCCATCCAGAAGTCGATGCCGTCGGGATGCGTCGTGCCGTTGGTGTAGATCGTCCGGTGCACCTGTGACCACTCGAAGGTGATCCCGATATGGTCCGGCGTCTGAAAGATCTGGAAAGGAAATTCCATGTACATGATCCGCGGGACGCCCGGCAGGTAGCAGTTCGCCAGCGGATCGGCCGTCAGCCGGCTCTTCGCGTTCTCGAGCTTCTTGGCCGCGGCCCACTCCTGATACGGAATCGGACCTCCCTGCACGACGCCTCTCCCCGCCGGCATCTCGTGACGTGCGACGTGATCTTCGAGGTCGTACGACGCCCGGTTGCGGACCTGCCAGATTCCCTGCATATCCGGTTTGCCGTCGGCGGTTCGCGGGATGGAGGGCGTCGATGATGTCGAACGGGAGCACGCGCCAATGAGGGCGGTAGCGGCGAGGGCAGCAAGAATAGCGGCCTTTCGGCGGCGCAAGGGCATGCGGCATTGTAATTCGGGGGATCGGTTTCTCGTGGGAACAAGTCGCCCGAGGCTTCAATCGCAGGATCAGGTAACCCTGCGTCCTCTGCTTCTCAAGGCCCCGCAATTCCCGACTAGACTGTCCCTATGACGAAGCCGCTGGTCGCCGCGGAATCGCTGATCGCGCTCGGCGCGACCGAGAGCCGGCTCGACGAATATCCCAATCACGAAGTCAATCTCGGCGCGCTTCGCATCTCACGTGCGCTGCCGGTCAAAGGACGCCGGATGATCGGTCCATGGTGCTTCCTCGATAGATTCGGGCCGCTCTCCTTCACGGAGGGCACGCCGATGGACGTGGCGCCGCACCCTCACATGGGGCTTCAGACCGTCACGTGGCTGCTCGAGGGCGAGGTGGTTCATGACGACAGCCTTGGTGAAGAGGCGGTTCTTCGTCCTGGCGGCGTGAACGTGATGACATCCGGTCATGCGATCGCGCATGCCGAGCGGACGCCGGCCGACAACTCAGGACGCCTGAACGGCGTGCAGTTGTGGACGGCGTTGCCCGATCGCGATCGGCATGGTGCGCCAGGCTTTCAACACGTGCCGGCCGTCCCCATCATCGAGCCGCCCGGCGGCATCCTGCGGGTCTTCTCCGGGAGCATCGATCGAGCCGTGTCGCCGGCGCACCACGTCTCCGATTTGGTGGGAGCGGACCTGCAGGTCCATCGGGGAGAAACATTGGACACTCCACTGCGGCCGGACTTCGAGTATGCGGTGCTCGTCTTGACGGGTGACTGCGCGCTCGACGGCCAGTCGCTGCGCGACCGAGTGCTCTACTACCTCGGCATGCGGCGGACTGCCGCGTCGTTTGCGAGTGCGAGTGGCGCGCGACTGTTGCTCGTCGGAGGTCCGCCATTTCCCGAGACGATTCTGATGTGGTGGAACTTCGTCGCACGCACGCCAGAGGAGATCCGTGATGCGCGTGACGACTGGGAGAACCATCGCCGGTTCGGCGATGTCAGCGCGTATAAAGGTCCCCGCCTTCCGGCGCCCGATCTCGTGCGACTGGCCCGGCCGAACCCGGTGAGCTGATCATGCGGCGCCGAAGCCCGCCTTCTGGTGAGGCCTACTTCGCACGTCCTGCGAATCCCTCCGTCAGCGTCGGCAGACGATAGATCGTCTTCGCGTTGTTCCTCACCCCGTCCGGCGTCTTGAACTCCTGCCCATCGGATCCGAGGGCACCGCTGCCAACGACATACATCGTTTTCTTGCCCGGGCCTGCGAACGCGACGCTGATCGCGTTACGCAGTGTCGGGATCAGACCGAGATACGTACCTTCGGTGCTGAACACCTGAACGCCTGGCGCGGATGTCACGTAGAGTCGCCCCGCCGCGTCGATGGCCATTCCATCTCCGCTGCCGCCAGCTTCGAGCGTTGCGAAGTCGCGGCGGTTGGCGGCGCTGCCGTCCGGCAGGACGTCGAATGCGATGACACGGTTGCCGTTGGTGACGTAGAGCGTCTTCTCGTCGCGGCTCAACGTGATGCCGTTGGCGCGGATGTTGTCACCCAGACTCTTCACCGTGCCGTTGGTGACGTAATAGGCGCCGCCCACGGTGAAATAGACGGTGCCGCTGGCGGCGACGACGAGATCGTTGAGCCGGCCCAGAGGTTTCCCTTCGAACGTGTCCGCGAGAACCGTCCGCGTCGGGGTCAACCCGCTGATGGCAGGTGGCTCGGTGCACTGATCGGGGCGGCCGCCAGGATCGGTGCACGTGCGCTCGACCGCGACGATCCTCCCGTTGGAGTCGACGGCGAGCGAGCCGGCGCCGCGAGTGTCGCTGAGCATCACGCTGACGCGATCCATCGCGTCGAGTTTGCTGATGCGCCTGGGTTGCTCCTGGGCGAACAGAAGCCCGCCGTCGCTCGTGCCGACGATCCCGTCAGCGTTGTCGATGCCCTGCCAGGCGATCGACCACGACGCGCCGGCCGCGACGACGCCCGGGATGGCAGTCACGACCGCGTCTCGCACAGCCGGCGGGGCACCGCCGCGTTGAGCGATCGCAGAGGACGCGATCAGAAGGCAAAGAGATGCGGCAATCGCCAGGCCGGGAAGTTTCATGTCAGCACGCGAAGCCGTGATTATCGCTCCTATCGGCGGTATCCGGTCGGTCCGAAAGGACAGTGAGGGCGTGTGGACTCACGATGATTGGCAGGACCATCGGTAAATACCGGATAGTTGGCCAGCTTGGGCGGGGCGGCGCCGGCGTCGTCTACAAGGCGGTCGATGAAACGCTCCATCGTGACGTCGCCGTCAAGACCTTGAACCCCGATCTGGCGAACACCGAGGTCATGTCCCGCTTCCGCGCGGAAGCAACGATTCTCGCCCGGCTCAACCACCCGCAGATTGCGACGATCTACGAGTTGTTCCGCGCGGATGGCGACCTCCTGATGGTGATGGAGTTCGTGCGCGGCGAGTCGCTCGACAAACTGTGCGAGCGCGTCGGCGCAGTGCCGCCGGAACGTGCTGCCTACATCATCGATCAGATCCTGTCGGCGCTCGAGCACGCGCATCGAGCCGGCGTCGTCCATCGCGACGTGAAGCCCGCCAACGTGATGGTCACCGATGAAGGCTCGATCAAGATCATGGACTTCGGCATTGCCCGGGTCCTTGGCGCCGAGCAGAAGACGGTTGACTTCCGGCTGATGGGCACCCCCGCCTACATGTCGCCGGAGCAGGTGCTCGGCGAGGAAGTGGACGGCAGATCGGATCTCTACTCGGTCGGCGTGCTCTTCTACCGGCTCCTGACCGGCGCATTGCCCTTTGCCGCCGACACGGCGCTCGCAATGCTCCAGCGTCAGATTCGGGACACCCCGATTCCACTGGCGGCGCATCGCGACAGCCTTCCCGGGTGGTGCGAGACGATCGTTCAGCGCGCGCTCGCAAAGGCGCCCGGCGAGCGGTTCCAGTCAGCCGAAGAATTTCGCGAAGCGCTGTCCCGGGCAACAGGTCCGCTGCCGATGACCGACATCGCGCGGACGTTCGCAGCGAACAGCCGGGAAGCGTTCGTGCCTCCCCCCATGGTTACCAGCACCCTCGATCTGTCGGAGCAGCGTTCCGCCCTGGCCGGGCCGCCTGCGGTGATCGAGAGCGTCGCGCCGCCAAAGGGGTCGCGCATCGACTGGCCGCAGGCCGCAGCGGCGATGATTGCAGCGGCTCTCGTGCTCGGCGGCTACCTGCTGCTGAAAGAAGACGCGCCCGCTCAGGCGGCGAATCCGCTGGTGGCGCCGGCGACTGTCGATCTGCCGACAGCGCCTGCGCCGGTCGCACCACCGACCCCGACCCCGTCGTCTCAATTCGAGAGCGTGATCGCAAAGACACCGCAACGAGAGGAGGCCCGTCCGATTGCACCGGTTGCGGCACCTTCCGTGGAAGCCGTTCCAGCGATCGCGACGGCCCCGCCCGCCACGCCGCGCCGCGTCGCGAACCGAGTTGCCGCCGTCCCATCGCCGCCTCCCGCACCGGTTCCGACTGCGCCTGTCGAAGAGCCAGAGCCGGTCGAGCGGCGCGCGCCTCGACCGGCGGTCGAGGATCCGATCCTCGTGTTCGAGACGCGCGCGCTCGTCGGCACGCGGAAATCGAAAGAGCAGGGTGCGCAACTGGTAATGGGCGAGGGAAAGATCACGTTGATCCCAACCAACGACCCGGCCTCGCCGCTGTGTTCGTTCCCGTACGGACGCGTCATCGCCATCAACGTGTCGCGCGGGCGTGATCCGCTCTGGAATTCACCGCAGGGACCAGCACCGGTTGCTCGCGCGGGTGGCACGCTCAGCAGGCTCGGCATCCAGGTCACGCGAGAGTGGATCGCGCTGCGCACCACCACTGAGGAACAGTTCGTGTCGATGCGCTTCGACGAGGTGCTGCTGAAGCGCGTCCTGCTGGCGCTCGAGGAGCGGACCGGACAGGTTCCACACTTCATCGAATTGCCCAGGGAAAGAGACTGACGCTTCTGTAAGCGTCGTGCCAAAACCGCCCACGACGCGGGCTCCACTCAGCGCGCCGATGGTCGAAGCTCGACCGTATCTCGGTCGAGACGAGTGACTTCCAGCGATTGGCCGTCCCGGCGTACGGCTTGTAATCACGGGAGCCGATGCGGCTGCGAGCGGGCGCGCGCACTGATGTCGGGCGGGTCCGTCCTCACAACGAGGACGCTTACATGTCGCGCGCCGAAGAAGGACTGTTCGTCGTCTGCGACGGGATGGGCGGCGCCCCCGCTGGCGAGGTCGCGAGCGAGATGGCCATCCAGGCGATCGCGCGCGGGTTGAAGGAACGCAGCGACGATCAGGAGTCGCCGCCCTCGCCGTTGCTGCCCCACACGAA
>Ga0073934_10010745_pt1 | contig 11276 bp, 9 predicted proteins | sample LarsenN4metaG_FD_76834 | JGI IMG/M metagenome (GOLD analysis project Ga0073934, IMG submission 76834) | Hot spring sediment bacterial and archeal communities from British Columbia, Canada, to study Microbial Dark Matter (Phase II) - Larsen... ...
CCTTGTGGCGCTCGGCGTAGCGCGGGCCGCCGCCTTCCGCGACTTTCGCCGTATTGGCCTTCAATTCGGCGACGAGCTTCTCCATCGCCGCGCGGTTCGCCGCGAAGCCTTCCGACTGAACATCGATCTGCGAGTGGATGCGTCCCATGACGGTCTCTTTGTTCAGCGCGTGTCGGCGGGCTTCAAGGTCAATGACAACAGCAGCAGCGCAGGCGAGGCAAGGAGTTCGATCCACATCAGCACGACGAACAATTGATGCGGCGCGCCGGCGGTCGCCGTCGATAGGGCGCGTCCGGCGCCGCCGGCGAAAAACAGCGCGAGCAGCAATCGTGCGGCGCCGAGGGCGCCGGGCAATGCGCGCGCTGCTCGAACGGCGATGACGCCAAAAGCAATCCAGAGGACGGCGTAGAAGCGCATTTCGTTGTCGGCGTCCGGGATGGCGAGGGCGCCGCCCGCATTGCCCTCAAGCCCAAGGATCAAGGCGCAAAAATTCGCGACGGCGGAGGGCCCCAAAAGGAAAATGCCGGCCCCAATCGCCACGGCGGAGCCGCCAAGGCCGAAAAGTCCCGCCGCAAGGATGCGTTGCGCGATCACGGTTTCCGTCCTTCCCGGGCGCGTCGAACGCCCGTCGAGGTCTCAATAATCCTATTGTCTGACAATAGCAATATGTGATAATGTCCTTCGGGGCGGTTAAGGCCGCCCGCCGCGCGAAGGAGAGACCGATGGCCCGCAACGTCCCGCAGCTCAATTTCGGCCTGCCCGAGGAAGTCGAGGAAATGCGCGAGATGGTGGCGCGCTGGGTCGCCGACCGTCTCGCGCCGAGGGCGGCGGAAATCGACGCGATGAACGAATTCCCGCGCGACCTCTGGCCTGAGCTTGGGGCGCTCGGCCTTCTCGGGATCACCGCGGATCCGGAATTCGGCGGGTCCGGCCTCGGCTATGTCGCGCATGTCGTCGCGATGGAGGAAATCTCGCGCGGCAGCGGCGCCGTCGGGCTTTCCTACGGCGCGCACTCCAATCTCTGCGTCAACCAGATCAACCTCAACGGCTCGAAAGAACAGAAGAAACGATATCTGCCGAAGCTCATCTCGGGCGAACATCTTGGCGCGCTCGCGATGTCGGAACCGGGCGCCGGGTCCGATGTCGTGTCGATGAAGCTCCGCGCCGAGAAGAAGGGCGATCGCTACATCCTCAACGGCAACAAGATGTGGATCACCAACGGCCCGACGGCGGACGTCGTCGCCGTTTACGCCAAGACGGCGCCGGAGAAAGGCTCGCGCGGCATTTCGACCTTCATCGTCGAGAAGGGGTTCAAGGGTTTTTCCACGGCGCAAAAGCTCGACAAGCTCGGCATGCGCGGCTCCGACACCGGCGAGCTCGTATTCGAGGATTGCGAGGTGCCGGCGGAAAACCTGATGGGCGCCGAAGGCGACGGCGTCCGCGTTTTGATGAGCGGTCTTGACTACGAGCGCACGGTGCTTGCCGGCGGCTGTCTTGGCCTCATGCAGGCGGCGATGGACGTCGTCATGCCCTACATCCACGACCGAAAGCAGTTCGGAAAGTCGATTGGCGAGTTCCAGCTGGTGCAGGGAAAGATCGCCGACATGTATACGACGATGAACGCCTGCAAGGCTTACGTCTACGCAGTCGCGAGCGCCTGCGACCGCAAAGAGACGACGCGGCAGGACGCGGCGGGCTGCATCCTCTATGCGGCGGAAAAGGCGACGCAGGTCGCGCTCGACGCGATCCAGCTCCTGGGCGGCAACGGCTACATCAATGAGTTTCCAACCGGCCGCATACTCCGCGACGCCAAGCTCTATGAAATCGGCGCCGGAACTTCGGAAATCCGCCGCATGCTGATCGGCCGCCAGCTCTTCGAGGCGAGCGCGTGATGGACGGCGGATTTCAGCCGATCGAGCGCGCGCCTGCTTATCTCAAGGTCTTTCGCGCGATCGAGGCGAAGATTTCATCAGGCGCGCTCAAAGACGGGGCGCACCTTCCGACGGAAGCCGAGCTTTGCGCGCAGTTCGGCGTGACGCGCTCGACGGTGCGCGAGGGGCTGCGGCTTCTGGAGCAGACCGGCCTCGTTGTGCGCGGCCCGGCGAAAAAGTTCTTCATCAAGCGTCCCGCAGCGTCGGACATCGCGGCGGCGGCGTCGAAAAGCTTCGCGCTTGGCGGCGTCACTTTTTCCGAAGTGTTCGACACGCTGGCGGCGCTTTATCCGGAAGCGGCGAGGCTTGCGGCGGCGCGCCTTTCAAAGGCGAAGATCGCCGACCTCATAGCCGTTCGCGCAACGCTTGAGGCGGCGTCTGAAAGGGACCACGAAGCGACAGTCGACGGCGCGGTCGCGTTCTTTCAAGAGATCGCCAAGGGTCTCGACAACCGCGTCATGCTGGCGATGCTGCAATCCTTGAACCTGATGATCGGCGAGAGCCTTCGTCAGGTGATTGCGAGCGCGCCGAAAGCGAAGGACCGTATCCTCAACGCGCAGCGCAAGCTGATCGAGGCGTTCGAGCGCCGCGACGCCGATCTCGCCGGCGACTGGATGAGGAAACATGTCGCGGATTTGAAACGCGGCTACGAGGTCGCCAAGGTCGGCATGGACGAGGCGATTCTGTAGCGGGCGAGGCTTCGTTTCCGCGATGCGGCCCATGCGGGATCTCGGGCCGGAAAGGCGATAGGCTGGCGTCATGACCCTCGACATTACCCCCTCTGGCGAGGCCTGCGGCGCGATCGTTCGCGGCGTCGATCTCGCAAAGCCGCTGTCCGACGGCGTCGTCGCCGACATTCGCGGCGCGTGGCTGACGCATTTTGTGCTCGCCTTTCCGGATCAGAAAATGAACGACGACGATCTCGAGCGGTTCACGCTTTATTTCGGGCCGTTCGGCGAAGACCCGTTCATTGCGCCGATCCCGGGAAGGAAGCACATCATCGCGGTCGCGCGCGCGGCGTCCGAGACGGGACCGATTTTCGCCGAGGCCTGGCACACCGACTGGAGCTTCCAAGCGACGCCTCCCGCCGGCACCTGCCTTTACGGGATTACGATCCCGCCGGTCGGCGGCGACACCTTGTTCGCCAATCAGGCGTTGGCGCTTGAAACGATGCCGGACGATCTGCGCAAGCGGATCGAGGGAAGGCGCGCGATCCACTCCGCGCGCGCGGCCTATTCAAAACAGGGCGCTTACGGCGTCAATGACGCGGCGCGCGCGATGGATATCCGTCCGTCCGACATGGCGACGGCGACTGAGTCTCATCCCTTCATCCGCCGCCATCCTGAGACCGGGCGCGAGGCGCTCTTCGGCTGCGCCGGCTACATCATCGGCGTCGAAGGCATGGATGCGAACGATGGCATGGCGCTGCTCGGCGATCTTTATCGCTGGCAGACGCAGCATGCCTTTCAGTATCGCCAAAAATGGTCGGCGAATATGCTGCTGATGTGGGACAACCGATCAGTCCTGCACATGGCGACCGGCGGCTATTCCGGACACGAACGATTGTTGCACCGGACGACGATTGGCTCTCGAGCAAGCTGATCACCCAATAAAAAGCCGAAGTCGGGCAAACGGTTCGACCCCCTAAAGCGGCGTGCGCAAAAGTGTGCGCGGTTTTGCGCAAGAACGCCGCGCAAATCAAAGCCTAGAGCGAGCGCCCTGATTCCGAATCAAGGCGCGAAGCTCAAGGCTTATCGCATAGACCAGAAGAGATTGAGAACGGCGAATTGTCCGACGGCGTGGTAACTTGGTTCGTCTTCAGCATTATAACGGCTCATTGACCGCCCCAATTGAAGGGATCCTGATTGGACCTTATGCCTCCCGATAATGGCGGCCAATTCGACGGCGCGTGTGCGCTCAGGCGGAGATTTGCATCAGCGCGGCTCGAAGCGCATCCGGCAAATTCGCCGGCCGTCGCGTTTCGCGATCGACATAGACGTGGACAAAATGGCCTGCCGCGGCGGGCTTTTCCTCGCCCGCCTTGAAGATTGCGAGTTCATACCTGACGGATGAATTGCCGATCTTGGCGACGCGCAATGCTCCCTCGAGTTTCTGCGGAAATTCGAGCGGGGCGAAATATTTGCAGCCCGTTTCGACGACGAGGCCGATGACGGCGCCTTCATGAATGTCGAGCGCGCCGGACGCGATCAGATATTCGTTCACGATGGTGTCGAAATAGCCGTAATAGGCGACGTTGTTGACATGGCCGTAAACGTCATTGTCCGCCCAGCGCGTCTGGAGGGGGAGGAAATGCTTGTAGCGGGAGCGATGTGCGGCATCCGGCATTGGTGAATGGTGAAAGGTCCGGGGCAAATTGGCAAGAGCGCCGTCGCCAATCTCGCCATTCGCTAATTCACGAATCGCCTACAAAACGTCCCCATACATCCGCAGCGCATCCTCGTATGTCACCTCGCGCGGGTTGTTGCGGATGACGCGTTCGGCCTTCATCGCGTCCTCCGCCATTCGGGGAAGGTCGTTATGCGAAATCCCGAGCTTTGAGAGCCGCCGCTCGACGCCCGTCGCGGCGACGATCTCCATCAGCCTGCTGATGAAGGCGTCCGAGCGTTCGGCGTATCCGCCGGTGGCATTGGCGCCGATGACGTCGCCCAGCTCGGCGTAAAGCGCCGCCGCGGCGGGCGCCGAAAAGCGCAAGACCGGCTCGAGCATCAGCGCATTCGAAGCGCCATGGGGAATGTGAAAGAGCGCGCCCAGAGGATAGGCCATGCCGTGAACAGCGCCGACCGGCGAATTCGTGAAGGCTTGTCCCGCCAGCATCGCGCCAAGCAGCATATTCCCGCGCACTGCGGCGTTCGACGGGTCCTCGCAGGCCTGAACGATGTTCGACGCCAGAAGGCGCAGCGCCTCGCGCGCAAGCGCATCCGACACCGGATTCTTCTTGTGGCGGTTGGTGTAGGCCTCGATTGCATGCACCATGGCGTCGACGCCGGTCGCGGCGGTGACCGCGCGCGGCAATCCGTAAGTGAGAGCGGGATCAAGGATCGCGATATCGGCGAACATCTGATCGCCGAGAATTCCCATCTTCTGCTCGTCGTCGGTCGTCACGACGGCGATATCGGTCACTTCGCTTCCCGTGCCCGCCGTTGTCGGGAGAAGCGCGAGCGGCGCCCTTCCGCCCTTGATGTTTCCGGTTCCGTAGATCTCTTCGAGCTTTTGGGTCGAGTTCAGCAGAACCGCGATGATCTTCGCCGTATCCATCGACGAGCCGCCGCCGAACCCGATGACGCCGTCCGCCTTGTGCGCGCGGGCGATATCGACAGACTGGCGAACGATTCGCGCCGGCGGATCGGCTTCGATGCCGTCGAAGAGATGATAGTCGAGACCTTCCGCCCTGAGGCTCTTCAGCGCGGCGTCGATGAGGCCGGCGGCGACAATCCCCTTGTCGGTGACGACGACCGGGCGCTTCATCCGCGCCTTGACGATCGCGCCGAGACGCGCCGACGCGCCGGTTTCGAAGATGACGTTAGGGACGGTGCGGAAGGTGAAGTTCATGGCCTAACCCTGCGCTTCCCGGCGAAAGCCGGGATCGATGCGATCACAGCAGCATTGGACTGGAGCTTGTTTCGCGATCTCCCGCGAAGACGGATCCGGCTTTCGCCGTAATGCGCGGGAAAATGTGCAATCGCTTTCAACCAAACCTCACCAATCGCCCCGGCCTTTGGTCCGTCACGATGTCATTATGCACGACCTCGACGCCAGAGACGAGCGTCGCGCGGAAGCCTCTCGCCTCTTGCAGCAGGCGCTGCCCGCCGGCGGGAAGGTCCTTCGCCATATGCGGCGCCTTCAAGGTCAGGCGGTCATAGTCGATGACGTTGATGTCGGCCTTCAATCCGACCTTGAGCCGCCCGCGATCGGCAAGGCCCATATAGTCGGCGCCGTCGGCGGTCAGCATTTGCACCGCGCGTGACAGCGGGATTCTGTGATCGGCGCGGTCGCGCGTCCAGTAGGAAAGGAGGTAGGCGGGGAAGGACGCGTCGCAGATCGTCCCGACATGCGCGCCGCCGTCGGAAAGACCGATCATCGCGTTCGGATGCGTCAGCATCTTGTGGACGTTGTCGTAATTGAACTCGGTGTAATTGTAGATCGGGAAATAGATGAGCTGCTTGCCGTCGAGTTCGAGGAGAACGTCGTAGAGTTTCTCCATGGTTGGAACGCCGTCGCGTCGCGCTTCGGCGCCCAATGACCCCGCCTCGCCCTGATCGTAGTTCGGCGTTTCGCCGAGCCGGTAGAATTTGTTCGCGACCCAGTCGATGCCGGCGATCAGCGTGTCGACGATCGGCGGCGTGGAGGAGCCGGGCCCTGCGAGCTTCACCGGCCTGTCGGCGAGGCAGCGCCGCTTGAAATCGGGATCGCGCATGATGGCGACCCGCTCCGCGAGCGGCTTGTCCTTGATCGTTCGATAGAGCGGCTGCGCCATTAAAGGGTGCATGGTGCATTGCAGACCGTTGAAGACGCCGATGCCGCGCGGCGCGACCTGGACGCGGAAATCGACGCCGTCGGCGTTGAGGCGCTCGGTTTCTTTCAGGATGCGTTTCCACTGGTCGGGCGCGAGATCCCGCTGCATCAGGGAAATGGAGCAGGGACGGCGGCCGGCCCGCGCGAAGGCTTCGACGAGCGCGAACTCGGCAGGGAACTGGTCGCCCTCGCGCTCAAGGTTGAAGTCATTGACGATCTGCAGGACGCCGCGCGTTCTTCCGTTCAGCGTCGCGGCGAGCGCGACCAGCTCCTCGCGGCTTGCCTCGGAAGACGGCGTCCAGTCGCCGTCGGCGGTGCGGTGAACGTCGGATCGGCCGATCGAGAAGCCGGCGGCGCCGGCGTCGAGCGCCTCCCTGAGGAGCGCGCGCATCAGCCGGATGTCGTCTTCGGTCGCGTCTTCCTGAAAGGTGGCGCGCTCGCCCATCGCGTAGACGCGGATCGGGTCGTGCACCGCCATCGCCGCGAAGTCGATCGTGTGCGGTATCGCGTCGATCTTGTTGAGATAATCGCCGAAGCTCTCCCAGCCCCAGCTGATCCCTTCATGAAGCGCGGTTCCGGGAATGTCTTCAACGCCCTCCATGAGGCGGATCAGCCGGTCGTGATCGGTCGGCCTGACCGGCGCGAAGCCGACGCCGCAGTTCCCCATGAGGACGGTTGTGACGCCGAAATTGACCGAGGGGCGCATTTCCGCATCCCAGGAGATCTGCCCGTCATAATGCGTGTGAAGGTCGATGAAGCCCGGCGTCACAATCGCTCCCTCGGCGTCCACCAGACGGTCCGCATCCTCGGCGCAGCGGCCGATCTCGGCGATCTTTCCGGCCTTCACCCCGATATCGGCGCGGACAGGCTCGCCGCCGTCGCCGTCGAAGACGAGGCCGTTCCGGATCTTGACGTCGAATGTCATGAGGGTCTCCCGCGCCGCCCGAGCGAGCTTAGCGCGACGGCGCAGCGCTTCAACAGCCTTCGGCAGTCGTCAATAATGCCGCCAGACGATCAGCCGGGCCATGATGATGACGAGCGAAATCGCGATCCAGAACGTCATCCGCTGCCGAACCGCTCCGTAGGCGGAGTGACTGCTTCCGCGCATGCTGAGCCAAAGAAAGACGAGAATGAGGATGAGATAGCGCCAGACCGCCGGCACGGAGAAATACAAGAACCCCGACGGCCAGATTGCGAACCACGCGATGAGCGCCGCCGCAAGAAAGGGCGCCGCGCGCGCTGCGTCGCCGGCGTGAAGCGCGCCCGACGCCGCAGCGCCGGCGAAAAAGGCGGCGATGATCCCGCCATAGGCGAGGATCAGCGTATGGACGTTCAGCGCCGCCCATTGCGGCACGATGATCGGCGAAAGCCAGAGGATCGCCGCGCTGAAAACGAACGGCGAGACCGCATAAAGGCCAAGCCGCGTCAGATCATCTTGTTGCGCCATAAAGGCCCCCCGATGATCAAGTCATCAATTCAGCGCGACCGTCTTACGCGAGAACGGATCTCGCTTTCGCGCCCGGCGCGCTAGCGCTTGCAAGACTATCGCGAAGAAAGCGGCAAGGGAAACCTTCGCCATTACGGCGAAATTTCTTTCGGCCCGTCGCTAAAGGCGGGAAATCCGGTCAGGTCGCCGGCGCAAGCTCGTTGGCGAGGGGGTCCGGGGTTTTCGGCGCCCAGGCGGCGACTTCCGCGTCCTTGGCGGATTTTTCCGCAGGCGGCATAGACGCGGCGAGGCCCGCGGCCATTTCGCCGGCCTGCGCGTCGCCGTTTTTCGCCGCAACCGAGTACCAGAAATAGGCCTTCGCGCGATCCTGAACGCCGCCTACTGCGCCGTCCGCCGTCGGGTGGAAAGTCGCGCCGAGATTGTACTGGCTGTCGACGAGGCCGAAGCCCGCCGCCATTTCGAACCACTTGATCGATGTCGCCGGATCGACCGGGCCGCCTTCACCGCGCGCCGCCATGACGCCAAGGCGATGCATGGCGAGGACGTTTCCGCCATTCGCGGCGCGTTCGAACCAGACCCGCGCCTGACCGAGATCGCGATCGTAAAGCTGGCCGAGCTTGTAGAGCTCGCCGATCTGGAGCTGCGCCGGCGGGTGGCCGAGCGCGGCGGCTTCTTCAATATGCGTCAGCGCCGCGCGCGCGTCTTTGTCGTTCGTCGCGGATTTCAGGGCGGCGATGTTTTCAAGGTAAAGATCGCGCGGTTTGATCGCCACGTCCGCGGCCGGCTCGGCCGTCGGGGCGATGCGCTCCTCCGCGGCCGGTTCGGCGGCGACCGACGAATCCGCGCGTTGGGTCTCCTTGGACGGCTTGCCGCGCCCGAGATCCTTCAGGAAGAAGAGCGCAGCAAGCGCGGCGAGGAGGATGGCGAGGCCAAGTCCAAGGACGCCGCCGGCATTCGGGATTTTTTTGAGTTTCGCAATCGCTGACGTCAGGCCGCTAAGAAGGCTCGGATCGGCCTTTGGCGACTCGTCTTCGTCATCCGAGTCGATATTCGGCGCGTCGGCGGGCCTCGCGGCGGGGCGCGTCTTGATCTTGTCGATCAGCGCCTTGACGCGCGCTTTCACCGAATTCGCTTCGCCGCCGTCGGCCGTTTCGGCGGCCGCGTCGTCGTCGAACATCGCGCCCCGCGTTTCGGCTGCGATCGCCGCCGCTTTCGCGTTCGCTTCGTCCTCTTTCCGCTTCTTGATGCGCGCGGCGAGAATGGCGCGCTGCTTCGGCGTCAGTTTGCGCTTGCCGGCGCCGGCTGCGGCCTGTTCCTCCGCCGCTTTCGCGGCGGCTTCGCGGGCTGCCTGCCGCGCCGCTTTCAGATAGTCGGCTTGCGAGGGTTCCGCCGGCGCCCTTGACGGCGCCTCGGCGACAATCGGCGGCGGCTCGGCCGCGAGCGTCGGGGCGTCAGTCTTATCCGCAATCTCCTGAGGCGGCTCTTCGAGCGCGCGCGCCGGCTTTGCGGGGCTGCCGCCAAGGCCGAAGGCGTCGCGGATTTCCGCCAGCACGTCTTCTGTTTCAGGATCGACGCCTTCGCCGGCGCCTTGCGCTTGCGGCTCTTCGAGGTCGAAGCCGAAATCGTCTTCTTCAATCCGTTCGGAATTCAGCGGAGCATCCGCCGCCTTAATCGCCGGCGTCGGGATGGGCTCCTCAAGTTCCAGCGCGGCGAAAGCGTCCTCCAGCTCCGCATCGAGATCGTCGAGCGGCGCCGGCGCGGCCTTGGGCTGCGGCGGCGCTGCGACCGCGTCCGGTTTCGCGGCTTCTTCGGCCAAGATCGTCCGTCCGCCGGCGGCTTCGAGGCGCCGCACCATCGCGTCGAAGGAATTCTGAAGCGTCGCAATGCGGTCGTCCGTGCGCTGCGCGATTTCCGAAACGGCCGCTTCAATCTCGGCGCGGGCGTTCGACTGGTCACTCGCGTCCGCCGCCGAGAATTGCTGGCGGAGATCAGCAATCGTTTCCGCGACTTTGGCGACGCCTTCAGCGCTGCGTTTTTCCGCGGCGTCGATCTGCTGCGACAGGCGGGTGATCGTCGTTTCAAGCGTCCTGATCTGGTCGCCGCCGCGCTTGATTTCGTCGCCAAGGATGCGAAGGCGGATGCCGGTCTTGTGGATGAAGTCGGCGTCAACCGACTCATTCGCCTCGGCCTTCAGCTGGACCGCCTCCGCCGCGATCTTTTCAGCCCTTGAAATGCGCTCCGCCATGCCTTCGATCGCCTCGCGGACGGCGCCGGCGCTCACCGTATCGCCGCCGCCTTGCTCGACGCGGGCGGCGATCGCCTGAAGCTGGCGCTCGGCGCTGTCAAGCCGCGACACAGTCGCCTTTTGCGAGCTGTCGAACTGGATGGCGATCTGGCCGACCGCCCGCTCGAGCGCGCGAAGCGCCTCGATCCGCTGGCGGTCCGTCGATTTCGCCTCGAGCGCCTCGATCCGGGCGGCAAGGCCGTCGTCATTCGCCGCCACGCCGGATTCCGCGCGTTCAAGGCGCTGCAATCGCTCGACCGCGCCGCCGACGCTGCGCGCCAGCATTTCGACGGCTTCGGCGCTTTTCGCCTCGGATGCCGCGATCCGCCGGCTCAGATGTTCAATCGCCGCCGCAAGGTCGCGGGCTTTAAGTCCCTCGATTTCGCCCGTCGTCGGATGCGCATCGGGGTCGCCTGCGGTGTAAATGATCTGGTTCAGCCATTCGCCCACGGTCATCCCCTCCCGCTGCGCCGCGGCTTTCGCGGTCTCGCGCGCGTCCCGTTCGATGCCCTTCACGCTCCAGGGGGCGTTCGATTTCATGGCGTCCACCACCAGAATGTCCCGGGGGCGTCCCCCCTCAATTGATCGCGCGCCGCCTCCCGCCTTAGCCGGCCAGCGGCGTCCGGCGCGCGACAATCACCCTGCGGTAAGGTGCTTCGCCGGGAGCGCAAAGGGTTAAAAAGCGATTCCAACGGCCTAGGACGCGCGCGCCATCGTTAAAGAGGCGTTAAAACTTTCCACATCGAGGCCCTATGACGCCCTTTTCCGCGCCGACCCAAGAACCCAGATTGGGATGATCATCCTAGACTTTTGCGGCTAGAGAGCCGCTGACGCCTGACGAAGTGGATCCGCCGATGACCGTCTACAATGCGCCGCTCCGCGACATGCAGTTCGTTCTCCACGATGTCCTTGATATCGCCAGATATTCAAACCTGCCGGGCTTTGCCGACGCGACGCCCGACGTCATCGACGCCATTCTCGGGGAAGGCGCAAAGCTCGCATCGAACGTCCTTCACCCCCTGAACCAGTCCGGCGATCGTGAAGGCTGCGCGCGCCATGCCGACGGGTCGGTGACGACGCC
>Ga0073934_10010747_pt1 | contig 11273 bp, 12 predicted proteins | sample LarsenN4metaG_FD_76834 | JGI IMG/M metagenome (GOLD analysis project Ga0073934, IMG submission 76834) | Hot spring sediment bacterial and archeal communities from British Columbia, Canada, to study Microbial Dark Matter (Phase II) - Larsen... ...
CGGTGGTCGGCGATTCTCAAAACCACGGCGTAGCGCTTGGCCTCGTCGTACACCCCACGGGGCCCGATCGGGTTCACGTGCCCCCAGTAGGTCTCCGGCTGCGGGTGCACCTGCGGGTCGCCGTACACCTCGCTCGTCGACGCGAGCAGGAAGCGCGCCCGCTTCCACTTCGCGAGGCCGAGCGCGTGGTGCGTCCCGTACGAGCCCGTCTTCAGCGAGTGGAGAGGCATCCGCATGTAGTCGACCGGGCTCGCGAGGGCGGCCAGGTGGTACACGTAGTCGACCGGCTCGTCGACGGCGATCGGCTCGATGACGTCGTGGTTGACGAACGCGAACGCGTCGTCGCGCAGGTGGTCGATGTTCTCGAGCGTCGAGACGACGAGGTTGTCGAGACAGAGGACGCGGTGCCCGCGCTCGAGCAGCGCCTCGCACAGATGGGAGCCGAGGAAGCCGGCGCCGCCGGTCACGACCGAGGTCGGCATCGTGGCGATGGTATCGACGCGGGCGGCCGGTCGGCTCACCGCGATGCGCCTACGGAGGTTTCGGCGTAGCCTTCGAGGGGAGTCGAGCCTCGAGGAGAGGAGCATGCCGATCGCCTCGAGCGAGCCGCCCCCGCTCCTGCAGCGATTTCTGGCGCGCACGGTGCGCGACGGCGAGCGACATGCGGCTCGGGTGCGCTTCGAGCAAGTGGGCGAGATGCAGCTCCGGCCCGGGCGCTGGACGCCGTTCCGCGCGACGCAGGAGTCGCGGCTGGACCGGGTGGAGTTCGACTGGCGGGCGACCTTCCGCATCGGCCCGCTGCTCCGGATCCGTGTGGTGGACTGGTATCGCGAGGGCGAGGGGGCGCTCGAGGCGCGGCTCTTCGGGCTCGTGCCGGTCATGCGGAGCTCCGGGGAAGCCGTGGCGAAGGGGGAGGCGGTGCGCTACCTCGCGGAGATCCCGTGGTTCCCCTGCGCCGTGACGGCCAACGCCGAGCTCGAGTGGCGAGGGCTCGACGAGCGGTCGGTGGAGGTCGCGACGCACGTGGCCGGCGAGCGCACCGCCGTCCGGCTCCTGTTCGACGCGGCCGGCGACATCGTCGCGAGCTCCGCCGACGCGCGGCCGCGTATGGAGGGCAAGGAGATCGTCGAGCGTCCCTTCGGCGGGTCGTTCGGCGACCACGCCGAGCTCGCGGGCGTGCGCGTGCCGACGAGCGCGGAGGTCTACTGGGAGCTGCCGGAAGGACGGTTCCCCTACTTCCGCGCCCGGATCACCGACTACGCGCTCGCCTGAACGGCTCGGCGCCGAGCAGAGCGTGGGCAGGACGATCGTCTGTCGATACAACAGCCAGTGTCTGGCACTGAAGTGCGACGAACTCGCGCCGATCGCTCCACAGGGCGATCGCGCGCCCGCGCCGCCGCTACCGTCGAATCAGATGCCGCGCGTGCCGCGCTCCGCCCTCCCGGACGGCTACTTCCACGTCTTCTCCCGCAGCGTGGCCGAGACGCCGCTCTATCGGGACGACGCGGATCGGGGGCGGTTCGTCGGGTACCTGCGGGCATGTGAGCGTGCACACCGGTGGACCTGCCACGCGTTCTGCCTCATGACGACCCATTACCACCTCGTCGTCGAGTCGAACTGCGGGGCACTGTCCCGCGGGCTCCAGGCGCTCAACGGACGATACGCACGAAGCTTCAACCGCCGACACGGCCGCTTCGGTCACCTCTTCGCGGAGCGATTCTCCGCCCGCGCGATCGGAGACGACGAGTACCTCGTCGAGGCGTGCGCGTATGTCCTGCAGAACCCGGTGAAGGCCGGACTCTGCGACCGCACGGAGGAGTGGCCGTGGTCGTTCAGTAGCTTCGGGCTGGACGCGACCTGACTCAGCGCAGCTCCTTGTTCGCCTCCATGTCGAACCACATCGCGAACAAGGTGAGCTGCAGGCCTGCGATCAGGAGCACCGCGACGAGCACGATCGTCGCCGCCGGGATCTCGTTTCCGAGCACGCGCAGCACGACCTCGAGCGCACCGAGCGCGAACCCCGCCAGCGTCATGAGCACGCCGAACGCGTAGAAGAAGACGAGCGGGTGGAAGTCGCGGATGACGTACTTCTGCCCCATGCGCCACCAGAAGCCCTTGAAGAGGAGCCAGGCGATCCGCGGCACGACCGACTGCAGGCGGATCCCCGAGCGCTCGCCGACGCCGTAGACCGGACGCGAGGGCACGTCGCGCACGCGCGCGTTCTGCACGTTCAGGTGGACGAGCATGTCGTTCGGGAAGCCGTAGCGCGGGTACAGCCGGCCGAGATCGAGGCGCCGGAGCGCGTCCAGGGAGAGCGCGGTGTAGCCGGCCTGCGAGTCGGCGACGTGCCAGTACCCGGACGCGATCTTGGTCAGGAGCGACAGGACCGCGTTCCCGAGGTAGCGCGTCCGCGGGATGACCGTCCACGCCTCCCCGGAGACGAGGCGGTTCGCCTTCGCGTACTCCACCTCGCCCCGGGCCACGGGCTCGACGAGCGCCTGCAGCTCCGCCGGGTCCATCTGGTTGTCGGCCGCCATCACGCAGGTGATGTCGATCCCCTCCTCGAGCGCCCGGCGGTAGCCGGTGACGATCGCGGCGCCGACGCCTACGTTCGCCTGGTGGCGCAGGACCTCGACCCGGGGGTCGCCCAGCGCCTCGGCCCGCGCCGCGGTCTCGTCGCGGGAGGCGTCGTCGACGACGAAGACGCGGTCGACGAACTCCGGGATGCCGGCCAGCGTGTCGGCGACGAGCCGCTCCTCGTCGAACGCGGGGACGACGACCGCGACCCTCTTGCCTTCGAGCATCAGGGTGTCGAAGTCACGCGCCGGCGACGCGCGACGATCGGCTCCGCCGCGAGCGCCGCGACGCCGCCGAGCAGGAGCCCGATGAGCGCGCCGACGACGAGCGAGGTCCGGCTCGAGCGCGCCGTCGTCTTGGCTGCGGCTGCAGGCTCCACGATCCGGCTCTTCTCGACGTTCTCGGCAAGGTTGAGGAGCTGGCGGGCGTCGACGAGGTCGTCCTGCAGCGCCGAGCGGCGGGCATCCGCGGTCGTGATCACGGCGTTCAGGTTCTGGCTCAGGAGGAGCTTCTCGACGGGCGCGAGCGCCTGGTTCGCGGCGAGGGCGTCCTGCTGCGCCTGCGCCTCGCGGATGCGCGCCTCGACGGCGGCGAGCTGCCCCTCTGCGACCTCGACCTGCGTGTTCAGCAGCTCGACCTTCTCGGTGACGTAGGCGGAGACGCGCTCCGTCACGCGCCGGGCGAGGACGTCGGCGGCGGTCTCCACCTTGCGCTTGCCGTCTCCTTTGACCGCGATCTCCATGAGCGGGTTGATTCCCCGCACCTGCCCCGCCGCCGTGAGCTCGGCGGTGGAGATCGAGGCGCGCAGCTTGGAGACGGGGATTCCGCTCGCGCGCGAGGCCGCCTGCAGCGCCGACTCGGAGCGGACGATCTCGCCGACCGTCCGCGGGTTCGTCGCGAGGCTCTGGATCTGCCCGCCGCCGAGCGGCGCGAACGGCTGCCCGAGGTAGACGATCGTCTCCGCCCGCCAGACCGAGCCGCCGCTCAGGGCCAGCGCGAGGCCGAGGATCGCCCCCACCACGAGCCCGCCGATCGGGAGCCACCAGCGGAGCTTGAGCCGCTCCCAGGCGGAGGCGAGGTCGACTTCCCGCTCGTCCTCGAGCCGGGGAGTCGTGGGCGGCGTCGTCATGCGGCGGCGACCCTATCAGCGGCCCAACGCCACTGGGCCGCCAGGCCCTCCTCGAACGGCGTCCGCGGCTCCCACCCGAGCTCCGCGCGGATACGGGTCGTGTCCGCCGCGGTGCGCGCGGCGTCTCCCTTGCTCCGCGGGAGCCGCACGACCTCGAGCCGGCGGCCGGCGATCCGGCCCAGCGTCTCGATCGCCTCGAGCATCGAGACCTCGGTGCCGCCGCCGACGTTCAGCGCCGACCCGGACGGGCCTCGCTCCATGGCCAGGATCGTCGCCTCGACGGCGTCGTCCACGTAGGTGAAGCTCCGCGACTGCCTCCCGTCCCCGTACAGCTCGAAAGGATGGCCCTCGGCGAGCGCACCGACCATCTTCGTGAAGGCCATGTCCGGGCGCTGCCGGGGGCCGTAGATCGTGAAGTAGCGCAGGGTGACAACGTCCAGGCCGAACTCGCGCCGGTACGCGTCCGCGAGATGCTCGCAGCCGAGCTTCGTGACCCCGTACGGCGAGATGGGTCGCGGGAGCGTGTCCTCGGGCGTCGGGTAGGCCTCCGCGTCGCCGTAGATCGAGGACGAGGACGTGAACACGACGCGGACGCCTGCGGCGGCCGCCGCCTCGAACAGGCGTCGGCTCGCGAGCAGGTTCTGCCGTACGTAGACGGAGAAGACGTCGCCGAAGCTCCTGACCCCCGGCTGGCCCGCGAGGTGGAAGACGCCGTCGACGCCCGCCAGGTCGAGCGGGTCCTCCACGACGTCGAGGCGCTCGACCGGAAGGCCGCGGGCGTTCTCCTCCTTCAGCGCCGGGTCGTAGTAGTCCGTGTAGGCATCCCAGCCGACGGCGTCGGCTCCGCGCGCGAGCAGGGCACGGAGCAGGTGCGAGCCGATGAACCCGGCCGCGCCGGTGACCACGTAGCGCATGGCCGCGAATGCTAGAGGCTTGATGTGGATCCGCAGGTGCGGTCGGGGAGGGCCGGAAGCGAGCATGTCGCGGGGAGCGCCCGAGGCCCGTATGCAGGAATACGGGTGAGGGCGATCGTCGCGACACGCCAAGCTGGCCGGCCCCCAGCCGAACGTGGCTGGGAACCCACGTCAAGCCTCTGATATGGAGCAAAGTGTCAAGCGGCCCGGCTCGGGTTGGTGGCTTTTGGCTGGTGCTCGAGCAGCGGATCGCCCTGGGTGGCGACGGTGGATCAGACTGATATTCGCCGGTCGGAACGGCATGACTGGGAACCGTCGGGAGCTGCCTCGGTCTAGGGTCGCGGGTCACCGGTCGCGGCCGGTGCCGCATAGAGGCTGCGAGGGTCCTCCGTGTGGTCGGGCGCATCCGCTGCTCGAACCTCGATCGCTCAGGCGCTCCGGAGCGGTTGCTCGGTCGCGATCGCCCAGACGAAGCCGGCCAGCTCTCTCGCGCAGGCGACGACGATCTTCTGCGAGGGCTTGCCGCGGGCGGCCATCCTGAGCCAGCGCCGGTGCAGGCGCTGCTGGCAGCGCCAGGCGCGCTCGACAGTGACGGCCTCTTGGCCGCGCTGGCGGCGGGCGAGCTCGTAGCCGACCCTGGGGCGGCGGCGGGCGTGCCAGGCCGACTCGACGAGCAGGCGGCGCACGTGGGCGTTGCCGACCTTGGTGATCGAGCCCTGGCGGCGCTGCTCGCCCGAGGAGCGCTCGCAGGGGACGAGGCCGACGAAGGCCATGAACTCCTCCGCCGAGCGGAAGCGAGCGAAGTCGCCGATCTCGGCTACGAGCGCGAGCGCGGTCAGGGTGTCGACGCCGCGCAGGCAGCGCAGGCGGGCGACGAGCTCGCGCCAGGGGCCCTGCTCGGCCGCCTCGGCGATCGCCCGCTCGAGCGTGGCGATGCGGGCGTCGACCAGGTCGAGCGCGTGCAGGTAGGTGTCGAAGGCCTGCTGCTGGGCGGCGAAGGGGAAGCGCTGCTCGGAGAGCCACTTGCGGCGGGCGATGCCCCAGGAGGCGCCGGGCAGGCGCAGTCCCTGCCGGAGACAGAATTTGGAGAGCCGGTGCCGGTCGCGCATGCGGTCGAGGCGGGCCGCCTCGCGGGCGCGCACGAGGTCGCGAACCGCCTCGAGCTCGGGCGGGTGGACGTGGATCGGCTCGAGCAGGCCGCCTTGGAGCAGGCGGGCGAGCTTGCGCGCATCGCGCGGGTCGGTCTTGATGCGCTCGCCGGGGCGCTGCGGCACGAGCCCCGGCGCGACGACGACGCAGTCGATCCCGCGCTCGGTGAGATGGCGGTAGAGGCCGTACCCGGTGGGACCCGCCTCGTAGCAGCAGCGCGTACCCGGCCAACGACGCAGCGCCCGCTCCACCGCGCCTTCGTCGTAGGGCAACGTCCGCTCCTCCACGAGCTCGTCGGCGCGCACCGCGGCCAGGCGGATCGAGTGCGCGTGCACGTCCAGCCCGACGGTTACCGTCCTAGACTCGTTCATGGTCGGCGACCTCCGTATGTGGCTCTACCGGGCCACCCCCGGCAACCCACGACAGATGCGTAGGCGCCGACCACTCTCCGCCAGCGACCGGACGCCGCGCCCGCGAGGGCCACGGCTCCATCCTGTCTAGGTCTGGGTGACGCGCGCGCCGAGAGCGCGCTCGACCTCGTCCGCCCACTCCTCGTGCACGCGCAAAAGCGCGCGCCCGAGGCTGTGGACGAGCCGGAGGTACCGCTCGCGGTGCGGGAGCGTGTCGATGACGGCATCGGCCACGTCCAGGCGGCTCGCGAGCTCCGCGAGGTCACGTCGCAAACCGGAGAAGCTTTCGAGGATGGCGTCGTCGCCCACGATGTCGCCGGCGAGCACGCGCACGACCGCCTCGTGCTGGATCCGCGGGAAGGCCGACGGCTTCCTGGCCCACTCGCGCAGCGCGTGACGCCCTCTTGGGGTGAGCGCGTAGTGCGTTCGCTCGTGCGTGCGCCCGGGTCGCTTCTCGGAGATGAGGTAGCCGAGCCTCTCGAGCCGCTTCGGCTCCGCGTAGTAGTGGCTGTCGGCGGCGGCCCAGTAGACCCGTCCCTGTCGCATCATCCGCACGATGTCGTGAGGGCCGGCTCCGCCCTCGCCGACGAGCGTGAGGATCGCGTAGGAGAACGGGCGCAGGTCGTCCACTTGCGTAACCTCCATTTTAGAGGTATAACCTCCTACTTGGAGTTTACTGAGAGGAGGACGCGTGAAGACGCTGACGGAAGCAATCTGGTTCATCGACACGCTCGCCCACGTCCGGGTTCCCGGAGGGGCGACGGACGGTCGACTCGCCATCGTCGAGATGGTGGGCCCACGCGGACACATGCCGCCTCTGCACATCCACCACCGCGAGGATGAAGCCTTCGTCGTCCTCGAGGGAGAGCTGACGGTCTACGTCGGAAACGACACGACCTCCCTGCCCGCGGGGGAGCTCGCGTTCGCGCCGAAGGAGGTCCCGCACACGTTCAGAGTCGAGTCCGGCACCGCACGCTGGCTCGCCGTCGTGTCACCCGCCGGCTTCGATCGCTTCGTCACCGCGGTCGGACAGCCGGCCGAGGAGGCGGCGCTCCCCTCCGACCCAGTGCTGCCCGCACCCGACGAGTTTGCAGCCATCTGCGACGCGTACGGCATCGAGCTGCTCGGGCCGCCCGGGACCCTGCCCTCGTAAGATCGGGGGTATGGACCCGACCCTCATCGACCTCCACCACCAGGGGCCCGGGATCGTCGGCTGCTACCTGCTCGAGACCGAGGACGGTTCCGCGCTCTTCGACTGCGGCCCCACGACGACCGTTCCGCACCTGAAGGCAGGGCTCGCCGAGGCCGGCCTCGACCTGAGCGAGGTCCGCCATCTCCTGCTCTCGCACATCCACCTGGACCACGCAGGGGCGGCCGGGGTGCTCGTCCGCCAGAACCCGTGGCTGCAGGTGCACGTCTCCGAGGTCGGCGCCCCGCACCTCGTCGACCCGGGCAAGCTCGAGGTGAGCGCCCGTCGCCTTTACGGCGAGGCCTTCGACGACCTCTGGGGCGAGCTCGCGCCGGTCCCCGAGAAGAACGTGCACGTCGTCGGGGAGCGCGTGGCTGGGCTCGACTGCTTCCCGACCCCGGGCCATGCCTCGCACCACGTCTCCTACCTCGACGCCGAGGGAACGCTCTTCGCTGGCGACGCCGCCGGCGTGCGCCTCGCCGGCGCGAGCTTCGTCATGCCGCCCTGTCCTCCCCCGGAGCTCGACCCGGAGGCGTGGGAGCGCACGATCGAGGAGATCGAGCGCCGCACGCCCGGCCGCCTGGCGCTGATCCACTTCGGCTTCTTCACCGACGTGGAGGCGCACCTCGCACGCCTGCGCGACACCCTCGCGCGCTGGGGCGAGCGGGTGGAGGACGGGATGGACGAGGCGGCGTTCGTCGCTGCCGCCCGCTACGACGTCTCGCTGACCGACCCCGAGCTCGTGGACGCGTACGAGCGCGCCGGCCCGTACTGGCACCACTTCCGCGGGTTCGAGCGCTACTGGCGCAAGCGCCGCGAGGCCGCCGCGGCCGAGGGCTCGGCGTAACGGTCGAGTCGCTCGGCGGCCCCGAGAGTCACCGATAGCGGATGGTCGCGACGAGCGTCGCCAGCGCGGCGACGAACGCGATCGTGTTCGGCACGACGAGCACGACCGAACCGCTCGCCAGTCCGTAGGCGACCCAGAGCGCGAAGCCGACGAGGAGGACTCCGAAGTAGCCGGCCGACACCCCCTGCGACGACCTCCGCCGAACGATCGCGCGGATCTGGAGGACGGGACCGAGCGCCATGAGGACGGCCCAGGTGGCTGCGGCGACGGCGAGCACGGTCGTGAGCACGGGAACCTCCGCGAACGCGAGCGGGAGACGTGTTGCGCTCTGCCTGTCGGGCCGCGCTCCCCCGTACGGGACGGACGAGGAGCGCCCGCGCAGCCGAGACGGATGATACCCGCGCGCGCGGGAAGCCGGGCGCCGCGATCGGCCGTCCCGGCGCCTGCGGGCCGCACGAGCTACTCGGCGAACGTGTGCGCCTCGAGGTCCTCGAGCGAGACGAACTCGAGGGCAGAGGCGTGCGTCGCCTCCAGCACCACCGGCGGAGCGACGCCCGCCTCGAGCGCCTCCTGCCAGCGGGCGGCGACCACGCACCAGCGGTCGCCGGGCCGAAGGCCGGGGAACAGCCACTCGGGACGCGGGGTCGAGAGGTCGTTTCCGACCGACTTCGAGAACTCGAGGAACTCCTCCGTCATGACCGCGCACACGGCGTGGAACCCCGGATCGCGGCCCTCGGTGCGGCAGTAGCCGTCGCGGAAGAAGCCCGTCACGGGGTCGAAGGAGCACGGCTCGAGCTCGCCTCCGAGGACGTTCACGCCGTGAACGTTAGTGGCGCCCCGAGCACGAGCGAGCGCATTCGCAGCGATCGGTTGCCGGGCAGGCTGCGCGGGCCTGGCGCTCTCCCGGAGCCCTCGTGAGCTTGTGACGACCCGTTGCAGGGCCGCGGCGGCTGCCGCCGCGTCAAGCCCAGCCGGTGACGAGCCAGCGCCCGCGCCGGAAGCGGGTGAGCATGAGCGTGAGCCGGACGAGGATGAGGACGGCCAGCGCCCCCCAGACGCCGCGGATCCCCCAGTCGCCGGCCAGCGAGGCGAGGAGCACGGTGGCGCAGGCGAGGAACGCGGCGACCATCGAGCCCGCGAGGAACGGCCCGTCGCTCGCGCCGATGAGGATCCCGTCCAGCGCGAAGACGGCCCCGTTCAGCGGTTGCATGAGCGCGAAGACGGGCCACAGGAGCGCCGCCTCCTCGAGCACCGAGTCATCGCCGGTGAAGGCCTGCGGCAGGACGCCCGCGAGCGCGAGCATGAGCGCGGCGAAGGCGCCGCCGAGCGCGACCGAGAGCCAGATCATGCGCTCGCTCGCGCCGTACGCCGCCTCTCGCCGACCCGCCCCGAGCTCGCGCCCGACGATGATCTGCCCCGCGATCGCGACCGAGTCGAGGACGAGCGCGAGGAAGATCCAGATCTGGAACGCGATCTGGTGGGCGGCGATGGAGGCGTCCCCGAAGCGCGTCGCCACCGCTCCCGCCAGCACGAACGAGCTCATGAGCGCGGTCGTCCTGATGAAGATCCATTTCCCGAGCGACAGAACCCGCCGCGCGAGCAGCGGCCGGAGGCGCGCGTCTCCGGGCTGGAGGCGCCGAACGACCGCGACCAGGAAGGCGACTCCCATCCCGAGCTGCGCGATCGTCGTCCCCCACGCCGAGCCCTCGATGCCCCAGCCGAAGCCGTAGACGAAGAGCACCTCCAGGATCACGTTCGCGACGTTTCCGCCGATCAGGATCAGGAGCGGCGTCCGCAGATCGGCAACGCCCCGCAGGTAGCCCTGCCCACCCAGCGCCAGGAAGGCCGCCGGGAACCCGATCGCGGCGATCCGCAGATAGGTGACCGCGTACTCGGCGGCCTGTCCGTCACCGCCCATGAGCGCGACGACGGGCTCGGCGAGCAGCGCCATGAGCGCGGACACCGCGATGCCGAACGCGAGCGAGAGCCAGACCGCCTGCGCGCCCAGCCGGCGCGCGGACTCCGCCTCGCCCGCCCCACCCGCGCGGGCGACCTGCGCGGTCGTCCCGTACTGCAGGAAGTTGAAGACGGCGAAGAGCCCGCCGAGCACGGCGAACGCGATCCCGAGCGCGGCGAGCTGCGGCCGGCCGAGGTGCCCGACGACGGCCGTGTCCACGAGCAGGTACACGGGCTCGGCCGCGAGCGCGCCCAGCGCGGGGAGCGCGAGCTTGAAGATCTCGCGGTCGTACGGCGAGCGGAGCCTCACGAGGAGGCTGCGATGGTCGCCTCGTACGCGGCGACGTAGTTCGCGACCATGATCTCCGGCGAGAAGCGCTCCTCCACCTCGCGGCGGATCTCGACGGGGTCGAGCGAGTCGGCGAGCTCGAGCACCTCGGGGTCCTCCATCTCGCGGTAGTTGTCGACGATGACGCCGGTCCGACCGTGCTCGACGATCTCGGGCGCGGACCCGCGCCGCGTGGTCAGCACAGGCGTCCCGCACGCCATCGCCTCGATCATCATCAGCCCGAACGGCTCCTCCCAGTCGATCGGGGAGATGAGCGCGCGGGCGCCCATGAGCAGCTCGACCTTGTCCGCGTGCCCCACCTCGCCCACGTACTCGAGCGAGCCGCCCAGGTGCGGGCGGATGAACTCGTCGAAGTAGCGAATCTCGAGCGGCTCGCGGCACTTGGCCGCGATCTTCAGCGGGAGACCCGTCTCGATCGCGACCGCGAGCGCGCGGTGCGCCCCCTTGTCCGGGCTCATCCGCCCGAGGAAGAGCAGGTAGTCGCCCCCCGGCTTGCGCCGGAAGGGATACATCGAGAGGTCGAGCGCGTTCGGGCAGTTCGCGATCCAGGGCAGGTTCGGCTTCGGCTTGCGCTGGTTCATGGAGATGGAGATGAGCTTCGCCCTCGGCGCCAGCTCCAGGATCTGCTCGTAGAGGCGGCCCGGCTGCCCGTCGAGCGGGCCGTGCACCGTGTGGCAGAACGCCACGTCGAGCAGCCCGCCGAAGGCAAGGCCGAGCAGCCCCGTGTGGTCGTGGACGACGTCGAACTCCGAC
>Ga0073934_10010748_pt1 | contig 11270 bp, 8 predicted proteins | sample LarsenN4metaG_FD_76834 | JGI IMG/M metagenome (GOLD analysis project Ga0073934, IMG submission 76834) | Hot spring sediment bacterial and archeal communities from British Columbia, Canada, to study Microbial Dark Matter (Phase II) - Larsen... ...
GCGGCGCGGCGGATGGCATCAGCTCGTCGATCAGCTGGCGAAGCCGATCGGTGGCCTTTTGCACCGACGTTTTGCCGGAGTCGCTCAACTTGAGTCCACCTGGAAACGCGGCCTATGAGAATTCTAGGATCGTGTCGCGGCCGGATCTTCGGCTTCGCAGGACAATCCCATCGACCGGGACATTATGGCCGCAAGAGGCACAATTGACACACGTTGGGACGCCTCTGGTTGTGGCACAGGGGCCTCTTGCGGCCCATTCCCTGTCTTCATGGAACGGTATGGGTTTGCCAGGCAGGCTTCCCATCTGCCCGGCAGGACGGGAGATCCGTCCTGCTTCAAGGACGCACTATTCGCCGCCGGCTGCCTCTGCAATCGAGCAGGCACGGTAGCGTTCGAACCTCAAGGTGTGGGACCAGTAGTTTTCCGCCAGACCAGCTTTGCGTTTCAAGTGTCTCACGAACACCCGCGGATCCGCAACGTGGTCCCAGACTTGGGGCAGCAGCGTGGCGGTGCGGCGGCCTTCGGTGAGCGTGACTCCGTCGATGCCCGGCTGCAGTTGGGACAGCAGATCGGCCTCGCTGGTGAACTCGATGGGGACAGCCGATGAGAGGACCGAAATGCTGATGGATACGTCCGCCAGCTCGTGCGGCTGCAGCGCCTCGAATCGCGGGTCGTGAAACGCTGCCTGATGGGCATAATGGGCCACCGCCCGAATGAGCGGCAGCGTCGCGTCCAGGCAGCCCATACAGCCCCGCAGCGCCCCGGACTTCTTCAGCGTGATGAAGCACGCCCGCGGCTCCTGCAGGAAGGGTGAGAACGCCGCGGCATCGACCGGCAACACACTTCGCGATTCCAACCCGTGCTCGATAGCGCGGCGAGCCACGTCCAGCAGGACCAGACGGTCGCTGTCGAGCGAAGCGGCCAGCAATTCAACAGACGACATACGCACCATATCCCACCACGGAATCCCGACCGCCGCCGGTGTCTCCGGAATGCCTCAGATCGATTGTGGTCACATGCCAATGGCGTTTGCGGGCGGTCTGCAGCAGCCCCCGGATTCCGATGTGTCCACAGGCGCGGTGGCTGTTCAGCTCATGATCCGCGAGCCGCTCGATGGCCTGCGTGGTCTCCGCGTCGAGCTGTCGGCAGACGTCCGCGGCGTGAAAATGGCTCAGGTCCGAGCTGACGACCGCCACCCAACCGGGCCGGTCGAGAAACAGGTCGAGCAGCCTGGCGATCATCGACGGGGTGGCGCCGCGGCCAGCCAGCACAGGCAGGATCGACGCCTCCGGCAGCACGACCTGCAGGAACGGCAACTGCACCTCCAGGCTGTGCTCGTCGCGATGGGCCAGGTCGTGTTCCTGGACGTCCGGCAGATTCAGCGCCTCGGCACACGCGTTGCGATCGATGGTAACCAGTCCCAGCGGTGTCTCGAAGGCCTCCGCCGTGCTGAGCGCTAATCCTTCGACAGGCACTCGATGGGCGGGGCCGATGAGGAGCACGCGTTCGATTTCCGACGTCCATTGCGCCAGCCGGCTGTACGCGCTGGCGGCAATGGGACCGGAGTAAATGTAACCGGCGTGAGGCACAATCACCGCCCGCGGGCGGCTGGGAGATTCATCGCCCGTCGTTACAGCGGCCGCCAGCAGGTCTTCGACGCTCTGCCGCAGCGCGAACGGGTCGCGCGGATAGAACTGTCCGGCGACGGCAGAGGGGCGGACGCGCATGCGAAGGGGCTCGCGAAGGGAATGGCCTCGCCTTCAGCGTAGACCTGTCCATGCGGCGGGACAAGGGGGGCGATCCCAGGCTCGCTGGTGGGCGTCCCTGGGCGGCCGCTACAATCCCGGTTGAAATCATTAGAACTGCGTCGTCCGAGGATCTTCTCTGTGCTCGCCGGCCCGTTATTTGTGCGCGAGGCCTTCACCGCCCCGCGGCAGATCAAGCATTACCTCTTTCGGTCGGGTTATCTCGGCGCGCTGTTTGTGCTGATGTATACGGCCGGGCAGGTGACGTTCGGCTTTCAACAGGTCCGCAACCTGTCGGACATCGCCCGTTTCGGCGAGCTGGTGTTCCAGATCTTTGCGTTGGTGCAGCTCACGCTGGTGACGTTCTTTTCCGTGTTGTTTGCCGCTGGGAACGTGGCCCAGGAGAAGGATCGCCGAACCCTGGTGCTGCTGCTGATGACCGACTTGCGGGATTCGGAGCTGGTGCTGGGCAAGCTGTGTGCGAGCCTGCTCTCGCCGGTGATGCTGGTGGCGGTGTCGGCGCCGGCGTTTCTGTTCGTGTATTGGCTGGGAGGCGTGACGCTCGAGCAGATCGGCTGGGTGGTGGCGGTGTCGCTGGCAGCCGCGGTGTGTGCGGGTGGTTGGGGCGCCTTGGTGGCGTTCTGGCGGGAACAGACGTTTCAAACGCTGGCGATCTCGCTGATCGGCGTGGTGCTGTGGATCGCTGCGGTGGAAGGGGTCGTCGCGCTCGGCGGCTCGTCAGTCGCTGGCTGGGTCGGGCCGCTCGACCCCATTCGCACCGTGCTGGCCGTACTCGACCCGTTCAACCAACCGGCGTGGCCGCGACTGGCGGCCATTTCTGTCGCCGAGCTGTCCGCCGTGGCCGTGGTGCTGGTCGTGGCGACCGTCCTTCAACTGCGGATCTGGAACCCGTCCCGCGCGGTCACCGAAGCCCGCAAGCTGGCCGAGGCAGAAACCGAGCGCACGCGAGCGGCGCGGCCCGTGTGGAACGCCCCGGTGCTGTGGCGGGAAATGAGAACCCGCGCTTACGGCCGCAAGGTGGCGCTCATCAAGCTGGCGTACCTGGTGATGGCGGCGGTGGCGGTGTTTTCGGTGGCCGGCGTGCCTGCCGACGCCGAGCTGGTGCTCGGCATGGTGACCCCCGCGGGCGGCGCGTTTGTGGGATTGAGCCTGCTGGCATTGCTGCTGGTGAACACGCAAGCGGTCACCGCCCTCACCTCGGAGCGCGATGCCAACACGCTGGAACTGCTGCTGGTCACCGAGATCACGGCCAAGGAGTTCGTCTACGGCAAACTGGGAGGCATTCTGTACAACACGAAGGAAGTCATCGCCGCGCCGCTGGCGTTCCTTGTTTGGCAGGCCGCGATGGGGCGCGTGGCTTGGGAACACGCGGCATACCTCGTCGTCGGTTTTGCCGTGCTGGTATTTTTCGCCGCGATGCTGGGTCTGCACTTCGGGTTGACCTACGGCAGCTCGCGGCAGGCGATTGCCAACAGCCTGGCGACAATGTTCTTTCTGTTCGTGGGGATCTTCATCTGCATGTTGCTGATCGTACAGGCCCGTTCGTCGTTCGCCGTGCAGTTGCCGAGCTTCCTGGTGTTCATTCTCGGCGGCGGACTCGTGCTGGGAGCCGTGCTTACGCATCGGAACCCTGCGCCGGCGCTGTGGCTTTCCGCGTTGACATTGCCCTTCTGCACGTTCTATGTGATTACGAGCTTTCTGCTCGGCCAGTCGCTGGGGCCGTGCCTGTTCATTTCGGCGTCGTACGGGTTTGCAGCGATCGCGATGCTGGTCCCGGCGGTGAGCGAGTTCGACGTGGCGCTGGGGCGGTCGACGCTGGACCAAGGGTAGAATCATACCAGCCCGACGAGTCTGCGCATGTCGACCGACCCTCCCCCCGCCGCGCCGGATGCCAATCGGCCCAGGCTGCGCGGCTTATGGGGGATGATGCCGTCCGATGCTCCCACAAATGGTGAAGCGGAGGCTTCCACGCCAGACACAGGAGAATCTCCACCGTCCACAAAACCCGCCGACGTCGCCGAGGCTGACCGCTCCGCGCCCAAAGGCCTGTGGAGCGTGATGCGGACCGACGCAACCACAGAACCTGCTGCCGAGCCTGCTCCGGTGACTTCAGCGGAGTCGTTGTCGGAGGTTGAGTCCACGGCAGTCGCCCATGCAGGTCACTCCGCGCCGAAAAGCCTGTGGGAGGTGATGCGCAGCGGCGAGGCGGACGAGGCCGTGGTTGAGGAGGTTGAGAGTGTCATACCGCACGCCGAACCATGGACGGAAAGCCCGGAGGCTGACGCGTCAGTTCCATCTCTCCACGGGGTGCAACCCGTGGGCTTCGCCGGCTCTCGACTCTCGACTCTCGACAATCGACCGCCAATCTGGCCGCTGGTGTGCGGGGCGTTGGCCGCGACACTGTCGGTGCTGGCGGCACTGCCCGGTTTCTGGATGTCGGTCCCAGCGGCACTAAGCGGTTTTTTGGCGGTGCTGTGGGCCGTCTCGATCTGGACGGAAAAGCAGACCTCATCGCATCGTAGGTCACTGGCGGCGCTCGCCGGCGCGCTGGGTGCACTCGGCCTCATCGCGGGGCCGCTGGTCTTCACGCCGTTGGGCAATCGTTGGCGCGAAACGGCCTCGCCGCAGATCACCGAACGGCATCTGCGGAAGATCGGCGCTGCGCTCGACCGCCACCATCAGGAGCGCGGGGCGTATCCTCCCGGAGGCACGACGATTCGCGACGCGGACGGCCGCGAGCGCGGGGGCCACGGCTGGCTCACGGCGCTGCTGCCCTACGTCGATGCGCGGGGCGTCTTTCAACAGATCGACCTGTCGCTGCCGTATGACGACCCGGTGAATCGCCCGCCGCTCGCGACCCCAATCGAGGCGTACCATGCGGCGGGCGGAGACCGCACACCGCACGCGTCCGGCCTCGCCGTCGCCCATTTTGCCGGCGTGGGAGGTGACGTCGTGAATCCCCGCGGCGAAGTCCTCGGCGCCGGCATCTTCACGCGGAACCGCGCCGTTCAGAAGGACGAGATCCGCGACGGGTTGTCGCAGACGCTGGTTGCCGGCGAACTGCCTGGCGGTTATCCCCCGTGGGGCGACCCCGAAAACTTCCGCACGGTAGGCCGCGGATTGAACCGCGAAGCGCGCGGCTTCGGCAATGCAGCGGCGACCGGCGCAACGATGCTCTTCGCCGACGGCAGCGTGCGGTTCTTCTCCAACCGTACCGACCCGGAGCTGCTCCGCCGCCTCAGCACGCGCGACGGCGCCGACGGCGTGGGGAGATGACGATGCAAGGGAATCCGTCGTCGTTCCGATGCGTGACCCGGTCGCAGACGCGACTCGGCTCGCCCGTGGCAAGCCGTGCCCCGTAAGGGGCCGGGTCAATCCTGCAGCGCGAACACCGGCTTGAGCAGGTTGTCCACCGGCGCGTAGTCGTCAGTGAGGGCGATGCGGCCGGAATGCTCCAGCAGCGAGTCCATCTGTCCGATGAGCGCAGGCGTGTTTGACCCAGGCAGTGTTTCCATCGCCGCAAACGGCTTGCCGGTCCACAAGCCGGTGTCTTCGACGTGATCGAGATCGAGCGGTCGTTGCGAGCAGACCACCACGAACGTATCACGATCGTCGCCCGGCTGGCTGTGCGACGTGCTGAAGACGTAAATGCACGGAAATACCTTGGCGACCGTTTGCACGTACCGCGCGAGGAAGCGGCCCGGTTTGGCCTCGCGGGAGCGCTTCACGCCGTCGTGGATCGTTTTCACCCAGTTGGGATCGTCGGGCTTCAGGTCGATGAGCCGTTTCCGCAAGGCGTCCGACACCGCGCCGCGGAATCCCAAAACGTAGCCGTTTTGCCCCACGCGGTACGTTTCGACGCCGGCGAACGGTTCGGGACAGGGGGTCCAGTCGTGCTCCAGGTCGCTCCGGGGTGCGAGGGCCTCCGGCAGCGTGGTGGGAACCAACCGCTTTTGCCGCGAGGCCTCCGCCAGCTCCCGAATGGCGGCCTCCCACGAAATGTAGCGGTTCTCGTTCCCATTGCGGTTGTCGGTTGCATCGTTAGCCAGCCGCAGCAGCTCGCTTTCCCGGTCGTAACTGATGGGTACGGTGGTGTGCAGCCGCTGCGGCGTGTCGGGCGTGGAGGGAATCAGCTCTAGCGGCGCAAACTTGCGATGAATCTGCGGCCGCTTGGCGCCCGGATTCGCGAGCGCCGCCGGCGGGACGTCCCCCGACAGGTCCACTGTCGCTTCACCAACCTCGCCGCCGGGCGCTTCGGTCCGCGGATAGATGTCGATAATGTTCTGCTGGAACACACCGGTGGGAGTCAGCAGCGCCTGCACCATCGCGTCGAACTCCATCGTTGCCAGATGGAACGGCACGCTGAAGTCGTTGAACGCGTCGCCGTAGACGAAGTCGTACAACACGGGCGGCTGCCCCGCAGCTTTCAATCGCTGGTTGTCATTGAAGCGGTCTTCGACGAAGTTTCGCGCGTCGCCGATGGTCGTGTGGATCCGCTGCTCGTCGTGGGGCGAGAGTCCCAGTTCGAGCTGCACGACACGATGCACGGCGGGGTCCAACTCGGCGACGTCGATCCGCGTCGCGCCGGGGAACTCCGCGGCAATCCAGCGCGGAAAGACGAACCCGCCGCCGCCCAGAAACAGCGTGCTGATCGGCCCGGACTGTAGCCGCAACGCCTGCGTGGCCCTTCGCCACGGTGCCTGCGGGCTGAGATTGGCCAGTCGTTCGCGCAGTTCGGGCGTGAGCACGCCGTAGCCGGACAGCACCTGGAGCGCCGCGTCGTATCGCACGATATGGAACAGGTCCGGCGGAATGGCCAAGCCGTTCGGCAGCTGCTCCAGCGCGACGGTCGAAAAGCCGCCCCAGTTGTTGACGTTTGTCTCTTGATGCAGCTTCTCGATCGCGTTCCAGTACGGTGCGTCTTGAGACAGGTTTCGCAACTCATCCACCAGCGTGCCCGTCAGCGATTGCACCTTCAGAGTGCGCGACGCGGCATCGAACGTAACGCCCGACGGCAGTTTGGCGAGGAGTTCCTCGTCGCCCGGAAACTCCGGCACCGTGACGGTCACCGGCCCGCTCGGTCCCGGCGCGACCGCCTTGGTGACCGCGGCGTAGACCTGCTCGTACTCGTAGTGCAGGGCGGTGGGGTTGTCCGGCTCGTAGTAGCTGTGGATGAGCTTGTCGAGGCGCAAATACCGCACCTGCGAGCCGTCGGTATAGTCGTCGCCGACGTGGATGTACGAGTAGCTGCTTTCGTCGTGGTAGTAGCCGGGCTGGTCGTCGCGAAGCTTGAGGAGGATGCCGAGGTCGTGCAGCTTTCCTGCGACGTTGCCGCCGAACAGTCGCCAGTCGTTTTTCGTGATGGACGCCTTCACTTCATCGCTGCGCCAGCCCCAGATTTCACCGATCCACGCCCCGCCGCGTTCGCCGGCCGACTTGGTCATGGTGGCGGCGAGGACGCACCACGTGAGCAGTTGCAGCCAGCCGAACATCACGGCTGAGCGAAACGCCCATCGTCCGCCCGCGACCGCAATCGCCAGCACCGCCAGCACCCCCGCCGTGAGGCCCACGATCGCCCGCGTGCCCCACAGGTCGATGAGATAGAACCCGGTGAGAAACGTCCCCACAATCGATCCGAAGGCGCCCCAGGCGTACACGTTGCCCACCGTCATGCCGGTTTTCGTGCTCCGCGCGAGCGCCATGCTCGCAACCAACGGCGACGTGGTGCCGAGCGTCAATGCGGGGAACAGGAAGATCAGCGCCACCACGCACAGAATCCACATCGGCCAACTGAGCGCCTGCGGCCGCGTGAAGCCGGTCACAACCTGGTCGAGCCACAGCACGCTGGTGCAGGAGAAGCTGCCCAGCAGGTACATCCAGGCCAGCGTGCGGGCACGGTCGAAGCGGTCGGCGAGCCACCCGCCCAGATAATTGCCGATGGTGATTCCCGCCAGCACCACGCCAATCACGCTGGTCCACGTGTAAAGCGAGCTCCCCACGTGCTTGGCGATCAGCCGCGACGCCGTCAACTCCAGTGTCATCACACAAATGCTGCTGAGAAACACCAGCAGGTTGAACCCCGCCAGCGCCAGCCAGTCGCTCTTCACGATCCGCTTGCCGCCAATTCGCGGCCCGCGCGGCTTGGGCTCTTCGCGCGGCGGCGACTTGTGCACCACCGTGGCGACCGGCGGCAGATCCGCGGGAGACCAACCCGTGATGCCGCCGGGAATGGGATACGTTTCCGGCTCGTCGGCAGGCTTGATGACCGGTTCGTTGGGCGAGACCCACGGGGACGGCTGGTCTCCCGGGGACGGTTTGGAATCGGCCATAAAGACGTTTCCGGCTCGGTTGCGACTCAGAGAGGGAGGAGAACTGTCCCGATCTTAGTCGCCCGCAGGAGGCAAGGGAAACGGGCGATGTGCGAATCGCCAAGCCGCGAGCGGCTTACTCCGCCGTCTTCGGCTTGTGGGGCGGGGCGAACTTGATCTTTTCGACGTAACGGACCAGTTGCCTGGTTTGCGGGTCGATCTGTCCGGTGCACTTCGACACCGCGCGAATCACGTACTTGTAGTGCAGCTCGTAATCGGCGTCGATTTCGATCTCCACGTCCTTCGAGCGCGGGCTGCCCGGCTTCCCGATGATCGACAGAATCTGCCGCGACAGCTCGTCGAACGCGGCCTCGTTGTTGCCCAGCTTGTTTGGGCCCAGCGTGAGCTGCACCAGGTTTCCTTCGGCGTCCGACCGCAAGCCAACCTTGATGTCGGGCAGGTTCGGGGCGTCGCTGGCGGCAGCGCTGGGGGCGCCGATCGGCATGTTGATGTTGAAGTTCCCTTCCGGCGCCACAATCTTCAACTGCAGCATGAAGAAAATGAGCAGTTGAAACACAATGTCGATCATCGGCGTCATGGGGACTTCGACCTTGGAGGGCACGCCGCTGTCCTTGACGAGTTTCATCGCGTCAACTCCATGGCCAAAAGGGCGCGCCGTTTAGCCGCGACCCGGAGGGGAACGCTCCCCTTCGGGTCGCGCCTAAACGGTCATTCTTCCTGCTCCGCTTTCAGCGAGAACTTGGTGAACCCCACCTTCTGGCAGGTCATGATGAGCTGCTGCACAAGGCCGGTGGGGACTTCCTGGTCGGCCCGCAGGATCACCGTCACGTCGTCCAGCGCCTTCTTGCCGCCCCCCTTCAGTTCGAAGATGCGGCGTTCCTGCTCCAGCTCGGGCTGCACGTTTTCCAGGGCAATTTCGCTGCCGGCGTAAAACAGCACCGGGTCCGGCCGCAGCTTCTCCCCCTTGGTGTTGCGGATGTAGCCCACGTTGAGCACCAGTTCGTCCTTGGGCTTGGCCTCCGGCGGCTTGGCCAGCAGGTCTTTAGGAAGTTTGACGCGCTCATCGGCCTTGGTGTTCTCGAAACTGATCGCGATCATGAAGAAGGTGAGCAGTTGGAACACGATGTCGATCATCGGCGTCATGTCCGCTTCAACGACGGGCGCGGAGACGTGGGGACGCTTCATGGTGGTGAGTGGTGAGTGGTGAGTGGTGAGTGGTCATGTTTTTCACCACCCACCACTCACCACTCACTCTTTTCAAGGAGCGGTCGTGGTACGTGCCGCAGACGCCGCGCTCGCGGCCCTGCCCGCCCCTTGGAACCGCTTCATCAGCTCTTCGCTGACGAAGCCGCATTCCAGGATGAATCGGGCCAGGCGGTTCTTGAAGACGGTGAAGCACACGATGGCGGGAATGGCAACCACCAGTCCTTCCAGCGTGGTGAACAGGGCGGTGGCGATGCCGTCGGCCAGTTCGTACGGCTTGGGCTGGGTGGTGGACGTGGCGATCACCTGGAAGCTGAGCACCATGCCCTGCACCGTGCCCAACAGGCCCAGCATGGGCGCGATCGAGCCGACCAGGGCGAGATAGCCGATGGAATGCTCCATGGCCATCGTCTCCTCCTCGCCCACCTCCTGCATGCCCTGCATCAGGTCGTCGTAATCGTTGCGGCGGGAAAAGCGGGCCAGCCCGGCGGCGAGCACCTTACCCATGAACGAATCGTTCGCCTTGGCCGCTTCGTAGGCCCCCTGGTAGTTTTTGTCGTTGAGCAGCCGCTCGAATTCCTCGATAAACGCCGCCGGGAGGTAATTCTCGCGGCGGAGCTGCATGGCCTGCATCACGATCAGGGCCACCATCACGAACGACACCAGCAGGATCAAAAAGCCGAAAATGCCCGACGCCCGGATCATCCAACCCAGAAAGGTCTCCTGCTTGCGGGCGGCGAGCACGTCGTCGGCCGGGGCGCTGGCGGCGCCTGGTTCGGCCGCGGGATCCTGGAACGCGTAGGCGGGGACGTCCCTCATCATCGACCACGCGGTCCACACCACGACCGCCAACAGCAGTCCACAACACAAACGCGGCAGAGTCCGCATGGAAATCGATCCCTTTGGGTGACGCAGGCGGGAGAACGTCCGTGGTGATAAGGAGAAACGCCCAAGCGGACAACCCCGCAACAGGCGGCGATTCTAGACTGTCCTGGATCAGGTGTCAGCTATCAGGTATTCGGGAAGAGCGAACATCGACGGCATTTGTCGTTCCTGAAACCTGCCCCCTGACCCCTCCCTACTCTGCCGCCGTGCCGGACAGCTTCTTCGTCCATTCGCTGTTGGGATAGGCGCTCTGCAGCTTGGCCTCGGCCTCCAGGCTCCGCTCGGGGGACTGCACCGTCTTCCACAGCCGGGCCATGTGGTACAGCGATTCGGCATGGAAGCCGGCCTCGCGCGGGAAGAGAATGTCGACGTGCAGATACGCCAGCACCGCCTCTTTGTTGCGGCCGAGCGCCTGCAGCGCGTTCCCCTGCAGCACATAGGCTTCGGCCTGCACGGGGGTGTCGTCGGCCGGGGCTTTGGTGGTGACTTCGTCCAGGTCCTTGAGCGCCTCTTCGTGCTTGGACTGCAGGATTAGCGCCCGCGATTTGCCGAGCATGGCCTCGTAGCGGCGGGCCTTGTCGGCCGCCGAGTCGCCCGCCGAAGAAATTGCCTCCTCGAACACGCGGACCGCTTCGTCGGGCTTATTCTCAGCCATCAGGAGGCGGCCGTTGGCAGTTTTGGCGGCCAGCTTCACATCGTTCCACGGCGCCTGGCTCAGGAGATCGATCGACGTTCGTGCCCCGGAGAAGTCCTGGGCCGCCAACTGCACCTGCCCCAGAAGCGACAACGTCTCGTAATAACGGAAGTGGTCCGACGTCGCCTTTTGCGCAGCCTGCAGCAGCTTGATGGCATTGTCGCGCTTGGACGGGTCGGCCAGCGCCATGCGGGCGTTCACGCGGGCAATGAGGAAGTCAAACTCGATTTTGAGCGGCTCGGGAGCCGTGGCCGGCGCGTCCGACTTGCTTTTGGTGATGCGCGTGAGGGCAGAGTCGAACCGGCCCCCGTTCTCGTCGGACAGTCCCAGCTTCAGATCCCCGGACGCGTCGCCCCAATCGACCGAGGCCACATCGTTGGCGGGAACGGCCAC
>Ga0073934_10010749_pt1 | contig 11267 bp, 9 predicted proteins | sample LarsenN4metaG_FD_76834 | JGI IMG/M metagenome (GOLD analysis project Ga0073934, IMG submission 76834) | Hot spring sediment bacterial and archeal communities from British Columbia, Canada, to study Microbial Dark Matter (Phase II) - Larsen... ...
GATGGCCAAGGTGTTCCGGGAATTCCACCTGATCGACGAACCCTCGAAGACCAAAGTCCTGGCAATGGCGATCGCGACATGATCGACAAAGAATTGTCGATAACCCTTCACGAAGGGTTCTACTGCTCACCATCGCACGGGAGACTTTCACATGCGCTGTTTCAGCATTCTCACAGTGGGATTGTTTGCCGCGACGTGGTGTGGCCCTTCCGACGCCGGCGATTGGCCGCAGTGGCGTGGGCCACTGGGCATTGGCGTCGGCAGCGAAAAGCACGTTCCGCTCATGTGGTCGAAAACCGAGCACGTGAAGTGGACGGTCCAACTGCCCGAAGACGGCAACAGTTCCCCCGTGGTGATCGGCGACAAAGTGCTCGTCACCACACCGGAAAACAAGGGCCGCGTGCGTTCGCTGCTGTGCCTGGACCGCCGCGACGGCAAGGAGTTGTGGCGGAAGTCGGTCGAGTACGCCGATCGAGAGGTGATGCACAACACGAACCCGCATTGCTCGCCGTCGCCGGCGACCGATGGCGAGCGCGTGGTGGTCTGGTATGGCTCCGCGGGGCTTTACTGCTACGACCTCAACGGCAAGGAGCTCTGGCAGAAGGATCTCGGCAAGTTCGACCACATCTGGGGCTATGGCTCCAGCCCGGTAATCCACGGAGACCTTGTGTTCCTCAACGCCGGGCCGGGCACCGTGGCGTTTGTGGCCGCGTTCAACAAGCACTCGGGCACGGAAGTGTGGCGGAAGACGTACCCGCAAATGGCGTCCACGAAGCCCGAGCAATACCGCGGGTCATGGAGCACCCCGGTGATCGTCGGCGAGGGGAACGAAGCGCTGATGCTGCTCAGCCTGCCGCAGACGTTGTGGGCCGTGAAGCCGGCGACAGGTGAAGAAGTGTGGTGGTGCCAGGGGCTGGGCGACCTGGTATACACGTCGCCGCTGGTGGATGGGGAAGTCGTCGTGGCGATGGGGGGCTTTCACGGACCGGCAATCGCCTGCCGCATGGGAGGCACGGGAGACGTGACCGCCACGCACCGGCTGTGGCGTCACGCCGAGAAGAACCCGCAGCGCATCGGCTCCGGCGTCGCCGTCAACGGGCACGTGTACATTCTCAACGAGAACGGCATCGTATGGTGCCTCGACGAGCAGACCGGCGAGAAGAAGTGGGAGCATCGCTTGGGAGGCACGTCGTGGGGATCGATGTGCCACGTCGATGGGCGGTTGTACGTGCAGAACATGAACGGGACGGTGTTCGTAATGGCCGTCGATTCCACGAAATTCGAGCTGCTCGCGGAGAACGCGCTCAATGAAGGATCGCGATCGTCGCCGGCGTTCTCCAACGGCGAAGTGTTCGTGCGCACGTTCCGGACGGTGTATTGCATCGCGGAGAAGTAGCGCGTGTCGCGGCTAACCGCCTAATGCTGTACGAGGCCGCTCAGCCCCGCGATCAGCAGCGACGTCAGCGTCCAGCCCGCCACGACGTGAAGCCACGAATAGAGCCGCAGCAGTTCGCCGGCAGTGGGCGACCAGAAGCCCAGTCGCAGGCGCTCCCCGCGCGTCGGGTTCGGCACCCAGTAATTGGCCTGGTGCAGATACGTCAGCGGCGTAAACACGTCCAGCGAGTAGACGATCGCGTTGAACTTGGGGTAGTCAGGCGACAAATAGGGTCGCGCTCCCTCTGCCGAGCTGACGAACTCGACGACCTTCATGGGCGTCATCCAACCGCGCCAATAACCGAACTGGAAGAACGCGGCTCCCAGGAGCACCACGCCGATCATCCACACAAACGCGCGGCCGGGCTCGTAGCCGTAGCCGATCATCGGGCCGAACACGCGGTACCAGAACCATTCGCCCGCGGTCAGCGCCGACTGGTCCGCGCGGTCGGCCTCCTTGGCGATGAGCACCTGTCGTGCCGCGGCGGCCTGACCGCCCTTGCGGAAGATGCAGGCGAGCTGCTCGTAGGGCTGGGCGCGGAATCGCTGCGTGTGCTGTCGACGCAGCCAATCGATGCGGCTTTTGGCGTCGAACGGGGAGTCGTCGTGGATTTCGCCGTAGTCGAAACCTTGCAGTCGAAGCGATCCGCGGGCGGGCCAACTGGCCTCGTCGTCGTACAGCACGCCCGCCGTGGCGGAGCGCAGGTCGAGCTCCACGGGGGCGTCGGGGCGAAATTGCACGCCGGTCCAGCGAAACCGCCGTGCGGCAGTCATTCCCTGCAGTAGCACGCGCAGTGGTTGGTCGGCCGCGTCGAAGCGCGCATCGGCGAAGTTCAGATCGCGCCCCACCTCGGCCGACTCCAGCAGCACATCGCCCGAGAGCGATGCGTCGACGAACCGCAGGTCGCCGCCGACCTCCAGCGCGTATCCGCGAAACGCCACGCCCTGCGGATCCGACAGACGACTGCGATCAGCGTCCAGATCGCCGTCGACGCGGGTTCCGTGGCACACCACGCCGCCAGTCACCTCGGTTTCGTGCAGCGTCCAATCGCCGATGATGTGACAGCCCGGCAGATACAGGGCGACGTCGTCGGCGTGCTGGAAGCGACCGTTGTCGCACGTCAGGCTCCCGGCGACCCGCACTCCCGCCAGCGACACTCTCTGGGTCGCAGTGAACCCATGTCGCAGCCGCACGTCGCCATCGATGCGGCAGCCATCGGCGAACAGCGCATCGGACGATTCGTTCTGCAGCTTCGCACTGCTCAGGTCGAGGTGGCCTTCAATCCAGGCGAACGGCAGCCGAAACTCACCGGCGCACGTGAAGCCGCGCTTGAGCGACAGGTCGCGCTCCACGCGGAGCTGGTCGCCCCGAAACGATTGCACCGCGCAACCGTCGAGCGTCAGGGCAACGAGCTCGGCATTGGAAACATCGACGGACTCCAGGTTGCAGTCCTGTAGTGAGAGCGGCACAGCCAGTTTCGCGTACCGCAGCTCCAGCGGCCCGGTGAAAGTTGTCTGGCGAACGGAAATCCCGCGCCGCGGCAGCATCTCCGCCGCGCTGTCGTCCATGCACAACCAGCTCAACACAGCGGCCCGCAGCGGCTCGGCCGAACGATCCGAACCGTCGAGGTGGGCGGCATCGAATTCCTGGCCCAGCGCCGCCGCCAGAATGAATCGCCGCTCGTTGGGCGAGAGCGGTGCGAGGCGCGCTTCGGCGCGGCCCAACAGCGTGCCTGCCGCGGAGCCGTCTTGAGCGAGCGCAAAGCCGGTGCCGCCCATCATCAGCGGAATGACCGCAAGGAGTCGAAGGCTCCGCCATCCATGTTCTGCAATCACGTCGCATCCTTGGTTCGGCATCCAACCCCCGCGCGATCGAAGCGATCGTGCTCTCGGGCGAACGCCGGGAGATTACGCGGCATCGCGTTCGCAGGAATCGTCCAGTGACTTACCCGTAATTTGTCCGCTGCGGATCGACGACACCACAAACCGCAGCTTGCCGCTCTTGGTGCGCGGAATCGAATTGACGTACTGAACGTCGAATGTGACGTCGTTGCCAACCCGCAGGAAGATTTCGGCGTACAGTTGCCGCTCGTCGGCCTCGGTGTAGCGATCTCCGCGGACCACGAGCACCGTCATTTCCCCTGGCCGATCCTGTCGCAGTTGTGCTTCTCGAACGTTGATCAGATCGAAAAAGATGTGGCACAACCGCCCCAGCATGGTGCCGCGGCGCGTGATGATGAAATCCTCCACGCGACCGTCGATCTGCGAGACCAGCCGGCCGGGACGTCCGCAGGGGCACGTGCCGTCGCTTAGCGTGGCGATGTCCCCCACGTCGTACCGAATGAGCGGAAACGCACGGTTGCAAAAGTTGGTGCCAATCACGCGATGCGTGCCGTCTCCTTGCGGAACAAACTCTACCGCCGAGAAGTCTTCATCGACGTGCAGTGCCCCCCGGGGACACTGCGAAATGTTCGCCACCTGTTCGGCCATGCCGTAATGCTGCAGCGGTGCAACGCCGAGTCCGGTTTCAATGAGCTGCGCCTGCTGCGGTAACAGGCTTTCGGCGCCGATGGTCACCCAGCGGATGTTGGGCCGGCGTCCCAGTTGCCGGGCGAAGTAGGCCAGTTGTGAGACCAGCGACGGATATCCGTGAATCCAGCGATAACCCGATTTCTCGACTTCGTCCAGATACTGCGCTGCCGTGGACGGCCCCAGATGATAACCGCTGAACATCAACTGACGGCCGGGCCAGTTCCGCCGCCAGTACGGCGGCCTGGTTCGCTGCAGCGGCACCAGCGAGCGGCCGCCAAAATACAGGCACGGCTCGCCCCGCTTCAGTCCGTGGGCACCGCGATAGCGCCACCACACGGCCCATTGCTCCCGGTGAGCGGCCCAGGTGACGGGGAATTGCAGACCCCCGCCGGTGCTGCCGCTGGTATGGCCCTGCAAGCACGGCTCCCGCAAGCCGACCGAAGAATGAAAATCCAGGGGGTTTTGCTGGACTTCATCCTTGGTGAGAATGGGCAGTTGCTGCAAATCGTCGAGCGTGCGAATGTCCTCAGGTCGAAGCCGCAACTGCGCGAACAGTCGCCGATAGTAGGGCACGGTGGTGGCCGCATGAAGCACGAACTCGGCCAGGCGGCGGTCGCGCACGGCCCGCACTTCGTCCGGCGACGCCAGCTCGCGCGACAAGACCTGTTGCTGAAGGGCCGGGAAGTCGGAGCAGTACCTCCGACGCTGAATTCGCCAGCCTTCGGCGCTGACAGCCGCGTTTTGCAGAACAGCCGGCAGCCGGCGGTAAATGGGCTCCAGATTCATGGGATCCTTCCTGTGGAATGACGGCATGCAGCCTGCGGACGCGAACTACCGCGTTTGGGCATTCAAGCGACAAGCCCTGCCTGCTCGCGCGCTGGCGGCATGTGCCCTCGAAGATCGAGTCCGGACGCCGTGCGTTCGAGCAATTCCAGGTAGCATTCGAATTTGCGGCGCGGCCGCGGCAACCCGGCGAGCACGCGCTTGCCGGCGGTGACCAACGACGTCCACCTGTCCTGCGATGTCAATAAACAGCGCAATTGCTCGGCCGCATGAACCGGGTCGCGTGGGCGGAAATAGGCCGCCGCGTCCTGGCAGATGGATTGCGCGAAGTCGAGGTCCGAAGTCACAATCGGCAAGCCCATCGCCATGGCCTCCGGATAGGTGGCCGTAAAGCTTTCCAGCACGGTGGGCATGAAACACACGTGACAACTGCGGTAAAGCGCCGGACCATCGGCAACGGCAATCGGGCCCTCATTCGTCACGCGGGCGGCAACTCCCAGTCGGTGTGCATCGCGACGGATCCTTGTCCACAGCGGGTCGTCGTGAGGGAGTGTTAACACAAATTCAAAATCCAGTTGTGGAAGGAGCCGTGCCAGCTCGCGGGCGGTGTGCGGAACAATGTCGATGCACTTATGGGGATACGCGGCAGCGAAGCAGAGAAGTCGCACGCGGGTACCCTGTGAAGGAAAGTCGGTCCGTTGCGCCTGGTCGAAATAGTGCTGGGCACAGGTATTGGAGACCACCGCGATTCTGTTCAACGGCAATCCCAAGCGGCGATGCAGGCCCTGTCGCGAGGCATCGCACTCGGTGACCCATGCGTCTGCACGCCGCACCCAATGCCGGGCGTACAAAGCACTGAGACGGCTCTTCAATGCCGCGCCCACCGATGGCAGAGTCTTGTACGCCAGGCGCGACGGATGCGTGACCCATCCATTCGCGTAACCCATCAGGTGTCGCGCGGGGAACTGCACGTAGGCGGGCCCGAAGACCGTGAACACGGCATCGGGATGCGTCGTTTCTGCAAGCTGGCGCACCCGCAGTCGCTCGCGGTGAGATCTGGCTGGTGAGTGGTCGAACACGTGGAATCTGCGGATGCGAAGATCGACCAGACGTCGCAAGTTGTCGTACACGACCGACGATACGGCAAACTGCCAATCGCGGGTTCGTTCGTCGAGCAAGGCCTCCCGAATGAACGCGGAAGTCACTTGAACCACGCCTCCTTTCCAGAGCGTGCTGGCATTGACCAGGATTCGCATGAACACCCCCTGTGGAATACAGTGCTTCGTGAACCGATCCCGATTGCCTCGGCCCGAGGCCTGCCTGCTCCCGCTCAGGCGGCCCGTTGGCGCTGGGTGGTTCCGGCGGATTCCTCAGCGCGATGGGCAATCACCATCAGCCCATCGCTGGTCCGAGGAGCGACCAGAGTGGAAAACACCTGTGCTGCATACGCCGGAAAGATTCTGACGCCACCGGAGGGCATGGATTCATGGTAGAGCACGTCCGTCGACACCCAGCCGTTCCGTGCCAGATTCTGGCACAATGTTTTTGCCGTAAACATCACCGCATGGTCCCGATGGCAGTTTTCGTGTCCCAGCAACGCCCGCAGTGCCCCCTTCAGGGAATACCCGTTCGGCGTTGAGACGATCAGCTCGTGACGAGGCGTGGCCCAACGGGCCACCCCACTCAGAAGCTGCCCCGGATTGTCCAGATGCTCGATTAGCTCCGTGGCAACGATGATGTCGATATCGGTGTTCGGCACGAACGTGCACGGATCGTGCTGCCTCAAGTCCCAGGACGGATTCAGGCACCGCAGCATCTCCAGCCCCTCGGCGGACTTGTCGACACCGATCACGTGCGCGCTGGCCCGATCGATCTCAGCGTGCAGCAGCCGGCCGGTCTCGACGCATTCGCGCGTGTCGGGCCAATTGGTGCATCCCAGATGCAGCACGCGCTTGCTGCGACAGCGTCGGATGATTTCGGCAGTTCGATCCACGACGCGCATAGCAACTTCTCAACTCGATCGTAGTCCTAGGAACGGTCGGTGTTACGGGGGTGACGATCGACCAATGCAAATCCCAGCCCGACCACGAGGGGCAGATCGAGCTCTTCCATCATCAGGTTGCCACTCAAGGCAGCGACGACCCGGCAGCTGGCGTAGATGGCGCACGACGCCGTAACCAGCGGCGCCTCCGAGGGGGCCCACAAGAGGCGCCAGGTGCTGGACCACGAAAACACGGCGAGCAGCGCGACGCCCAAGTAGCCGTTGCGCAACAGATACAACCACCATCCCTTGTGCGCGTGATGCATGTTCCCGGACGCAGTGGGTTCCCCAGCGTTGTAGAGCTGCGGGATTTCCCCTCCGAAGCCGATCCCGAACATCAGCTCGGCGGGATTTGCCTTGAAATAGGCGCGAATGTTTTCCACCTCATTGAGCCGGCTCTGGTACGAATTATCCGTGTCGCCGGCGAGGACGTTCTTTGTGACCTCGTTCGAGAGTCTCTCGACAATGCTCACCAGGCTGTGGCCGCCGGTGTACGTTTCAACGATTAACTGGGCGCCGACCCCGACCAATGCCATCCCAGCCAGGTTCACCGCGGTCCGGAAGGCATTGCGTCCGCGGAGCAGACGCATGAAGAGAGTCATCACCACCGAGAAGGCGAACAGAACGAGCGTCGTTCGCTTTCCCGAGAGGACCATCGCCACCAGGACGCCCATCAGGACCAGGTTCGTGGTCAGCTCGCGGTAGCGGTCGTTCAGAATGGCCCACCCGATGAGAAAAATAAAGAAATTGTTGGAGATGTGGCACCCAAAGAACGCCAGGCCGAAGGCTGTCGCAATGGCGGCATCCAGTAGTGCCACCAGCGCTAACCGGTCGTACCAGACCAGCACGCCGGCGAGCCCCTGTTCGCGCCGGATGGTCGCAAAGGCCCAATAGGACAAGTACAGCGTCAGCCAAGGCGCAGAGAACCGCAGAAAGTCGCCGGCGAAATACTTGAACTCGTAGCACGTTTCCAGCGCCATCACGATCGATGTGGCTGTGCTGAGCAGACAGGCTGCCAGCATCAGTCCCCAACCGCCTGGCAAGGGCACCCCGCCCCGGCGCGAAATGGCCAAGAGAGCACATGCCGCGAAAGGGAATCCCAGGATCATTGCGCGATACAGGACGTCGGGAGTCTGTTGCGCGATCCGCTGCATGTAGTGGATGTGGACCCACGCCGCCTCCTGCAGCAGCAGTCCCAGCAGGCAAATGCCAGCCACGGCCACCACCGTATCCATCTGGCCGGAATGACGCACTCGTTGGTGCACCATCCGGGTCGCCAGTTGCGGCGACGACCGAGGTCGACAGGCGATCGCAGTCAGCGGCGGTTGGTGCATCGATGGACGATCCGTAACCTGGTCACCGATCAGGCAGCCAATGCAGATGGGTCGGGAGAAACGTCCCGCGGCATTTGCGACTTCGGATACGCCGTCCGCGCCGCTGCCGACATCCACACGGTATGCAGTGCGTAGGCGCCCAGCCGCGCCGTGGCCATGCCGAACGCGCCAAACGGCGCCAACAGCGCACTGGCGAGGACGTAGATTGTCGCAAACCCGGTGAGGAGTCCCAGGATGGTCCACGTGCGGCCGGTCGCCGTTAGAGATTGCTCCGCAGGTTTGACGACCGAGACGCAAATCGCGCTCGCGAGGCAGACCACCATCGTCGGCCAGCCGCCGCGGAATTCCGGTCCAAACAATGCCAGAACCCAGGGGCTGGCCAAGGCCAGGGGACATGCGGCCGCGCCGGTCAGCACCACGTTGAACAGCACGGTGTCCCGATAGATCTTGCGCCCCGTGGTTACGTCGCTCTGGCCGAGCGCAGCGGCCTGCATCACGGTTCCCACACGCTGCAGGATGTTGGGCAAGATGACCAGAGCGTTGAACCAATAGTTGGCCGCGTTGAAGACCGCAATCTCCGAATACCCGCCCGAATGCCACACCAGCAGGGCCGGGCTGGCCCAGCTTGACAGCGACATCACCAGCCCCGTCAGTGTCATCGGCAGACCGTAGTCGCGCAAGGCGCTGGATTCCTGAACGACGTCGCGCCATGCAGGAAGTTGCAGCGCAATCCCCATTTCTGCAGCATAGGTCTTCAGCGACCAGCACGACACAAGACATCCGGTCGTTGACGCTGCGACGTAACCCACGACGACGCCATCCAGCCCCGCACAGAGGGAGCCGACCAATACCCCGGCACCGCCGCAGAGCGACTCCACAAGCTGCACCCAGGCGGTGGCCCGAAATGCGAACATCCCCGTCAATGCCCCCTGCATCGTGAGGCTCACGCTCGAGACGATCATCCACAGCACCGTCCACGCCAGCGGTTGAAACAGCAACTGCCTCCCGAAGGACGTGCCCGAAAGCATCGGGGAAGCTGCGACGATGATCGCGCCGGTCAGCATGGCGAGCCCCAGGCTTGCCAGAACCACCACGGCCAGGATGTGCCCGGCCCGATCGCGGGCCACCTGATGCAGTTCGGCCAGATGCTTGGCCGCAGTCAGGCCCAGGCCGTAGCTGATCACTCCCGAGCACAGCATGACCGACTGCTGGACCATTCCCAATTGGCCAAACGCGTCCTTCCCCAACAGACGCGCCACGCCGATCATTGCTCCCACCGTGACGATGCGGGAGCCGATGGCCCCTAACGCGACCCAGCCGGCGCCGGCCAGCAACGATTGTCGCGCAGGTCGAATGGTTGACGATGTTCCAATGCGGATGCCGCGGGCCTGCGGCGGAGCGCCAGCTTCACGCGGTGATTCCGCCATTTCTGCGAGACTCTGCAACGGCCGTCGGAGAGAGAGGACACGCCCCCTGTGACCGCGCCGCTCCCCAAATCGGCTAGGCTTGTAGTTCAGCCTCTACGCACTGGTCAAGATCAGTCGCCAGCACTCGCGGCGAAGGCCAGCACGGGAGCGATCAGCCTGAGACAGGCTCTAACAGACATCGAGAGTCAGACCCAAGCCGGAAGTCCCCTGAAAAAGCATGGTCCGCCGGGATCGGGGATCCCGACGGACCATGCCCCTGGAAAAGTCAGCCATTCGTCGCACGCGACGTCCTGTCGCGAGGCATTTGCGCCCGGGACGAACGACTTGGGAACCGTCGCGCTGCCGCACTTCAGCCCCCTTGAGACCAGGCCGACGATCCGTGCCAGCCCAGCCATCCGCATAGCCCGGTCAGCCAGCGGAAATCTTGGCGTGCCGCAGACTCTTCCGTGGGGCCCGAGTGTGCGGCCACGTTGCTGTGGTTGCTCCTTCCTGTCGGCATCCCGTCACGTGGCCTGGAATGCCTGGTGGGCTAGTTTATCGAAATTCGGCGTCCATTGCGCCGCAAACGACTCCCAAATCTGTCTGTCCCAAAGTTCGGCGTGGTCCTGAACTCCCAGCAAGTAGGCCTCGCGCTGTAAACCCGCATGCTCAATCAACCGGTCCGGAATGCGAATTCGCCCCTGACCATCGAGATCCACGCGTTCCGCCGACGAGAAAAAGAGCCTCAGGTAATTGATCTGATCGGTATGCTGCTGAAGACGTTGCGCTAAGTCTTGAAATGCTTTTGGACCGTACACAACCAAGGATCGGTCGGTTCCCGGGGCAATATACAAATACTCAAGATCGGCTTCGCCAAAGTCGTCTTTCAGTCGTTTGGGAACGGCGAGGCGTCGCTTGTCGTCGAGCGCCCGCAGATATGTTCCCGTGAGTGGCATTCGCTACCAATTCTCCCCACTGTTCCCCACGGGGTGCCAAATGTACCACCGCCGCCCGTCCCTGCAAGCAACAAATCCCGGAGAGTGCCGGGCGACTCGGCTCGGCAATACGTAGCTGCTTGCCTGCCATTGGATTGGGAATTTCCCAGAAAATTTGGAAAAGGCGTTTCAGACGGCCTTCGATGACGCGGCGGACGTCAGTTCGCGGTAAAGGCGATCATACGCGGCGACCATAGTTGTGATCGTAAACTCCGATGATACAATCCTTTGCGACTCGCGACCCAGTTGGGCCGCGTACGCCGGGTTGTCCAATGCTTCCCGCAGGGCGCCCGCCAATGCGGCTGCGTCGTCCACGGGAACCAGCCAGCCAGTGCGTCCCGGCTGCACCAATTCCTGCGTGCCTTCGACGCGGGTGGCAATCACCGGCTTGGCTGCGGCCATCGCCTCCAGCACCACGTTTGGCATGCCCTCCCATCGCGACGGCAGCACGAGTGCCAATGATCCCGCGAGCAACTGCGGCACGTCGTCTCGCCGTCCCACGAACGTCACGCGCTGTCGCAGTTGAAATCCATCAACTTGCCGCTGCAGTGCTGCGCGATCCGGTCCGTCGCCGACAATCAGCAGGTGACATGCCGGGTGCTGCTCGGCCACCGAGGCGAACGCGGTGATCAGCAGGTCGATTCCCTTTTGCCGCTCCAAGCGGCCGATGGCGATCAAGACCTGGGCCTCGGCGGGCAAACCAAGCAGCGTCCAGTCACAGGGAACCGCCGCGGTGAACCGC